>Ga0070761_10001420_pt1 | contig 14980 bp, 14 predicted proteins | sample HubBroMetageREF1_FD_66724 | JGI IMG/M metagenome (GOLD analysis project Ga0070761, IMG submission 66724) | Reference soil microbial communities from the Hubbard Brook experimental Forest, New Hampshire, USA - Hubbard Brook CCASE Soil... | ecosystem: Environmental > Terrestrial > Soil >... | reverse complement strand
TCTTCCGGTACGACGAGCTCAGCCCCTGCCTCGAGCCGGCCTTCGACGTAGAACGTGGGCGAAGACACCTGCACGGGCGACGTCGCTCCGAAGCCCGTTCCGGCGATCACCCGAAGGCGCGCCCCGTCGCGCGTCACCTCCGGGATCACGCGCGCGGGGTAGTGGTGAAATGCGGGCTCGGCTTCCTCGTGCTCGGTGGGGAGCGCCACCCAGCTCTGGATGCCGTGGAGACGCGATCCGCGCGCACGTGCCTCGGGACCCGAGCGCTCCGAGTGCACGATCCCACGTCCAGCCGTCATCCAATTCACCGCGCCGGGTTGAATCGCCCGCTGGGACCCCAGACTGTCGCGGTGCACGATCTCGCCCTCGAACAAGTACGTAACCGTCGCCAGGTTGATGTGCGGATGCGGGCGTACGTCGACCCCGGTACCGGGCGCAAAGGTCACAGGCCCCATGTGATCCAGAAACACGAACGGCCCGACGACGCGCCGTTGCTTCGCGGGAAGCAGGCGCCGCACGGTGAATCCGCCCAAATCCCGCGACCGTCCCTCAATGAGAAGCGCGCTCGGCGCCGGGTCGTTGTCGGGATGCTCGGTGTCCACGGGGGCGGCTCGCGCATGGAACAGTACCCAAACGCGTGACGCCGGGGCCGAAATTGGCGACGCTCTTGTGCCGCGAACCTGTGCTTCCAGGCGCCCTCAGGCCTTGCGCGCGCGGTGCCGCCGGCTTCGCACGGTCCGCACTCCGACGAGACCCAGCATGCCGGCCATGGCGCCGAGCGTGGCCGCAGACCCTCGGCTCGTTTGGGCCGACGCGACGCAGCCCCCTCCGCTCTGCGTCGCGCTCGGCGTGACACCCCCCGCCGGCCCGGCCGAGCCCCCGAAAGAGCCCGACGTGCCGCTGACGGACTCCGACGCCCCCGCGTCCAACGCGACGCTGCCCGACGCGAGGCTCCCCGATGCGAAGCTGCCCGACGCGGAGATCGCGCCGCTCGCCCCGGGTGATCCCGAGGTTGCCGCGATGCTCGCGGCCGCCTGAGCGGGCGTGCCCAAGCCGACCTGGGCGCAGCCGTTGTAGATCGGGCACGTGAGGTTCACGCTCTGGGTCACGTTGCGGACGTTCGAGAGCTCGGACTGGTCGGACGAGGCTTCCAGGACGAAGTCCGCCGTCATCGCCGTGTGCAGAATGTCGCTTCGGATCCGGGTCACGCGCACGTTGGGTCCCGTCAGTCCGGCGAAGAGATCGTTCACGTCCGCGGTGCGCACCTCTTCCGCCGTCTGTCCCGCGCCGCCCTCGGCACCACCGTCCCCGCTGGCGGGAACGGGAAGATAGTCGAGGGTCGGGTCCGCCGGCGCCGCGACGGCGCCACCGAAGCCCCCCCCGCCGTAGTACTGGCCACCGCTCAAGATGACGTTGCTGATGGTCTGCTCGTTCAGGCTGATGGAGCTCTCGATTTCCCAACCCTTGCCCATGAGGTTGGCCTCGTTTTGGACGCGAAGCGTCGTGTAGTTGCTCTGGCTCGTCGAGAAGTCCCACACGAGGGCGCTGTCGTCGATGTGAAAGAAGGGGAAGTTCTGCGGCTCGTAGCGCCCATCGGCCACGACCCATATCGTGATGCCAACCTCGGGGCCCGTGCCGACGGCGGCCATGCGAAGCGGCAACGAGAGCGACGCGCCTGGAGTCGTGACGCGCACCGGACGCATCGCCTGCACGCCCTGATTCGGCAGGAGCTTCATCGCGAGAAAGTCGAAGCCTTCGGTGATGTATTCGGCGATGACCGGCGCGACGTCGGGAGTGATGTTGTACCCGTTCTGCGCGAGCCAAGCTTCGAGCGCGCCCGAATCGGTCGAGTGAAGCTGCACGGTCGCGTACGGACCGACGTTCTCCTGCTTGGTCACCGTCACGACCGGCTCCGCGGAAGCGGAAGAGGTGGTGCCCGAGCTGGCAACGGACCCCACGGCCGCCGCCGCAAAGAAACAGTTGGGCGAGGGGCAATTGGGCTCGGGCGGAATGATCTGCGTCTCGGTCAAGACATCGAACGAGTCGAAGAGGACATCGGCGCTCAGGCCCACGTCGACCGTTCCGCGGATCGGAAGCACCCAGGCGAAATTGGTCGGGCTTCCGCTGTATTCAAGCTGGTCGTAGAGGGTCGACTGAAGCGTGGAGACCGCGAGCAGCATCCGCTCGTCGGTGATGTCCGAAACGGTCTGCGTGGGCGGATGAAAGCACCCCCCACACGCCGCGGCTTGCCGCTGCCCGGCGAGGCCGAGCACCGACGTCGAAACCAACCCCCAAATGAATGCCGTTCGATTCATGACTCTCTCCTCTGCGCCCGAGCGCGGATCCACCGTGCGGCCATCAACGCGAGCATCCCTGCAATCGCCCCGAAGGGGGCCGCGCGACCCCGCGCCGGGGTGAGCGTTGCCGAGCAGCCTCCGTGACTGTCGACGCTGGCCTGCGCCTGAGCGGGCGTGCCCAAGCCGACCTGGGCGCAGCCGTTGTAGATCGGGCACGTGAGGTTCACGCTCTGGGTCACGTTGCGCACGTTCGAAAGCTCGGATTGGTCGGCCGAAGCCTGGAGGATGAAGTCGGCCGTCATCGCCGCGTGCAGAATGTCGCTACGGATACGGGTGACGCGCACGTTCGGGCCGGTGAGCCCGGCGAAGAGCGCGTTCACGTCCGCCGTGCGCACGTCCTCAGCGGTCTGGGTCACGCCGCCTTCGGCGCCCCCGTCCGGGTCGCCCACGGGGAGATAGTCGAGGCTCGGATCGGCGGGCGCCGCCACGCCGCCGCCGAGGCCGCCGCCGCCGTAGTACTGGCCGCCGCTCAAGATGACGCCCGTGATGGTCTGCTCGTTCAGGGTGATCGAGCTCTCGATCTCCCAGCCCTTGCCCTTGAGGTTGGCCTCGTCTTGGAGGCGCAGCGTCGTGTAGTTGCTCTGGCTCGTCGAGAAGTCCCACACGAGGGCACTGTCGTCGATGTGAAAGAACGGGAAGTTCTGCGGCTCGTAGCGCCCGTCGGCCACGACCCAGATCGTGATGCCGACCTCGGAGCCCGTGCCGACTGCGGCCATGCGAAGCGGCAACGAGAGCGACGCTCCCGGAGTCGTCACGCGCACCGGGCGCATCGCCTGCACGCCCTGATTCGGCAGAAGCTTCATCGCGAGAAAGTCGAAGCCCTCGGTGATGTACTCGGCGATGATGGGCGCGACGTCGGCCGAAAGGTTGTACCCGTTTTGCGTGAGCCAGTTCGCAAGCGCGCTCGAATCCGTCGAGTGAAGCTGCACGGTCGAGTAGGGACCCACGTTCTCTTGCTTGAGCACCGTGACCGGGCTGAGATCGGCGCCACCGCCGGTGCCTGCGTTCGTGGCCGCCGCTTGAGGGGCAAAGGCGCAGCTTGGGGCCGGGCAGTTGGGCACGGGCGGATTGATCTGCGTCTGCGTCAGCGCATCGAACGAATCGAAGAGCACGTCCGCGCTGAGGCCCACGTCGACCGTCCCGCGGATGGGCAGCACCCAGGCGAAATTGGTCGGGCTTCCGGTATATTCAAGCTGGTCGTAGAGGGTCGACTGAAGCGTGGAGACCGCGAGCAGCATCCGCTCGTCGGTGATGTCGGAGACCGTTTGTGTGGGGGGATGAAAGCACCCCCCGCAAGCCGCTGCGTCGCGTTCGGGCGCGAGCGCCAGGGCCGAGGTCGCGATCGACAGGCCTAGAATGAGTGACTTTTGAGTCATGAACACCCTCCGAGGCGCCCTCGAGACAAACTCGAGGCTCCCCCCCTACTGCACGGACCGCACCAGCCCGGGGCCTCGAGCGAGGAGCCGCGATATCTAGGGGGGATCGCGTCGAAGGCAGGCTGGATTGTGCGCTCGCGGACCGGCGGACCACGACAGAAGCACCCGACCGTGGCTCAGATTGGCACAGTCTCGAGAGGGCAAGGCTCCGGCTTTTTCGGCCATTTTTACTCGCTTCAAGGGGTACGAGCGTGGGTCTGTGCTGGGACCGAGCAACATCGCGTGGCGAGGCGTCTTGCAACGCGACCGACGACTCGACGTCGCTTCGTATACTCCGCTCTCTCGACGAATATCTATTGTCGGCCGTCGTGCCCCGCGCGACTTCCCAAGCGAAGGCGCGCGTCGTCTTGCCCAGCTCCACCGAGGCCGAGCGAAGAGGCCCGAGGCCCCCCTTTGGGTCCCTTCAGCCGCTCTCAGATTCTTGCGTGCGCACCCCCCATTGCACCACATTCTCTCCCACCCGAGGAGCAACCCGAGCCCGCGCGCGAACTTCCGCCACACCGTTGTCCTCGGTAGCGGTCGTGATCTCGAAGAGCACACCACCCGCGAGTGTCGCGGCATGCCGAGACTCCCCGGCCTTCTCCAAGCCGCGGACGATGAGACGGATATCCTCGGTGCCTAGCACGCTGACGAGCTCGAGAGCCGACGTCACTACTCGCTGAAAGTCGCCGACGTTGGCGCAGAGCTCAACGAGGAGGCGGGCGCCCTCTCGGCTGAGCGCGGTCCTGGCCTTCGCGCGTTCAAGCGCCTCGATGGCTTGTTGCGAACGTCCATTGGCGCTTTCGACCGCGGCTCGGTCTTCATGGAGACCGCCGTCACGATCCCCACAGGGGCTATGGCGGAAAGGTGGAGTTGGGGCAACTTCTGTCTGTACGCAGCCGTGTCGCCCGCCATCTATTGCATTTTCGCCGCGTGGGTGTGGGGTGGCGGTTGGCTCGCCCAAGGTGGAGTGAACTGGCACCTCGGTAGCGGCGCCGTCGATTTTGCCGGTTCGGGCGTCGTTCACTGCATGGGCGGCGTGATGGCCTTGGCCGGCTGCATCTGTATGGGACCGCGAATAGGCAAATATGTCGATCGAAAGCCAGTCCCCATCGCGGGACACAACATCCCTCTCGTGTTGGGCGGAACGCTTCTCCTGGCGTTCGGATGGTTGGGCTTCAATCCCGGGTCCACTTTGGCAGGAACCGATCTACGCATCAGCTTTGTCGTAGTGAACACGGTCCTCGCCTCGATCGTAGGGGCCATCGCGTCGATGATTGTGATGCAGCTCAAGGTGGGCAAACCCGACCCGGCGATGATGTGCAATGGCATGCTGGCCGGCTTGGTGGCCATCACGGCCCCTTGCGCGTTTGTCACGCCAGCCGGTGCGGCGATCATCGGGCTCATCGCGGGTGTCGTTGTCGTGAACAGCGCGTTTTTCATCGAGCGAATCGGCATCGATGACGCGGTCCGGGCCATCTCCGTCCATGGTGTCTGCGGTAGTCTGCGGTGCGTGGGGCGTGCTGTCCGTCGGGCTCTTCGCGTGCGGCGAGTATGGCGCTGGCTACAACGGCATTCCCACCCCTGTCGTTGGCCTCTTCTACGGCGGCGGCGCGGGCCAGCTCACTATGCAGGTCATCGACGTTGCCGCACTTGTCACCTTTGGATTCGCGGCGATGTATGCGTGGATGAAGGTCAGCAATTGGCTCATCCCGATTCGCCCCTCCGCCGCGATCGACCCTGCGGGCCTCGATGCAACGCAAATGGGCGCGCCTGCATATCCAGACTTCCAGCCCGCGATCGAAAAGGGCGCGCTTCTATCTGCCGCGATCGCTGCGGAGTAAGTCGCTTTTGCCACAGCTGCTATCGGACGCTTCCCCAGATTCTTGCTTGAAATATATGTTCGCGCAGCTCACGCGGGAGCTTTGAGATCAGTGGGTCCTCGCGTTCGCAAGATTTCACTCGTGCGAGCCACTCCGAAGAGGGTGCGTGGTCTTCGAAAACGGCCTTTGGAAACTCGGCGCGCACTTCTTGGAGCAAGACATGGTTGGTTTGACCCAGGAGCACTGTGCAGATTCCTCTTTCCGTGTTCGCAACCAGCACGCGCCCCAACATGGCGCTCGTCGCCCAGTAGCGGATGTGGAGTCCGTCCCCTCCACGACGGTAGGCGGCCGGGGTCATGCCGAGGCTCTTGCCCACCATCTCGTAGAGGGCGCGACTCGAAACCAGCTTCATAGCTTGCGTTGCTGACGGACTGGCCACGTCGCAGGCATTGCCTAAGCCGAGCCATGCGTCGCGTATCGCAGAACGCTTTCGGCGACAACCCCACGATGCGCTTGAAAGCCTGTTGCAGATGGTTCGGACTGAGGCCCGATACTTGCGCAAGGGTCCCGAGCGTTGTTGACCGATCCCAATGCGCGCCAATGTATTCCAGGGCGGCCTTGACGCCGGTCTCCGCGCGGCTCATGGACTCCGAACCTGGATGGCAGCGCTGGCACGCGCTGTAGCCGCGCTTCTCGGCTTCTGCCGCACTTGGGAGGATGAGCGAGTTTCGACGGTGCGGGTGTCGCGCTGGGCACGAGGGTCGACAGTAGATGCCGGTCGTAGTCGCTATGTACACGAAGCTCCCGTCGAAGTGCCGGTCTCTCTTCGACACGGCCTCCCACGCGGCGCCGCTGACTTCAGTGCTCTCCCTCGTCATCGTCCTAAGCATAAGCCTAGAGAGCTCAGCAGCCCTAAAATGCCCCTAAACTTCGTGTCTGCGTCTGTCGCGACCCGCGCTCGCGGCCGGCCGCGAAGCGTTGTAGCGGCCTCACGGCAGCTGGGCTTGGAGGGCCCGTGAGCGAAACCGTTTCGAACCCACCCTTTGAACGACGACGCGCGTTTGCAGCGGGAACGTTTTTTCGCCGCCTTGCGCGCACGGGGGTCCGTTCTCGTTTGCTACGCCGGTGTGCTCAAGGCTCGGAACATCGAGTTTGCTCGGTCGCGCGCGACGCGGGCGGGGGCTGAGTCCAAATGGCCAGCGGGGTGGACGCGGCCTTCGAGACGCTGGGTCGGTGGTGCGTAGCGGAGGAGCCCAACCCATCGCGGGCGATGGTGCCCTGCATGTGGTGGCCGCGCCAAGCGATCCGCCCTACCCTCGCGAAGCGTCCAGCGCGGTGGTATGACCGCTCTCGGATTTTCAGGCGAGGGCACCCCGATGGCAAGCACGACGATTCCCGAGAAATTCCTCCCGGTCCTTCAGCAAAAGAAGGCCTTTGCCCATCTGGCGACGATCATGCCGGATGGATCTCCCCAGGTCACCCCCGTCTGGTTCGAGTACCGGGACGGTAAGTTCATCGTCAATACCGCGGCTGGGCGCATCAAAGACAAGAACATGTCCCGCGACGCGCGCGTGGCTCTCGATATCGTCGACCCAGAAAATCCCTATTCCCACCTCGCCGTCCGCGGCAAAGTCGTGCGAAGAACGCAGGAGGGAGCGGACGCGAACATCGATGCGCTGGCCATGAAGTACCTTGGGAAAGACAAGTATCCATTCCGTCAGCCGACCGAAGTCCGCGTTATCTACGAGATCGAGGCGACGTCCGTCGCGGCGATGGGCTGAGCGGCATGCTCCGCGCGATCGAGCGCTCGGCTGTCGGCGAGCCGCTCCCGGACGCCGATGCGTGCGCCATCGCCGAAGCGGGTGAATCGATCGCGGGAGCTCTCTTCGAGGCCGCGCGGGAAAGGCGCAACCGCGCGTTCGGGCGCGTGGTCACGTATTCGCCGAAGGTCTTTCTGCCGCTGACGAATCTTTGCAGAAACCACTGCGACTATTGCTCCTTTCGTCGATCGCCGGGCGAGCCGGGCGAGTGGACGATGACTCCGGACCAGGTCGCGAGCCAGCTCGCACGCGCGCGCGAGCTCGGCTGCGGGGAGGCACTCTTTTGCCTGGGCGACAAGCCGGAGCGAGCGTTCTCGGCGTACCGCCGGACGCTCGAATCGCTGGGCCACGCGAGCACCGTGGACTACCTCGAGTGGGGCGCCCGGGCGGCGCTGGCGGCGGGGCTGTTGCCCCACACCAACGCGGGCCTGCTCACGACGAGCGAGATGCAACTTCTTCGCAAGGTCAACGTCAGCCTCGGGCTGATGCTCGAGTCCTCGAGCGCCCGCCTCTGCGAGCCCGGGATGCCTCACCACAAGGCGCCGGACAAGCGGCCCGCCCTTCGCATCGCGATGATCGAGAGCGCCGGCACGCTGCGCATCCCGTTCACGACCGGCATTCTCATGGGCATCGGCGAGACCGCGCTCGAGCGCGCGCAGAGCTTGCTCGCCATCCGCGCGCTCCATCGAGCCTACGGCCACATCCAAGAAGTGATCGTGCAGCCCTTCCGCGCGGTGCCGGGCGTTCCCATGCAGCACGCGCCCGAGCCGCAAGACATCGAAGTCATGCAGACCATCGCGCTCGCTCGCCTCATTCTCGATTCGGAGGTCTCTCTGCAGGCCCCCCCCAACCTGAACCCCGAAGCGGCCGAGCTCCTTCTCGGGGCGGGCCTCAACGACTTCGGGGGGATCTCCCCGGTCACCCCGGACTACATCAACCCTCGCCACCCGTGGCCGCACGTCGACGCCCTCGGAACCGCCTGCGCGCGGGCCGGCTTCACGCTCCGTGCGCGCGCATCAATCTACGATCGCTTCGCCGAGCGCGAAGACTTCCTCGATTCGGCCTTGCGCGCCCCGACGCAAATGGTGCAGGCGCGACTCGCGGCGAGCGCTCTCCCATGACGCTCGACAAGCAAGTCTTTCGAGACGTCGATGCCGAGGTGCGGGGCGTGCTGGAGCGTGCGCTCGCCGGTCACGATGTTTCGGTCGACGAGGCCGTGATTCTTTGCCGAGCGCGTGGCGCCTCGCTCCATGCGCTCGTCGCGGTGGCCGACACGATGCGTCGCGCGCAAGTGGGCGACGACGTCGCGTACGTGGTTAATCGCAACATCAACTTCACGAATGTCTGCACGAAAGCCTGCCGTTTCTGCGCGTTCTCGCGGCAGCGCAAGAGCGACGAAGGGTACTTTCTACCGACCGAAGAGATCGTCCGGCGGGTGCTCCAGGCCAAGGCCTTCGGCGCGACCGAAGTGTGCATCCAGGCCGGCCTCGCTCCGGGCGTCGACGCCCATTTCTACGTCGGCCTCGTGCGCGCGATCAAAGCGGCGGCACCCGACATCCACGTGCACGCGTTCTCCCCCGAAGAAGTGAAGTACGCCGCCACCCAGAGCGGGTGGTCCTTCGACCGCGTGCTTCGCGAGCTGAAGGAAGCCGGCCTCGGCTCGCTTCCAGGCACGTCCGCCGAAGTGCTCGACGACCGCCTGCGCGCCCGCATCGCGCCGGGGCGCATCACGACGGCCGAATGGATCGACGTCATCACCTCGGCGCATGCCCTCGGCCTGCCGACCACGTCGACGTTGATGTACGGGCACGTCGAGACCGACGTCGAGCGTATGACGCATCTCGACCTGCTTCGATCGATCCAGCGACGCACGGGCGGGTTCACCGAGTTCGTCCCGCTGTCGTTCGTTCACGAGGAAGCCCCGATGACCTTGCGCCAGCAGCTGCCCGATTTGCGCCAGGGGCCCACGGGGAACGACGTCATTCGTCTCTATGCGATCGCGCGACTCATGCTCGGGTCCACGATCCGCAACCTGCAGGTCTCCTGGGTCAAAGACGGGTTGAGGCAAGCCCAGTGGCTCCTCGCCTGCGGCGCGAACGACTTCGGGGGCACGCTCATCAACGAGAGCATCTCGACGTCGGCCGGGGCAAGCCACGGGCAGCTCCAGTCGCCCGCGGTCTTGAGGCGCGTCATCCGCGACACGGGGCGGACGCCCATCGAGCGAACGACGCGCTACGAAGTCATCCGCCGGTACTCCGCCGATCCATCGCCCGACGAAGCGGGACCCCTCGACCAGATCGCCGACTCCGAAGAAGTCTTCGGCAGCTACGACCAGCTGACGCGCGATCCGCGCTTCAGATTTCGACTCGCGGTCGCCGCTGTGTGAAAGCGACGTGGTCGGCGGGGCCGTCGACGTCGAACGCGATCCGATCGTTGTCGAGCACTACGGTACGAAGGCCGGCGGCGCGCGCGGCGGCGCAGTGCTCGGCGAAGCTGTCGGGGCGCCCGAAGCACGTCCGGATGGCCGTGGGCGGCGACAAGCCGAGCGCGTTGGTGTGCGGCCCGCGGTGATCGCGCACGACGACGACGTCGTGGCTCGTGAGCGTCGTCAGAAGCGCATCGATGTCGCGCGCCTCTAGAAAAGGAAGGTCGGCCATCAGCACGACGGCGGTGCGCGCGCCTCGCGCCGCCGCATAGGCGAGCGCGCGGTCGATCAGCGCGGCCAGCCGTTCTCCCTGCACGTCGCGAAAGACGTGGGTCCCCATCCGCTCGGCGAGCTCCGCCACGTCGTCGCCGTCGGTCGCGACAAGAACGCCATCCAGGGTGCTTGCGCGCGCTACGGCGAGCACATGCTCGAAGAGCTCGCGCGCAAAGCCAACGCGCTCGTCGCGGGCCAAAACCGGGGTTAACCGCGACTTGCCCCGCGCGAAAGACTTCGCAGGAACAATGGCCCAGGCGGGCTTCACCGCGCGACCTCGGCGGCAAACGCGAGGAGCTGGCGCGCGAGCACGACGCGATCGCTTCGCGATCGCATGACCGTCGCCGTACCCAAGACAGGGATGCCGGAGACCGTGGCCTCGTCGCCCTGCTCGACGACCATCGCGCGCACGAGGCCTCGGTAGTGGCGCACCACGGCGCCGGCCGAGGCTTCTTCTCCGGTCAAATCACGAATCATCGTCGCGAGCGGGCCCTTGACCGCCGCGCCGCCGACGATGGGGCTGAGCGCCACGGTCGGCTTGCGCGCGATGGCATCCCGCACACCGTGGAGAGAGAGGATGGGATCGACCGACACATAGGGATTCGACGGGCCGATGACGACCACTTCGCACGCGTCGATCGCGTCGAGCACGCCGGCGGCGGGCTCGGTCGTGCCCTCGAAGCGCACGGCGCGCACGGCCGGCTCGGTCCGCCGTTTCACGAACCACTCTTGGAAGGGCAGCGTCCCTTCCGAAGCCGTCTCGATGAGCGTGCGGCACGGGGCGTCGGCCATTGGCAGAACGGCATGCGCAATCCCGAGCGCAGCGCACAGGCGCGCGGTGATGGCCGAAAGTGTCGCGCCCGCGCGGAGCGCCTCGGTGCGCAGCAAGTGCGTGGCCAAATCGCGGTCGCCAAGCGCGAACCAGTCGGGCCCCCCGTAACGCTTGACCATCGACAAGCCCGCGAACGTCTCGCCGGCCAGGCCCCAGCCGCGCACTTCGTCGGCGAGCCCGCTCAGCGAGTACATGACCGTGTCGAGGTCGGGCGAAACGTACATTCCGAGATGCACGAAGTCGTCGCCGGTATTGACGATCGCCGTGAGATCTCCAGGCGGCAAGGCCTGCGCGAGCCCGTCGAGCAAACGGGCTCCGCCCACGCCACCGGAGAGAGCCACGATTCTCATGCGTAAAGGTCCTCCTCGGGCTTGCGCGTCAACGTGCGCGCGCCGAGATCGCTGGAGTCGAATCGCAACCCGCGCACGAGCACGAGCGGCCGGCCCTCGGCGGCCTGACCTGCGACGAGGTCGGCCGCAGCGGCGACCTGGTCGGCGAGAGCCGTGATCGTCTGTTCGAGGGCGCGCCCGAAGAGATCCGCCTCACCGCGCCGATCCCACAGCGGAGGCAGGCCCGAGACGCCAACCGCCGCGCCGACGGTCCCGAGCCGGAACGGCCGGCCGAACGAGTCGCTCACGACGACGCCGATGCGGGCACGCGATTCGGATTCGAGATGCTCTCGAATCGTCTTGGCCGACGCGTCCGGCGACTCGGGCAAAAGAAGGACCCAGGGCCCCTTCTCCGCGCTCGCGCCGGGTGGAACCGCGTTGCTCGCGTCGATGCCGGCGTTTGCCACCACAAACCCGAGCCGGTGGCGCACGACGAGCACCCCCGGAGCCGTGCGCGAAACCGCGCTCGACTCCCGCAAGATGAGCTCGACGACGCGCGGGTCTTTGCCGATGCGCGCGCCGAGCTCGATCGCACGATCCGAGGGTTGCACATCGCCGAGCCCGACGAATCGCCCCTCAGCCCGCGAGAGCAGCTTGGATGTGAGGACGAGCACATCCCCGTCGACGAGGGCGATGCCGGCGGAACCGAGCGCACCCGCGATCAGGGCGGGCACGTCGGCGCCCGGCCCCACCACGGGAATGCCGGGGACCGCGACGAGCTCCAGGCGAGGACCACACGCAATCATGGTAGGTAGGGCGCCGGAGGCGAACGATGCGAATCGGAATTGTCGGCGGGACGGGCAAGCTCGGCAGCGCCCTCGCCGCGCGCTGGAGCCGCGCCGGGCACGGCATCGTCATCGGGTCGCGCGATGCGCTCAAGGCGGCGGCTCATGCCGAGACGCTCCGCACCCGCGGACCCCGCGACGTTCAGGGCCTCGACTACGCGCGAGCAGCCGGCGCCGGGGACGTCGTGGTGCTCACGGTTCCTTATGCCGCGCACGACGAAGCCTTGCGCGCCATTCGAGATGCGGCCGCCGGCAAAGTCGTCATTGACGCCACGGTGCCGCTCCGCCCGCCGAAGGTCGATCGAGTGCAGCTTCCCCCCGGTCAATCGGCTGCGCTCGAAGCCCAGGCGCTGCTCGGTGCCGCGTGCGCGGTAGCCGCCGCTCTGCATCACGTGAGCGCCGCGCATCTGGCCGATGCATCCCACGAAATGGCTGGCGACGTGCTCGTCGCTTCCGACGACGCCCACGCCAAGGCGGTGACGATGAGCCTGGTCGGCGACTTGGGCCTGCGCGGCCTCGACGCCGGAGCGCTGGCCAACGCGATCGCGCTCGAATCGCTCACGCCGGTCTTGATTCATCTCAATCGGGTCTACAAGAGCCGTGGGGCTGGCGTCGTCTTTACCGACCTGCCGAGTCCTAGCCCACGCTGACTCGCTCGCCAATGCGGCCTGGGCTAAAGCCCGCGCCTTTCGGTGGTCGACGTTCGCGCTCGGGTATAGCCTGAGCCCCCATGAACCCCCTGATGAAAGCGTTCGTCGCCGCTCACGTTGGGCTCTTTCGACTCACGGGTGGGCGCTTCGGCGGAAAGATCGGCACGCAGCCCGTCGTGCTTCTCACGACCACAGGCCGCAAGACCGGCAAAGAGCGGACGGTGCCCGTGGGGTCCTTCGAAGACCAGGGCGACGTCATCGTCGTCGCCTCGTTCGCCGGCAGCCCCCAGCACCCTGCCTGGTTCAACAACCTGACCGCGAACCCGAACGTCACCGCGCAGCTCGGCGCAAACGCCTTCGCGGCGCGCGCCGAAGTCGTCGCCGGAGCGGATCGCGAGCGCCTTTGGAAGAAGATCGTCGAAACGGCGCCGACCTTCGGCGAGTACCAAAAGAAGACGACGCGCGAGATTCCCATCGTTCGGCTCAAGCGCACCGCGGCAAACTGAGCGAAGTGGCGCGATAACTCCAAGCCACGTGCCGGCTTCGGTGCGACAATGCGCCCGTGCTTGGGCCGTTCGCATCAGGTGAAAGGCGGTGGTCGCCGCTCGTCTTTGCGCCACTGGCCATTGCTGGATGCGGCGGTCGCACGGGCCTCTCGTTGTCCGCGACCGGAAGTGGCACGAGCTCGGGGACGATCGCGATCGTCAGCTCGGGCGCAAGCAGTGGCGCAGTCAGCGCGGGCACGACCCTCGGCGCGACCGCGGGCTCCGGGGCCGGCGCCGCTTCCGGGTCTTCGTCGGGCACGAGCTCCTCGCCGTGCCGCGCCGGAGCCTCCACGGCGACGGTTTCGTTCGCGAACGAGATTATGCCAATGCTGCAGAGCCATTGCTCGGGCGGCAATGCCGCGACGGGCTTCGGGGCCGCATGTCACGGGGAGCCCTCGGTCACGACGCCCGCGACGGTCGACGGAAGCCGCCCATGGTTCGGACCCCCGCCGCCGGCCGTCAACTCGGCGGCGACCCTCGCGATGATTTACAGCGGGTTCGTTTGCCCGCCCCAAGGAACCTGCACGACGCAGGTTTCGAACGAAGATCCGCTCATGGACGTCGTCAAGCCAGGCGACCCGACGCAGAGCTTTCTTTGGTACAAGATCAACAACACGCAGGGCGCGCTCGACCTGGAGACGCCCGACGCATGCGCTCGCGGAGACCTGGGAGGCTGCGGTCTCCCCATGCCGTTCTCGCTGACTGGCGCTTCGAGCGCGGCGCTCCTCCCACAGGCAGACCTCGACCTCATTTGCACCTGGATTGTGCAAGGGGCCCCCCAGGACGCACCGTGCCCCGGGGGCCAGGGCTACGAGAACGGAAATTGCGCACCGTGTCCCAGTGGGGAGGCGGCGTGCGTCGGTCTCTGCGTCAACGAGCAGATCGACACGAACAATTGCGGGAGCTGCGGCACGGTCTGCCCGACCGGTGGGAGCTGCGTGAACGGAGCCTGCACGTGTCCGACCGGAGATGCCCTATGCGGCGGCTCGTGCGTGGATGAGCAAACGGACCCGACCCACTGCGGCACATGCGGAACCTTCTGTCCGGTGGCAGCGACCTGCGCCGGGGGAACCTGCGCTTGCCCCTCCGGGCAAGCATGGTGTGGTGATTACTGCGTCGATGAAGAGACCGACCTGGCCCACTGCGGGGCATGCGGAACCGTCTGCGCGCCGGCTGCGACCTGCCAGGGGGGGAGCTGCGTTTGCCCCTCCGGACAAACGGGGTGCGGCGCCTACTGCGTCGATGAACAGACCGATTCGGCCAACTGCGGGGGTTGTGGGGAGCCGTGTCCGGCTTCGGCGCCCACGTGCGCAGCCGGGGCGTGTACCTGCACTTCGGGGACTTCGTGCGGCGGCATCTGCGTCGATGAGCAGGTCGACCCGAACAACTGCGGCGAGTGCGGGGCCATGTGCACGTCCGGACAAGTCTGCCAGAGCGGGGTCTGCGGCAATCCATCCAGCTGCGCGCCTGGCGGTCCAGGCATGACCAACTGCGGGCCCGGAGGGAGCGGGACGGAGAGCTGCTGCGCGAGCTTGGAAGTCGCAGGAGGGACGACGTACGCCCGAACCTATGCCTCCGACCCAGATGGGAGCGCCTTCCTTCTGTCGGACCCGGCGACGGTAAGCAGCTACCGCCTCGACAAGTACCTGGTGACGGTCGGCCGGTT
>Ga0070761_10001417_pt1 | contig 14989 bp, 11 predicted proteins | sample HubBroMetageREF1_FD_66724 | JGI IMG/M metagenome (GOLD analysis project Ga0070761, IMG submission 66724) | Reference soil microbial communities from the Hubbard Brook experimental Forest, New Hampshire, USA - Hubbard Brook CCASE Soil... | ecosystem: Environmental > Terrestrial > Soil >... | reverse complement strand
TTTCACCCAGGAATCAAACTGCATTTCTACCGTTAACCGCTTAGATTCCATCCTGTAGGAAAAGGTTTCGTCAACTTTCCATAGTGAGAACCCGGCCGCGAACGTTACAGTTGGGCGCGTGCAAATATGACTGTGGAGTCGAAATTAAGCGGGGGAAGCGAAAGTTCAGACGTGCTCCGGGCCGCTCTTTTTTCGCGCATGACATTTTGAGACGATGGCGCTGCGAAGGCGGGTACGAAGATCCTCGGGCAGTTCGTATAATTGGGAATCGCGGTAAATCTCAATGGTCTTTTTGGTGGTGTCGCAAACCACGTAGCAGTTGTGGCACCACGCCAGGTGATCTTCCAACTCAGCTTTTGTGCGCGCATCAATCGCACCATCAAGGTAGTTCGTCAGCTCATTTAAAAATTCCGCGCACTTCACTGGTTGGCGTCTCCGATTTCAGGTTTTTCTTTGCCGTTTTCGCGTCGCTGAAAAAAACGGCTGAGGCGCTCACGTAATTGCAGCCGAGCCCTCAACAATCTTGACTTCACCGCCGGGATGCTGAGATCCAGCGCCTCAGCGGTCTCTTCCGTCGAAAGCCCCTCTACATCGCGCAGCACGAAGACCGTTCGAAAACTCGCGGGCAGCCCCTGGATGGTGCGAGTTAAAATCTCCCGCAACTCCGCCTGGTTGTACTGCTGCTCAGGATTCGGACTCCAATCCGCGACTTCGCGCGGCAGAGAGTCTTCCTCGGTCTTAACATCCTCGTCGAGCGAAACCATGCGCTCGGGGCGGCGACGGCGCAACCGCATCAGCGCCTCGTTCACCGCGATGCGCACGAGCCAGGTGTAAAACTTCGACTGGCCCTGAAACTGATGCAGGTTGGAGTACGCCTTCAGGAACGCGTCTTGCACCACATCTTCCGCGTCTTCGCGGTTCTGCGTGATGTGTTGCGCAATTCGAAACACGTTCCGGTCGTACCGCCGAACCAAATCTTCAAAGGCTCCGACGTCGCCGGCTTTCGCCGCTTGGACAAGAGCCAGCTCGTCAGAAACTGGCTCATCTATTTTGGGTTGGATGGTGCTCATCATTCATCCGATGCAACAATTTTCGCGCGGCGCACAGACCAAGAACTGTTATTTTACTTGGTTACCAGCGTTCGCGCGTAACTCTTTTGACGTAACTTGAGTGGAACAGTTTAGCAGGATTCTGGAATTGGTGAAGAAACGTCGAAAGCGAAGCCTAAGCGGCGTTGATTCGACAGCATTTTTGACATGGCCGAGGCACCGTCTGAAACCAATTGCAAGTCCCCTCTCGGCTGGCGGCGTTCCGCGGTTAGAAGACGTTACTTCGGTCATCCGCGAAACTCACCGAGGTGGCCTTATAATCAGACTCTTGCTGAATGCATTAGGGCACACGTCCCGCGTTCATCGCACCAAGAGAGTATTGAAAGCGTCATCAAGTTATGAAGTTCGTCGCTGCAAAGACTGAAGCCCCCAACGTGTTTTTGGCTCTGGGTGGCACGACTGAAGTCGTGCCCTTCCCAAGTGCTGTCGGGATGCCGCAAGGTGGTCAGGGCAACAATGGCGCATAAAACTCCGGTAGATCAAATTGTCGAGAAGGCCGTCTCTCAGGTGTTAGAAGGCCACCTTCCAGTACTGCGGAAGGAACTGGTTCGCCGCGTTCTCGAAGAAGTGCAACCTCTCCTCGGAGGAGCTACGGGCTCAGTTGGAAGCGGGGCTGCTGATCTATTAAACGCGGTCTCCGCCATTCACGCGGGCACAACGCAAAAAGAAATTCTGCGAGCTCTGCTCGAAAGCACCTCTGGTTACTGTGGACGAGCCGCCCTCTTCGTGATCAAGTCGGGATCGGCAACAGGATGGCAAGGGCGCGGATTCGATAACAGCGAAGATGTCAAAGATTTTTCGTTAGATGTCAGCAGCCGCGCGCCGGGCCGGTCTTTGCAATCGCGAGAGGCGGTCGGGGCCGCCGCGTCGGAAATGGATCCGCGATTCATCTCGCAATTCGGCGCTCCCGCCGAGGATTCCGTGCTGTTGCTTCCGCTTCGCTTGAAAGACAAAGTAGCGGCTTTGGTATATTGCGACGCGGGCACGGCAGGCGGCGGAAAGATGGAAGCGGCCGCGCTCGAATTGCTGGTCGCAGCAACCAGCGCATGGCTCGAAGTGGCTTCACTGCGCAAGCAAGCGCTAAAGGAAGGCACGCCTGAGGCTGGCGCGAGCGAAAAATTCGAAGCGCCTCCGGTGCAGACAGTATCGTCGTTTTCCGATCCATTCGCGGCGCATGCGCCGAAACATGTCGTCCCGGCCGAAGAACCCGCAATGGCCGAAGTGGTAGCCGAAGTGGTATCCACACCTGCCAGCATGGCGGCAACGGCAGTCGCGCCAGCGACCGACGCATTTGCGCACATGTCGCCCGAAGACGCTGAGGTCCATCGCAAGGCGCAGCGTTTTGCGCGTTTGTTGATGGATGAGATCAAGCTCTACAACCAGGCAAGAGTGGCCGAAGGCCGCAAGCATAAAGACCTCTACGATCGCCTCAAAGAAGATATCGATAAGAGCCGCTCGACCTATCAGAAGCGTTACGGCAACACCGTTGCCGCAAACGCGGATTATCTGAGCAGTGAACTGATCCGCAGCCTCGCGGAGGATGACGTTTCACTGCTCGGCCCAAACTTTCATCGCTAAACTTTCATTCGTTGTCGTTCTGAGCAGCTTGGCGGAGCCGCATTTCTGCCAGCCCGCGCTAGATCCTTCGCGGCCTTGGCGGCCACTCGGGATGACGTTATAGATTTTGCTTCGGACCCGCCGCACGTGTCATGGTGCTGAGGTTGCCCTGGAGAGGGATTGTTTGCAGGCGAATTGGGCGGTGAATTGAACCTGGCTTCCTACGCCCAGGTTGCTCTCCGCCCAGATTCTTCCACCCATCAACTCCACGAGACGGGAGCAAATGGTTAAGCCGAGTCCGGTGCCTCCGAATTTCCGCGTGCTGGAGTTATCGGCTTGCGAAAATGCCTCGAAAATTAATTTCTGCTTTTCTGGCGGAATCCCAATCCCGGTGTCTTTCACTGCGAAGCGCAATTCGACATTTTGTTCAGCCGTGGATGATTCAACAGTGACCCCCACGGCTACTTCTCCGCGTGCGGTAAACTTAACGGCGTTCCCAACCAGGTTGACCAGAATCTGCCGCAGCCGCAGCGGGTCGCCGATGAGGACTTCGGGTATCTCCTGCGCGATTTCGCTGTGCAGTTTGAGATCTTTCTGGCGGGCCGCAGCGACAAAGGTCTGGGTAACGGCGTGCACCATGTCGCGCAGTTTGAATTCGATTGGTTCCATGTCCAGTTGGCCGGCCTCGATTTTAGAAAAGTCCAGAATGTCGTTGATGATGGCGAGTAGCGAATCGGCCGACATTTTGAGCATGTTCAAATCCTCGCGCTGCTCGGCTGTAAGGCTTGTATCCAGCAGCAGCTCGGCCATGCCCAGGACTCCATTCATCGGTGTGCGAAGTTCGTGACTCATGTTGTCGAGGAATTCGTTCTTGACCCGGTTCGCCGCTTCGAGCGCCTCTTGAGCCTGTTTGCGCTCGCTGACATCCACCATCACACCAACCAGTTCTTTGGTTTGACCTTGTCCAACCACCACCCGGACTAAACTTCTCAACCACACCGTTTCGCCCCTGGCGGTCATCATGCGGTGCTCGAACTGTTGCGGCACATTTTCTTCTTCTGCGGTTCTGCAACAGGATTCCACTCGAGCACGATCATCGGAATGAACATGATCGATCCAGAAAGTCGGGTTAGCCATCCATTGCTCCAGAGGGTAACCGAGGCGTGATTCTGCTTCTTGATTGACAAAGTTGAATCCCGAAGCGCTGAGATTCTTTCGCCAGATGATGACCTGAACCGTTTCCACAAGAAGACGATAGCGCCGCTCAAACTCCAACGCGGCCGCCTGGGCGGAGAACCGGCGCTCAACCACCGAGGTCAGAATAGCTCCGCCCAGCACGATTACGGTTACGACGACAATTCCGGCGATACCGAGGGCAGAAATGTCCACGGCGTGAGACAAATCTGGAGCGATCGCTGAAGGAGTAAATTTAGCCGCAGCCATCCCCGTGTAATGCATGGTCGGAATGGCAAGTCCCATGATCAGCGCACTGACTGCCTTTCGCCAATGGCCGTGAGTCGCGTCTCGAAGGTTGAAGGTCAGCCACAGCGCAACCAGAGAAATAAGAACGGCAAGGATCACCGATACAGCGACTAGTCCAGGTTCATAGCTGCACATCGCGGGCAGTCGCATCGCACCCATGCCGATATAGTGCATGCCGGCAATGCCACTGCCCATCACCAGGCTGCCAAGGCTGGATTCAATCAACCCCATTCGCTGCCGGCTCACAACGAACAAGGCAACGCCGGAGGCGAAAACGGCGCACAAAAACGATATCCCCACCGTCGGCCAGTCGTAGCGGGTCACGACCGGAAGCCCGAAGGCCAGCATTCCGATGTAATGCATGGACCAGATGCCGCCCCCCATCGCACTGGCACCACCCGCGAGCCAGGCAATCCGCATCTTCCCGTGAGTTGCGGTTACACGCCCGGCGATGTCGAGCGCGGCGTAGGAGGCCAATATCGAGATCAATACAGACAGCGCAACCAACCCGTAATCGTAGGAGCCGACGAGAGCGACGGTGGGCGATGTCATGTTCAGTTTCCAGAAATAGTTTATGCGGGTATGTGTTGGCCGAAGGGGTTACGAATGGGCGCGTTGTCAGCTACCGTTACGCATTTGCTCCCAAAACGGTCAACTGGCTTTGATGAGGCCACCACCGGCAGCTTCTTTGTCTACAACAGTTACTTCCGAGCAGCTGGTAACACGGCCAGAACGGCACCAAACCTCATGCCACGCTGATTAAACCTCCAGCGGCTAAGAACGACCGGGAGCCGATGGGTACCGGTATGCACCCATCAACCTCGCGATCAACACGGCAAGGTAAAGCACGCCGATAATGGCTTCAATCACGGAGAGCGAGCGGGTCGGTGCTGAGACAGCTGTAATGCCGACCGAACCAAGGGAGGTCATAGTCGCGAAGCTGTAATAAATGAAATCAAACCTGTCGGGGATAGTGTGGAGATTCGTCAGAGGATCGAGATAAAACGCCTTGGGCTGAAGGGCAGCCGCCATGCCGTAGAGACTGGCGAAGCTAAACCCAAGGAGCAGATAGATGCAAAGCGCTCCGAAGATTGTTTCCGAATTGGGTTGGTTCGTGCCAAAGACGCGGCGGAAGATGACCACCACAACAAATACATCGAAAACAAGACTAAAAACGATGCTGAGAATGGACAAAAGTCCGGCGTCGGGCTGGCGAAGCAGCATGCGTTCCAGCAAGGCAGGAATGGCCAGCAGGAGCGCGAGGAGCAGGAGTGTTCTCCGCAAACGGATCGCATATACGGCAATCAGAATTCCGGCGCTGCTGACCACGCGGAACACGAAATATGCGAATCCCCCGTTTTGCATGTACGGATAGAGGACGAGAACGGCTAGCAGGAAGAGGAAAAGCAGGAAAAACTTGTGTCCTGTTAGAGCCTGTGCGCGACTATGAGCGTTCGAGGGGCGCATAACTGAAGAAAGGCCAAACGGCAATGCAAACGAATAGCATAAGCAATTTCCTGTCAGAGCCTCCATCGGCCCGACCAACATCCTGGACCGAGCCCCAATTTCTATCTGGAATCGGGCACCGGGCGCACCACCATGCAACGATCTTGCCTGCCGCAAAATGGCTTCTAGTCTACAGCCGCGTTTTTTCGTCGAAGCAAAAGTGATGCGGACGAAAAGTCAGCGGTTCGGAGGCGGTGGTGGCGGTGCGCCATGCAGGAAGGCATCGTAGCCATTCCGGAAGGATCGGCGATAAGCCTCAACCGCCTCGGGTGGCACCGGCGGATTGCGGAATGGTTCCTGTGCCTCGACGCTTGGCGACCTTTGAGCCGCGACATCGCTCTTTGCCGCTTGGTATCCGTCGTAGACGCCTTGCTGAGTGGCCTCGCGAAATTCGGCTGACGGCGGCGGGGGTGGCGGCGGAGGCGGATTATAAACCGGCTGGGGATGAGCGCATCCAACTATGGCGAGTATGAGCACTAACGTCGGGAGAGTCCACCATTTCTTCATTCCGTAACCTCGCACCGTCGCACTTGATGTAGTCCTAAGTATGCCACGAAGATACAAACACCGGCCACCGTCCTGTAAAACGATTAACGACCCTCCAGAGATCTAAAGACCTTAGCTGTTGTAACATTTCTATTACAGTCGCCGAGCAAACGTCCCAGCCCGTTTTCGCTTGACAGGACTGGCGCGAAATCGCTATCGTTGACCCCGGTTTGCTATGTATGTAATCCGATTTTATTAGTAGGCTATTTAAACTCCCCGCCAAACTGCCCTACGCCTTGGCGAACAACTTTCGAGGAGGAATTTGTATGGATCGCATTATGAATCGAACCAGAACTCTGATTGCCGTCGCTGGATTCTTGCTCATCGGGGCTGCAGCGCTCGCACAAGACGCAACCACCCCACCCCCGCCACCACCCGATAACATTACCACCATTCGTGGCTGTCTCCGGAGCCAACGCGGAAACTACATCGTGATCGGCGAGCAGAGTAACCTGCCCTACGTGTTAAAGGGAGTGGGCAGCAAACTTCATAGTCAACTCAACCATCAAGTCGAAGTGAAGGGCAAATTGCTTCCTGGAACGGTCAAAACGGGCATAAATCCCGACAAGGCAGGCAGCAATCCGAGCGATACCACGCACGGGGTTGACGGCACGCCTTTCCAGGTGGCAAACCCGGAGACGGATGTAACGATCATTGCGAAGAAGTGCAAGGCGGCAGATCAGCAGTAAGTTCTCACTGCTGGTTTTTCGCTGTTATCGAGATCCTGGGCGCTAGGAAAGATGAAAGACTCGATCGGCGCCCAGTACCAGGCCGAGAGTCAGCGCCGCAATCACAATTTCTCCGACCGCTCCCACGATGAAGGGACGCAGCCCCTGCTTCCGCATTTCGCTCAGATTGGTGCGCAGTCCCACGCCGGCGAATGTCAGCAAGAATGCCCAGCGCGACAAATTCGCCAGGCTGCCGATCTGATCTTTGCTGAAAACGCCCAGCGTGGCCAAGAGCGAAATCAGCAGGAATCCAAGAACGAACTTGGGAAATTTCTGCCACAGAAACAAAGCCTTGTTCTGGACGGTTTGCGCTTGTCCTTTACTCGCCCAATAAATCGCATAGCCCAGAACGACAAACCCAATCATTGCGTTTCTGGCCGTCTTGGCCAGAACCGCAATCTTACCCGCAGCGTCGGAATAAAGGGCGCCCGCGGCCACGGCTTCGGCCGTATTGTCCACAGCTAATCCACTCCACAGGCCATAGGCATGATTGCTCATGCCCAGAAGATGGCCGATGAAAGGAAAAGTGAACAGAGCGATGGCCCCCAGAGCCAGAATGGCGGCAATGGCGAGGGATGAATCTTCATCGTCGGCATCAATGGCGCCTTTCGCCGCGATGATCGCTGAAACGCCGCAGATCGAAGAACCCACAGCCAGGAGCGTGATCAGTTTCGGCCTGAGCTTGAACGCGCGCCCCAAAGCAGTCATCAGCGCAATGGCGACGACGAGTTCAATCACCACCAGCACCAGACTCAGACCTCCCAGTTTGATGACGTCGCCGAGAAGAAAACGTGCGCCTAACAGCACGATGCCAAGCTTCAGCCAGAATTCATAGGTTGCGATGCCCGCCTTGAAGAGTTCAGGAACGCGCACGGTGTTCGATATCGCGAGACCGATAAGGATGGCCCACAGCACGTACTCGATATTCGGCAGGCTGATGTGATGGCTCTTGCCATAGCGAGAAATCGATTGTTCGATGAATTTGCCAGCGTATCCAATCGCGGCCAGCAGAATCACGCCCGGTATAAAATTTAAGAAACCCGAGGAGTGATTCGTCGATTTCTGCTGCTCAATAGCGGCTGAAGTGTTCATAAAGTCCCTTTGCGGGCGAAGTCAACTACCAGGGAATTTTCGGAAGAATGTTCAACCGGACCAAGAGCGCCAGCAGAAGCGCAAGGCCGACTGCCCATCCGTCAAGTGAGAGCTTGAACTTGCCACCGCCCATAAAAATCTCTCCATTCGATTTTCAGAACTCGGGACGAGGCCACTGGGCTTTCCAGTAACATCGAGGGCCTCGACGCCGAGTTGTCTGAAGGTCGTAACCAACAACGGACGCTCTTCGGTATACTGCAGAAACCAGGCAGCCAGCCAAGGCGGTGAAGCCTTGGCTGACCGACGGCCCCAGGGCTGGAGCGTCTTCTCGGGCCCTAAGCTCAAGTTGGTTTTACATACAATTCGCCTAGGCTCAAATTGCCGCCTAGAAGGTGTAGATCAGGTCGAATTGCAGGCGGTCCAAATAGGGCTCCTGCTGTCCGGCCTTGCTGATCGTCGGAAGGGCGCTGTAGTTGTTGAACAGAGCCGCGTTGTTTTCCAGATAAGTGTTCAGCGTTCGTCCACGCCACCATGTAAAGCTGGCGAGGGTGTTGGAACGCAGCTTCCACAGAGCATAGATGCGGTTCTGCAGAATATTGGTGGGTGCTCTCTGATCGCTTTCGACGAACGATGCGATCGCGGCATCCTGTTCTTCGCGGAGCCACGCGTAGCCAATTTGAATATCGTTCTTGTTTTTCACCTGGCCCACGCTGGCGTCAAACCCATACTCTTTGTTTTGGCTTCCCAGGTTGGTAAGCACATTCCCCTTCGTGCCCAGCGGATGATTTTCCGCGTCCAGGTTGTCGAGGAACTCCAACAACACATTGACTGGTAAACGCGTGATGCCGGTCTGGATCTGGTTGGGGATAATGAAATCCGCATAGTTGTAGCCGGAGTAGAAGTGGACCGTGCCGTTGGAACTCACGTAGGTGGCGTTGGTCATACCATTGGGGGCAAAGACGCAAGGCGGGTAGGCGGGGAAGCCCGTGCCCTTGGCGCAACCTGGTCCTTCGCCGGGTACCGGGAGACCAGTAATCGGCGCGGGCGTGGTGCCACCTGTAGGCGTGGCAGGCTGGTAGCCGGTACTGGTGGCTCCGGTGACGAAGGAGCTGGCACTCAAAATCGCGTCAGGACGATTCCACTTCAGGCTCAGGAACGAAGGCGAAACCGTCCAAGGTCCAAAAACCAGCCGCCCTGCTATCTGCATGCCGAGGGCGTAGGAATCCTGGGAAGCGATTCCCAGCTTTCCATTAGCTTGGTTGTAGAGGAGCTCGATGCCCTGAATGTTGACGTTCTGCAAAGGCCCGGTGAAATTGAACGAAGCTTTTTCGTCGAAGCCTTCCGGGTTCAGGTCGGGATCAAAAGTAGCGGAGGTCCGCTGCCAGGTATAGGCAAACTTTCCGCCGGTGAGAGACAGCCAGTGATGAGCAACCGGATTGTAGGTAATGAATCCCCGATCCAGCGCGATGGTCTTGCGATCGAAGTCGCTGGTCAGAGTCTCGTTGGTCGAGGTTGGATTGCCGATCGCCCCCGTGGCAATGGCAATGCCTCCGACGAAGTCTTCGTTGAGTTGACCATCTATTCCGAAACGCACCCGGATGCGCGCCAGGTTGTCGTCAGGAATTCCCGGCTGGAAGTAGGATTCGCCGCGCACTCTGACGTCACCGCTCAAGCGAAAACGGCCGACCAGAGCTTCCAGGGCGCTCAACTGCCTGCCTGTGTCCTGGGCCTTGGTATCAACGAGGGCAAGGGCGCTCTGCACCTGCGCGACGTTGGTGGTAGCCTGACTCGCCAGGCTTTGCGCCTGAGTGGCGGATTGTTGGGCTTGCGCCGCAGCGCTCTGCGCCTGGTCAACGCCCGTTGCCGCCTTTTGCGCGTTGGCGTTGGCCTGCTGCGTGGCATCGAGCAGTTGCTGGAGCTGCGACCTCAACTGATCAACTAATTGGTTCTGTTGCTTGATTTGCTGCTGCTGCGCGGAGACGGCCTCTTTCAACTCCTGAACCTCCTTCGCCGTGACAGGGGCAGGCTTGGCCGGAACAGCGCGTTTCTTCGGGGTTGTTGCTGGCGCTGCAGCGGTTTGGGCGGAAACCAGCCCGGTTAATGGAATCATCATGATTATCATGATGGACATTATAGAGATAAACCACCACTTCTTTCTTGCTCTCATTTGTAGACGCTCCTATTGTTTCCGACTCGCGTGGAGTCGGGTGTGCTACACCACAGAATTCACTACGGATTTACCCGGGGGCCAGCTAAGCCGGCGCCAACCCCCACTGCAACTTCAGCCAGCATTCATGGTCTTTGAAGACCAATCTGTTCGTGATCTCGCGCTTACTCCTCTTTGCCCCTGCCGGGATTCCCGTGAACAACCATCGGCAGAACGCTCGACTCACCCTTTTTCTTGCGCTTGCCGGACTTGGACGAGTCCCCCCGCTTGCCATTCATGATGTCGGCCAGGCTCGTATGTTCCAGAATCTTGGCTGCGGCATCGCGCACCGCAAGGAACACTTGATAGAGCGCGCGATGTTCGTCGTCGCGATTGATCAAGGTACGCAGTTGGTCAGCGTCGCCAAACGGCGCCAGCGGACCGTCAATCAGCCGGATAATTTCGCTTAAATGGATGTCGGATGGCGCCCGCCGCAACTGATATCCGCCCTTGGCGCCGCGCACGCTCTCAACCATGCGCGCGTTCTTGAGCTCGAGAAGAATCAGCTCCAAGAATTTTTCCGGCAATCCCTCTTCATAGGCAATGTCGCGAATGCGAATCGCGCCCTGATTATAGTGCCGGGACAGCATCATCATTGCCTGCAGTGCGTACAAACCTTTTTGCGAGATCTTCATAGTGCGCCCCAAAGTATGCCACAAACTCTATCGTAGAGATAGAGTTTATTGGCATCAATCGAGGTTAGCAAACGGGATGCCAGGATCACGCAATGATCGCCATCGGCATAACTGGCCTCCTATCAATCTGTTGCAGGTCATTGGCTAACCTCTGGTAGACGCCTCGCAATGCAGCGCATTGCAGCTTCACGGTAGTTCTTATGACAATTAGGGAAGATATCAGGGAGACAAATTTGTCGTTGCAAGAACAGCGTCCGTCGATTCTCGGCGCGGCGGGCCTTCAGGATGACGGAGTGTGGAATAGGATGACGGACGCTGAAGTCAGGATGACGGACTGTGAAATCTGAGGCGGGCACCCCTATCTGCATCTAGCGACAATCAGGGTCATGTCGTCGAACTGGTCATGCGGACTGAACTTTCTGACATCCTCCACAATCGACGCGACCAGATCCGGCGAAGGTTGCCCGCAACATCGCCACACGGAGTCGATCAGGCGATGCTCTCCAAATTCTTCGCCGGCCTCGTTGAACGATTCCGTGATACCGTCGGTGTAGAGCGCGAATATATCCCCGGAGGAAAGTGCGCGCTCCGCGCTTGAGCATTCCCAATCCCTGAAAAGCCCCAGCACGGTGGATGTGGAGTCGAGCCGTTCCAGAGTGCCATCTTTGCGGAACACGAGTGCCGCCAGATGTCCACAATTCACGTAGCGCAAGCGGCGCGCCCTGTCATCGTACTCAGCAAAAAACAAGGTGGCATAGGAACTATCGACCGAGTTTTCATAGAATAAGCGATTGACCGATTGCAGGAAGCGCTGCGGTTCATCCAGCGCGATGGCGCACTGGCTGCGCAGGTTGGCTTGCAGATTGGCCATCAGAAGTGCCGCCGCGATTCCCTTCCCTGAGATGTCACCCACCACCAGCCCGAGCCGCTGCCGGCCCAGATCAAGAAAATCGAAATAGTCGCCGCCGACTTGGCGAGCCTGGACGCAAATCCCCGAATAGTCAAGGGTGTCGAGAGGCGGCCGGGTCTGCGGGAAAAGCCGGTTCTGCACTTGCTTGGCGATTTGCAGTTCGTGGACAGCGCGACGCTCGGCTTCCAGCTTCGCGGCAGCCGCGTGGCGCTGTGCTTCGACGGCTCGACTCTCCTCGTCGAGGCTGACCAGCGCAAACACGTTTCCGTCGAGATCTTTGAAATGCGTGAACACTCCACCCCAAATCGGCGTTTGCTCGCCGTGACCTGCTGCATGGTCACTTGCTGTAGTCCGCCGCTCGTACTTAATCCGCTTGAGGCGCGGCGTATATTGAAACCGGACTCCTCGCGCGCGCCATTCGCGATACTTCGCGGCAACGTCTTCGGTGACGAATACGACTTGGGTGTGCCGGCCAATGAGCGTACACGCTTTGGAGTCGGGCTGAGGGGCAACCAACGAGAGCACCGCACTCCCGTCCGGTGGAGCAACCGCAACCCAGCGTTGGCCGGATCCAAAGCGGACATCGCTGACCAGACTGAACCCAAGTTGATCCAAGTAAAATCGCAAACTTTGATCCTGGTCGCGGACGTAGATGTTGATCGCGTGGATGCGAAGGTGAAGCTGTCGCGGATCCACGGGAAGAGCAGATTGCTCCGCGTCAAGGTGCGAGGAAAAGCTGACCATCCGCGTGATTATAAGTCGAATCAGTGAAGCGCGCTGGCGTGACGCAGCACTGATCCGAGACACGGGGCTACAGTTCCGTATTTCTCAGACGCAGCGAATTCGTAATCACGGATACGGAGCTGAAACTCATGGCCGCAGCCGCCAAAATTGGGCTGAGCAGCAGGCCGAAGAACGGATAGAGCACTCCGGCCGCAATCGGCACGCCGAGCAGATTGTAGATAAAAGCGAAGAAAAGGTTTTGCCGAATGTTGCGCATCGTGGCCTGACTGAGCTTTCGTGCGCGTACGATCCCAGCCAGGTCGCCCTTCACTAAAGTCACGCTAGCGCTTTCAATGGCGACATCCGTACCCGTGCCCATTGCAATTCCTACGTCCGCTTGGGCCAGCGCCGGAGCGTCGTTGATGCCATCGCCCGCCATGGCAACGGTGCGCCCCCGCTGTTGCAGGCGGCGCACTACCTCCGACTTTTTATCCGGCAGGATTTCCGCTTCGAATTCGTCGATGCCAAGCTCGGCGGCTACGGCTTCGGCGGTGCCGCGACTATCGCCGGTCAGCATCACGATCCGTAATCCCGCCGCTTTCAGATCGCGAAGCGCTTGCGCAGTAGATGGCTTGATGGGATCGGCAATTCCAATCAATCCAGCAGGCCGGCCATCTACCGCAACAAAGATGACGGTTTGGCCGTTCCGGCGAAGTTCGGCTGCGTCATGCTTAAGCGCATCAATCGAAGCGCCAGTTTCCTGCAGGAATTTATCGTTCCCGACCGAAATAATTTTCCCGTCCACTTTGCCGCTGATTCCAAGTCCCGTACGTGATTGAAAATCGGTAGCGCTGGCCAAATTGATATTGTTCGTTTTGGCCGCAGCCACAATTGCCGATCCCAACGGGTGCTCACTTCCCTGCTCCAGGCTCGCCGCGAGACGGACGAGTTCGGTTTCATTGCCTCCAGAAACTGCGATCACGGATTCAACCGTTGGCTTGCCCTCGGTCAACGTGCCCGTCTTGTCGAAGACCAACGTGTTTACCTTCTCGAGAATCTCCAATGCCTCGGCGTTCTTAATGAGGACGCCGGCGCGCGCCCCGCGCCCGGTGCCGACCATGATTGCCATGGGCGTAGCGAGCCCGAGCGCGCATGGACACGCGATTATCAACACAGCCACAGCGTTCACCAATGCGTGGCCAAGGCGCGGTTCAGGTCCGAAGAAACTCCAAACAATAAACGTCACGGCCGCGATTCCGATTACCGCCGGGACGAACCACGCAGCCACTCGGTCGGCCAGGCGCTGAATGGGAGCGCGGCTCCGTTGTGCCTGACTCACCATTTGGACGATGCGCGCAAGCAAGGTTTCCTTGCCCACGTGCTCGGCTTGCATGATGAACGAGCCCGTGGCGTTGACGGTCGCACCGATCACTCGACTGCCGGGCTCTTTCAAAACAGGGATCGATTCTCCAGTGATCATCGATTCGTCAACCGAACTCATCCCCTCGAGAACCACGCCGTCGACTGGAATCTTTTCGCCCGGACGCACTCGCAACCGGTCGCCCGCCTTTACTTGATCCAGAGGAATGTCACGCTCCGTGCCATCGCGGAGAATGCGCGCCGTGTCGGGGCTAAGATTAAGCAGCGCTCGAATCGCGGCGCCAGTGCGGCTGCGGGCGCGGAGTTCAAGCACCTGGCCGAGAAGCACGAGAGTGACGATGGTCGCAGCAGCTTCAAAATAAACCGGCGGCGCGCCATTCATGCCGCCCTGGTCAACTCCGCCGAATGATGCGGAGAACATTCTCGGGAAGACGGTCGCGGTCAGGCTGAAAAGGTAGGCCACCCCCGTGCCCATGGCGATGAGCGTGAACATGTTGGTCGAGCGGTTGACGATGGAGGCCCAGCCGCGCTGAAAGAACGGCCATCCGCCCCACAGGACGACCGGGGTCGCTAATACCAACTCGATCCAGGGCGCCAGTCCCGTCGACGACGTGGCATGTACCCCCAGTCCGCCTCCAGTAACAACCATCACCATCATTGCGAGGGCCAACAGCGGCACAGTAAGGGCGACGCTCACCCAGAAGCGACGCGTCATATCGCGCAATTCTGGATTCTCTTCCTCGATCGCAGTGACGGTACGCGGTTCGAGCGCCATGCCGCAGATCGGACAAAATCCCGGACCCGGCCGCACGATCTGGGGATGCATGGGGCACGTATACTCGGTGCGCTTCGCGGCAATCGGAGTTTCCCGCTCGAGTGCCATGCCGCAACTCGGACACGGTCCAGGCTTACTGGCATGAACTTCGGAGCACATCGGGCAAACGTAGTTCACTTGATCTGCGGCAGGCTGATTCTGAGACGGCTGATTCGCCGCCGCAGAAATCGGTGGAACGGCAGGAGTGCCCAGCGTAATCAGATTCGATGAATCAGGGTGCGAAGGCGGAGCCAGATATTTCCCCGGATCAGCTTTGAACTTCTCGGCGCAGTTCGCGCAA
>Ga0070761_10001416_pt1 | contig 14994 bp, 11 predicted proteins | sample HubBroMetageREF1_FD_66724 | JGI IMG/M metagenome (GOLD analysis project Ga0070761, IMG submission 66724) | Reference soil microbial communities from the Hubbard Brook experimental Forest, New Hampshire, USA - Hubbard Brook CCASE Soil... | ecosystem: Environmental > Terrestrial > Soil >... | reverse complement strand
TGGCCGGCCTGATACTCGGCACGTACTCGCTGGGCAGCGCCATCGGCGGCCTGTGGTACGGCTCAAGGCGCTGGCGCAGTCCGCTCGGCCGGCGGTTCATCGTGACCGCGGCCATTAGTGTGGCTGGCGTGTCCACTTTCTGGGCGATGCCCGGGCTGCTTGCCCTCGCCGGCGTGTGCTTGCTGTCCGGGATGAGCATCGCTCCAACGCTGATCGCCGGCTATGCGATCCTTGAGAGCCAGGCCGAGGCCCACCGCAGGACCGAAGCCATGGCGTGGCTCGGCTCGACGATCTCAGTCGGGGTCGCTCTTGGCTCGGCCATCGCCGGCCACCTGATCGACGCCCATGGCGCCAGGCTGAGCTACGGGTTCGCCGCTTGCTGCGGCGCGGTCGCCGTGCTGATCTGCCTGGCCGGACGGCGCCGGCTGAGCACCGGTCAGGCAGCTGATCAGGCAGCTCATCAACCTGGAGTCACACCGGAGTCGGGAGTCGCTCAATGACCTGGCGGAACTGGGCCGGAAACGTGACGGTCACGCCGACGCGGGTGCGCACACCGCGATCGGCGGCCGAAGTCGCCGACGAGGTCGTCAAGGCGACCGCCGACGGCTTGGCGATCAGGATGGCAGGAACCGGGCACTCGTTCACCCCGACGGTCAGCACCTCCGGCGTGCTGCTCCGCCCCGATGGGCTGACCGGCATCAGATCCATCGACGCTGATGCCGGGCTGATCACGGCCGAGGCCGGCTGCCCGCTGCGCAAGCTCAACGACGAGCTGTTCGCCCACGGCCTGTCGCTGACCAACATGGGTGACATTCAGGTGCAGACGGTGGCCGGCGCGACCCAGACTGGCACCCACGGCACCGGCCGCGCCAGCGGCGGCATGGCCGCCCAGATCGCCGGCCTGGAGCTGGCGCTCGCCGATGGCCGCATCGTGACCTGCTCGCCGCAGCAGCACGAGCCAGGAACCCCGGCCGAGCTGTTCGCGGCGGCGAGGGTCGGCCTCGGAGCGCTCGGCCTGGTCACGGCGGTGACCTTCCGGGTGGAGCCGACCTTCTTGCTGCACGCGCGCGAAGAGCCGATGCGCTGGTCCGAGGTGATCGCCCGGCTGCCCGAGCTGACCAGCGAGAACGAGCACTTCGAGTTCTACTGGTTCCCGCATTCTGAAGGCTGCCTGGTCAAGCGCAACAACCGGTCGGACGGCCCAGCCCAGCCGTTGCCGAAATGGCGGCACTGGCTCGATGATGAGTTCCTTTCCAATTCGGTGTTCGGCGCCACCGGCCGGCTCGGGTACCTGGCGCCAAGCACGATCAAGACGGTGAACTCCCTCGCCAGCCGGGCGCTCAGCGCGCGCAGCTACACCGACGCTCCTTACCGCGTGTTCACCAGCCCTCGGCGGGTCAGGTTCAAGGAGCAGGAATACGCCATTCCGGCCGAGCACCTGCCCGCCGTGCTCGCCGAGGTGCGGGCGCTCTTCGCCCGCAAGGACTGGCTGATCAGCTTCCCGATTGAGGTGAGGCTGGCGCCATCGGATGACCCGTGGCTGTCGACCGCTTACGGCCGGGACAGCGCCTACATCGCCATCCACGTCTTCCATGCCTCGCCGCAGGCCGAGTACTTCAGGGAAGTCGAGTCGATCATGACGGCGGTTGGCGGCCGCCCCCACTGGGGCAAGATGCACACTCAGGACGCGGAGTACTTGCGCGGCGTCTATCCCAAGTTCGACGATTTCGTGGCACTGCGCGATGCGCTCGACCCGGAACGCAGGTTCGGCAACGAGTACCTCGCGCAGGTCCTCGGGTCCTGATGCAGAATCGCTAGGTGCGATTCCTTCATTCCCCGACCCACGACCTCACCTACAGCGACGTCTTCCTCGTGCCAAACCGCTCGGCCGTCGGCTCACGTAACGACGTGGACCTGAGCTGCACGGACGGCAGCGGTACCACGATCCCGATCGTGGTAGCCAACATGACCGCGGTGGCCGGCCGCCGGATGGCCGAGACGGTCGCCCGGCGTGGCGGCGTCGTGATACTGCCGCAGGACATACCGGTCGACGTGGTAGCTGACGTCATCGCCTGGGTCAAGACCAGGGACCTGGTGTACGACACTCCGCTCACGCTCAGCCCTGAGGCGACGACCGGGCACGCACTCAGCTTGCTGCCCAAGCGCGCGCACGGCGGGATCGTGGTGATGCACGATGGCCGGCCAGTCGGCGTGGTCACCGAGGCCGACTGCACTGGCGTCGACCGGTTCACGCAGTTGCGCCAGGTGATGTCCAGCGAGTTGCTCACGCTCGCGGCCGGGGTGGACCCCGAGCGCGCCTACGGCCTGCTCCAGGCCGGCCGGCACAAGCTAGCGCCGGTAGTGGATGACGCGGGCCGGTGTGTCGGGATCCTCAGCCGGACCGGAGCGCTGAGAGCGACGCTCTACTCGCCGGCGATCGACACGCGCAACCGGCTGCTGATCGGCGCCGCGCTCGGCATCAGCGGCAGCGTCGCCGATCGGGCCAAGCAACTGCTCGACGCCGGCTGCGACCTCCTGGTCGTCGACACCGCGCACGGCCACCAGGAGAAGATGACCTGGGCGCTTGAAGCGGTGCGCTCGGTCACTCCTTCGGTGCCGGTCGTGGCCGGTAACGTCGTCACGGCGGCAGGAACCGCCGACCTGATCGAGGCGGGCGCCGACATCGTCAAGGTCGGCATCGGCCCGGGCGCCATGTGCACCACCAGGATGCGGACCGGAGTAGGCCGCCCGCAGTTCAGTGCGGTCCTTGAGTGCGCCGCCGAGGCCAGCCGGCTGGGCAAGCATGTCTGGGCGGATGGCGGCGTCAGGTATCCAAGGGATGTCGCGCTCGCGCTCGCCGCCGGCGCGTCGAGCGTGATGATCGGCTCCTGGTTCGCCGGGACCTGCGAGTCGCCTGGTGACGTGTTCAGGGACCCCGAGGGCAGGCTGTACAAGGAGAGCTTCGGCATGGCATCGGCCCGGGCGGTCCGGCTGCGCACCGCGGCCGACTCGCCGTTCGAGCGGGCACGCAAGGAACTGTTCGAGGAAGGCATCTCAAGCTCGCGGATGTACCTGGACCCTGAGCGCCCAGGCGTCGAGGACCTGATCGACGCGATCATCGCCGGCCTGCGCAGCGCGTGCAGCTACACGGGCGCGACCAGTCTCGCCGAGCTTGCCGACCTCGCCGTGGTCGGCATCCAGAGCGCCGCGGGCTACACCGAAGGCATGCCACTCCCCTCCGGCTGGTGACCACCGCGGCCCCGGCCCATCGTGGCTTTCGGGAGTGAGCGAACGCGTGATCACTGAGTCCAAGTGCGGAAACCGCTATACAGCTTTCCGTGATCATGGACCAATGCCGCTTAGCCTCTTGTGATCAAGGTCTTTGACCTGCGATTTCTCGCCAGTACCCCCGCACCCCAGGAAAACCCGGGCACACACCCCGCCCCGGCGCCCCCATTCCCAGCCCCGGCAGCGGCCATCCCACTTTCATGATCAACTTAAGCCGGGCGGCATTGCGCCCTGGCAGCGTCGCTGACTCGCTGATGCTGCCGGCTGTGCTGCCACCGTCCCGGCGATGGCCCGTTGCTGCTGTTAGCCGCCGGCGGGTACAGCGACGATGCCTTGTTGTTGCTGTCCTGGCAGCGTCGCTGACTCGTTGTTGCTGCTGGCTTTTGCTGCTGGCGCCCCCACGATGGCCCGTTGCTGCTGCTGCCCGCCGGCGGGTACAGCGAGGCTGCCTTGCTGCTGCTGTCCTTGGCGCGATGCCGCCTGGCTGAAAGTGATCTTGATTAGGCCGAGGCCCGCGCGCACCCGCCCGCAACCGCGAGCCGCGGATTACCCGGTACCAGGCAGGCCGCGAGAGACCGCGGTCACTTTTCCTCGCCGCACGCCTGAAAGTGACCACGATCCTTGCCTCGCGCAGATCAAGAACTCCAGACCCTTCCCAGATCAAAGAGGCCAAGCGGCATTGGATCATGGACTGACGGCGCACCACGCGCGCCAGGTCGCCACGATGTCCCCGGTACCTCGCTAGGCTGGCGTCCGGGCGCTCCCCCGGCGCCACGCGCCTGGTGTCCACAAGAGGCTTCGTTCCGCTTCATCGCTTGGGGGTGTCATGCCTGGACCAAGGTCGCTCCGCTGGTGCGCAGTCGCCATCGCGCTTTGTGCTTCGTCATCGCTGGCCGGGTTCGCCGCCACATCGGCCGCCGCGGCCGGACGGCAAGAGGCGAAGGACCGCGCGGCCGGGCCCGAGGGCATCGTTGCCGCCGCTGGCGAACTGGTCAACGTCAGGACCGGCAAGGAGCTGTGGGGGCGCGAGCAGGCGGTGCAGGTGCCGATCGCGAGCCTGACCAAGGTCATGACCGCGCTCGTGGTGATCAGGGCCGGGGACCTGCGCAGGCGCATCACGATTTCCCAGGCGGAAGTCAACTACGTGGAAACCTATGGCGCGTCCAATGCCGGGTTGCACGCCGGCGACATCCTGTCGGCCAGGAACCTGCTCTACGCCATGCTGCTGCCCTCAGGCGCCGACGCGGCCATGGCTCTGGCCCTCAGCTACGGGCCGGGCATCGGCCGGTTCGTGGGGAAAATGAACGCGCTGGCCCGCAGACTGCATATGACGCAGACGCACTTCACCAATTTCGACGGCCTGCAGTCCACCGACGTGTCGACACCAGGCAACCTGCTGAGGCTCGGCGAGGCAGCGATGCGGGAGGCGAACTTCCGGGCCGTGGTCAGGCGCCGCTGGTACACGGTCAAAGCCTGGCCGCACCGCCATTACTACCACTGGGTGAACACGAATTTGCTGCTCAGGCGCTATCCGGGCGTGATCGGGATCAAGACCGGCTGGACGCCGGCGGCCGGGGAGTGCCTGCTGTTCGAGGCCGTGCACGGGAAAAAGACACTGATCGGGGTGGTCATGAACACCTCCCCGACCAACTCAGGCGAGAGCTTTGTCTCATCCGCCGAGCTGCTTAACTGGGCGTTCGGCCTGCACGAGCCGATCCCGGCGCCCACCCCGCCGCCAGTGAGCAGCAGGTTCGCCCTGGGCAGCTGACGGGACCGGCCTCAGGGCACGATCAGGACCGTGCGTGACTCGGTGTAGAACGCGCGGGCGGCCTGGCCTTGCTCACGGGGACCGTAGCTGGACTCCTTGGAACCGCCGAACGGCGCGTTGAAGTCGACACCAGACGTCGGCGCGTTGACCCTGACCATCCCGGCCTCGATCCGGCGGGTGAGCCTGAGCGCATGGCCGAGGTCACTGGTGAACACCGAGGCGACCAGGCCGTACCGCACCGCGTTGCCGATCGAGATCGCCTCGTCCGCTGAGCCTGCCCTGATCAAGGCGGCCACCGGGGCGAACACCTCCTCGCTGGCCAGCGGCCCGGCCGGCGAGTCAAGCTCCACCAGCGTAGGGGCGAGGTAGTACCCGGGCGCGTCGAGCGGCCGCCCGCCAGTCAGCACCCGCCCGCCTGAGCTAGCGACCGCCGCCAGCGCCGCGGCCCGTGAGCCTTCATCGATCACCGGGCCGACCAGCGTCGCCGGATCGGCCGGGTCAAGCACCCGCAGCTCCTCGATGGCGGCCGTCAGCGCGTCGCTGAACTGCCGGTAGACCTCGTCGACCACGATGACCCGGCTGGTCGCCGTGCACTTCTGCCCGGCATAGCCCATGGCCGCGTAGGCGATTGCCTTCGCCGCCCGGTCAAGATCGGCGTCGGCGAGCACGATCGACGGGTTCTGGCCGCCCATCTCGGCTTGCACCCGGCAGCCGCGCGCGGCCGCACGAGCGCTGATGTCCCGGCCGACCGCCGAAGATCCGGTAAACGAGACGGCAGCGACTCCGGGGTTGCCGATCAGCGCCCGGGCGGTCTCCGCCCCGCCGAGCACGACCTGGAACACGTCGGCTGGCAGCAGCGGCCCGATGATCTCGCCGAGCAGCAGCCCGGTCGCCGCCGCCGCGCTCGACGGCTTGAGTATCGTCGCGTTGCCGTACGCCAGGCTCGGCGCCGCCTTCCACAGCGGGATCGCCACAGGGAAGTTCCAGGGCGTGAGCAGCGCGGCCACGCCGACGGGCAGGAAGCGGGCCATCAGCAGCTGGTCGGCATCAGCGGCGGGGAGCGTCTCGCCGTCCGGCGCCAGCGCGGCCTGGGCGTAGTAGCGCAAGATGGCCACTCCCCTGGCGACCTCACCCCGCGCCTCGGACACTGGCTTGCCGACCTCGCGCACCACCAGCTCGGTCACCTGCGCCGCTCGCTGCTCGATGGCTGCGGCCGCGTCGCTGAGCGCCTTGGCCCTGGCCGCACCGGGCGTGTCCCGCCAGACCTGTGCGGCTTTCAGCGCCCGGCCGACCGCGGCGTCGGCCTCGCCCGCGCTCGCCGCGTCCCATTCGCCGAGTACATCAGCCGGCTCGTGCGGGTTCACGCTGGTAAAGCTCATGCTGCTGCCTTTCCGATGGAGTCGCTGACACCGTGATCACGGACCGGGATGCGTTCTAATCTCGAGCAGGACCTTGCCGCGCGGCCCCGCCGGACCAGACGAGCCGCGCAGGGTGCCGATCGCCTGCTCCCAGTCGGCCAGCGGATACCGGTGCGTGACCAAGATGCCGGGCCTGAGCTGGCCCGAGTTCAGCAGCGTGAGCACGCCGCGCCAGGCGGCGGGCGTGTAGCCGAAGCTGCCCGCAATGGTGAGGTCGTTGTTGACGATGTCGTCGGCGGCCAGCGGCACGGTGTCGCCGTGCGGCGGCAGGCCGATCAGCAGCACGGTGCCGCCGCGCCTGACCCTGGTCACCGCCAGCTGGACCGCGGCGACGGCGCCGGCGGCCTCCACGACCAGGTCGAATCCCTCCGGCCCCGCGTCATCCGCCGGACCTCCCGCCTCAGAGTCAGCCAGGCCGAAGCTAGTCGCCCCGGCCGCCGCGGCCAGGCCAGCTTGCTCGCCACGCAATCCGAGCACGGCTATCTGCGCAGGAGACCAAAGCCGGAGCAGCAATACTGCCAACAGGGCAATCGTGCCGTCACCGAGAACCAGTACCCGGCTTCCCGGGACGATCCTGGCCTTGGTCAGCGCTTGGTACACGACGGCAGCGGGCTCAGCGAGCACCGCGTCCTGCGCGCTTACTCCGGCTGCGAGCGGGTGGACCTGAGACGCGGGAACGACTATCTGCCCGGCCGCCGCGCCGTCCCTGGTAAACCCGATCTCGTCGTAGATCTCGCAGAGGTTGGCCTCGCCGGCCGCGCACCTGACGCACTGCCCGCAGCCGATGATGCCAGCCACGATCACCCGGCGGCCGGCCAGCGGTGAGTCCCCGGCTACTATCCCGGTCCACTCGTGACCGAGCGCGACCGGGTACCTCAGGTAAGCGGGGTCTATCGTGCCGTCGATGATCTCCAGGTCAGTACCGCACAGCCCGACCAGGTCCGGCCTGACCAGCAGCTCGCCAGGACCAGGGTGCAGCGGCTCGCGCCCTTCCAGCCGCACGTCGCCCGGGCCGCGCACGATCAGCGCGGGCACGGCCGAGGACGGCACGGCCGAAGACGGCACGGCCGAGGACGGCACAGTCACGCCAGTGCCCCGGCCGCCAGGTTCCAGGTCGAGTAGCGCTCGCCTCCGAGCAGCTCGGATACCTGGTCGGCGGCCCTGCGCACGGTGCGGCCGAGTTCCTGGACCTTCCAGACCGGAAGGTCGCTCTTGATCCCGGTCACGCTGACCGCGCCGGCGCACTTCCTGTCGTGCCCGAAGAACGCCGCGCCGACGCAGAATATCCCGTCGGCGTCTTCCTCGTCGTCCACAGCGAAGCCGTTGCCCCGCGCCATCGCGATGCTCGCGATCAGCAACTCGATATCGGTAATGGTGCGGGACGTCCTTGGCTGCAGGCCGTGCTCAGCGCAGATGGCCCTGACCTGATCTTCAGTCATGGTCGCGAGGATCGCCTTGCCTGCGGCCGACGCGTGCGGCTCCTCGCGCTGACCGAGCGGAGTGTGGAAGCGGACGCTACCCGGGCCGTCCACGCGCTCGATAAAGACCGGGTAGCCCTGGTCGCAGATCGCGACCCTGGTGGTCATCTTGGTGAGCCCGGCGAGCTGAGCGAGCACGGGCCGGCAAATATCACCAAGCGGAAGCTGGCTCCTGGTAATGTCGCCCAGCCTGATCAGGGCTGTGCCCAGGCTGTACCTCGGGCCAGGCCGCGAGTCTCTCAGCATGCCCGAGGCGGTCAGCGTCCTGGCGAGCGCCAGGGTGGTGCTCTTGGACGCCCCGAGCTCCCTGGCCAGGTCACTCAGCGTCCGGCCATCAGGCGGCCCGCTTGCCACTATCTCTATGAGCTTCATCGCACGGACCACACTGCGAACCGTGTAGCGATCAGCCACCTCATCGGGGGCGACCGCCGGCGCGGCCGACGCCGGACGCCAGTCACCGGAACTGCCGCTGTCGTGCGCCGCTGCCACAGCACACCTCCGATCACATCCCGTTCGGCTCTACCGAACACAATATATGAAAGCGATAACGACCCTTGACAGGATAGCCACGGGCGAGTTTCGTTACTGGCGTGATTCTACATCACGCAACGTCGTTCGGGAGTACCGAACATCGCACCGCGCGAAGCACGGCCGAAAGCACCGCGCGGAGCACGGCTGCGAACACAGCGCGGAGCGCGGCTGCGAACACCGTGCGGAGCACGGCCGATTACACCGCGCGGAGTGTTGCCCGGGCCGGAGCGGCCAGGCAGCGCATCGCCGGCTGGCTGGCGGCGGTCAATGACCGTCCGCCGGGTGCGGACCGGGACGGCCAGCCGGTGGAGGCCAGCCAGCGGCCCGACGGCGTCGTGCTGACCAGCCCGGGGGCAGTCGCCTGGGCCTGCGGCGGCGGCGCTCCCCCGGTCGACAGGACCGCCGGAGTCGACCTGGTGTGGGCTGTGCTCACACCACGCGGCTCCTGGCTGGTCACCACGAACGTGGAGGCCGAGCGGGTGCGGACGGAGTACGACCCGGCTAGCCACGGATTCGCCGGACTCGCCGAGGTGCCGTGGTACGAGCCCGGCGCCTTTGTCGCCGCCGCCGCCGAGCTGGCGGGCGTATCTCCGGCCAGGCTCGCCAGCGACGGCCACCCAGGTTTCGGGTTCGATGCGTCTGACGACCTGATCGCCCTGCGGCTCACCCTCAGCCCGGCCGAGCTCGATGACCTCGCGGACATTGGGGCGGACGCGGCTCACGCGCTGCAGTCTGCCCTGGCGGAATGGCGGCCAGGCGAACGCGATCTTGACATTCAGGCGCGCTGCGCCGCGCGACTCGAGGCCGCCGGCGCCGACACGCCGGTACTGATCGTCGGCGGCGATGACCGGCTGGCCGCCTACCGGCATCCGATGGCGGTCGGCGCCCAGGTCAGGCACCTGGTGATGGCCGTCGTCGTGGCCCGGCGGGCCGGGCTTCATGTGGCGCTGACCAGGTTCGCCTCGGCCGGGCCGGTCGAGGCTGACTATGCGGTGCTGCACGCCAAGGTTCTCGCGATCGAAGCCGCAGTGCTCGCTGCCAGCAAGCCAGGCGCTACTTACGGCGAGGTCCTTGACACGCTGGCGTCGGCCTACGAGGCATCGGGCGCGATAAGTGGATGGACGGGCCATTATCAGGGCGGACCCATAGGGTTCGCTCAGCGAGAGTTTGAGATCGCGCCAGGACAGAGCGAGTCCCGGTGGTATCAGGAGCCTGTCGCCGCCGGGCAGGCGATCGCCTGGAATCCGAGCTTGCCGGGCGGCGCGAAGGCGGAGGACACCTACCTGATAGCGCCTGACGGGCAGCTCAGCAGGCTGACCGATGCGCCTGGCTGGCCCACCCAAGTCAATGACGACTGGCGCCAGCGGCGCCCGGCAATACTGGAGGTCGGTACCTAATGGATGGAACGCAGGACCAGCGAGTTTCCGGCGCCTCGGCGCTGGCTGGCTGCGGCCTGGTCGCCGAGCCTTCTGTCACTCCGAGCGAGGTCAGGTTCGAGGACGGAGCGCACTTTCGGATAGAGATTCCGAGCGTCGAGGGGCCGCGCGTGCTCAGGGCCGTCGTCGAGGCGGCTGAACAGCACGGCATCACGGTGAACCGGGTCTCCCAGGGCAGCGGCGCGATGCTGCTCTCGGCCGCCGAGCTGACCGAGATGGCCAAGATCGGCGCGGCGACCGGAATCGAGGTATCGCTGTTCGTCGGCCCGAGGGAAGAGTGGGACATCGGCCGGGCAGCAAGCTCGCCGGACGGCCCGATGCTCGCTGGCCAGTTGCGTGGCACCAGGCAGCTGAGGTACGCGGTCGATGACATCGTCAGAGCCGCTGAGCTTGGCATCAGAGGTTTCCTGATCGCCGACACCGGACTACTGCAGCTCGTGGCCGCCTTGCAGGCCGCAGGCCAGCTACCGGCAGGCATTGTCTGGAAAGTATCCGCGGTCATCGCGCCTTCCAATCCGCTGACCTTCCGGCAGCTCGAGCGCTTCGGCGGGTCGACGATCAACGTGCCGGCTGACCTCACTCTCGGCCAGCTCGCGGAAATGCGCGCGGCCAGCCAGCTGCCGATCGACCTGTACGTGGAGACGCCGGACGCGATGGGCGGCGTGGTGCGCGGACACGAGGCGGCCGAGCTGATCAGGGCGGCGGCGCCGATGTATATCAAGTTCGGGCTGCGGAACTCCAGGCCGCTGTATCCGAGCGGCGCGCACCTGGTCGGTGAGGCCGCGGCGATCGCCGCCGAGAAGGTGCACCGGGCGGCGGTCGCGCTTGAGTGGATTGCCCGCAGCGGGATAGAGCTCATCCAGTCCGGGCCGGGCGCCAAGGGCCTGGGCATACCCGAGCCACCCCGATGACCGCGCCAACGGCGGCGCACCGCTCATTTCTAGTCCTACCCCTAGAGAAAAGAGGAAAGCCGTGAAGCGATGGCTGTGCAGGCACGGGGGCACGACCCCCAGGATCCCCCCGAGAATGACAATCGCGGCCGCCGCGACGGCCGCGGCGGCATTGCTGGCCGCGGGCTGCGCCAGCAGCGGGGGCAGCGGCAACGGGACCGCCGCCAACCCGGTCACGATCACTATCTGGCACAACTACGGCACTGAGCAGAACGCCACGGCGCTGAACAATCTTGCTAACGCATTCGAGAAGCTGCACCCGACCATCAAGATCAAGGTCATCAGCCAGGATGCGAGCAATTACTTCGCCCAGCTGCAGGCGGCCGCGATCTCCAAGAACGGCCCGGATCTGGCCGTCATGTGGACCGGGCTGTTCACTTTGCAGTACAAGGACTTCCTGCAGAACCTCAAGGGCGAGATACCCGCCTCCGTTCTGGCCAGGATCAACCCCAACGCGCTCAAGTGGACGTCCGACAGCTTCAACGCGGCCAACGGGCCTTACGTGATTCCCCTTGAGGACCAGTTCTACATCGGTTTCTACAACAAGGCTGACTTCGCCAAGGCGGGCGTCACCTCCGTGCCAGCCGACTGGAGCCAGCTCTACGCGGCCTGCACCAAGCTGAAGAAGGCCGGCTACACCCCGCTGGTCTACGGAAACGGCGGCCAGCCACTGGGCGCGACCTTCTACCCCTGGTACGACATGAGCTACATGATGATCGGCGCCTACCCGGTCTCGCAGTGGCAGGGCCTGTACAGCGGCCAGATCCCGTGGACCGCGCCGAAGGTGGAAGCTCAGCTCGCTGACTGGACCAAGCTGCACAGCACCGGCTGCACCAACTCCGATGTGGTGACCAACACCAACAACCTCGGCCAGTTCGAAAGCGGAAAGGCCGCGATGATGGTGGACGGAACCTGGGACACCCAGAAGTTCACCAGCGCGCTTGGCAGCAAGGTGGCCGCGTTCATCCCGCCGTACTCAGCCACGCCGATCAAGGGCGTTGTCGACTTCGCCGGCGACGGCCTGTCCCAGATGACCTACTCGCAGCATCCAGCGCAGGACGCTGAGTTCCTTGAGTTCCTGACCACCCCGGAGGCCGCGAAGATCATCAACGCGGCCGGCCTGATTCCGGCAATCAACGGCACAAGCACCAGTAATCCGGTAAACCAGCAGATGCTGGACTTCGTGAGCCAGGATCACATGATCGTGTATCCGATGCTCGATAACGTCGTGCAGGGCAATATCGTCTCAACTGGCCAGAAGTTCCTGCCGTCCGTCCTCAACGGCACGGTATCGGTCCGGTCGGCCATGCAGGCCTTCGTCACCACGCTCGACCAGCTGCCGACCAGCCAGCGCGGAAATACGTTCCCCTAACCCGCCCACCCTTCTTAACCGGAGTCAGCCCCTTTGAGTCTGAAAAGCAGACGCAGGCGAGCCGGGATCGTCTTGTCGATCCCGGCTGTCCTGCTGGTGGTCGCGCTGCTCGGAGTGCCGATCGGGCAGGCGGTCTACTACTCGATGACCCAGTGGAACGGGATCACGGCCACCTGGATCGGGCCGAGCGCCTACGTGGCCGTGTTCAAGGACCCGATCTTCTGGCGGGTACTTGAGAACAACGGCCTGCTGCTGCTCGCGGTGCCGTTCGCGATCGGGATACCGCTGCTCATCGCCGCGCTGCTGAACGAGCACGTGCGCGGCTGGCGTTTCTTCAGGTCGGTCTACTTCCTGCCGACGGCGATCTCCTGGGTCGTGATCGGCATGTTCGCGCTGCGATTCTTTTCCGCCACCGGCGTGCTCAACGAGTTGCTCAGCCACGTCGGGTTCGGTTCCTCAGCGACCGACCTGCTGGCCGGCGAAAGCAGCGCCCTGGCCGCGCTGGCGATTACCTTCATCTTTTCCATGGTCGGCACGAACACGATCATCTTCCTGACCGGCATGGCCACACTCGACCCGACGCTGATCGAGGCGGCCAAGGTCGACGGGCTGAACCGATGGCAGATCTTCCACCGGGTCACGCTGCCGTTGCTCACCAGATTCGTCCAGTTCTCTTTCGTGATCACAGTGATCAGCGCGTTCTCGGCCCTGTTCAGCCTGATCTTCGTGATGACCGGCGGCGGACCAGGGTTCGGCACCACGACCTTGGAGTTCTTCGTCTACCAGACCGGGTTCCAGCAGGTGCAGTTCGGCACCGGCGCGCTGTACGGAATCATCCTGTTCGTGATCATGGCGGTCGTCGGCCTCGTCCAGCTCAGGCTGATCCGCGCGGACGACTCGGAGGGCTGGTAACCCATGGCAACCGCTCCAGCCACCTCGCCAGGCAGCACCGACCCCGGCGGCCTGGCAGGCGGCCCGGCGGCCGGGCCGCGCCTGGGCTTCATCAGACTGCGTAAGAAGAGCTACGCCTGGGCGCTTTTTTGCCTTATGGTGGTTGTCGCGGTGATCATGCTGTACCCGTTCTGGTACATGCTGGACAACGCGTTCCGCAGCGCCGGGCAGTTCGACCGGCAGGCCGGGCATTCGCTAGCCGGCTGGCGTGAGCTGTTCGCGAACTTGCCGGTGGCCAGCCAGATGCTCAATTCCACCCTCGTCTGCGCCGCCGCCATCGCGATCATACTGGCGGTGTCCACCACGGCCGGGTTCGCGTTCGCCAAGCTGCGGTACCGAGGCAGCGGAATCGTCTTCCTGCTGGTGGTCTCGGCGCTGATGGTGCCGCTGCAGTCGATCATCATCCCTGAGTACGTCAACCTCGCGAAGTTCAACCTGACGAGCTCCTACGCCGGCGCCGTCCTGGTGTACGCGGCGCTCGGCACGCCGTTCGCCACCTTCTTGATGGCCACCTATTACCGGGGCATCTCCGACGATCTGATCGAGGCCGCCGTGATGGACGGGCTCGGCTACGAGCGCACGTTCCTGCGGATCGCGATACCGCTCTCGCTGCCTGCCATCGCGACAGTCACCGTGCTCCAGTTCATCCAGATCTGGGATGACCTGCTGGTCGGGCTGCTGTTCCTGCCGACCAGCCAGCGGACGATCACGGTCGGCCTGGCCACGCTGTCGGCCGGGCGGACCACGAGCATCCCGGCGCTGATGGCCGGCTCGCTGATCAGCGCCGTCCCGGCCATCATCGTCTACCTGATCTTCCAGCGGCACCTGATCAAGGGCCTGACGCTGGGCATGGGAAAGTAAGCGGGCGGGCGGTAAGGAGAGAAATGTCCAGAATCGAACTCGACTCGGTCACCAAGCGCTTCCCTGACGGCACGACCGCCGTCAGCTCGCTTGACCTGGCCGTCGGTGATGGCGAACTGCTCGTGCTGGTCGGGCCGTCCGGGTGCGGCAAGACGACCGCGCTGCGGATGGTGGCTGGCCTGGAGGAGGTCACGTCAGGGACGATCAGTATCGACGGTCGGCCGGTCAACGACGTCGAGCCACGGCACAGGGACATCGCGATGGTGTTCCAGAGCTACGCCCTGTATCCGCACCTGTCCGTATACGACAACATCGCGTTCAGCCTCAAGTACAGGAAGTTCGCCAAGCCTGAGATCAGGCAGCGGGTAGCGCAGGCGGCCAGGATTCTCGAGCTTGAGCCTTACCTCGACCGCAAGCCACGACAGTTGTCCGGCGGCCAGCGGCAGCGAGTGGCCATGGGCCGGGCGATCGTCAGGCAGCCGCGCGCGTTCCTGATGGACGAGCCGTTGTCTAACCTGGACGCCAAGCTGCGGGTGCAGATGCGAGCCGAGATCGGCCAGCTCCAGCGCTCGCTCGGCATCACGACGATCTACGTCACCCACGACCAGACCGAGGCGATGACACTCGGCACGAAAGTGGCCGTGATCTCGGGCGGCGTGCTTCAGCAGATCGCACCGCCGGCCGAGTTGTACCGCCGGCCAGCCAACCTGTTCGTGGCCGGGTTCATCGGCTCGCCGCCGATGAACCTGGTCGACGCGACTTTGGAACGCGGCGAAGGCGGCTCGCCGTACGCGGTGTTCGGATCGCACCGCCTGCGGATTCCGGCTTCGGTCGTTGCCGGGCACCCTGGCCTGCACCAGTACCTGGGCCAGCAGATCGTGCTCGGAGTCAGGCCCGAGCATCTGGCCGACGCGGCGCTCACGGCGGACGATGAGAACAGG
>Ga0070761_10001414_pt1 | contig 15006 bp, 9 predicted proteins | sample HubBroMetageREF1_FD_66724 | JGI IMG/M metagenome (GOLD analysis project Ga0070761, IMG submission 66724) | Reference soil microbial communities from the Hubbard Brook experimental Forest, New Hampshire, USA - Hubbard Brook CCASE Soil... | ecosystem: Environmental > Terrestrial > Soil > Temperate... | reverse complement strand
CGCTCGTGGAAACGGCTCTAAATGGCACACGGTACTATTCCGCTGGAGTGCTTCGGATGGACTGAGGTAAGCGCGAAGCTGCAACGGGCCACAAGAAGGGAAGCGAATATGAAGGAAGGATTTTCCCGGCGTAGTGCGCTGAAGGGCATCGGCGGAGCGCTGGCCGCCGCGTCTCTCACCTCAATGCGTGCTGCCGAGTCTACTTCGTCGACGGAGCAGCATCGACAGTCTGCGCCGACGGGACCAGCGCCATCAAGGAAACACACAGGCAAGCCAAACATTCTTTGGATCACCGGTGAAGGCGTGCCCGTAAGTGCGCTTAGCTGCTACGGAAGCAAGCTCATCCACACCCCGAACATCGATCGCATCGCGAATGAAGGCATACGATTCCGCAACGCGTTTACGACGAACGCGCTCTGTGGGCCCAGTCGAGCGACGTTGCTCACCGGCACCTATAGCCATATCAATGGCACGATTGCCAATCCTGGAATTCAAGTCATCAGCGGAGAGCCGGCTCCGACTTTCGACGAGGGTCAGGTAACCGTGGCGAAACTTCTGAAGCAGGACGGTTATCAGACCGGCATCGTGGGCAAGTGGCATCTTCCCGCGAATCCAGGAAATGTGGGGTTCGACTATTTTGTTTTCAAAGAGGGAGCGGGTGGTCCGTACTACGAGGCTGAAGGTTATCTCGGGAATTCGAAGCTGGGCAGCAACGTTATTGAAAAGCAGAGGCACGAAGGATACGAGACCGACATCACGACGGATCTTGCGATCAAGGGGATGAAGGGGTTCACGCAGCCGTTCCTGATGATGGTGCAGTACTTCAACGCACACAGGCCCTTCGAGCCGCCCCATAAGTATGAGCATCTTTACGATACGGAGCGCATTCCTGAGGCTGGAACGTTCTGGGATGATTACTCGCATCGGGCAAGCCCGGCAGCGGCAGCGCGTATGCGAATTGCGGATATGCCGGACTTTTCTCCGCCAAAGGATCTCACCGAGCGCCAGCGAAAACAGTGGAACCATCAGCAGTTCATGGCTCACTTTCTGGGGACGTTGCGCTCACAGGACGACAACATCGGCAGGTTGCTGCAGTTCCTGGAGGAGAGTGGCCTCGCGGACAACACAATCGTCGTTTATACCTGCGATCACGGCTTCTTTCTTGGCGACCACGGCTGGTTCGACAAGCGCTTCATGTATGAGCAGGCGCTGCGTGTCCCCTTCATGGTCCGCTATCCTGGCCACGTCGAACCTGGAACCGTACGCGACGAGTTCCTCGTGAATATCGACAACGCTCCTACCATCCTCGATTTTGTCGGCATTGCGGCTCCCGAGGTGATGCAAGGGAGGAGTGTAGTCCCGATTCTGAAAGGGGAGAGCCCGAAGGATTGGCGAACCTCGATCTACTATCACTATTACGAGTTTGGCGATCCTCATTGGGTGGAGCCGCACTACGGGATTCGCACGTCGCGATACAAGCTCATCAGCTACTACAACATCAACCAGTGGGAACTATTCGACCTCGAGAAGGACCCCGACGAGATGGAGAGTCTTTGCATCGGGGGAGCGTACCGGATGCAAGCTGGCTATGAGGCGGTCGCGGAGAACCTCGTGAGCCAGTTGAATGAGCTTCGGAAGCTCTACCGTGATGGAACTGGTTTGCCGGTCGTTGCAACGCCAGTGAATGACTGAAGAGACTAGTCATCGATTGAAATAGATTGACACGTTTTCTTTTGGCTGCCTATACTCATCGCCGAAATTCAGCCGCGCGATTCGCGACTAAGGAGGGCCCCTGATTTCGCCGAGCAGCATCTCCCGGAGGTCCGTTGTGAAAGGGCTGGTTAGCAGCGGAGCGATGGGTGCGCTCTCTGCGTCGTCTGGAATATCAGCAATGGGGCAGGCATCATCTCATCCTAACTATCGGTTTGGTGTGCAGCTGAATGCGTTTCCAATCGACCCCAAGAACTTTTCGACATTTCTTTCAGCACTCGCGGATGTTAAGCGTATCGGCTATGACGGTTTCGAGAGCGGATTCCGAAACGTGAGCGAGCAGTTCTCTGCGCCGGACAGCGCTCGCCGCCAGATCGAAGCGACTGGCCTGACATTCTTTGGCGTGCACATATTCCTGAATGCGCCGATGTATGATTCCGCGACGACGATCGCGCCAACGTCGCTTTATGAGAGTGTTGGTCGCGGGGCTGCCCCCTTAGGCGCCCACCATTTAATTCTTAGCGGCGCGCCTGCAAAGGACTCGGACCAGCTCAATCGCAAGATCGAAGCGCTCAATCGAGCGGGCGGCTTCGCGAAGAGCGTCGGATTGCGTTTGGCGTATCACAATCATTGGCCGGAGTTTGAGTCGAAGATCGGTGAGATCGAGGCTCTTTATACACGCACGGATCCGGCGCTTGTGTCCTTCCTTCTTGATGCGGGCCATGCCTATCGCGGCGGTGCCAACGTACCGCAGTTCATTCGCGTGCACTCGCAGCGCATCGTGGCCTTCCACTTGCGCGACTACAAGGATGGACATCTTGTAACGCTGGGCACCGGGACCTTTCCGCTCGCCGAGGTTGCGGCCACAATCAAGCAGATCGGGTGGAAGGGTTGGATCGAAAACGAAGAAGAACGAGAAGACCTTTCGCACAATGGCACGCAGGTTATTGAGCCTGCCTACCGCGCAATGTAGGAGGCCTTCGCGTCATGAATCGCCGTGAGTTTCTCCACGCGAGCACTGCTTTCGGCACGGTTTCTGCTGCCGGCATGACTGCGCGCTCCTACGCAGCCGTGCTTGGTGCGAACGACCGTGTCTCGTTGGGTGTGATCGGTCTGGGCCGTCGCGGGCTGATCGTAAGCAACGCTTTTGTGCAGGATCCCCGTGTTCGCCTGGTGGCGCTGTGCGATGTGTACGGTGAACAGACTCAGAATTTTCAGTCGAAGATGCAGGCCCACCTTTCGCAGCCGGCTTTGTCGGTACGGTATCAAGACCTGCTCGCCCGCAAGGATGTGGATGCGGTCTATATCGCTACGCCGGACCATCTTCACGTGATGATTGGGAGCGATGCGCTTTCTGCGGGCAAGCATGTCTATCTCGAGAAGCCGACGGTGCACCACTGGAAGGATCGAGTTCGTCTGGAACAGGCTGCACAGCGAAGTGGAAGACTGCTGCAATGCGGAACGCAGCAGCGAAGTGGCGCGCACTATATGCAGGCAAAGCGCGAGTTCTTTGACTCCGGCAAACTCGGCAAGGTTGTTCTCGTGCGCGCTGTATGGCACAACTTTCCGTGGCAGCGCCGTAACGTTCCTGATATGCCGAAACCGGCCAACCTGGATTGGGATCTGTTTCTTGGTCCTGCGCCAAAAGTGAAATTCGAGTATGCTCGTTACACGTCATGGAGATCATTTCCAGATTACGGAGCAGGACTGCTTGCAGACATTCTCACGCACTGGGTCGATGTCGCCCAGTGGATGCTGAATGACTCGCAGCCTGTCTCAGCGTCGTCTCTAGGCGGAATTTACGACCTGCACGGATATTTTGAAAACCCGGACACGGTCAGCGCCATTGTGCAGTACAAAGACTGGAATCTGAACTTCGAGTCCAGCGTCTTGTCGCTGCGGGACGAGCATCCGTCAGTATTTTTCGAAGGTACAAGCGGAACGCTGAACATCACGCGTGAGGGGTACACCTACTCTCCGAACGAGGGTGAGCAGGTGGTCTTCAAGTCTACGCAGAATCTCGAGGTGGCGCATACCAAGAACTTTCTGGATGCGATCGCTATGGGAAGTCCAGTTAGTGCGCCTCTGAGTGCGGGTCTTGAGGCGACCCTGCCCGTTCAGATGTGTTTGGCGTCGTACTGGTCCCACAAGACCGTCACCCCTGACGATCTTTCCTGAACAGATTCTGATTTCGAAGGAAAAGAAAGAAGCGATACAACAGCGGTCCATTTTCATTTTGAGAGGATGCCATGTTCGCAAAGCTTCGCAGAATTCCGTACCTAGTCCTTGCTCTGCTATTGACCCTGTTCGTCGCGTCTGGCGCGAGAGCTCAATCTACGGGCAGCATGACCGGCACAGTTAGTGATTCATCCGGCGCGGCCATTTCGGAGGCGACTGTCACCGTCACCAACACCGGCACGTCTCAGACGCGAGCCGTGCAGACCAATGCGAGTGGCGTGTTCTCGTTCCCTGACCTGCCCATTGGTACGTACACAATGCAAATCTCGAAGACTGGGTTCGAGACTCAGAAGCGTTCTGCAACGGAGTTGCTGACCGGCCAGACAATGGGCATCGAGGTAACGTTGAAGATCGGCTCGCAGGTGGAGTCCATCGAGGTGAGTACCGAGACGCAACAGGTGCAGACGTCGACTTCTGAAGTTGCAAGCTCTGTCGACCAACAGCAGATGGTCGACCTGCCGCTGAACCAGCGCAATCCGCTGCAGCTTACGTCACTGACGCCTGGCGCCGTTCTTACCACCGTTGGTACCGAAAGCGGCCAGCAGGATCAGACGGGCCTTGCAGTCAATGGTCTTCGTGCCACGGAGAATAACTTTCAACTCGACAACGGGGTGTACGAGAACCGCTTTTTCGATTCTGTGCCGATTCTGCCGAGCCCCGATGCGCTGAAGGAATTTACGATCCAAGCAGCGAACTTCAGTGCACAGTATGCGGGTGCTGGTGGGCTCGTTCAGCTCTCCAGCAAGTCGGGCACGAACCAGCTTCACGGCAACGCTTTTGAATTCGTCCGCAACACGGCGTTGAACGCGCGCAACTGGTTCAACCGTCCCCCTTCAGTCAAGCCCCCCTTCAAGCTCAATCAGTTCGGCGGAACTGTAGGTGGTCCAATTGTCATACCGCATATTTACAACGGGCGGGATAAGACGTTCTTCTTCTTCTCGGCAGAAGACCTGCAACGACGGTCGTCGCCCACCACGGCAACTATTTTCGTCCCAACTGCTGCGGAGATGTCCGGAAACTTCTCCGCGTTCCTTCCAAATTCCACCGGAAACTGCCCGGCAGACCAGTCATCCATCCCCTTGGGTAAAGCGGCGTGCAAGCAGATAAAGAATCCCGTTACAGGTGCAGCCTACGCAGGGAATATCATCACCGATCCAGTAAATCCACTCTCGCTCGCCGTAGCCAATCAATACACGGTCCCGCTGACAGGCGTGGATCAGGTGAGCGGAGGCTACATCACGTTGGAGAATCAGAACATCGACAGTACCCAATACCTGGTCAACATGGATCACCAGGTGACGAATAACAATCACCTATCGGGACGCTACTTCTATAACCAAGACAACTTCCAGCGACCCTTCGCGGCACCCCTGGGCTTCTTTGCTCTCAATCTCTTCCGCAACCAGGCCCTCACGATCGCCGATTCCCAGATCTTCAGCAATACGCTCACGGCGGCTTTTCGTTTTACCTTTGGGCGGTATGCTCGCACCCAGATTCCCGAAGCGCCGGGCTTGAAGTCGCTACAAGACCTCGGCTCCAAAGTCTCGCTTGGGACGGAGGTACCAATCTTTCCTGGCATCCGTTCCAACATCTCCGGCGGCTTCGTCAATATTTTTTCTGGCGGCGCACTGCAGCAGGATCCAACCGCATATGAGTATCGTGCGGAGGCGGTGAAGGTCCATGGAGCCCATCAGATCACCTTTGGCTTCATGTACGAACACGACCAGATCAATGCGACTGATTATTCGTACACTCCGGGCGACAACACGTTCGACGGCAGCCGCAGCGGTCTCGGCATGTCTGACTTTTACTTCGGCCTCGACTCGCAGTTTTTCCAGGACAACGGCCGCCGCTTCTACCTGCGCGAAACGCGCCCGTCTTTGTACGTGCAGGACGACTACAAGGTCACAAAGGAACTGACAGTGAACGTTGGCCTCCGTTGGGATCCCTGGCTGCCGCCTGTCGATCGGAATGGCACGCTGGTCGGCTTCCAGGGCGGCTTCCAATCGAAGATTGCTCCGGGAGCACCAGTGGGGCTGCAGTTTGTAGGCGACAAGGGCGTCTCGGCCTCGATCTTCCATCAGAATTGGAAGGATCTCGCTCCGCGCGTCGGCTTTGCGTACAACGTCGATGGGAAAGGATCCACCGTGCTGCGCGGTGCCTATGGGATTTTCTACGGTTTCCCGGAGGGGCTGTTATATCAGCGTACGGATGCCATGCAGCCGGTCGATCTCTACCTCAACATCTCCGCTCCGGGGGGCGCAAACCCAGGTGGTACGTGGGATAACACCTACAACAACTATCCTGGTGGCGATCCCTTCCCACGCGCGCACGTAAGCCCGGATGAATTCGCGAATTACACGTTCCTGTTACCGGTGTCGGGTGGTTTGCTCAACCCTGGATCGCATGTGGAATATACGCAGGCGTTCAACCTAACGATCGATCAAAAACTTCCTGCAGGGTTCTCGGGAACGATTGGCTATGTTGGAAATGTGGCTGAGCACGTAATGAGCTCGCGTCAGTTCAACCCTGCAGTGTGCGCCCCAGGTGCACCCTGCCCGAATCTAAATAACTCCACCTGCACCACCTGCACGACTGGCAACGAAAATTCGCGCCGCCTGTTTCCGGGACTCGGGGCGGTGGAGCTAGCTGACGCCTACGAGTACGCAAACTTCAACTCACTTCAAGCCACCGTGACGCGCCGCGTCTCACATGGCTTCAAGGTGTTGGCTAACTTCGTTTACTCGAAGAATCTGGACATTGCTTCAGGCGCTATGGAAGGCAGCGCCGGGCCGAACAATCCGTTCAATTTTAGCGCTGCGTATGGCCCCGCCGACTTCAACCAGAAGTTCCGAACGAATGTTTCGGTCAACTACCTTGAGCCTGAGGTACACGCAAGTAATGGTTTCGTGCGTGAGCTCATCAATGGCTACGAGGCAAATATGATCTGGCAAGGCCAGAGTGGACTTCCTTTCACTGTAACCAGCGGTACGGACCGTTCCCTGTCCGGCGTAGGCAACGACTTTGCCGATCCTGTCCCTGGTGTGAGTTCGGCCCGGCCGTCGGGCGCGGACTTCCACAAAGAGTGGTTCAATATCGCAGCGTTCCAACCGGCAGCTTTGGGAACCTTTGGGAGCGTTCGTCGCAACAACCTCACGGGTCCCGGCTACGAAGAAGTGGATGCGTCGGTGTTCAAGAATTTCTTTCCTCAAGAGCGGATCCACGGCCAGTTCCGTGCAGAGTGCTTCAATCTTTTGAATCACCCTAACTTTGCAAACCCCACAAGCGCCGTGAATTCGGGCACATTCGGTCAGATTACTGCGACACCCAGCAGCTCGGGTACAGGTACGCAGGGTCTTCCGCGTGTGTTTCAATTCGGCGCCAAAATTATCTTTTGAGGCGTTCAACCATGCGGCCCTGAGCAAGGGCCGCCGATTCTCTCGAGGCAGCGGTCGCCGGGAGACTGTGCTCCGATTCGTTGTAACGTAGGGACATGAGTTCTTCGGAGCGATGCCTGCAGCCATCGGCGCACAAAGCGTGTTGCGCACCAGCCGTTGAACCGGAGCGGCATGCCCAGCATACCCACGTGGAGCTGCGTTCGACGGAAGATCCAAGGGAACGTATGGCGCAGCTTCCCGGTGGATCATTCTTGATGGGTACCGACTACGAGGGAGCATTCCCTGACGACGGTGAAGGGCCTGTCCGAGAGGTAACACTGGATCCGTTCTGGATCGACCGTGCTCCAGTCACCAACGCCCTCTTCAGTAAGTTTGTGGAGGAGACAAACTACCGCACAGAGGCGGAGCGATTCGGTTGGTCTTTCGTCTTCTGGTCGCATATTCCCCAGAACCGCTTTCAGGAACTAGTGGAGGACACCGTGGCGGCGGCACCGTGGTGGTGCAAGGTGCGCGGCACTAGCTGGCGAACTCCGGAAGGTCCGGGCTCCGATGTCTCTTCGCGTCCAACTCATCCGGTCGTACACGTCTCATGGAACGACGCTGCGAGCTTTTGCGAATGGTCTGGTCAAAGACTGCCTACTGAGGCCGAGTGGGAGTATGCGGCGCGTGGTGGTCTGGTACAGAAGCTCTACCCTTGGGGGGACCAACTACGGCCAAATGGGAAGCACCTCTGCAATATCTGGCAGGGAGAGTTCCCGCGAGAAGACACTGGAGAAGATGGTTTCGGCGGAACCTGTCCGATCGACGCATTTCCACCCAACGGATTCGGCCTCTATTCGATGACAGGAAACACCTGGGAGTGGTGCGCCGATTGGTTTAGTCCTTCCTTTCACGGAACTGCAGTCTCAACCAATCCTTCGGGTCCTCCAGAAGGAGATGCAAAGGTGATGAAGGGTGGTTCGTTCCTTTGTCACAAGTCGTACTGCAACCGCTATCGGGTTGCGGCGCGGAGCCCTAATACACCTGACAGCTCGACATCACATTTGGGCTTTCGTTGCGCTCGAAATGGCTAGGGGAAATCCCCCGGATTGCTTCTCCTGTTGTGGCACTTATATGATTCGACTCGGACCGATGGGCGCTCACCGGTAGACTCGGCGGCCGTCGCAGCGGACGTCGTTTATCTCAGAGAAGCCGGTCAAATAGCCGGGGAGGTGCTGCACATGGACGATGGTGCGCACTTGGGCGCAATGGTAGGCAGCAAGGCGCCGCAGCCTGGTGGTGCTGAGGGCCGGCTTGTGGAGCTTGGGGTACAGCTTCCGGCGGCGCCTACGCCTTTGGGTAGCTACGTCGAAGCCGTTCAGACGGGAAATCTTCTCTTCATGAGCGGGATGCTTCCGATTGTTGACCACAAGCCGAAATATGTCGGTAGGGTCGGGAAAGAGCTCGATGTAGAGGCGGCGCGCGACGCTACCTACGCAGCGGCTCTGAACGCGCTCGCTACAGCCAAAGCATATTTGGGATCACTCGATCGAATTGCTCGTGTCGTCCGATTAGGCGTCTTCATCGCAACCTCGGGCGATTTCTTCGATCAGCCCCGAGTGGCTGACGCCGCCTCAGACTTGTTTCAAAGTGTCTTTGGAGTCGAAAAGATGGCAGTTCGATCCGTGATCGGGGTTGCGAGCCTTCCGTTGGGCTTGCCCATCGAACTTGAGGTCACCTTCGAGGTGACGGAGTAACAACCGCTCGTGGCGCGGCCTGCAAACCAAAATCTGAGGTCGCCAAGTTCATTCGGATCGCTGGACCGGTTATATTCAGCGTGTGCCAATTCCTGTTGGCGTGCGGCCAGTTCCAGGAGAATCGTGTTAGCCGGTTGGTGCCGAGCAAAGCTTCGGCGAGCTGCTTGCTGGCGCCGAAACGTATCGCCATATTGGGGACCACTCCTGGTGGGCATGGCTATCCTGCTCATTGGGCCTGTCGGGGCGGGTTCTCAACAAGGGAAAACGCCGGATTATTTTCATCATCAGGTGTGGTCGACCGAGGACGGTCTTCCTCAGGCGAGTGTTCATGCCATTCTGCAGAGTCATGAAGGGTATCTCTGGGTGGCGACGGAGAACGGAGCTGCACGGTTTGATGGGCAGAGCTTTCGTGTCCTGAACCCTAGGACGGTACCGGCATTCGGGAGTGATGACCTGTGCTGCCTAGCCGAAGATCAGGCGGGCGATCTTTGGTTCGGCACTTTAGATGGTCTTGTCCGCAAGCATGGCGAGGACTACAAGCGCTTTTCTGCGCAAGATGGGCTTCCGTCCGATGAGATTCTTGCGCTGGCAACGAGTGCGAGTGGTCTCCTCGTTTTAACCAGCGGTGGACTTGCGACTTGGCAGCGCGACCACTTCGAACGTGTCGCAACGAACGAAGCCATAACTGGCTTAGCCAGCGGAGAGCAAGGACCGACCCTCGTCTCAAACAGAGGTGGTGTTTATCGGTGGAGTGGTGGACAGCTTGTTTCTCTAATGTCGCCGGCACCAGATGGACAGGCGCTGCTCGGTGCCGTGATTGATAAGCAAGGTATCTGGACCTATGGCTCGAATTTTGTGCAATTCTCGTCATCTTCCCAGAAGAAGACCTGGCAGACCGGCCGAGACCTTCCGGGAAACCGCGTGCAGGTCCTCTATGTGGATGCGCAGGGGAAGGCGTGGATAGGGACAAACCGAGGGCTCGTATCTGTGGAGACTGCGTCAGGTTTCCATTTAAATGAGGACGAGGCTTTTCGAGGGGAATCGGTTCTCTCCCTTTGCTTAGATCGCGAGGGAGATCTCTGGGTTGGGACAGAGGCTTCCGGTTTGCATGCCTTGCAACCTCGCAAGTTCGCCACGGTTCCAGGCTCCAACTCCGAGGCAGTGACAACTGTCGCTCGTGATAGCCGAGGGGTCATGTACTTCGGGACACGCGACGACGGGATCTTTCGAGCTGAAAGCGTTGCGGTGCCGGTTGCCCACAACAAGCTCACGAGCCCCGTGATCCTTTCGCTCACCGCCGGCCGGGACGATGATCTTTGGGCGGGCACTCCAGACGGGCTCAATCACATCGAAGGAGGGCAGGTACGCCAGTGGACGATTGCCGACGGATTACCGGACAACTTTGTGAGGAGCGTGATTGTTGCCGCAGACGGAACCGTGTGGGCTGGCACGAGATACGGACTCGTGCACATTGCCGATAAAGCCGTCCGCACCTTCACCCAAACAGATGGCCTGCTAAGCGAATCCATTGGGCCGCTGCTGCAGGTTAGTCCGAAGGAGAGCGGCACGAGCGTTCTGTGGATCGGTACCGCTGGCGGTCTGTGCCAAGAGACGAATCAGCGGTTTCGGTGCCTGTCGTCTCCTTATCAAACCAACGCGAGCATCATCACTGCACTAGGTGCCGATCGCGACGGTTCTCTATGGGTGGCAATGCACGGCCATGGATTGGCTCTGGTGGCGGATGACAGGATCGTTCCTTTGCATGCGCCGGCCCTACCGGCAGAGATCGTGGGCATCCTTGCAGATCAGAACGGGTCCCTGTGGCTTCGCTCCACACGGGGGTTATTCCGTGTCCAAATCAAAGACCTGCGAGCGTGTGTTACGGATCCATCACCGTGCAACAACCTAAAGGTGGATGCCTACGGGCGTAGCGACGGTATGCAAAGTGATGAGGTTGCTGGTGAAGGGATCTTTTCTGAAGGCGAAGGTCCGAACGGAGAGCTCTGGTTTGCTACCCGGCGTGGGATCGCTGTCACCGATCCTCAGCACCTGGTCAAAGATCGTGTTCCTCCCGGGGTTGTGATCACGCAATTGCATGTGGACGGGATGGCGCTACCACCGGATACGATTGCGGAGATCGGCCCAGGCCACCGCCAATACAGCTTCGAATACGCCGGACTGAGCTTGAATGATGCTGCCGGTACCCACTACCGATATATGCTCGACGGCTTCGACCATGGCTGGATTGACGCCGGGACCCGACGCACAGCGTATTACACGAATTTGCCCGCGCGACAGTATGTTTTCCGGGTCATCGCTGCCAATAGCGATGGGGTATGGAGCAAGGACGAGGCCACCTTCCGCTTTCGCGTGCTGACGCCGTGGTATCGCAGCCTGTGGGCTTATCTGCTCGGTGGTTGCCTGGCTGCATTGGGGATTGTGGGGTTCGTTCAATTAAGAGTGCGCGAAGAGAGGCGTCGCTTTGCCATGGTGCTCCAGGAGCGTACCCGTGTGGCCAGGGAGGTACACGACACGCTCGCCCAGGATCTTGTGAGCGTTTCGTTGCAGGTGGAACTGGCCGCCCAGCACGCCAAGGCGGGACGGCTGGGAGAGGTGACTGAGCAACTGACGCAGACGCGCTCTCTGGTGCGGCAGGCGCTGGAGTCGGCGCGGCAGAGTATTTGGAATCTCCGCGCCAATTTCTCTGAGGAGAGTCTTCCTGTGCGTCTGGCAGCTCGCGTGGATGCCTTCCGCGAGACGAAAGGGTTGGCCCGGCTTCGCATCTCTGGAGAGTACCGAAGCGCATCCGCCTCAATTGAGAATGAAGTTATGCGGATTGCGAGCGAGGCGATCTCAAACGTCGAGAGGCATTCGGGCGCGACAGAGATGTCGGTGGAGCTTTCCTATGGAGCCGACAACCTGCGACTTCAAGTCAGGGACAATGGATGCGGATTTGATTTCGGATCGGCGAGCGGGATGGCAGACCACTATGGTTTGAGAGGCCTGGAGGAGCGCGCCGCTCTACTCCAAGGCCATCTCAGCGTTGAGAGCGCTCCTGGCCAAGGGACGAAGGTTACACTTGTAGCTCCTATACCGGCGGAGAAATCGTAATGCCAGTCAGTCAACGCATCCGCGTTTTTGTTGTAGAGGATCATGCGGTCGTGCGGCAGGGGCTTATCTCTCTCTTGTCATCCGCCGCGGAGATCGAAGTCGTGGGTTTCGCGAAGGACGGACGGGAGGCCGTGGATCGATATGCATCTCTTATGCCGGATGTCACTCTGATGGACCTCCAAATGCCGGTTATGACGGGTGTGGAAGCCATCCATGAGATTCGGCGGGGCGTACCTTCCGCGCGTTTCATCGTGCTCACGACGTTCGACGGAGATGAAGACATCTATCGGGCCATGCAAGCTGGCGCGAGGGCGTACTTGCTCAAAGGCATGGACATGGAGGAGCTGGTCGAGGCGATTCGAGCGGTGGATGCGGGGCGCGGCCGAATTCCGCCGGTCATCGCCGAGAAGCTTGCGCAGCGGGTAGCGAGCGATGAACTGACTTCCCGCGAGCTTGAGGTGCTTGAGCGCATTGTGGCTGGCCGGTCGAATAAGGAGATCGCGAGCGATCTGCACATTACCGAGGCCACGGTGAAGTCCCACGTGAATAGCCTGCTGGGCAAGCTAGGGGCGTCTGACCGAACTAATGCCGCCGTTCTTGCGTTGCAACGCGGGATCGTGCACCTTCCTCGATGAAAGGATCTTTCATGCGACGGGTATGTTTGATAGTGCTTTGGTCATGCCTGACCGTCGCTGCTCCAGGGCAGAGGACCAGTGGAGAACAATGGCGCGCGGCGACGACTGCCGAGCTTGAGGCCGCGTTGCCAGCGCGAGCCCCGGTAGAGAAAGAACACATCGAGACCGAGATGCGTACCGCGAATGGCATCATCAATTCGCGCAGGGAACTCATTGCAGCGGTTGTGCTGATCACTGCGGGGTACGCCGCGGATGGGAAGTACTCGCATTTTCTCCTTGTCCAGTCGCCATTGGTGCTCGATGGGCATTTGACGCTCAAGCCGGGGTCTTATGTGGTGGGTTGGCGCCGCTTGGAGGACGGCCTCGAGGTGCACTTCTTTGACAGCAATACAGGCACTGAGCTCGGCACGGGAATAGCTCGTTCCGAGCCGGGAACGCACGTGGAAAGTTTCCATATCTGGCCGCCCAGTGAACACAAAGGCATCCAGATCGGGCGCTTCTTCCTGCCGTACTCGCTTCCTTGAAGGAGAGGGTTGGAACGCTGATTAGGTTGCGGGTCCAACTTATTGCAGGTCCAACTTTAGGTTGAACGCGTTTCAACCCATATGTGGATGGCAATGAGTCGCCGATCAGCGATGCTGAATACGCCTTCTGAAGCAGCGTCTTCGCGACGCTGCCTTTTTTTGATTATTCCGCGGCGTTCATCACTGCGGAGAATCTCTTGTCGCGGAAAACCCAAGTTAGTGAGAGGTAAAGCGGTATGTCTGGCGCGTCTTCCCGTCAGCACTCAGACGCACTTTGCGGGGCATCGAGTGACCGGATGTCGCGCCTGGGCCATGGATGCGCAGAAGCAAGCCATTGACAGCGTGGGCTCTCGATTGAATACTGTTTTGTACACAATTTCACTCAGCGAGGGCCGATGTCCGCCAACCGCCGTGAGTTCTTGTTGGGAGCCGCTACTCTTGCGGCCAATGCCTCATTCCCTTCGCTCGGCGTGGGGGTAGGCCGGACTCAGATAGACGCCTTGGCAAAGGCTTCCGCTGGCGCCTCACCGTTTCTTCTTGAGTTTGACGGACCTGCGCTGACGAGTCTCCGGTTTGCTGGCGACGCCTTTTCGACAGACTATGTGGCAACCGGACAGGCGCTTGGTCATGTCGAGATTGCCTGGCGACGACATAACGGCCCTTGGCAGAGCTTTCAAACTGCAAATGCAACGGTGCAAACTTCACCAGGAGAGTATCGCGTAGAGGATGAGCACGGCGAAGCGCTTGCGGTAGCAATTAGCCTCAAGCCGCAGAACAGCCTTCTGCGTTGGAGCATCTCTCTGCGCAACCTGTCTTCCGATCCCATCGAGATTGGTGATGTCGCGCTGCCACTGCCGATGCATTCGACATTCAGCGGCAAAGAGCCTGCCTCGGCTTCGGTCCTGAAGCATAGCTTCATCTCGGGGCATGGTTCGTTTCTCTTCTGGATGCGGTCGAACAGCGTGGGACCGTACCTGGTGATGACGCCAGAGCGGGAGACGCATCTGGAGTATTGGAACCACATGCCACCGCGTCCTCGGCAGACGCAGGCGGCGGTGCCGGGACAGACACAAGCGCAGGCGCCGAATACGGTGGCCCCGAACGGGCAGCGGCCCGCTTTTCGCGCGTATGTGCACTCGGTGGCTGTCGGAGAGGCGGTGCAGGCGGCGGGTGGCCGCTGGCGTCAGCCTCGTACGAGTGTCACACTCGGGGCCACAGGCAAAACGGGAGCTGATCGCGAGTATGCATTCCAACTTGCATGGGCGAAGGACTATGAAGAAGTGAGGCAGCGGCTCGTGGACGCGGGCTTGATCGATGTCGAGGTCGCGCCCGGCATGACCGTCCCGTCCGATCTCTCCACCTGCATTGCTCTCCGGTCACGTGATCGGATCGAGAGCGTCGTCGCCAAGCATCCACAGCAGACTACGATTGCATCCCTAGGCGAGAGCGATGGATGGGTGTTCTATCGGGTGAAGTTCAGCCAACTCGGCGAGAACATGCTGACGGTGAATCAAGCCGGGGGACGAGCCACGCGGCTTGAGTTTTTTGCAACCGAGCCTCTGGAGACGCTGATCCACAAACGTGCTGCATTCATCGCCAAGCACCAGGTTCGTGATGCAAGCAAGTGGTACAACGGTCTGCTTGCAGAGTGGGC
>Ga0070761_10001411_pt1 | contig 15013 bp, 7 predicted proteins | sample HubBroMetageREF1_FD_66724 | JGI IMG/M metagenome (GOLD analysis project Ga0070761, IMG submission 66724) | Reference soil microbial communities from the Hubbard Brook experimental Forest, New Hampshire, USA - Hubbard Brook CCASE Soil... | ecosystem: Environmental > Terrestrial > Soil > Temperate... | reverse complement strand
CGTCGGCATCCAGAAATAGCCAGCCCAGTCGCTGGGCAAGAAGCTTTCCCACGGTCGTCTTTCCTGACCCGGTTACTCCGATCACCAGAAGAATCATCTTGCAACATTATCCCCTATCGCAGGCCTTATTTGAGGGTCGTACTCAACCCTCCGTTGGCACACCGGCTTTTCTTAGGCCTGGCGCCAGAATCACCAGCAATAAGAGCCCAACAAGATACGAAGCCGCGGCGACGGTGAACAAAGGCGTGTAGCTGTGGTGAGACTGCAGCACCCATCCCGTGCTCACTGAAAATAGGACGGAGCCCACCGAGCCTGCCATTCCACCAATCCCGACGACTGCAGCAACCGAACTGCGCGGGAACATATCCGAAGCGGTCGTAAACATATTCGCGGACCATCCCTGATGCGCCGCTGTCGCCAGGCCCAAAATGCCAACCGCGGACCACAGGGAGGTGACCCGGCTCGCAAGGAAGATAGGCAAAATGAGGCACGCGCAGATGAGCATCGCGGACAGGCGCGCTTTGGCCATCGGCATTCCCGCTTTGTTGAAAGCTGTCGGCAGCCATCCGCCGCCAATACTTCCCACGGCGGACATGTTGTAAACGACGATAAGCGGCAGGCCGATGCTGCCAAGCCCAAGATGATAACGGGAATCAAAAAACTTCGGCAGCCAGTAAAGATAAAAATACCAGATGGGATCAGTGAGAAACTTTGCTGCGGAGTACGCCCAGGTTTGCCGGTAAGTCAGGAGCTTCGTCCAGGGAATCTGGGCCGCGGGCTCAGGACGATCGTCGCGAATGTACTGAAGTTCGGAGGCGCTGAGGCGCGGATGATCCTCGGGCCTGTAATACCGCGCGATCCACCATATGATCCAGATTGCACCGAAGAGCCCCGTGGCCAGGAACGCGGCCTGCCAGCCGAATTTCAGGGTGATCCACGGAATGAAGGCGGGCGCAAGAATTGCGCCGACATTCGTGCCGGAATTGAAGATGCCGGTCACCAGCGCGCGCTCTCGCTGCGGAAACCATTCCGCCGTCGTCTTGATGGCTGCGGGAAAGCTGCCCGATTCGCCAAGTCCCAGGAAGAAGCGAGCGACTCCAAAACCAAGCGCGGAAGCAGCCAGCGCATGTCCCATCGAGGCGAGACTCCAGAACGCCATGATAATGACATAGCCGATGCGGCATCCCAGCTTGTCGACCAGACGGCCCGAAAGGATAAGTCCGACTGCGTAGGCGAATTGGAAACCGCCGACGATGTATCCATATTGTGCTTCTGTCCAGCCGATGGAGTGCTGCAGAGTGGGCGCCAGGAGGCCCAGGACCTGACGATCCAAATAATTAATCGAAGCGGCGAAGAACAGCATCGCGCAGACCGTCCATCGCACTCTGCTTAGCGGAGACCCCACGTGCTGTGCCGGCGCGCTCAAAGCCGGTACGCTTTCCGCGCGAGCCCGTATGCGAGGTCCGCGGCAATTTCGTATGCTTCGTCCTCATCGATTCGATGTTCTGCGACCAGGCGTGCGAGAAACGAGCAATCGATTCTGCGCGCCACATCATGCCTTGCGGGTATCGAAAGAAACTCCCTGGAGTCGTCATTGAAACCGACCGTATTGTAGAAGCCGGCTGTCTCCGTTGTATGTTCGCGAAACCGCATCATCCCTTCCGGACTGTCATGGAACCACCACGCAGGACCCAGCTGGAGGCAGGGATAGTGTCCAGCCAGGGGAGCCAATTCACGGCTGTAGGTCGATTCGTCCAGGGTGAACAAAATGATGCTGAGGCATGGCTCGTTTCCGAAACGATCCAGCAATGGTCGTAACGCTTGCACGTAGTTGGTGGGCGTGGGGATGTCCGCGCCGACATCTCGTCCGAAGCGCTGGAATAACCGCGCGTTGTGGTCGCGCAGGCTTCCCGGGTGAATTTGCATGACCAGACCGTCGTCCAGGCTCATCGCGGCCATTTCAGTGAGCATTTGAGCGCGAAATAATTCGCGCTCCTCTGGGTCGCCCCTACCTGAAGCTACTTTGTGAAAGAGACGAGCTGCGGACTCAGAACTGAGGTCGGCGGTCGCTGCCGTGGGGTGGCCGTGATCTGTCGCCGCGCAGCCGAGAGCTTTGAACTCCAGCCGTCGCTGGCGCAACGCGGAAAGGTATCCGGGCCAGTTGCTTGTATCCACGGCGGTGATCTGCGCGAGAAGCCCAAGATTTTCTTTGAACTCAGGAAAATCAGGGTCAACGACCGGGTCAGGACGAAATGTCGGAATGATTCGCCCTTTGAACCCGGACGCGCGGATCGTTTTATGATGCGCGAGAGAATCCAGCGGCGAATCCGTGGTCGCCAGCACTTCCAGCCGAAATCGTTCGAACAGTGAGCGGGGTAGAAACGCCGGAGTTCTGAGTTTCTCCATGATGGAGTCGTAATATTCGTCGGCATTCGCCGGGGTTAGCCGCGCATCCAGACCAAAGAGTTCCTGGAACGCGAAGTCCAGCCAGAGTCTGGTCGGTGTCCCGCGAAAAAGATAATAGTGCTGCGCGAAAATGCGCCATACACGTTTGGGATCCTCCAGAGACGCCGATCCGATTCCCAGCTGTTCCAGCGGGACGCCTTGGCTGTAAAGCATGCGAAACACGTAGTGGTCGGGGACAATAAACAATTGGGTTGGCTCTGGAAAGGGCTCGTTATCAGCAAACCAGCGAGGGTTCGTGTGTCCGTGCGGACTGATGATCGGCAAGGCGCATATACTAGAATAAAGCCGCTTCACGATGGAACGTGTGTTGGGCTCCGTCGGGAAGAGCCGGTCCTCGTGGAGTATCGTCACTCATTCACCTCGACAGATACTTGCGGGCAGGGGACATGATATTCGGCCAGATGGAACATGGCGAGGGCGGCGCGGGATGCTCTAATCCGTTTTCGCGCCGCGAATATTTATACCATGGCAAACCTCAATAGAATAACGATTGCCTAACATTTTCGCGCGCGCTCTTGCCTGCCAGCCGCAGGATGTGGCGTGGGTCGAAACTCGCAATCCACGGTGCGAGCCACACTAAATCAGTGTGCGGATTTCGCAGGATTCTCCCGTGACCCCTAGAAAGTTGCCGGCAGACGAGCATTCCGGCAGAATGCGTCTCAACATGGCTTCGAGGCAAGATCGGCCGATTGCGCTTCCGATTTCTTCTGGTGCATCCGTTGTGCTCCACGCGGGATATGTTGTCGCCGGTATCGTAACGACCCTGATGGGTCCCGTTTTGCCGATACTTATTGGCCGCTGGTCCTTAAGCGACCAACGCGCCGGGCTTTTCTTCACCGCGCAGTTTTGCGGGTCGATGGTGGGAGTCGCTACGCTCGGCGCGCTGATCGGGCGAGGATACCGATACGCGTTCGTGTGCGGATTCAGTCTGATTGCAGCGGGAGTTGCGGGCTTAACTCTGAGTAGCTACTTCGCGAGCTTGGCAGCAGCGGCGCTGTTCGGGTGCGGGTTGGGACAGGCTCTTTCCGCCACAAATTTGTGGGTGGCGGAAGTAGCAAAAGCACGCCGCGTGGCGGCAATTAGCATTCTGAATCTAGCTTGGGGAATCGGTGCGGTTGCGTCGTCTCCCGTAGTGCTGCTCGCGCAACGGCGCGAGGCGATCACATTCCTTCTCTACACAATCGCGTCAGCCTCCGCGCTTACGGCTCTGATCCTGGCGACGATGAACTTGGAGCCCGGAGAAACGGAAGTAAATCACCAGCAGTCCATGCCGACCCACGGAGAAAACATCAGCATGAGAAGTTCGGTGAACTTGGCGGGACTGTTTTTCCTGTACGTCGGATCGGAGAACTCGATTGCGGGCTGGGTTGCCTCACTGACGAAACGAATGCATCCCGGTTCTGGCGACCTGTGGGCTCTGGCACCCTTGTTTTTTTGGGGGGGAATACTCACCGGACGCGCCCTTGTACCGCTGGTTCTGTATCGGTGGCGCGAGCGTGCGCTGCTGGCGAGCGGCTTGATTCTGGCGGCCGTTGCTATCTACCTGCTATCGCGGGCAAGGACGTTTGCAAACACCGCGATCTGCGTTAGTGCAGCGGGCTTGGGGTTCGCGGGGATTTATCCAATCCTGATTGCGTGGCTGGTGAAGGCCTATGGTCAGAGGTCCAGGCAGATAGGGGCAATCATGTTTGCGCTCGCGGGACTGGGCGGCGCCACGATGCCCTGGCTCGTGGGACTGATGTCAACGGCAACGGGGAGTTTGCGCACTGGCTTGTTGCTGCCTCTCGCAGGATGTGTGGCGATGTTTGGATTGATAGCGTCCATGCGGGAGCCGATTTTTCGTGATGCCGGCAAGCCGGGTGAGTAGCTCCTGGCGGACCGCGCTCACGAATGGACGCGGCGCGTTTTGTTGAGTGCTGCCGCGCCGTTCTGATTATGTTCTCCTGCCGGCCTGCGCGTCGAGGAATTCATAGCGAGTGCGCAGGACATCGGCAGCGGTTCGGGCTCCGGATCGACGCGATACGCCGGAAGCCGCTCAATTATTTCCACGCGAGAGTGGTCAATGATTTGGACTTCAACGGAACCGAAGCCGCCATATTTCCGAGTTGCAATTGGACCGTCCTCGCGGCACCCGCATTGCTCACCACCAGTACTTGTTGGCCGTCGGGATTTTCAAGGCCTACGTGGTAGAGGTCAACGGCCGTGCTCTGGGAGTCAAAGCGGCGAGCGCCCCGGCGCACAAGACGGGAATAGTGCGCAAACGCCCAGTATTGTCCGCTGCGGGTGATCTCCTTGGTTTGCGAGTTGATCGTCACCACGCCGCCGCAGGGAAATGGTCCAAGGTTCGGCCGGCCCTGCTCGTCGAGAGCCAGGTTCCAGGAAGTGATAGATCGGCACCAGTTGCGCAGGATGCCGCTGAAAGTGCGGCCCCACTTCCACCAATCCGTCAGATAGTCGGGATCTCTGTAGTCAGGGCCTCCTTCGGTCCACTGCATCGCTACCTCCGGAAAAGCATCGTGGACCCTGCTCATCATGTCCGGAGTTCCAACGTAACCGTGCCAGGCCACCGCATTGGCGTATTTGCGAAACTTTTCGTCCTCGAGTGAGTCGATGACTCGGCCCCACAAATTGTAGTTGTGGTCCAAAATCCAGATCTTCGTCGGTGTCCCGGTGCTTTCCAGAAGCGGCCCCAGATGATCGCGCACGAATTCAATTTCGTACTCCTGGGCCCATATGCACGCGGGCATCTTGCCATCTTGGTCTGTGTCCACTTCGTTCTGCGAGGTGAGCGCTTGCACCGGTACGCCCTCGGCTGCGTACGCCTGCAGAAACTTGAGGTAGTACCGCGCGTAAACCGCGAAGTAATACTTGCGCATCGTCCCACCCAACATCGAACCATTGAACTTCATCCAGCCGGGAGGGCTCCAGGGGGATGAAAACAGGAAGATATCGGGATTGGCCTGCCGCGCCTGGCGCAGGATCGGCAGAATGTATTCGCGGTCGTGTGCGATCGAAAACCGCGTCAGCTGGGGATCGGCTTCGCCGTCGTCGAGGCTGTAAACTTTTGTGGAATAGTCGCTGGCTCCTACGCAGACACGGCCAACATTTAGGCCCATCTCCGAGGGATCGAACATCTCGTGGAACAGTTGTTCTCGCGCTGGGGGCGCGAGCTGGTTGAACATGTAGCAGGCAGCGTCCGTAAACGCGCCACCAAATCCCAGAATTTCCTGGAACTTTGTGGCGGGGTTGAGTCGGATCTGGTCGGTGGCGGGCGCCGCTGACGACGGACTCCAGCTAGCCGGAGAGGCAGGGGCGAATCGTTCGTCGCCGGAGGTCACCCAGATGGAAATGGCTGAGCCGTCTTTCGATATCTCATTTTCGGGCCCGCTGGCTGCAGGCGACGGAGGTGGGAACATCTCCTTAGCTGTGACCGCTGCGGCCAATCCCAGCGCTGAAATTCCTAGAAAATCCCGGCGCGAAGTTTCGTTTTTCACGGCCTGCTCCTTGAGTCCAGAGTCTTCTCTGCAATTTCAAGAATGACATTCACCCGGTGACGCGCGTACCAAGCAACATCATTTCTTCGGAGGCACCGGCCTGATTTTTTCGTGCGCGACAACGCCTTCGCCTTCTTTCACATCGTAAATGTGGTCGGCAGCCAGGTCCGTCAGCACTTCGGTGGTTCCCGCCGGCCAAAAGATTTCCACTTTATCGACATGTTTATTGCTGCCGAGGCCCACGTGAATTCGAAGATCGTTCTGGGAGAGATAACTTCCTCCACTCAGCACGGCGCTTGTCTGTAATAGATCTCCCGCGGTCACCTTTACCCGCGCATTCAAGGCCAGCCGGTTGCCTTTCGAGCCGACTAGCTCCAGGTCGATCCAGTGATTCGAAGGACCGCCTTGCGGCTGGAGGATTGTGGGGCTACCCTTTAGATTTTCGATAACGATGTCCATCCGGCCGTCGTTGAACAGGTCACCGACGGCCACTCCCCGGCTGACTCTTGGGAGTTGAAGGGCCGGCCCGACGAGTTTGCTGATGTCCTTAAACGTGCCGTTGTGCTGGTTACGGAACAACAGGCCCGGCTCGCGGTATTTCGGTCCCGCTTCCGCAGTATCCATTTGCGGGTAAACATGGCCGTTCACCATGAAAAAATCAACCCAGCCGGAGTTGTCAAAGTCGAAGAAGGCGTCGCCCCAGCCAACATACGGAGTCGTGCTCGGGGCAATTCCGGAGGTGTACGAAACGTCGGTGAAACTCATACTGCCATCGTTTCGAAATAATGCTGCGTATTCGTCGCTGAAATGGGTTACTGCAATGGAGGGACGCCCGGTGTGCAGGTAGTCGCCCAGCGCAACGCCCATGTTGGCCTGTTCCGCCCCGTCTTGGCTGGCGGCCACGCCCGCGGCAAATCCGATCTCGTTGAAGTGTCCGCTGCCATCGTTCTGGAAGAGATAATTCCTTCCGGCATCATTAGCTACGAACAGATCGAGATGTCCATCGTCGTCGAAATCGGACCAAACGGCCGTTAATCCGAAGGCATTGGGAGAGTCACGAATTCCGGACTTCTTCGATACATCCGTGAATGTGCCGTCGCCGTTGTTGTGGTAAAGGTTCGACGACGAAGTCTTGAGCCCACGCGGGCCGCATTGGACATCGATGCCGCGATACTTGCAGGTCTGGCGGGAACCGAACGCCGGAAGATCGTCCAAATGAAAATCCACATAATGCGACACGAACAAATCAACCCAACCATCGCGATCGTAGTCGCCAAAGGCCGCTCCCGTAGCCCACTGTGAATCGTTGCTCAGTCCGGCTTGCTTGGTTACGTCCGTGAATGTTCCATCGCCATTGTTGCGATACAACACCACGCCTCCGAAGCACGTCACCAGCAAATCCGGCCAGCCATCGTTGTTGTAGTCGCCCACGACCGCGCCCATGGCCCAGCAGGGATAACCGACACCGGCCTTATCCGTGACGTCTGTGAAGGTGCCGTCATGATTATTGTGGTACAGCGCGCTGCGCGCATTTTTGCCGGCCAGAGTCATGTCCACGCTCTGCGCGTTGGTGAAGTAAATATCGGGCCAACCGTCGCGATCATAATCAATAAGAGCGACGCCGCCGCTCATCGACTCCACAATGTATTTCTGCTCGGGGCTGGAAAGGTGATCGAATTTGATGCCCGTCGAATCGGTGATGTCCACCAACTGAGGTAATGAAGCATCCGTGTGCGAACCAGATGGCGACTGGCCGAGACGATTCACGGCGAGAACCGGCTCAGCTGATTTGCGACCGGGCTGATCAAATTTAGGTTGACGGCCCAGCGATGACGGAGAGAAAGCCGAGAGGCAAATTAGCAGCACAGCGACGGCTGCAAAGAGCGCAGCCCTCGCGTGGAAATTCGTGTATTCCGATGGCCCTGGCAAATTCAGGATTCGCTCTTTTCAGCGCCCTCGATAACGGGTTTGCACGGCGTACAAGGAGCTACGCGCGAGTATGAACAGAGAATGGCCATCGCTGCCCCCGAACAACAACTGCGACGGCCGTTCTGGTATGTCGATCGTATCGATCAGATCGCCTGCCGGGTTGTACACGAACACCTGCCCCGCGGCGATATAGACGTTGCCGCTTGCGTCTACCGTCACGCTTTCTCCACCGCGTTGGGCGAAAAGCCTCAGGCTCGAGAGCGCTCCGTCATCACCAACGATGCCGACGTAGGTGTTCTCTCCGGATTCATTGGTAACGTAGTAGGGCTGGCCCTCTACTGCGGGTGCCATGCCAAAGGATCGCAACAGATCGTTCAACTTAGTTCCATAAAACAGTTCCCCGGTTACAAAGTCCTCTCCCGCGGGCAGGAAAGTGCTTCCGTCCGGAGAAATGAACTGATAGGGCTTTCTGGCGGCAATCTTTTCGAGGAAATCGTTTTCGTTTCTCCAGTAGCCTGCGGGCAGCACCGGGGTCATTCCCGGACGTGACCGGGCGGGAACTGCAGGTAGCACCGTGAGTTCATCATCCTGCGCGCCGGGCCTAAAACTGTACACTGTGCCCTTTCCGGCGTACGAAATCACGATTAGGTCGCCGGCCTTATCAAAGAAAAGTTGCACCGGATCGAGGGGATTATCACGAACCTTTGACAGTTGGCGCGTCGCGGTGGTCCAGCGATAGATCGTTTGCCATTTGGCGTCCACGAAATAGAGGTTTCCGGAGCTGTCGACGGCTCCGCCAGAAATATTGAAGAAACCGTCCGCGAGTTTCTCCACCTTTGCGCCCTCGGCGAGAACAGCGGAGGGCTGCTTGGGTTGGACTTGTGGCGCGCCGCCGGAAATCGTCAACCAGGCGAATTCGCGTTGACGAACTTCAATATTATAGGTTTGATCGTACAGTGCATTGTCGAAGGATACTTTGCTGTTGCTGTAGCAGTGGAGGTTGCGAAAGCGTATATTCGTCGAGTTTGTAATTTTCACGGCGTACCGGAACGGCTGATAGCTGCTCACGACCCTATACATGTGCAGGTTCGCAATAGTGATGTTGCTGGAATCCCGGACATCGAGGGGCAAAGCGAATCCGCCCTCGCCCCTTTCCTCTTCCGTCTGCAGCGCATAAATTTGCCAGTTGGATGCGTGGTCCAGCACTACCTCGTTGCGGACATGATGCTCGCTCGATAGTTCGTAAATTCGCCCCTCGCTCGCAGTGTTCGAGATGTACAAGCCCGCCTGCGCGAATGTGCTGGGCGTCCAAATGTCAACGAAAGTCCCACCGCCGGTGACCCATAGGCTGGGATACTGTCCGTCCCAGCGGCGATTCAGGTCGGAATCGGCGGTATGGGTATTGTTATAAATCTCTCTCCATGCTTTGAAGCTTTCCGCCGCAGTTGCGTTCGGATCAATCGTACCGTGGCCGCCCAGGAAGCGAACATCGTTCATCATCGAGTCGCTGCCCGCCATCCACTTCGCGGCGACCGCTCGCGGATTGATTCCGTTTGTGTACAAGCCGATGCCGGTCACGATGTTCGTTCCGTCTTTGGGGGTTTCCAGCAGCGGCTTAGGACTGCCAACCCCCTGAAAGGCTGGGGTGGAATCGGAGAGCAAGATACGTGTCACGCTCGGATGAAGCCCGATAAGGATCGTATCCGGCCTAAGCGTGATGGTATCTGTGACGCGGTACTCGCCGGACGGCAAGTAAATCGCGCGGCGTGTGGCGATAGCTTTTTTGAACGCGTCGGTGTCATCCGCCGCGCCGTCACCGACAGCACCCAGGTCGCGGATATTAATCCAGGTCTCCATTGGGGGCAGGTCCAAAATGTCGGACTTGACCGGTTCTGGTAAAGTGTTCAGCGGCGTGGAGTCGTATACGTCGCGCATACCGGGTACCGCTCCAATATCCTCATAATGCAGACCGTGAGAGAAGGTCTTCACCTGATATATCTCTGACGGGCCTGCGACACTCTTTCCACTCTCGCGATATGACACAAAAACAGGAACGCTTCGGCAGACGACGTTTTCCATATTGATTTCGGTGAGGGCACTGTACTCATTGCTGATGATCACCGCGGAGCCGGTAATGTTCTCCATGCGTGCGTCTTTTATCCAGAGTTCGTCGGAGAATTCAGCATCGATGGAAATCGCGGTGGGGACGTTCTTGAATTGTGGACGGATCAACGTCAGGCCGGCCTCGCGCTCTCTGATCGCCGCTTCACGCTGACCCTCAAACGTGGCATCGATCACGGTAAATTGCCATCCTGGAGACGGCCTCCGAGTCCAGATGCCGTATTGGCCCCCGTAAAAATGCACGTCTTGCGCGACGTTGCCGCCATCGTGAATTCCCGCAAGTCCTGAGCCGATGTGAAAGTCCATGTGTGCCAGGAAGCAGTGCTGTGCATAATGGGCGCGTACGCCCACCGCACCCGGATTTCCCTCTTGGATTTCGATGTCGATATTGCTGATCGCGGAATAGAATGTCCCCGGGTTAGCATCTGCTGGAGCCGCATTCGGGTTCGGCCCACTGCCTGCGAAGAACATCATGTACGCGGGTCCTTGCTGGAAACCCGGAGTATTTGCAGCGAGCACGAATGTGGGCCGCACATTCCCAAAGCCGATCAAGCGGATTCCGGGCCAGATGTAGATCGTCCGGGTTAGACGGTAGCGGCCGGCCGGAACAAACAGAATGCCCTGGTTGGTCGTCTCGCGAACCTTGTTGATCGCCTGCTGCAAAACAGCGGAGTCATCCGCGATTCCGTCCGCCGTTACAGGGAAATTATCCGGCGACAGGTAAACTGCTTTTGCATCGTTTGGGCGGGCCGGATAGTACGACGTTCCGAGCAGCGGAACCGCCATTGACAATAGCGCCACCGCTGCAAGAATTGTTTTCATTATCGAGATCGTCTCCGCGTTAATTCTTGGAAATTAGTCGCGCCTTCAGACCCGGGCGTGAACGATTCGGCAGGACCGGAGCCCGCGACCGTCTCCGCTCGAGGAGCGACCAGGCTATCTTCTAGGATCTGCATCGTCGTTTTCGCCAGTGGTTCGCTCCAGACGCATCTCGTGATAGATTTCCTGAAGTTTTTCCTTCATCTCCTTATACTTTTGGTATTCCGCTATTTCGTGTTTGGCATCCTCGGTGCGCCCCAGCTCTCGATAGACCGTACCGAGGCGAAAGTGGGCCACGGCGCTGGTGGGATCCAGCGCGATGGCATTCACCAAGAGCGGCTCGGCCTTTTGCGGCTGATCCATGGACATCAACACCTTCGCAAGCCCAACGTTCGCCTCGGGGTCCCCCGGCTGCAACTGAATGGCCTTCGTGTAACGCTCGTAAGCTTCCTCTAGATCGTTTTTTTGCACAGCGATATCGCCAAGCCTGATTTCAGACTGTTCATCGAGAGGATTAGCCTGTAACGCTGCCTTGTACTCGCTTTCGGCTTCATCGTGTGCTTCAGGAGTCGACACGGTCCGCAACATCTCGGCGAGCTCAAAATGGAGACCGGGCAGTTGCGGATCGATCTTGAGCGCGGCCCGGTAGTTCTCGATCGCTTCCGCGGTGTGGCCTTGCTTCGCCAGTTCGTGCGCCATGGCTTGGTGCATTCGTGCGGAATTCGGCGCGACCACCGTCAAGCTGAGCAGCGACTCGTTGGCGAGATCCGAATAGACCCGGTATGCGGTGTAGAGCAGACCCTCATCTTCTGGTTCCAGTTTCCGCAGAGCGCTCACGACCGCCGCGGCTTTATCCAGATCACCCGTCCCGGAGTAGATTTCGATCAACTCCATCCCAGTCTCGATGCGAATTTTCTCGTCGGTCACGTTTGGAAAGGCTTTTTCCAAGTCGTCGCGACCCGCCCTGATGTCTCCGGTGCGCTTCTCCGCAATGCCCAGAAGAGCTTGAATCTTCCACAGGTTAGGTCGCAACTTCAGAGCGGCACGGAGCTCCGGAATCGCATCGGTGTACGCGCCCTGAAAGAAGAGCACCACGCCCAGATTGCCGTGGGCGTCCACATTATTCGGATCGAGAGCGACGATAGCTCGAAATTCGGGCACGGCCAGATCAGGTCTGTTCTCGTGCAGGTATTCCGCGGCCTGATGGCTGTGAGCTTCGATTTGCTGCTGGCGGCTGGGAGTGGATTGGGAGAAAGACGGCAGCACCGTAATAAGCAGACCCACGCACGACACAACGACGATTTGTATCCTCATGTGCCGATTGTACGGCGAATGAAGCGGAATCTAAAATCCCAGTCCCCTCAAGACAGAGATGAGGACGGCAGGGGGGACTGCCGTCCTCGTACTTAGGGTGGCCGTCTCTGTTAGAACGTCACTTTCGCACTAAGTTGACCGCTGCGAGGGGCCACGGCAACTCCGTTGCCCAAAGTAGCGTTGTTTATTTCCCCGAAATTAGCCCCTCCGAGGGATTGGCCCGGGGTGTTGAAGCTCGGATGGTTAAAGACGTTGACCCAGTCTGAGCGCAGCTCCAAGTGAACGCGTTCCCCAAAGCTAAAGCTCTTCGCCAGGGAGAAGTTAAAGACGGTCAGACGCGGCCCCCGCAGCGAGTTCCTACCCTCATCGCCGAACGCGAATTCCCCGCCAGGGGATGCATTGACGAAAGCTGCCGTGTTAAACCACTCGTTGGGACCTGGATTGGGGACGTGGACATTGCCCACAACGTTGGGAAACCAGTTGCAGCCGTTGTTGACGTCGCCGCCGGTTGCTGTGCCGCCGACTTGGCAGCCCGTGATGTTCGAGTTTTGGTTAGTATTGTTGACTACCGTGAATGGAGTTCCGCTCTGGGCGACAACCGTTCCTGCTATCCGCCATCCGCCAACCGCGGCGTTTGTCAGTGCGTTAGCATCGCTCAGATACATCCTTCCCCTGCCGAACGGCAACTCGTAAGATACATACCCCTTGAACGCTGACGGGATGTCGAAATTCGAATTGCCGTAATTAGCACCGGGGTTGTTTCCGATTTGCCAATACTGCGTCCCTCCGCGGCTGCCCCATCCACCCGAGTCCTGGTCATCCAGAAAATGGGAATAGACGTAGTTGAAGCTGAAGAGGAGGCCGCTGGAATAACGCTTGGTGATGGCGGCCTGCACGGCGTTGTAATTTGAAAGGGCGTTGTAGTTATATCCGGGAAGTTGTCCCCAAGCCGGGAAGGGACGATCCGCCTGAATGGCCTTACCCGCTGCCGCACTCGCCGCAATGCCCTCTGGGGTAAGTATTTGGTTAACGTCGGTGTTGAATTGCAGATTGCTTCCGTGACTGCCAACGTAGGCAAGCGACGCCAGGAAGTTGTTTGCGAACGTATGCTCAACGCTAACTTGCCATTCATTGATTCGCCCCACTGGAACGTTATAGGGCACATACGTCTGGTTTGAGGGCGACGTGACGTTAAGGTATTGGGAGACATTCTTCGCGTTCGGCGAGCCCACGACGTAGTTGAGAGCGGGAGCGGCCGCGGCAGCAGATTCCGAGAGAGTGACCAATGGAGTGGGACCGGTTCCCTGGTTCGGATCCGAGGAATTGCCAGAACTGGTGTTGAGGGCCCCAAAACCCATTCCATTGCCGTAATCGTCCTGGCTGAAATTGTACGAGTACATCCCGAAGCCGCCGCGAACAACCGTGTCGTTCAGCACCGACCACGCAAAGCCGACACGAGGGAGGAAAATATCGTAAATCGGCTTCTGCAAGGAATTTCGGTTGTCTTGGGGAGCAAACCACAGCGAGCCGAGTTGGCCATTCAATGAACCGCAAGGCGTGCCGTTTGTATCGACGCTGCAGATCAGCGGGATATTGGGATCGAACCCGCCCATGCTGTTGTTAATCTCGGTGAAGCCAGTTGTAGCTACGTAGCGCAAGCCAAGGTTCAAAGTGAAATTCGATTTAACCTTGAAGTCATCTTGCACAAAGAGTTGCGGGCTCTTTAACCTGGCGTAGGACACTCCTTGATTGGTCGCACTCCACTTTTGCACGTCGCCAAGCAGGAAGTCAGCGAGGCCGGTTCCTGTCGTCCCCGCTAAGGCACCATTTTGTGCGGTATAGTTACCGGTGAAGGTGAAATTGCCCGCCGTCACGTTTCCCCACGGTGTGGTATTGCCCTGTCCCATCAATACCTCGACACCGAAGTGCAGAATGTGCTTGCCTTTGACCAAGGTCAACGTGTCCGATGGATCGTAAAGGTTTTCAATGTATATGGCGTTCGTGCCTGGAGCCACTCCCGAACAGCACAGGCCGGGGCCGCCGATGTTTATCTGCGGGATAACGTCTGCCTTGGCATATTCCAGGCCCAGTTTGGCTTCATTGTCAAACCCAAGGGTCTGGGGAATGAACCAGTTGCCTTGCTTCGTATACGCCATGCGGAACTCGTTCACCATTGACGGGCTGATCGTCCAAGTCTCAGTAATCTGAGCGTTGTAACCGTCGATGTCTCCGGAAAAGCAATTGTCCGGGCATGGAAAGGGCCCGTATTTATTGACGCCAGGGTTATTCTTCTGGCTGATCGAGAAACTCACACGGTTCTTCGACGAAAGATCATAGTCAAGACGCCCAAAAAACCTAAGATTCGGGTTGGGAGTCGGCAGAATGGTGGAGAAGTTGTTGCTGAGAGCCCCCGCGGCGCCCGCATTGGGCGCGGGGTAGAAACCCTGCAGGATCTTCAGTGCTACCGGGTCTACGCGGCTGGCTGGAATCGCGTTTACACCAGCAAGCGCTCCCGTGTTTTCCGCCGCGAATGAGGTTCGAGTACAACCCGGCGTTGCACAGCTGGCGGGGTCGTAGAGGGTCGGAAGTCCGGCTGCGCTGAAATCGAAGGCGCCCGGATGGGCTGTGCCAAGGCCTGTTTCGGCCAGGGTTGGAGTGGTGCCCAACGACGCACTTGCCGCACCATTGTTATAGATCTTATCGACGACGAAGAAGAAGAAGAGCTTGTTCTTGATGATCGGTCCGCCGACGGAACCGCCATACTCGTCGTAACGCAAATACCCCGCCGACTGTGGGGTAATGCCGCCAGAGCTGTTCGGAATTCCAAAGTACGGGGCTGCGTTCAGGACGGTATTCTGCCAATATTCGTA
>Ga0070761_10001410_pt1 | contig 15018 bp, 13 predicted proteins | sample HubBroMetageREF1_FD_66724 | JGI IMG/M metagenome (GOLD analysis project Ga0070761, IMG submission 66724) | Reference soil microbial communities from the Hubbard Brook experimental Forest, New Hampshire, USA - Hubbard Brook CCASE Soil... | ecosystem: Environmental > Terrestrial > Soil >... | reverse complement strand
CGCTCCCCGCGGGCGCGCGGTTGGGTTAGCCGTGGCTGCGCCGGGAGTAAGTGCGGCACGCAAGGCCGCGTTCGGGATTTTGCTCGCGGTGGAGCGCGAGCAGGGCCACGCCGACGATCTGCTCCGCGAGCCGGCGGTAAACGCACTCGCCCAGCCCGATCGCAATCTGACAACAATGATGGTGCTTGGTGCGTTGCGCTGGCAGATCCAGCTCGACCAGCAAATCAAACCATTCCTCGCCAGACCGAACGCGAAGCTCGATGTTGAGGTTCTCGTCGCCCTGCGCCTGGGCGCGTTTCAACTTCAGCATCTCGATCGGGTTCCCGCGCACGCGGTCATCGGCGAGAGTGTCGAGTTGGCGAAGCAGGCCGGGCATCGCTTTGCTTCAGGCATGGTGAACGCGGTGCTGCGCAAGCTGGGGCGCGAGAGCGGAAGCAACCGTGAGACCACAGATGCCGATTGCGAGCAGGCGCATCCCGCGTGGCTGGTTGAGCGCTGGAAGAAAACCTACGGCGATGAAATTGCGCGCGCAATCTGCCGTCAAGGGCAGCAGCAGCCCGAGCTTGCGGTGCGGCTGGTGGAGAGCGCGGCTGAGCACGAACTGATTGAAGCCGGCATCGAGCTTGCGCCGGGAAGACTGCTGACCGCCGCGCGAACATTGGTTGCCGGCGATGTTACGGCGACCGAGGCATTGCACGAGGGACTCGTGCGAATCCAGGACGAAGGCTCGCAGTTGATTGCGGAGATCGCGGCGAGCGCATCGGGTCCCGTTCAGAAAGTGAGAAGAATTCTCGACGCGTGTGCGGCGCCTGGGGGCAAGACGATGATCCTGGCAGAGCGCAATCCCGAAGCCCGGGTCATCGCATGCGAGGCGAGCCCGCAGCGGCTGGCTGCGCTGCGTGAGCGAGTTGTGGCCTTTGGCGATCGCATTGAATGCCGCCTGGCCGATGCAGCGGAGATTATTGAGAGCAACGCATACGACCTGGCGCTTGTGGATGCGCCGTGCAGCGGAACCGGAACCCTGGACCGCAATCCGGAAATTCGCCATCGGTTGAAGCTTGAAGATCTGGCGCGGCATGCTGAACGACAGAAAGCGATTCTGCGAGCGGCGGCAAGAGCTGTGAATGCGGGAGGCCGGATTGTATACGCCACCTGCTCGCTCGAGCCTGAAGAGAACGAGGAAGTTGTGGAAGCAGTTTTAGCCGAGCAGACTGGACTTCGCCGGATTCCGCTGGCGGGGCGCATCGAAGCGTTGCGCGAGGCGCGCATTGTGACGGGCGAAGGCGCGGCGAGGCTGCGGGAGTGCGCTACTGCTGAAGGCGAACTTCGTTTGATTCCAGGCGCGCTGGGCACCGATGGGTTCTTTCTTGCAATGTTGGAAAAGACGAGCTAGTGGAGCCTGCTGCTCCCTATACCCTATTGCCTGCCTCATTCACCGCGCCACGGTCAGCGTGACGGTTGTGTCCTGATCGATGTGCGAGCCGGCGGGCGGCGACTGCGCAATGACCGCGCCGGGCGCGACAGGAACGGCAGGCGGGGCCGCTCCGCTGCCCACATCGGTCACGCTGACATCGAAAAACTTCAGCGGCGCATTCTTGATGCCGACCCGAGTGAGCTCGGCTTGCGCTCCGATCGCGGGGCGTCCAATCATATCGGGCATCACGTAGCCATCGGGCATGTCGGCGCCGGGCGCGGCTACCAGCAAGTTGACGGTGGGTTGGGCAATGTCCTGCGCATGGGCCGGCGGATCCTGCGCGAGCACAGTGCCCTCAACAGCGCCGGCAAAGGGAAGCCGGGCAGCCACGCCGACTTCAAGGCCAGCGCGGCGAAACTCGAGATCGGCCACGCGCTCAGCCGATCCCACAGCATCGGGCACGTCAACCTTCTGTGGCCCGAGACTCTCTGCGACACGCACACGCCACTCGCGGCGAACAATGGTGCCCTGATCGGGCGACTGCGTGAGAATGTGACCGGCAGCCACGTCAGACGAGTAGTAGCGGTTGTCAACGTCGAGATTCAGGCCCAGGCCCGAGGTTTGGCTGCGTGCATCGGCCACCGTCATTCCCTTGAGCGCCGGCACCTGCACCTCAGCGCCGTGAATGGCAAGGTGCATGGTGACGATGGCGGCCATCAGCCCCACGGCTACCAGCAACAACAGAAGCGAGGCAACCTGAAAGAAGCTTTTGATGGACTGGCTGTTCATAAGTATGGCGCCGCGAGTTGGTTTGCCTGCTGTTGATGAGTGTATACGAAGTGTGTATTCTCGTTGTGGAAGAGTGTACGAAATGGACAGCCGTGAGATTATCAAAATGCTTCGGGCAGACGGCTGGTTTGAGGTTGCGCAGGCGGGCAGCCATAAGCAATTCAAGCATCCGGTAAAGCCCGGCCGTGTAACGGTGCCATATCCCAGGAAGGAGGTCCCGATTGGAACGCTCAAGAGCATTGAAAAGCAGGCGGGAATCAAGCTCCGATAAGGGTGGGAATTTGGAATTCATTGCCTATCTGCATAAAGATAAGAACTCCGATTACGGAGTAAGCTTTCCCGATTTTCCGGGCTGCATCACTGCTGGATCGACGCTTGAAGAGGCGCGCCACATGGCTGTCGAAGCCCTGACGCTGCATATCGAGGGCATGCGCGAGGATGGCGAGGAGATTCCTGAGCCGTCAACTCTCGATGAATTGCGTGGCGATCCTGCGATGAAGGGCGCGGTCGCATTTCTGACTGAAGTGAAGCGGCCGGAAAAGACCGTTCGGATTAACATTACTGCGCGTGAGAGCCAGATTGCCGAGATCGACCGCCGCGCCCGTGGCGTAGGACTCACGCGCTCGTCGTACGTTGTGCAAAAGGCGCTGGACAGGAAGGTTGTTTCGCGCTAAAGGAAGCCAGTAGATTTTGCCACATCTTCCGATCGGCCATAAACCCGTAGCGTCCTATCGCGTATTATCCGTCACCGGCTCGGGATGAATCGTCACCCGGTATACTTCAGGGCACTCCAGCTTGAAGCGGTCCTCGAGCGCAGTGATGATTTCGTGCACGCTGTGCATCGGCAACTCGTCGGGCAGAGTGCAATGGCAGGTGAGGGCGACATGCTCGCCGGTGTGAGCCACAACGATGTCGTGAACATCTGAAATCTCAGGGAACGCGGCCGCGGCTGAACGAAGCGCGACCTCGATGCGGCGATCTTCAACCACCACTTCGCCCGGTTGCTCGATGGTTGCCGGCTCGCTTTCAATGTGGGTCAGAACGGCGTCGATCTCAGGCACGTCGCGAAGAATCTCGGCTTCGAGCCCGCTGACAAACTCATGGGCCTCGCGCAGGCGCACGTTTTCTTCAATTTCAATGTGCAGCTCAACGCGCAGCCGCCCCTGGTGCGACTGGATGCTGAGCTCGTGTACCGAAACGTTATATCGGGCGGCCGCGGCGCGTACGCGGTCAAAGATACTTTCGGCGCGGGTCTTGTGTGGCACCGTGTGAATGACGACATCGGCCCGCGGAAGCACTCGTTGCACCGCTGCCGTAGCCTCCTGCACTACTTCGCCCGTGTGCTCAAAGGTGAAACGGCGCGGCAGGGCCAGGGTGAGGTCGGCAAAGTAGCCCGCGCCGGCTTTGCGCACCCGTGCCTTCTCCACGGTCAGCACGCCATGCACTTGTTCCACTTCGCGAATAATCTGGCCGCGCGTCTCGCCCGGCACTTCGTCAACCAGAACGGCAACCGCTTCGTGACCGAGATGCAGCGTCATGCGCAAGATCATGATGGAGACGAGGATGGCGGCCACGGGATCGGCGTAGCTCAGCCATGCGATGCCGTAGCGCTCGCCAAACCAGTTGACGCCCAGGCCCGCAAGCACAGCCACCGTGGCCCACATGTCTGAGGCGAAGTGGAATGCGTCGGTGGCCAGTGCCGGCGAGCCGGTTCTGTCGGCCACGGCGCGCAACTCGTGCGAGCGCCAGTAGTCCACCGCGATTGAAAGCAGCAGAACGGCGACGGGCCAAAGCGAATGCCGCACCGCGACCGCGTGAACAAAGATGCGCTGAATTGCCTCCCACACGATCCACGCGCAGGAGATGCCCATGAGCGTGGCTTCGACAAAGGCTGAAAGATTCTCAATCTTGCCGTGTCCATAGGGGTGGTCTTCGTCGGCGGGCTTGTCGCTCACGTTCACCGAAAAGAATGTGAGCACAGCGCCGGCAAGATCGAGCCCGGAGTGAACCGCGTCAGAGAGTACGCCCAGCGAGCCTGAGAGCAGGCCAGCACCGACCTTGAACACAGTCATGGCTCCGGCTGCGCTCATGCTGCGGAGCGCAACGCGGCGCTTTTGCGCCGTAAGTGCCGCAAGGGCCGTCGAGCCCGATGCGCGCGCGCCGGCCTGTTCGGTTCCAGGCGAGCTCGAAGTTGTGGTCTGCATTGCCAAATTAGATTACCTGCGGCCGTGTGGATGTGTACAACCCCGCGATGCCGAAAGTGTAAGGTTGCCAGGCGGCGTCAGCGTAGCCAGCGGTGCGCATCATGGCCAACAGCTCGGTTGGCGGTGGAAAGTTGCCGACCGAGGCGGGCAGGTAGTTGTAGGGTCCGGCTTCGCTGCCTTGCACGGGGCCGCAGATGGCCCGGCCAATGGCAGGCAGCACGCGGCGGAAGTAGAGCGAGTAAGCCTTGCCGATGAGGCCTCCTGGCTCGCTGAACTCGAGAATGCCTAAATGGCCGCCGGGTTTAAGCACGCGGAAGAATTCGTTGAGGCCTGCCTGGTAGTTGGCCAGGTTGCGAAAACCGAACGCAGTCACGATGAGGTCGAGCGATTGATCGCGTAGTGGCAGGTGAAGCGCATCCGCCTCGAGGGGAATGGCATAGGGCGCGCCGTTGGTAAGACCGCTGCGATTGGGCCCGAACTTCAATGCTCCGCGCGCCAGCATGTTGCGCGAGAAATCGGCGGCAACGATGGGTTCGGCCCCGCACGGCCTGCGCTTGAGCATCGCCATGGTCATGTCGCCGGTGCCGCAGCAGATGTCGAGAATCTGCGCCTGAGGGCGCGCAAGGATGGCGCTGAACTGCCGCGCCGTCCTCCACCACCAGAAGCGGTCGACGTTAGCCGAGAGCACGTGGTTGAGCAGATCGTAGCGCGGGGCAATGGAGTCAAACATCTGCTGCACCGCGCGCGCCGCGCCGGCTTCGTCGACTGCTCCTGCGGGTTTGGCGCCGGTTGCCGGCATCGTAATTCAGTCCCTTGCCGCCCTAATCGCGTTCGACGGCTTTCTGTGCGGCACGAAGCACTTTCACGTCGAGAAGGTCTTGCTCTCTGCCACTTGCGAGCTTGTTGCGGATCAAGTCGTCCCGGGAGATGACATTGGCCGGGACCTCGCCGTCAACCTTGCCTTGCACGCGATGCGACCATGCTTCGTCGAAAGTGATTCCATCAATGCGTTGTAAAACGTCAATTCGATTAGGCGGTTGTCCCATCTGAAATGTGGTTCCATCTACGAAATCTGCAGGGCTCATGCCTTGAATCGGCGCGCCAAACTGTGCCAAGGCTCGAAACACGGCTTTTGCGTTCTCTGGTTCGGAGCGAATGAACAGATCGAGGTCCTTCGTCGTGCGCGGCTCGGAATAAACGCTAAATGCGTGTCCACCAATAATGAGGTAATCAGCCCCATTCTCGTTAAGAAGACGAAGAAGATCCTTGAAGTCCTTGGACATCATGGTCGGGCGCTCCTTTGAAGTCGGCTGCGAAGGCGTAGGCCGCTTCGCTCAACTCACAAACCGCAATCAGCCGCTCCCCTATCGGCCTGCTCTGCCAATAGCGGTAAGTCTCTGCTTGTTGTTCTTCGAGGTCTGTGACCCGGCGAATTGTTCTGTCCATAACTCCCGTTCCAACGCATTCCCGATTCACTAACTTATATTCGCAGTTCAATGCCCACCGCCTTACTGCAGCAGCGTCCCCTGCGCGTCTTCATCCTTGCCGTTGCCGTTAAGCTCGTCGGGCGGGATGATGACCGCGGCTGCGACCTTGTCTTCAGGCTCCAGGCTCAGCAGGCGCACGCCTTGCGTAACGCGACCGGCTTCGCGAATGGTCTTTGTATCGCATCGAATGATTTTGCCGAACTGGCTGATTACCATCAGCTCACTGGTTTCGTTGACGAGAAGGATCGACGCCGTTTTGCCCACTTTGGGCGTGGCCTTGAGATTGGTGACGCCTTGCGCGCCGCGCGAGGTGAGGCGGTACTCGTCAACGTCGGTGCGCTTGCCAAAGCCGTTCTCAGTAACGGTAAGGATGAGCTGCTGCGTGACGCAAAGCTTCGCATCGAGGGCCTTGATGGCCTTCCACGCGTCGCTGAGCTTCTTTTCAGCCGCGTTTACAGCGGCGGCGTCAACCAGCTTGTTGCGTTGGTCCTCGCGGGCCTTGGTGAGGGCATTTTCGGCGTCGGCGTAGGCCTTGCGAAGGGCCGTCAGCTTGACGGTGAGGCCGAGTTTCGCGGCGCATTCATCGCGTTCTTTGTCGCGCATGGCGTCGGAGTTGGTGATTGCCGCGCCAATGAGGTAGTCGCCCTTCTTGAGCGAGATGCCGCGGTTGCCGCCGGCGTTGCGGCCCATGGGACGCAGGCCCGCGCCGTTGCGCTCGGAATCGTACTCCTCGTCGAAGCGGATAGCCATGCCGTCGCGCGTGGCGAGAAAGACGGTCTGCTTGCCGTTGGTGATGTCGGCTGAGACCAGGTCATCTTCTTTGTCGATGGCGATGGCGATGATGCCGCGCGCCATTACGTTTGAGAAGTCCTTAAGCGGAGTTTTCTTTACAATGCCATTGCGCGTGGCGAAGAAAACGAACCGGTCTTCAACTTCGAGATCGCGCACGGGCAGAATGGCGCGAACGTTTTCGCCGGGCTGCAGGTCGAGCAGGCTCTGCATCGACTTGCCTTTGCCCGCCGCGCCTACGTCGGGAATCTCGTAGACCTTGAGCCAGTACACGCGGCCGGTGTTGGTAAAGCACAGCAGGTAGGCGTGCGTAGAGTCGACGATTAGCTGCGAGACGAAATCCTCTTCGCGCGTCTTCATGCCCATGCGCCCCGAACCGCCGCGGCGTTGCGAGCGATAGGTGCTGATGGGCGTGCGCTTGAGGTAGCCCTGGTGGCTCACCGTTACCGCAACCTGCTCGTCGGCAATCAGGTCTTCAAGCTGCAGTTCGGCGCTCTCGTCCACAATCTCGGTGCGGCGCTTGTCGCCGTACTTGTCGCGGACATCTTCAAGCTCTTTCACAATCACGGCGCGAAGTCTCTGGTCACTGCCCAGGATCTCTTCGTACTCGGCGATCTTCGCGCGGATCTCCCTGAGCTCGGCCAGAATCTCGTCGACCGAGAGCTGGGTAAGGCGGTAGAGCTGCAGTTCGAGGATGGCGTCGACCTGTCGAAGGGTGAGCCCGCGTTCTTCACCGGGCAGACGCACGCGATCGAGATTGATAACGATCTCGGTGCCCTTGCCCCATGCGTACAGGTTTTCGCGGGCATCAATGCGGGAGGCCGAGGCGCGAATAATGCGGATGACGGTATCGAGATTGTCGAGGGCGATCTTGTAGCCTTCGAGCACATGCCCGCGCTCACGGGCCTTGCGCAGCAGGAAAACGGTGCGGCGCTGCACTACGTCGACGCGGTGATCGATGAACACGCGAATTGCTTCGTCGAGAGGGAGCTCACGCGGCTGGCCGTTCACCACCGCGAGAAAGATCATGGAGAAGCTCTCCTGCATCGACGTGTTTTTGTAGAGCTGGTTGAGCACGATCTCGGGTTGCGCGCTGCGCTTGAGTTCGATCACGATGCGCATGCCGTCGCGATCGCTCTCGTCGCGCACGTCGCTAATGTCGTCGATGACCTTCTCAGTGACCAGCTCGGCGATGCGCTCAATGAGTTTGGATTTGTTTACCTGGTAAGGAATTTCGGTGACGACGAGGGCCAGCTTTTCCTTGGTGATGTTCTCCTGCGCCACGCGGGCGCGCATCATGAATCGGCCACGGCCGGTGCGATATGCCTCCACAATGCCGGCGCGGCCGTACAACAGGCCCGCGGTGGGGAAGTCGGGGCCGTGAACGTGCTTGAGCACTTCGGCAAGACCGGCTCTGGGATTGTTCACCAGCGCGATGGTGGCATTCACAACTTCAGTCAAGTTGTGCGGCGGAATGTTGGTGGCCATGCCCACCGCAATACCGTTCGACCCGTTGACGATCAAAGTGGGTATCCGCGTGGGCAGCACCGTAGGCTCATCGGTAGTCTCATCGAAATTGGGCGTCATATCGACGGTCTCCATCTCGATGTCTGCCATCATCTCTTCGGCGATGCGCTCCATGCGGCACTCGGTGTATCGATAAGCCGCGGGCGGGTCGCCATCCACAGAGCCGAAGTTTCCTTGTCCATCCACCAGCGGATAGCGCAACGACCACGGTTGCGCCATGCGCACCAGCGCGTCGTACACAGACGAGTCGCCGTGGGGATGGTATTTCTTGAGGCACTCGCCTACAACGCCGGCGCACTTGGAATATCTCTTGTTGTGCTGCAGGCCTTCGCGGTCCATGGCGGTGAGGATGCGCCGATGCACGGGCTTGAGGCCGTCGCGCGCATCGGGCAAAGCGCGCCCGATGATGACCGACATGGAGTAGGACAGGTACGAGCGCCGCATCTCATCTTCGATGTTGATGGGCACCTGGTTCGAGGTGTTGCCGGGGGGCGTGCCGCCGTCGAGAGGGAGCTGTGGGTTCTGATCGTCTGCCATAGGTTGAGACCCGCGGAAGGGCTCGAAAAAGGGTCCGGAAGATGCGGGGCCGGCTCCGCAGGGTTACAGGTTTATTTTACGCGCCGGGGGGTGCTTTAGCAAGGCGATGAGTATGAAATAAGTCCTTATTTATCCTTAATTTATGTCAAGTCGCGAACCATTGTTTCTGAGTCCTTTGGAACTCAGGCCGCACGCCTCGCGCCGCCCTTCGATTTTGGCCCTTTGCCGGTCTTCTTCCTGGCCGTTTTCCCGCCCTCATCCTCACCCAGTCCAGTCAGGACTACGGGCGACCTGTCAGGCAATTCGACCACGAGTTTGAGCTTACCGCCCACTCCCTCCACGTAACTCCGCAGTGTGGAGATGTAAAGGTCAGTGCGTTTCTCGATTCGCGAAACGCCCTCCTGCCCGATCTTGAGCTTCTTTGACAGCCTGGCCTGGGTAAGTTTGCGCAGGCGGCGCACCTCACGCAGGTTGAGCTCTTCGGCAATTAGCTCGGCGGCGCGTTGCTTGACCCATTGACGGGTCTCTTCCGATTCCTCGGCGAGCACTTGTTCATAGGGGATCGCCACTACTTCTCCTTCTCTTTTGCAATCGCGATTTGGTGCTGGTCGAAACGACGATCAGCGATTTCGATCAAACTGCGGTAGAACTTGTCTTGAGATACGCCAGACTTATCCGCTCCGGCGAGCAATATCGCTTTCCGCTTCAAATCGAATGCGAACGCAATGCGCCATACATCATTGTCGGCATCAAAGCGAAGCTCCTTCATGTTCGAGTGCTTCGAGCCCTTTAGCGTATCCACTTGGGGGCGGCCAAGTTGTGGTCCGAACAATTTCAGCAATTCGAGCGACGAATAGGTCTGTCTCCTGACTGCCTCGGAGAATTGACGGAACTCGGGCAGGAACTCTTCGTGGAACTCGACTACCCACTGCTTCTTCACAGTATGCCTCACAGAACCTAATGTCTTCAAGTGCATTTTTTCAAAGTTGCAAGCCTGACCGAAACCACTTACACCATCCCCGCCAGGCTGATGATGCACAGCGCCGCCTGCAGCAGCAGGATCGCGCATGCGGAAGCGAAGGCGATGCGGCGGCGCGGAGAGTCAAAGGCGTCGGCGAAAATTCCGCCGATAAACGTGAACAGGAACGGGAGCGACCAGATCCAGGGACTGCCCGGCGAGCCTGTCATCACCAGCGCCATGCAAACCAGAAAGCAGAACAGCGGAGCCGTGTTGCCGAAGTAGCGCGAGGGTCGCAGCGCAAGATAGAGAATGATTGCAGCCGCAGCGGCAACTGAGATTCCGGACTCAGGCAGGGAGCCGAAGAAATGAATGGCGGGGTCGCGCGAAAACCACAGGAATCCGGCCGCCGAGCGGAAGACGTAGCTGAAGGCGTCGGGAGAGAGTCCGTACGAGAGGAAGAGAAATACCAGCGCGCCGATTGAGGCTGCCATCAGCACGGGGAGAACCTGGCTGCGCCGTCCTTCGGCGATCCAAAGCATGGCAACAAGTCCCAGCAGAGCGGCAACAGGCAGAGCGACAATGTGTGAGGCGGCAGCTATGCCGAAAATGACGGTAAGCAGGATGATCCGCGGCCGCCATTTGCGTCGCGGGCCCTGCATGGCGTGGGCTACACCGATTGAGGTGTAGACGCCCCCGAAGACGCCCAGGCCGGCTAGAACCTCGGGATTGGGCGAGAGGCAGGCACGCAGAACCGCCGGGCAGAAGCAGTAGAGGGCAAGCGCCACGTAGCCCCCGTTGTTGCCATAGAGCCGCCGCGACACCCACCAGATGCATCCGCCGAGCGCACAACCGGCCAGCAGAAACGGCAGCCGCAACAGCAGCAGGATATGAGTCATCTGGTGGCGGAGTTCCCAGGTGCTCAGCTCAGCGCCGGCTTCAGGCCCTGAGGAGGGCGGCTGAACCACGCGGTCTTCGGGCTTTCGGAACAGGTCGAGAAAGCGTTCGCCCAGAAAGTTGAGGGTGAGCGGCAAACCCGCCACGCGATAGGCCAGAATGCCGTCGTGGATGTTGCCGCAGGTGGTGAAATAGCCGGCCAGCGCCGAAGGACGTTCCCAGGTCTCACGCCCGCAGCGGGCGTACTGGTAGTCGCGGTCGCTAAGTGTCTGATTTGCCGTGACCCACAGGCCCTGCAACAGGAAGGCCGCTAAAAGTCCTGCGGCAATGCGCTGAGGCAAATTGAAGCGGAATCGGCGAAGAATTCCAAACCGGTGGGTCATCACGATCAGGCGAGCTATTCCAGTTTAAACGGCTGGGCGGGCGAAGGTGCGCTGAGGCCGTCGCGCTCGACAGCGAGATTCAGAAGTGGTGCGGTGCTATTCTTAACTAGAACCGTTTATGGGCGTCGTATACACCATCGGCCATTCCGCGCATTCCTGGGAAACCTTTGCTGCGATGCTGAAAGAGCACCGGGTCGATGTTGTCGTGGACATACGCTCTGCCCCTTACTCCCGCTTTGCTCCGCAGTTCGACCACGAGATCCTGCAGAAAAAACTGGCCGAGGCCGGCGTCAGGCACCTCTTTCTCGGAACCGAACTTGGTGGGCGTCCGGACAACCGGCAATATTACGACAATCAAGGCCATGTTCTATACGGCCGCATGACTGCGGACCCTGACTTTCAGGCGGGCATTGATCGGCTGGAGCGGGGAATTGCCAATTATCGTGTGGCATTGCTCTGCGGTGAAGAGGATCCGGCGCACTGCCATCGCCGGTTGCTGGTAGGACGCGTATTGGCTGAACGTGGCCATGAACTGCTCCACATTCGGGCTGACGGGCGACTGCAGTCTGAAGCCCAGTTGACCACCGAATCCCGGAAGCACCTGGTGCAGGAACAGCCCGCATTGTTCGCCGAGTTGGAAGAAGACCAATGGAGATCTACAGCATCGGTTTCACCCAAAAGAGCGCCAGCGAGTTCTTCGGCGCATTGAAGGCCCACGGTATCGAGCGCCTGCTCGACGTGCGACTTAACAATACTTCGCAGCTCGCCGGATTTGCCAAACAAGCTGACCTGCCTTATTTCTTGCGAGAAATATGCGGCATCGACTATGAACACGAGCCGTTACTCGCCCCTGCTCGGGAGATTCTTGACGCCTATAAGAAGCTCAAAGGCGATTGGGGTGTCTACACCGAAGCCTACCTGAATCTCATCAGGTCGCGGAAGGTCGAGTCGTTGATCTCGAAAGAAAAGTTCCTTAAGAAAACCGTCCTCTTGTGCAGTGAGCCAACGGCCGAACATTGCCACCGCAGACTTGCGCTCGAGTACTTAAGTCAACACTGGGAAGATGTGCTCATCCGGCACCTCTAAGTACGAGTATTGGGGTTAAACGCACATGAGCCTTCACCAGATTGTCTGCCTGGCCAACTCCTACAAGCACAATAATCGCTGCGTGGCAGGTGTTAGCCTTGGGACGAAAAAGTGGGTACGGCTGGTCGGGAGCAAAGTTCAAGGCTGCCTGACCATCGATGAGACCTGTTACGTGGATGGTTCTGAGGCCGAAGTTCTCGACGTCTTTGAAGCCGAGCTTGGCGAAAACTGCAGCTCCAGATGGCATCCCGAAGACGTAAGCGTAACCGGCAAGCGGTGGCGCCCGGTCCGGCGATTCGACTCACAGGGTGACACCCGTTTCCTTGAGGCCTACCTCAACAAGGGGCCGGCGATCCTCGGCGGTTACGGCGATCGGGTTTATGCGCGCAAGTTCGAAAAGACTGCGATCGACAAATCACTCGAACTGATTCACCCCGACGATCTGTGGTGGTGGATTCGAGAAGAGGGTGGAAAACGAAAGAACCGGGCGATCTTTCGAATCGGCCATGTAGTCCGCGCCCGCTACGACCTAGCTCTCACCGATCCCAGGTGGATCGAGCGTTTGCGCTCTATGGCTCCGGGCATCTATCCTCCTGCTGCTTTTTTCGAGCGAGAATCGCCCAGGACACTCTTCACGATGAGCCTCAGCGAGCCTTTCGAGGGCTTCCACTACAAGCTGGTAGCCGGAGTTTTAGCACTTCCTGATTGAGAAATTCGACCTGCCCCCAAACGCAAGCGAGCCGCCCCGAAGGGCGGCTCGCTTGGCACAAACCTCGTGAAACTTAGTTGAAGATGACGCCGACCGTATCGTTGGATATGGGGTTGACCACACAATAATTCGGGCCAGCGGCGGTCCAGGTGGACGGATTACCGCATTCGTCGGTTGGCGAACAGTTGTCAGAAAATCCGCCGAATTGTGCGGGACTTGTCCCGACGCCCTGCGCGGTTAGCAGAATACCGTACTCCGTGTTGGTGTTTGCGGCAGGACATGACGCGGCGGCGCCTACGGGCAGCACTCCCGTGGCCGGTAGGCTATAAGTGGTGGGATAGGTCGACGTGCAAACCGAGCCGCCTGTTCCGCCATTGAGCGTCCATCCAGGTCCGCAATGGAGCACGTCAGCCGTGCCGGTCGCCGAGGGAGCCGTCACCATCCAGCTGTTTGTGTTCAAGCCTTCGTTGTAGATTGTCAGCGTCTCGAGGAGCGTAACTCCCACCGGTTCGCCCGGATAGCACGAAGGAGTTTCGACTGTCGGAAGAGGCAGAACCTCGGGGCAGAGGAAGGTTGCCGTAGCGCTCTGGATCGTACCGTCGTTGGTGTCTACGGATTCGGCAGTGATGGTGGTGCCTCCGCTTCCATACGAAGTCACCAGACCAGCGCTGGCGCCGGGAGTGCCACCAGAGTTGGTGTCGACGGGAAAGATCTCCGGCTCGCTGGAAAGCCAAGTTGTGTTGGGCGAATTGGTTACGTCACGAACATAAGGTGCGGACGAATAGGTTGCAACCGCCAGGAACTGTCCGGTCAACTGGAAGTCGAGGACGGTGATTGAGGGGGGGATGATGGTGAGCGAGAGAATAGGCTCAGGCGGCGTGGTGAGCGTAGTGGTGACCGTAGCCGAGGCCTCCACAATGCTGGTGTCGCTGTTCTCTAACTCCGCAGTAACCTGGGTAGTTCCGACACTTACGCCGGTTACAATGCCGGTGTCTGGACCCACCGTGGCAACGCCGGGGATTGAGGTCGACCACTGAATTTTGGGGTTCGTGGTTACGTCCATGATCTCTCCGCTCCCGTTAGTACCGAGCGCTATAAAGTTGGCCGTGCCTTGTTCGGCGGAGATCGAATTCGAAGAGGGGGTGATCGTCAGCGCGGTCCAATTTTCGGTCGTACCGCCAATTACGGTGAAGCTCGCTGTTCCGGTTGCAAGGGTTCCGTCAGCGTTCGCCATCGTCGCACTGATGGTGGCGGTGCCTGCCGCGACTCCCGTGGCAATGCCTGATGGGGAGACGCTGGCGATTGCCAGGCTGCTGGAACTCCAGGAGACCAGCCCCGGCAGACTTACAGTGGAGCCTGAAGCCGTTGTGCCCACCGCCAGGCACGCCGCGGTATCGCCGGGCGCGGGAACCGATTGAGAGCCCGGAATGATCGTGATGGAGACGATGTCTTTATTCGACGTTCCGGTTCCGGTCACGGTAAAGGTCGCGGTTCCCGTCGCAACGGTGCTATCGGGATTGGTGTACTGCGCCGAGATGGTTGATGTGCCTTGACCGACCGCGGTAGCAACACCGTTAGAGGCGATAGTAGCGATCTCAGGACTGCTTGCATTCCAGACCAGCCCATTAAGGTCCTGGGTGACTCCCGAGACGGTGGTGCCGGTGGCCGTAAAGGTTGCCGTATCACCTGGCGAAGCAACGGTCTGCGAGGTGGGAATTATCGACACCAGCGTGACGTCGCTATTCGCCGTTCCGCTTCCGCTGACCGTAAAGTTGGCCGTACCGGTCGCAGTGGTGCCGTCTTTGTTCAGCACTTGGGCTGTGATGGTTGTGGTACCCTGACCCACCGCTGTGGCAACGCCCGACTGCGGATTTATGGTTGCAATTTGCGGGGTGGAGGCTGACCAGATGGCAATCTGTTGCAGGCTTACTACTGCCCCGGAACCCATTGTGCCGACCGCAACGTAGGTCGCAGTATCTCCGGGAACTGGAACTGTTTGTGAGCCTGGAATAACAGTGATCGCGGTAATGTCGGTGTCGGTTGACCCGCTGCTGTTGACTGTAATGGTCGCGGTTCCCGTTGCTACTGTCCCATCCTGGTTGGTGTAAGTGGCCTCAATTGTTGCCGTTCCAGGGCCTACGCCGGTGGCAATACCCGACGAGGGGTCAATGGTGGCGATCTGCGTGCTGCTCGAACTCCACACAGTTCCGGGTACGTTTATCTGGGCGCCTGCAGCCG
>Ga0070761_10001409_pt1 | contig 15021 bp, 9 predicted proteins | sample HubBroMetageREF1_FD_66724 | JGI IMG/M metagenome (GOLD analysis project Ga0070761, IMG submission 66724) | Reference soil microbial communities from the Hubbard Brook experimental Forest, New Hampshire, USA - Hubbard Brook CCASE Soil... | ecosystem: Environmental > Terrestrial > Soil > Temperate... | reverse complement strand
GGTAGTTCTTCCGGGAAGTGGCGCTTTTGTTCAGGGTGTAATGCCATGGCTTACCCGTATGCGAGCCGCTTCGAATCGTATACCTGTCCCGCAGGTCAATCCCAGCAGCCGCCCCGTTTTGTTCGACAGATGATTTCAGTCCGGTTTACAGGAGCCCAACTTCAGAACCAACGACTCGATCGTCTCAGTTTATTCTAGACCCGAATTCCAAGAGAATATACTCTTCCTCGGTGTTAGAAGTCGCTAGGCTGGCGCACATAGTGACAACAGACGAGAACATAGTACACAGTTCATAAACTATGATGAACGGGACGACCAAAGGGCTGTATGGCAAACACTATCTTTGACGATGGCAGGTTTTCAGGCGAGGATCTGTAGGCCCATGAGCGAGCTCCCGCGTACCGACGGTATTTCGCCACTGCAAGTAAGACGAACAAAGAGGCGATGAACTACGGATGCCTGATCGCTGTGTCCAATTTCAGGACACGCTGGCTGAGTTATGGCCAAAGAGGCAACCTCCAAGACCCTGCTGCCACACTGGATCTCTATGAAATAGCCGGGGAACCTGTATTCCAACATGCTGGCAGGTTAGGTGCTTACAGGTGATGACAGCTGCGACGTTGAGTCACTCCGGCAGAGAGTAGATCGCAGCATCATCTTAATTAGGTACAGGGACCGCCCATGAAAGGCTCCGGTTCAAAGCGCTCTACAATCCGAATCGCCCCATTGAGAGTGATCCCCTACGGTTTATCGGTTTCCAGACCCTTTTGGCGTCCGAGCTGGACTCAGAGTTGATCCCTATGTCGCTCCCAGAAATCGCGAGGCAGCAGAATATTCACGTGATTCTGCCAGGAGATCGTCCCGGTCACAAGCTGTTCAATGAACAGTCTAACATCAGGGCGACGCGCCCGCGACCCACAGCTTCCGAACAAAGACGCTCTTTCAGGAGGTCGCCAACTTCTAGCTCAGGCAAGCGGATGCCCGCTTTCGGCTAACAAATTCTACAAGCCTAATGGCATGGATGTGCTGATCGTCTAACGACCGACGGATGCGGCTCGGGCGCTGTGGTTGCTTCGCAATAGATTCAACATGGCCTGATCGTCGGCGGGCCGGGAGAAAAAGTATCCCTGGACCATCTCGCAATTGAGTTGCTTAAGCAAGTTAATGTGCTCTTCCGTCTCTGTCCCTTCGGCGACGACCTTCAATCCGAGATTGTGGGCAAGCATAATAATGATTCGCACGATCTCGCGGCTTTCCGGATCGCTATCCATATTCGAAATAAAGGCACGGTCGATTTTCAAGGTGTCCACCGGAATCCGGCGCAAGCGGCTGAGCGAGGAATAGCCAGTGCCGAAATCATCGATGCTCAAACGCACTCCTAGTGCTTTCAACTGCGCCAGCACATAACCCGATTTCTCCGCGTCGCCCATGGCGATGGTTTCGATGATCTCGAGTTGCAGGCAGATGGGGTCCACACCCGTCTCCTCAAGGGATTTACGAATCTCGCTGGCCAGATCGGGCTGCGCGAACTCCCGCGAGGTCAGGTTCACGCTCATGGTCAGGGGTGGTGTGGACGGAAATTCCGACTGCCAGGAACGAAGATGTTCGCAGGCTTCACGGAGCAGCTTCCGATTCATGGGGATGATGAGCCCGGTTTCCTCCGCAACCCCGATGAACTCCATCGGTGGAACAATATGCTCCCCACGTTGCCACCGCGTCAGCGCCTCGAAACCGGTGATCTTGCCGGTCTGCAACGACACGATGGGTTGGTAGTAGACGCGGAATTCTCCCTGGTCGAGGGCTTTGCGCAAGTCCGACTCGAGCCGCAACCGCTTCACGGCGTTCGCGTGCATGGCTGTGTCCGATACCTCACAGCGGGCCTTTCCCGCCCGCTTGGCACGGTACATGGCGATGTCCGCGTCGCGCACCAGATCCTCGGCCTGGGTGTGAGGGCTAGTGCTGGAAGCGATGCCGATGCTCGCTGAAATTACGATTTCCTCATGATTGATGACAAAGGGAGCCGCCAGCTCCGTTTGAATTCGTTCCGCAACCCGTACGGCTTCGATCGGGTCTCGAATATCGTCCAGCAAGATGGTGAATTCATCGCCACCCAGCCTGGCTAACGTGCCGTCGTTGGTCAGTCGGTCTGGCACACCGTCGGTGCGCGGACGCGAGACGGTGTCGGCTCGCCGTACCGAACCCATCAGTCTTTGCGCCAGTTGAATCAGCAGTTCGTCGCCAGCAGAGTGCCCCAGACTGTCATTGACGACTTTGAACTCGTCCACATCAATGAGCAGCACGGCGAATTTGTAGTTCGGGTGCTTTTTGGAGAGAGTGAGAGCGTGTTGCAACCGGTCGAGAAACAGAGCCCGGTTCGGCAGGTTGGTGAGTCCGTCGTGGAATGCATTGTGGGCCAGCATTTCTTCGGCCCGTTTGCGCTCGGTGATATCGCGGTTCACGATGACCAGTTTGTCGGTCTGGCCTTTTGCGTTGCGAATCGGGCTCGCGGTCGATTCCAGTGTGCGCCAGGTGCCGTCTTTATGGCGCACCCGGTATTCCATCCGTTCACCGTGACCACTCAGGCGCGCTTTTTGAGCTGCCTGCGATACTCGCTCACGATCGTCGGGATGAATTTGCTCGACCGACGAAGTCCCTTTCAAATCTTCGGGAGAATACCCCAGAACCTTCAGATAAGCGGGGCTGTTGTACAACCGGCGCCCATCGCAGTCCACGAGCGCGATCATATCGTCGGCGTTTTCGCTGATGAGTTGGAAGAGCTGATCTCGCTCCGCCAGCTGGCGTCGGATGCGATGCAGTTGGAGGTTCTGGTAGATCGCGTAAAAATCAAAGAGCAACACCAGAGCCGCCAGCCCGCGTACCCATTCCCGGAGATCAAACCAGTACCCAACGTCGATCTCCCGATTAAACCAGGGAAAAGTGAACGAAATGATTCCCAGGGTCAAGGCCAGAGTTACCGCGACCGCGAAGCCCCACAGCCACCACTCTCGGCCTTCGATCCGCCGCATCTCGATCGGAATCGCCTCGGGACTGTTGCTGCCGACTTGTTGGAACGATTGCTGATTCATGCTGTCCGGCTATCTCTAACCTCTACAGATTCTAGCCTGCGGAGAAATATAAACAGAGTTACGAAAGCAGCGCCGTTAGTGCTGCACCAGCGTCTGAGACAGGTCTGCGGTTAGAAGCTTGGGAATCCTGAGCGCCGAGGCCAGCATCCATTGGGTTATTTGTTTGCGATGGTTAGGGGGGTGGCGGTGGGGTCAGTCCGGTCAACACAAGATTCGGGCAAAGTGGCTGCTGGGCGGGCGACGACGACGCGGTCGCGCCCGGCGCGCTTGGCATTGTAGAGAGCGTCATCCGCGAACTTGAGAAGGAGATCGACTTGATCGGTGGTCTCGTCGAAGGCAGCGACTCCGATCGAGACCGTGAGATCGTGGTGGCCGCGCTGAGCACAGTGCTCCTTGAGGCGGCTACGGATTTCCTCCGCGCGCACGGTTGCCTGGCGAAGCGAGCATTCGGCGAGGATAAGGCAGAACTCCTCGCCACCATAGCGGCACGCCACGTCCTCGGCGCGCACACAGCGCAGAAGAGTCTCACCCACGATGGCTAAGGCCTGGTCGCCGGCGGCGTGCCCCAAGCTGTCGTTATAGCGTTTGAAGTGGTCGAGGTCGAGCATCATGACGGCTAGGGGGCGGTGTTTGCGGCGAGCGGAGCTCAGTTCGCGATCCAAGAACTCCTGCATATACCGGCGATTGTAAAGGCCAGTAAGAGCGTCGCGAACCGCCTGCACTCGTAGAGATTCGCGAAGGCCAATGTTGGCGACTGCGACGGCAATGTGCTCAGCAACGCTGTCGGCGAGCTGGCGACGGCGAGCGAAGGCGTCAGAGTCGGCGTCTTCAGAGTTGGGAACGGGGGATAAGAGATCGCTATCCTCTATGGTCAGCATTCCCATGGCTGCGCCGTTGGCTACCAGAGGAATGCAGACGGAAGCGCCGGCACCGACCAGGTGAGAGCAACGTGAGACGGAGTGTCCGCGGGGATGGGAATGAACGCATCCCCGGCGAAGAGCCCAGCAGTCTTCAAGTGAAAAGATATGGTCGGATGGATAGGTTCCCCATTCGGCAACGGACTTGACGCGATTCTTGGAACTGTCGAGCAGTGCGATGCACCCGGACGCGTCTGGGAACAAGCGGCGCAATCGGTCAGGGACAAGACGAAAGACCTCTTCCTGGGAGTCGCAAGCGTGCAGGAGGCTTCCGAGTTCGCTGATCTGCGTAATTTCAGCCGTTTGACGGCGAGCGCCCTCGAGCAGGCGATCGACCCTCAGGTGGGATACCGTTAGTTTGCGTTGCGCGGCCTTGCGCTTGGCGATTTCCTGATGCTGGTGGAACTGGGTGAGGGCCAACCGGAGGGTGAAGGCGAGAAGCGAAACGGCGATAGCTGCGCTCGCGAGCGCTTCTCCGTACGCCTGTTTCCACCGGTCCATCAGCAGGGCGGTACAGGAGAGCACCGCGACCAAGACCAGGTTGGTGCCGAGGAAGCTGAGAAAGTTCGCGGGCTCCTGAGGATCGGATTGAGGCTCGGGTGAAGGCGACCAGGTGAGAGCGATCAGGCCGGCGGCGAACTGAGGAACGGCCCACCCCAAGTCGAACCATGCCGAGGCAAATGCATAATGGTGCACATCGATCCAGTCGCCGACGACGGTCACAACCGCGCAGACCTGCACAAAGAGCACCAACCGGAGCAGCAAATTGCGGGCACCGGGTGCCCGGACGAATTGCAGACGCACGAAGGCGGCTGCCAGAAGGAGCACACTTTGTTCGTCACTGATGCTGACATTGCGCAGGAGCGCATCGGCGGGCAACATCCGCTCCACCGGGAGAAAGAAAAATGTGGAATAGATGAGGCCAACGACGATTGCGACCTGAAAGAGGTCGAGAAAAATCTCATACTTCACGTGAGCGCGACGATGCGTTGGCAAGCAGAGCATCATCAAGATAGGAGCGCCATATAAGCAGTAGAGCAAGCGCTGGGTCGAGTCCGACAAGATGGTTTGGTCGAGCAAGGTAGCGCAGGCTTGCACGGCGGTGGGAACCAGCAATATCGCCAAGACAGCGGCGAACAGAAACCAGAACACTGCAGGAATACCTCGCGCACGACGAAATGCAATCGCGACACAAGCAAGAGCAACAAGACTGTCGAGAACCAGGACAGACTCGGAAAGACCGGCGCCGGCGCGTCCGGTTCCGAGCACCAGGAATCCCAACGCCTGGATCGCGGCGAGCGTGGCGAACATAAGAGCCACGAACCAAGTTTGACGGAAGCTCGCAAACGAGCGCAGGCATGAACCCTGGCGCATCTCTAAAGTGACTCTCGTGACCATCGGTTGGGCGGCGGAGGCACTGGGCGTACATGAAAACCGTAGAACCTTAGCCCCGCCGTTGGAAACAATTGCACGCAGCTGACCAAAACCGCGAGCCTCCATCCTCATGTCAACTAAGTCACTTAGGATGAAGATGAATCCTAAAGACGCCTCAGGCGATCCAGGCAGACTGCTCGACTGTCCGATTTGTGGACAGTCCGACAAGTTTGTCTGGATCCAGGCCAGCCGTTCGGAGACTCGCGCGCTCGCACAATCCACATCTTCAGAACTGAGGCTCAGCATTCGCTTTCCCCGAGAGAGGGTTCTGTGCTCCGCTGAGCGTGTCTGAAATCGAGACATTGGAGAGGCTCCGGGAGGAATCGATTGTGCCGCAAACCATGGGCAGTTTCCGCGCTCCGCGGACTGCAAGAAGCGCTCGCCGAGGTGAAGACTCCAAGCAGCTTCCTTCCAGTCTCTGCCTGGTGCAAGAAGATCCGTTCGGAGGATGGGGGCTGGAGTGAACAGGAATCTTATGTTACGAAACATTCTGACGCCAGCTTCAGCCACGGTATTTGCCCGGAGTGCTTGTCCACGCAGAGATCGGCGAACACATTGTAGGTTTGTCTCAGAAGGGATTCTGGTCTGAAACGATACATCACCTACGTGCTAGGAACGAAAATGGGAAGTTGGAAACCGGAAAAGTGAGCTACGGATCCGAGGCTCAGTTCACCTGAAACACGGAGTGAACGGTCAAGCCGTTTGGAAAACGGAGCGCGCGCGGATCATTTTGAACCGATCTCGAGTGAGTGGGAGACAGCCGGGGTGACGACCCCCCCGGTCTCCGTTTTGTCCGTTTTGATTGAAGCTGGTGGGAAACAGACTTCCCAACCAGGCGCTCCATTCTCGTTGGTCGGGTCGTAACTCATACGTGGTGGGCAAACCCAGTATTTGAACAAGCTTGGCCCACTGTCCGCGAGTCAGTGCCATCTTTCCCTCAACCGAATCGCGAAGCACCATCTCGGGGATGAACATCTTCAGAGCCAAATCGCTATAAGACAGTTTGAGAAACCTTACCGTTTCCTGCATCAAGGAACTAATGTACTGGCCCAAGAACAGTTTGGTCATCGGACAATCGGATGTGGCAAAGTGGAAGATCTCGTCATATTTTATTAACCGCTATTAATCTCATTTGCTAATCAGACCAGATCGTCATGAAATGGATTTCTCCTTCTGAAATTGTTGCGCAACCAATTCCGGGAGCATATCTTCCAGCTTGCTTGACAACCAGACCTGTAGGTAGGACGTGTGCTCCTGCGAAAGAGACACGAAGCGCAACCCAAGATGGCCCGTTTTCGACCAACAGACCGTAGCCTTCGCCGAAAATCTAACTTCGTGTTCCGGCAAGGTGAACTGAACCTGTACCTCTTCTCCTATGCGGACCGGAACGATGGTACTCAAGGCCATACCGCCTTCGCTGATGTTCACGCTATGGCAGCGAACTTCAGGCATGTTTGTCCTTAGAACGGTTACTGGAACCGAGGCCGGGCAACGGAAGTAGCGCCGTCGTTCTCTTAGGATCAGGCCGTAAGCAGGCTTCAGAGTGTTCCAGATCGACTTGGCAGAAAGCGGCCTCTCGAAGACAAACTCTGACCTCTTTCGGAAGGCTGTGCCTTCCGCATCGCTGCCGCTGATGGCAAACGTCACCGCTGTTCGGTTCGATGGTGAGAGATGCAACTCGTCCAAAATCAGGCCGGACTGTTCTCCCAGCCCGAGGTCAACGATCACAGCATCGAACTTTCGGCGGTTCAATAGACCAACCGCCGCTGAAACTTCCTGACAGACATCGGGCGAAATAGACAATTCTTGTAGGGCGTGGCTGAACTGCTGAATTGTCAGTGGATCAGCGGACGCCAAAAGTGCAGTTCCAATCGACATAGTGCGTTAACTCCCTCAATTACGTCTTTGTCACGATTGTTTTCCGCTTGCTTGGGCTCGGACGTGCGGTTCGGGAGTGTGACCTCGCAGTTTGGCGGCAACTTGATCCGGTGCCAAAGGCTTGCTGAAGTAGTAGCCCTGAATTTCGTCACACTGATGTGACCGCAGAAACGACATTTGATCTTCGTTTTCGACGCCCTCGGCAATCACCTTGAGCCTCAGGCTTCTTGACATGCTGATGATAGCGGCTGCGATCGCCGCGTCATCAGGATTCGTAGCGACATCTCGGATGAACAAGCGGTCGATTTTGAGCTTACTGACCCGAAGCTGTCTCAAGGTGTTGAAGCTGGAATACCCGGTTCCGAAATCGTCAATCGCGAGCGCAACCCCCAAGGCCTTTAGCTCCTGGACGACTGAGACCGTCACGTCAGCATTGGCCAGGAGTAGGCTTTCGGTTAGTTCCAGTTCGAGATATTGCGGATCGAGGCTAGTCTCGTGGAGCACCCTCCTGATGAGTTCGCAGAAACCCTCTTGGCGAAACTGCAGTGCTGACACATTCACGGCCACGGTCACCGCGGGAAGGCCTTCATCTTGCCATTTCCGCGCCTGCAGGCATGCCGTCCTCATTACCCATTCACCGATGGGCACGATCAAGCCGCTGTTCTCCGCTATTGGTATGAATTTATCAGGCGGTACGAGGCCCAATTCCGGGTGTTGCCAGCGCAGCAGCGCTTCGAGTCCGACGATCTTTCCGGAGACAATATCCATCTGCGGCTGGTACATCAAGAACATTTCTTCTTTCCCCAGTGCCAGCCGCAATCCATGCTCAAAGGCCAATCGCTCTACGACCAGAGCATTCATGTCGTCGGTGAAGAACCGAAAGTTGTTACGCCCATCGGTTTTGGCGCAATACATGGCCGCATCGGCATTCTTGATGAGGGTTACGGCATCCGCACCGTGTTCGGGGAAGATACTAATGCCGACGCTACAACTAATATTGATTGGGTGACCCTGAACGACGAATTCAGCAGTCATTGCATCCATGAGCCGCTCAGCGGCAACCGCTGCGTCGGGGATGTCCTTTATGTGAGCCAACATGATCAGGAATTCGTCTCCGCCCAGGCGGGCCACGGTGTCTTGTTCCCGTGTAAATCCCTTAAGCCGCTTCGCGACCTCTTGCAGGAGGAGATCGCCGACGGAATGCCCGAGTGAGTCGTTGACGGTTTTGAATCTATCGAGGTCGAGAAACAGAAGAGCAAGCTTGTGCTTCTGCCGACGAGCGCCAGCAAGTGCATTGGCCAAGCGATCCTCAAGGAGCGTCCGATTGGGTACTGCCGTCAGAGCATCGTAGTAGGCTAAGAATTGGACCCGTTCTTCGGCGGCTTTGCGGGCCGTGATGTCCTCGTTCGTTCCCTCATATCCCACCAGTACGCCTTCTTTGGAGACTGCTCGCGCATTCACGGAGAACCACATCTCGCTGCCGTCTTTGCGGTAGACCGCGCACTCAAAGTTCTTGACCATTCCCTGTTCTCTCAGCAGCCGTTTGAATTCCTCTCGATCCTTGGGATCCACATAAACCTGTCGGGAAATATCGGTGATACTCGCTACCATTTCATGGGGAGAGTCGTAGCCCAGCATATGGGCCATCGCCGGATTCACGGTGGTGTACCGACCATGGGGCGTGCTCTGAAAGATGCCAACGACCGCATCTTCGAAGATCGCCCGATACTTTTCCTCTGCTTGTCGAAGGGCTCGCTCATTCTGCTTCCGGCCAGTGATGTCTTGCTTGATAGCGATGAAGTATCTCTTGCCCGGATTGCTGACATCTGAAGTTACAGGCGTAATTGTCATCTCTTCGTTGTAGGTTGTTCCATCTTTTCGCCTATTGACAATCTCTCCTTGCCAGACACTGCCTGATGAAATGGTTCTCCAGAGATTGCCATAGTAGCTTTCGGGCTGCTCTCCGGATTTCAACAGGCGAGGGTTTTTGCCCAACACTTCTTCCACGCCATAACCCGTCATAGTCGTGAACGCATGATTCACCCACACTATCGTGCCTTCGTAGTCTGTGATGACGATGGCATTGGCCGCCGCTTCCAGAGCGGCAGACTGCAGGTGCAGACGCTCGTCTGCGTATTTTCGCTGATCGATGTCCATTGCGATCCCGGCCATGCGAATCGTGCGACCGGTGTTGTCATAGAAAGCGCGCCCCCTGGCCATCTGCCAGTGCACGCTGCCATCCGGCCAAACCACGCGGAACTCTAATCCGTAATCTCTCTTTTCCTGAACGGCAGCGTCAATGTTGTCCTGCATCATTTTCCGGTCGTCGGCGTGTACGCTATTCATTAACCCCTGAAAGCTTGCGGTGCTGTCTGGTCGCATGCCGAGTAGCGCTTTGCAGGTGTCCGACCAGACCTGTTCGTCCTTAATAACGTCCCAGTCCCAGAAGCCTATCTTCGCCACTTCCACCGCCATCCGCATGCGGTCGTCGCTTCGTTGCAAATCAACTTCAACATCTTCACGTGCTGTTACCTCCTGTCGGTAGCTCTTTTCAGCTTGCCGGGTCGCAAATAGCGCGATCACGAGAGCGACGGCTATAGCTAGCACACCCAGTAAAACAACAAGGCGATGGGCTCTGGCATAATCAACCTGTGCTTTCTTGGCAGCTACATCCAGTTCGTTGCTTTGAAACTCCACAAACTCGCCCCACGCAGCGTGATATTTGTGCAGAGCAGGTATTGTTTCCTTAACTATGACCTCTTCCGCCTCGTCGTGTTTACCTTCATCAACAAGCAAATGGATAGCTCGGAGATAGCTTCCCACATACGGTTGTCTAGCCTTCTTCACCTCAGATAGTAGCTGCTTCGCTTTCTCGGATTCACAGCGGCGTTCGCTCTCCTCCATCAGTCTTGTAATTTCCTTGCTATTCTCAGACCTGACTGCCAACAGCTTGTTGACAAGTGTTCTATTCTCCACGAGGACTATTTCCATCGTGATACGGCTATTGTCATCGGAGAGCGTCAATGCCCTTCGTGCCAACTGCAGGTCGGTTAACAGCCTGCCCGTGATGTGGCCAAGGGTCTCATCGATTGTTTGCATCCGGCGAAGCCCAAACTGCCCAATACCCGCCAAGAGGGCAATCAGGACTGCAAATGCGACGCCCAATCTCGGGCCTACGCGTCTGTTTTTCAACCTGATTTCCTAGCCAGTGCGATTATTGGCGGCTCAAAGCTTGGCAAGACGAATCCTTCAAGACCTGCGGCGAGAAGCGGCGCGATGGTTGCGCAGCAAAATGCTCGAAGAATGGGGTACCGCTTGGACATAATGAAGGGCGCGCCAATTGTTTATTGACAACAGCAATTGCCGGACACGGCATAGCCATCACAGTAAGACCGATGCAACCGGACGACCAGTCTCAGGTCCATCCAAGTCCTTTGATTTGCATCCTTCTACGGAGTTGGGCGGATTTGGACAGGACGCGCGCGTGTACTTGATGAATACACGGTTCCAGTTTATGGACACTGATCGTCGCCTGTGGCCATACACCCAGAGGACAGGCTGGTGGGTCTCAATGATCTCCGCCACTGACGTTCATAAAGCCCGGGCGTGTATCAGTCAACGTGACAACCGAATTACTGACGCTTCGTGCGTTGCTCAATACCCTTCCCGTAACTTGCAACTCCTCGGCCATGCGAGTTCTACTCAGGTCCAGGGGAACTGATCTATGGAGGAGCAAGCTCTAGCTCTAGTTCTAAAGATCGCCGGCCACGTCGGCCATCCTGCGGCGGTTGCCGCGTTTGCCTTGGTGATTGCGGCATCCGTTTTCGCTCTTGCGCGCCGCGCAAGAAGGCCTCTGATGGCCTGGGTCGTGGCCGCGGGAATCATCGTTCTTGGGGTTGCCCCGTTCGCCGCCTCTGCCTTTCTCCAGTCACGCGGTGTTTATCACGTTCAGGTCGTTGTAGTGCGACCCGACCAGTCGCCGGTCGACATTGCCCAGGTCAAATCTTCGAACGGCGGAGAACTGAGGATGGTGGGAGATGAATGGGAACTCGATATTCCCCCGGAAACTCGGCCCGCGGACGGCAAAGTAACACTGTTTGCTTCCGTGAAGGATGAGTTTATGAAGGGCAGCTCCACGTTCGTTCTGGATCAGGATTATTACCCAACCGCCACGATACAGCTCGTCGCCGAAACCTCAGCGATGGTTCGCGGGGTTGTGGTGGATGAAGACCTGGGGGCGGTAGCTGGCGCGACCGTTTCGATCACAGGCTATTCCGATGTAGCTGTTACCGACCGAAAGGGTAATTTCGTTCTGCCCGCGCACGCAGGGAAGGGGCAGATGGTCGAGGTACGAGCGCAGAAGGGTCAGTTGACTGGAAGTCTCTCGTCCCCCGCCGGAAAGGTGGTAGAGGTAATCATAAGTCACGAGTAAGTGCTTCTCTTCTCGGGGCCACATATCCGCTGCAAGTATCTGATTCGATTACCCCAACGGGATGGCTTTCCCGAATCCACTTCCCGATTCTGAGATTGAACTAGGACAAGCGTCCGGTTTATGGCCGGTAGTAACTATGGCGGCGTTGCGAATCCAGCTAAGTTTCTAACTGAGGACCATCTTCCATGAGCCTAGTTCTGTGACCTGCTCGGTTTTTTCCAAGTCATCGCCCACACCTCGTCGGTGCCATTCCATTCCAGTGTTTTTCTTGTTGTTGATAGCAGCTTGCGGGTTAGCCACTGCTGATGTAGCGAAGGCAAAGCCCTCGCCGTGCGCCCTCACCGATGCGGAGGTTGCCGGTTTGAGCGGCGACGCCAGCACGGATATCCACGCCGTGTCCGACTACAGCAAGACCGTGAACGATTTGCTCAAGGCAGGAAAATTCAGGAAACTGGACTGCCTCGCAGACTCAGTGAGGTCCCGTAAGGAGACGTTCCCCGGTGGGATGTGGAAGATCCACACCATCTATAGCGGCCTCGCAAAACCTCCTCTGCACGCGACTCAGGAGGACTGGAATAGGCACATCAAATTACTCCAGCTTTGGGTGTCATCGAGGCCGCGGTCGATTACGGCCCGCGTCGCGCTGGCTGAGTCCTACGTTAACTACGGCGCTGACGCGCGCGGCATGGGCCTTGCCGACACAGTAAGCGAGAGTGGATGGAAACTCTTGAAAGAACGCACTGCTAAAGCCAAGCGAATTCTCGAACGTGCGTCGACTCTCTCGGCCAAGGATCCAGAATGGTATTTCGCGATGCAGACCATAGCCTTGGGAAGCTGGGAACCGGACGCGAGGCAAACCCTGCTCGATCAGGCCGTCAAATTTGAGCCAGCATATTATTACTACTATCGAGCACATGCCTATTCGATCCTGCCGAAGTGGGGCGGAGAAGAAGGAGAAGCGGAAAAGTTCGTGCAGACAGCCGCAGACCGCATCGGAGGAGACGCGGGCGATATTCTGTATTTTCGGGTGGCAGGGACGTTGGTTTGCGGCTGCCCAAACGAGCCCCAACTGAAGCTCTCCTGGCCCAGAATCCAGAAGGGCTTCGCTGCCGTGGAGAAGCAGAACGGGACAGCGCCAGAAAACTGGAACCTATTGGCCCATATGGCCCTTAGTTTTGGCGACGCTGCCGTGGCGGACAAGTTGCTTGTCAAAATCGGCGACCAATGGAGCGAGGATATCTGGCAAATTTCTTCGGCCTTCGAATCGGCTAAGCAGTGGGCCATTCAGATGAGGCCTTTCGTCGCCATAAGGCAGACAGCAGAAGAGTCCGCGGAAGCAAACCTGAATACCCCCACGGGACAGCTCTACAAAACCACGTTCGATGAAAACATCCACACCTGGATGCAGCCATGCGTGGAAGCATCGGCTGGCAGTGACCTTGGCTACTTCGAGCTACTGATTAAGGTCGGCAAGGAGGGGGAGATCGAAGACATCAATGGCACCGGCGCGAGTCCCCTCATGCAATGTCTGGGCCACAAACTACATGATTTTCAAAATAGCAAACAGGTTGTGTTTCCACCGCCGCCCCAGCCGGATTACTGGTTCCGGCTCGATTTCGACTCCGAGAGCTCGACCTCAGCGGCACTGAAGTAATCTGGTTTCGGGAAGGCAATTCCGATGAGGTATATCGTCTGGGCCGCTCTAGTCGTGGCGGTGGGCATAGTAGGCTGGCAAATTGTTGGGGCTGAAATTACCAACACGATGTTTCAAGATGAGCTGCGGGAGATGACGCAACAGCTAACTAACCGCCTCGGGCTGACACCGCCAACCTCGGAAGAAGAACTTCGCGATCTCGTGGTTCGCAAAGCGGACAAACATGAAATCCCGCTCGACCCCAAGCAAGTGACGGTGCGGATCACCGGACCATCGGGCCATCGGACCATATACATCGCGGTCGACTACAGGGTGCCCGTGAATCTGCTCGTGTATTCGTTCAATTTGCATTTCGCCCCTACAAGCACCGGTGTTACGTTCTAAACGCGCAGTCCATTTCCTGGGGGCTGGCCCATCTTTTCTCGTCGAAGAACCATGCCCCGTGTCTCGCCCGGACGCTCGTCATCTGGTGAGACCAGTTCTGAGATGACTCCAGTAATTAGCGGTTCGGGGGGTCGTCTCGGTAAAGTTCACAAATGGGTACAAGCATGAAACGGGCACTGATTCTACTTCTGGCAATATCGACCTTGGCTGCGGCGCGGGATAAGAAACCAAAGCCTCACCCGGGGCCGTATGTATTCACCAGCAAAGCGTCTGCTCAAACACTCAAAGCGCTAATCGTCCAAGAGAATCTGAGAGAAGGCTACACGCTCGATTCCGACAATCAGTTCCAGTTCCGCTTCTCGATGCCCGGACAACTGCCCTTCATGGATTCGATGCTCACGATCTCAGGTATTTGTAAGGGCATGACCACAAGAAAGGTGTGGTCCTACTCGTTGGCGGAACTCAACAGCACGACAAAGATAATTGTTCAGCCTGTCTGGGAATATCCGGACGAGGACTGCCAAATGCAAACTCGTCAGTTTATATGGAGCCAACCAGAGGAGATTGCGGCATTTCAAGCTATGCTAGACAAGGCTCCCACTTCGAGTGCGCAGGCTCCAACTGCGACTCCTGTTGTAGCTTCACCAGCAACTGCTCCCCCTTCTACTTCAACTTCGGCAACAGATCAGCAGCAGAGCATGAAGCAACATGCGACCTGCGTCGAATTAGCGAAGGATAACCCTAGCATCACTTGCAAGTGAGCATCGGGACACCGCGAGCGCGGCCCGCCCTGTGGCGGGCTCTCAAATCCCGCATTGCGCGATGACCAGGATTTCCTCACCCGCTGGAAACGACGCTGACCCCGACATCCCCATCCGGAAGAAAGCGAAGTACGCGAAGTTGCAGTAGCTAGAGGAAGTCCTGCCTGCTGGCTCAGTATCCAGTAATAAGCGATCGTTGTTGAAACCTGATAACAACAGTTGCGGTGGATAATAAGACCGTTACGCCACGGGAGTATTCGGCGGGGGAGCTCCAAATACCCAAGAACTGATGGCAGGAAGAGAGGGCGGCGCCGCCTGAGCGTCCTCAGTTGATCGTAAACGTCAGTGGCGCGGAGATTCCTCCTCCCGGCGCAGGGGTATCGACGGTTACGTTTGCCGTGCCTGCGGTCGCAATGCGGCTTTTCGCTACCACTGCGGTCAAGGTCTTGCTGCTGACAAACTTGGTGGCAAGATT
>Ga0070761_10001406_pt1 | contig 15058 bp, 7 predicted proteins | sample HubBroMetageREF1_FD_66724 | JGI IMG/M metagenome (GOLD analysis project Ga0070761, IMG submission 66724) | Reference soil microbial communities from the Hubbard Brook experimental Forest, New Hampshire, USA - Hubbard Brook CCASE Soil... | ecosystem: Environmental > Terrestrial > Soil > Temperate... | reverse complement strand
GTCTTCCCTAATGTCAGTCGACACCGGTCCGCCGAACGTGCCATCGCCGTTTCCGAGCAGAACCGCCACGGATCCCGTCCGCATGACGGCCAGGTCCAGGTTTCCGTCACCGTTGAAGTCCGCCACTGCCAGGTATCCGAGGTTGTCCCCAACGTTGACTTCTACCGGCGCCCCGAAGCTGCCATCTCCTTTGCCGAACAAGATGGAAACGGTTTGGGTCGTTGCTGTGGCCACTACCAGATCCAAGTTGCCGTCACCATTGAAATCCCCGGCAACGATCGTTTGAGGTCGGCTTCCCGCGGCGTAATTCACGCTGGGCCTGAATGTCCCGTCGCCATTGCCCAATAGAATGGATACGGCATCGGATATGGAGTCCGCCACCGCCAGATCCGTTTTTCCATCCCCATTGAAATCTCCGACCGCGGCCGAAACGGGCTGCTTCAGCACAGCGTAGCTTTTCGCAGGCTGGAAATTGCCGGCTCCCGCGTTCAACAGAATGGAAACTCCCTCGGAGCCGCTATCGACAACCGCCAGGTCCGGTTTGCCGTCGCCATTGAAGTCTGCCACCGCCACGAAGTCGGGTTCGAAGGAGGCCAGATAGTTGAACGGTTGTTCGAAAACGCCCCCGCCTGTCCCCGGCAAGATCGTGATGGTGTTCTCGTTGCCGACGGCCAGATCCGGCTTTCCGTCGCCATTGAAATCCGCGATGGCCAGCGAATATCCTCCAGGCGTGTAGTTCACCGCCGGCTGAAAAGTCCCGTCGCCGTTGCCCAGCAGGATCGCCAGTCTGTTTATTTGGGAAGGACTATTGGCGTTGGCTACAGCCAGATCCGATTTCCCATCTCCATTCAGATCTGCAACCGCGACAAACTGGGGAGGGGCGCCCGTGTTCAAGACGGCCTCAGGCTGGAACGATCCGTCGCCCTTGCCCAGCAGGATGGAGACATTATCGGAGCCTAAGTTCGCCACCGCCAGATCCAGCGTTTGATCTCCGTTGAAGTCTCCCACCGCCACGCTGCTGGGCGCGCTTTCCACTGCATAAGCTACTCCGGGCAGAAACGTTCCATTGCCCTTACCAAGAAAAATAGAGACGCTATTCGAAGCGCTGTTGGCCACCGCCAAATCCGGATGGCCATCGCCGTTGAAGTCGCCTACAGCCACCGATACCGGACTCTGTTGCGTGGCATAGTAAGCCGCCGCTTGAAAGGTCCCGTCGCCGTTGCCCAGCAGAACGGAAATACTATTGGACCCTTGGTTCGCGACCGCCAAATCGAGCTTGCCATCGCCATTGAAGTCACCCACGGTTACGTAAGAAGGCGCGCTCCCCACGACGTAGTTCTGCTGTGAATAAAAGGTTCCGTCGCCGTTGCCCAACAGGATCGCGACGATACCGTGGCCGCTGTAAGAACGCCCAGCCACGACCGCGTCCGCCTTTCCGTCGCCATTGAAATCCCCTACGGCCACGGACTGCGTATAGCTGGGGCCCATTTGTTTCACACGGATGCGCGGGAGCGTCCGAAAGCTTCCATCTCCATTGTTTAGGAGGATGCTCAACGAAGCGGCATCTATGGCCGCCAGATCCGGCTTCCCGTCTCCATTAAAGTCCCCTTGCGCCATGGAAACCGCAAGCGCCGAATAGACCCCGGGCGAGTCGAAGTTCACCCTCTGCGCAAACGCGGGCGTACCCAGTAACACTACCGCTGCAAGGCGCTCGATCCACATATTCCGTCTCCCGATCTCTTCTTACGGCGTCGAATTCGTCAACACGCTGACCGTATGCCACGTATCGAAACTATTCACGACGGCCACGTCCAGCTTACCATCGCCGTTGAAGTCGGCCACCGCCACGAAATTGGGAACGTTTCCCGCAAAAAAGCCCAGCGGCGAATTGAAGGTGCCGTTGCCATTGCCCAGGTAGATGTAAACGCCCCCTTCGCCGGCCTGCGCGATGTCCGTTGTACCGTCGCCGTTGAAGTCGCCAACCGCCGCCTGCCCGGTTGAACCCTGGTAGCTCAGTTCTTGTCCAACCTGGAAAGTCCCATTCCCATTGCCGAGGAGAATGTAGCCGGCAACCACCAAGTCCATCCTACCGTCGCCATTGAAATCCGCCACGCTTACGGGTGTGCCATTGTTCACCAGGGCCAGCTCCGTCTCCACGGGCGGCCCGAAGGTGCCATCTCCGTTTCCTGGCAGGACCACCACGCCAGGAGCCTCCGTCACTGCCAGATCCAGGTTTCCATCTCCGTTGAAGTCCGCGACGGCCAGATAACCGGCCTTCGGCCCGTTCAAATAGATCGCCTGCGGCTGGAAAGTGCCATCTCCATTGCCCAGCAGGATGGAGACGCTGCCGTTTCGGCCATTGTCAAACGCGCTGTTGGAAACCGCCAGGTCCAGCTTGCCGTCGCCATTGAAGTCGCCCACGACCACGCAGATAGGCAGATCTCCCACCGCGTAGCTCACGGCCGGCTTGAATGTTCCGTCTCCGTTGCCCAGCAGAATAGAAACCGCGTTGGAACCCATGTCGGCCACCGCCAGGTCGAGCTTTCCGTCTCGGTTGAAATCCCCCGCAGCAATCGAAACGGGATCCCTGAGCGCGGCATAATTCACCATGGGCCGGAAGGTTCCGCCGCCATTACTCAGCAGGATGGACACCGCATCGGCAGTCCCGCCGGCTATCGCCAGGTCGGGTTTTCCATCGCCATTGAAGTCTCCCACCGCCGCGAAAACAGGCCCGGCCGACACCTGGTAATTTACGGACTGCTGGAACACGCCGCCCCCTGCGCCGAGCAGAATCGCAAGAGAGTTGACGCCCACTGCCAGGTCCGGCTTTCCGTCTCCATTGAAATCGGCGATGGCTACGGCCCGCCCTCCAGGCATGTTATATATCGCAGGCTGGAAGGTTCCGTCGCCGTTGCCCAACAGTACCTCTGTCTTGTCGGATTCATCCGGCAAATCGTTCGAGATGGCCAAGTCCAGCTTCCCATCCCCGTTCAGGTCGGCTACGGCAACTGAATATGCACTCACGCCCGCGACGTAATGGACCTCGTTTTGAAACGTGCCGTCGCCATTGCCGAGAAGGATCGAGAAAGTCCCAAGAAAGGAGTTGACCACCACCAGGTCCGCCTTTCCATCGCCGTTGAAGTCCCCCACCGCGACGGAACTGGGTCCGCCCTCCACTGCATAGCCCACCTGCTTTTGGAACGTGCCGTCGCCATTGCCCAGCAAAATCGACACGCTGTGGGCATTCACGTTGGCGACCGCCAGATCGGCAATTCCATCTCCGTTGAAGTCTCCGACCGCCAGGGAGACAGGTTCGCTCTCGACCGCGTACGGGACCGGTGTCCGGAACGTGCCGTCGCCGTTGCCCAGCATTATGCAAACGCTGTGGGCGGCGTAGTTGGCTATCGCCAGGTCCGGCTTTCCATCCCCGTTGAAGTCTCCGACGGCCACGAACATAGGAGATCGCCCGGCGGAATAGCTCAGCGGCGGTTGAAACGTGCCGTCGCCGTTGCCCAGCAGGATCGAGACGCTGTCGTTGGCGCCCACAACCACCAGGTCCGGCTTGCCGTCACCGTTGAAATCCGCCACGGCCAGCCAGGATCCCGGCACATCCACGGGCGGGAGCGCCTGAAAGGTTCCATCGCCATTGCCCAGCAGAATCTCGAAGGAACCGTTGGTAGCCACGGCCATGTCCGGCTTACCATCTCCATTGAAGTCGGCCACGCCAATGGAATACACGCTCGCGGCAAAGTACCCGTAGGTTCTCGGAGCGTTGAAGTTCACTGTCTGCGCCAATAGGGGCGCGGCAATGAGTAACATCGCAAATCGTATGGTCCGCATATTCTGTCTCCTGACTTGCAGTGATCAGTTTGCTTGTTGGGGCAGCCAATATTGGCTGCAAGCCGGCTTTTCAGCCGGCTGGGACGCGCTGGAAAGCGCGTCCGCAGGCAGGATTGCCTGCCCCACGAGGAAACTGACTACCACTACCCGACTTCCTCTCGCAGACGTCGAGCGCTTGATTTTAGAGCGGGGAGCGGGTCCAGGGGGACCGGGCCCAGAGGGCACCCCGACCAGGGGGTCCGCCCCACAAGCAAACTTACGGCGTCGTGTTGGTCAACACCACCACCGTGCCCGACTTAAATTGGTTGTTGGCGTCGTCATAGACGGCGTTGGACATCGCCATATCCGGCTTCCCATCCCCGTTGAAGTCCCCTGCCGCCGCGAAAAAGGTATCGCTTCCGGAAAAGAAGCCCACGGGCGCGCTGAAGGTGCCGTCGCCATTTCCCAGGAAGATCGTAATGCCCGCGCTATAGTCGATTTCCACGATGTCCGGTTTGCCGTCGCCATTGAAGTCCCCAGCCGCTGTCGGGCTCTGCGAACTCAACTGGGCGGACGTCCGGAAAGTGCCGTCGCCGTTCCCGAGCAGGACAACGCCTCCCACCACCAAATCGGGATTACCGTCCAAATTGAAATCCGCCACGGTTATGTTGGAATCGAAGTAGTCCCCCAGCGTTGTGATTACGGGCGCCCCGAAGGTCCCATCGCCGTTTCCCGGCAGGACCGAGATAGCGGCGCTGGTTCGATTTGTAAGCACTGCCAGGTCCGGTTTGCCATCCCCGTTGAAATCCTCAACCGCCAGCGAATCCGGTCTCTGTCCGCCCAAGTAGATCTTCTGTGGCTGGAATGTGCCATCTCCATTGCCCAACAGGATGGAAACGCCCCCGGCCTTCTTGTTACGTGGACCATAGTTGGCGACCGCCAGATCCGCCTTACCATCCCCGTTAAAGTCAGCCACCACAACCGATTCGGGAGTGCTCCCCACCGCTATGGCCACCCCGGGCTGGAATGTCCCATTCCCGTTACCCAAGAAGATCGAGACGGCGCCGGATCCATTGTTGGCGACCGCCAGATCCAACTTTCCATCTCCATTGAAGTCTCCGACCGCAATGGATATGGGACCTTCGAGCGCGGCATAGTTTACCGCGGGCCGGAAAGTGCCGTCGCCGTTGTTCAGCAGGATCGAAACGTTGTCGGCTTCAAAGTTGGCTACCGCCAGGTCGGGTTTTCCGTCTCCGTTGAAGTCTGCCACCGCCACGTAGTAGGATTCCAGGGGCACGGGGTATGCTGCGAGTTCGGCGAAGACGCCGCCACCTTGGCCCAGGAGAATCGTTACTGCGATAGCCCCCAGTGCCAGGTCCGGTTTTCCATCCCCATTGAAATCGGCGATAGCGACCGAACGCCCTCCCGGCGCGTACTGCACGGCCTTTCGGAAGGTTCCATCGCCATTCCCCAGCAGTACATCCGTCACGCCGGCCGCGGAGTAATCCGAAACCGAATAGTTGGTCACTGCCAAATCCGGCTTTCCATCCCCATTCAGGTCCGCCACCGCCACCGAATATGGGGTCGCGCCTGCGGCGTAGGATACCTGCGGCCGGAAAGTGCCGTCGCCGTTACCCAACAGAACCGAGACGGAAGCGGACGAGGCCACTACCAGGTCCGTCTTTCCATCCGCATTGAAATCCCCTGCCGACACCCCCGTCGGCGACTTATTCACGGCATAGCTTCCGCCGTATTGGAACTTGCCATTGCCCTCGCCCAGCAGCATCAAGACGCTGTTGGATCCCTCATTGGCGATCGCCAGGTCGGGCTTCCCATCGCCGTTAAAGTCGGCCACCGCCACGGACGCAGGTCCCTTTTCCGTGGTGTAGGTTTTGGCGTTTTGCAGCGTGCCATCGCCGTTGCCCAGAAAGATGGAAACGCTACTGGAGTCGTCGCTGAGCACCACCACGCCGGACTTTCCATCCGCGGTAAAATCTCCCACGGCCACAAACGAAAAATTGTTCCCCACACCGTAGTTCAGCGGCGATTGAAAGGTGCCATCGCCATTGCCCAGCAGGATGGAGACGCCATAGTCCGTTGCCACCACCAGGTCCGGCTTGCCGTCGCCGTTGAAATCCGCAACAGCCAAATATTGCACGAAGACACCGGCCAGGCTGACGAGCGGAAGGGTTTGAAACGTCCCGTCACCGTTGCCCAGCAGAATTTGGTAGTAACCATCCGCCGCGACGGCCACATCCGGCTTGCCGTCGCCATTGAAATCCGCCCCGGCAGTGGCGTACGCCGGTCCAATGCTGGACCCAAATGTCTTTGGAGCGTTAAAGTTCACCTGTTGCGCCAGTAAGGGCGCGCCAATCAGTAGTATCGCAATTTGTTCGACCCGCATATTCTGTCTCCGCTGTTTGCCTATTGCGTCGTATTCGCCAAAACCGCAACGCGGTCCGAAGTCGCATTCGCCACCGCCAGGTCCGGCTTGCCATCTCCGTTGAAGTCCGCCACGGCCACGTAAAACGGGCTGCTCCCGGCCAGGAATGCCACCGGCGGATCGAACACGCCGTGCCCATTTCCGAGATAGATCGAAACGCCTGTGCCGGAGGCCTGCACGATGTCCACGTTGCCATCGCCATTGAAGTCGCCGGCGGTCGCCTGTCCGATTCCGCCCAGGTATCCGGCTATCCGAAAAGTGCCATCGCCGTTGCCGAGCAGGATATAGCCGTGCACCACCAGATCCGCTATCCCGTCGCCATTAAAATCCGCCACTGTCAGCGGCGTGCCGGAATACGTCAGGTCCTCGGAACTAGCCACAGGCGGGCCAAACGTGCCATCGCCGTTTCCTGGTAGAACCAGCAAAGCGTTCGCCGCTGTCGTTAGAACCACATCCAGTTTCCCATCTCCGTTGAAGTCACCAACCGCCAGATAGCCTGGGCTTTGTCCGTTCAAGTAAGTCGCTTGGGGCTGAAAAGTGCCATCTCCATTGCCCAGCATAATGGAGATACTACCTGTCTCCTGTCTGGTCAAACCGACGTTGGACACAGCCAGATCCAACTTTCCATCCCCATTGAAGTCTCCCGCCGCAATGGAATGAGGTCCGCTTCCCGCCGCATAGTTCACTGCGGGCCGGAATGTCCCGTCGCCGTTGCCCAGCAAAATGGAGATGGCGTGGGAGCCATAGTTCGCAATCGCCAGATCCGGTTTTCCATCGCCGTTGAAATCCCCAACGGCAACGGAAACCGGTGTCTTCAAGACGCCGTAGTTCACTCTGGGCAGAAATGTGCCGTCGCCCTTGTTCAGCAAGATGGAAATGCTGTTGGATTCTTCGCCGGCTACCGCCAGATCCGGTTTGCCATCTCCGTTGAAGTCTCCCACCGTCACGGAGATCGGTTCGTGAGACACCGGGTACTGCGCCGGTTGCGCGAAGAGGCCGCCGCCCGTGCCCAACAGAATCGTTATGGAGAACGAGCCCACGGCCAAGTCCGGCACTCCGTCCCCATTGAAATCCGCCAGAGCCACGGATTGCCCGCCCGGCACATTGTGTATCGCTGGCCGGAATGTCCCATCGCCGTTCCCCAGCAGGACGGCCGTAAGGTTTGATTGTCCGGTCGAAATGGCCAGATCCGGTCTTCCGTCCCCGTTCAGGTCCCCTACGGCCAGGGCCTGCGGGCCCTCGCCCACCGCGTACGCTACTTGTTTCTCAAAGGAGCCGTGGCCGTTGTTGAGCAGGATCGAGACGGTGCCCGAACCGGAGTTAACCACCGCCAGATCCGGCCTACCATCGCCATTGAAGTCGGCGACCGACACCGCGTTAGGCTGTGCCTGCACGGCATAGCTTACGCCCTTGTGGAAGGAGCCGGAACCGTTGCCCAACAGGACCATCACGGTGCCGGAATCGCGATTGGCCACCGCCACATCCAGCTTCCCATCGCCATTGAAGTCTGCCACGGCCAAGCTTGCAGGCGCCTCTTCCGTGGGGTAGGAGAACTGGACATAAGTCCTGCCATCGCCGCCGCCCAGCAGGATCCAGAATGTATTCGAAGCAGGGGTAACTACCGCCAAGTCCAGCCGTCCATCGCCGTTGAAGTCTCCCACAGTGACGTAAGAGGCTACCGCCGGAAAAAACGTGTCCCAAGGTGTCTGAAACGTACCGTCGCCGTTGCCCAGCAGAATTGAGAGGATGCCGATTCCGTCGTAGTTGCCGGCCACCGCCAAGTCCGGCTTGCCGTCTCCATTGAAGTCACCGACGGCTAAGTATGCGGCGACGTTCTCCGGCACAGTTACCGGCGTGAGGAGCCGAAAGGTTCCGTCGCCATTGCCCAGCAGGATTTCAAAGGAGCCGTTCCAAATCACCGCCAGATCCGGCTTTCCATCCCCATTGAAATCCGCCACGGCGGTGGTATAGGCCGGGCCCGTGCTGGATCCAAAGCTTTCCGGAGCGTTAAAGCTCACCGGCTGCGCCAGCGCCTGCGCGGCCAGAATCAATATCGCCGCCCATAAACGTTCGATCGGCATTTTCTGTCCCCTGACTTCCGTCCTTATGGCGTCGTGTTCGTCAGCACGGCAACGTCGTACGAAAAATTCAGACCAAAGCCGACCGCCGCCAGGTCCGGCTTGCCATCTCCGTTGAAGTCCCCCACGGCGGCGAAAAAAGAGCCGATTCCGGTCATGAAACCCCCTACGGGAGGATTGAAGTCGCCGTCGCCATTCCCCGTAAAGATCCAAACACCTAGGCCGCCAATCTGCGCGATGTCCTGATTGCCGTCGCCATTGAAGTCGCCGACCGCTACCTGTCCACCGATCCCGCCGGGCGAGACGATAGTTGCTCCAAGCCGAAAGGTGCCGTCGCCGTTGCCGAGCAGGACCAGCGTTCCCACTGCCAAATCCGGTATTCCATCGCCGTTGAAATCCGCCACGGAGAGCTGACTCCTGGCACCCGCAAAACGGGAAATCACGGGGGCGCCGAAAGTGCCGTCACCATTGCCCGGCAGGACCGACACAGCTTGCTCCCCTCCGACAACCAAGTCCAGGTTTCCGTCCCCGTTGAAGTCTGCAACGGCCACGTAGCCGGAAACTTCACCCAGCGGGTAGGTCACGTGCAACTGGAAAGTACCGTCTCCATTCCCCAGCAGCACGGAGACGCCATTCGCGTTGGTTACCGCCAGATCCAGCGTTCCGTTCCCTTTGAAGTCTCCTGCCGCGACGGATTGAGGGCGCTTTCCCGCCGCATAGCTTACCCTTGGCTGGAAAGTACCGTCGCCGTTGCCTAATAGAATGGACACTGCGGCGGAGTATTGGTTCGCCACCGCCAAGTCCAGTTTTCCATCGCCGTTGAAATCCCCCACAGCAATCGAAACAGGCCCTTCCAGCGCAGCGTAGTTCACCATGGGCAGGAAGCCGCCGTTGCCGTTATTCAGCAAGACCGCGATACTATTCGACGCTATCGCCAAGTCGGGTTTTCCGTCTCCGTTGAAGTCTCCCACCGCCACGAAACTCGGCCCCGGCACCGTACCCGAAACCGGATAGTTCGTAGGCTGCTCCAGGACGCCGCCGCCCTTCCCGAGCAAGATTGTGACTGTGGTATCACTGCCCACCGCAACGTCCGGTATGCCGTCGCCATTGAAATCCGCGACCGCCAGAGAGTATCCGGACGGTATATATTTCACGACCGGTTTGAAGGTTCCATCCCCGTTTCCCAGCAGGATCGAGACACTGCCGTCGGGGGATCCGGGCGACACGTTGGTCAACACCGTCAAATCCGATTTTCCATCTCCGTTCATGTCCGCGACCACCACTGCCACGGGATGCTCCCCCGCGTAGTAGGGCACCTGCGGTTGGAAGGTGCCGTCGCCGTTACCCAGCAGGATCGAGACCGCGTTGGAATAGTCGGCCACAGCCAGGTCGGCTCTTCCATCACCATTGAAATCTCCGGTCGCGACCGCGAGGGGCGATTGCAGCACGGCATAGCCCACCTGAGGCTGGAAAGTGCCGTCGCCTTTGCCCAGCAGGATCGAGACGCTGTTGGAATCGTAGTTGGTGACACCCAGGTCCGGCTTTCCATCTCCATTGAAATCGCCCACAACCAGGGAAGTAGGTCCTATTTCGGTGCCGTAGGGAACCGCCGGCTGAAAGGTGCCATCGCCATTGCCCAGCAAGATAGAGACGCTGTTGGAACTTTCGTTGGCGACCGCCAAATCGAGTTTGCCATCGCCATTGAAGTCGCTCGCCGCAACGTAAACCGGCTCGAATCCGGTACCGTAGCTTGGCCCATACCGAAAGGTACCGTCCCCATTGCCCAGATAAATCGTGACGCCGCCGCGGCCGCCGGTCACCGCCAGGTCCAGCTTCCCATCTCCGTTGAAGTCCCCGACGGTGAGATAGGGATGGGACAGCTCGTTCAGACCGACCGTCCCGCCCGTGTGAAAAGTGCCGTCGCCGTTCCCAAGCATGATTTCGACGGCATAGGTTATGCCGAGAGCGAGATCCGGCTTTCCATCCCCATTGAAATCCGCTACGGCGGTGGAATACACACCGTTGGTGTTGAACCCGTAAGTCCATGGAGCGTTGAAATTCACCGTCTGCGCCAGGGCCGGCGCTGTCAAGAACAACATTGCCGCAAGCCAACTCAAACTCTTGGTATGCATATCCTCCCTCAGTCGGTGGGGGCAGTGGTTCCGCCACAATGCCACTTAGCTTTCTCAGACCTTGGAATACTGCATAAATTGTGGGGAAAACTAAGCGGCATTGTAGTGGCTTCGCCTGCCCTCCAGTATGCGGCTCCCGTAGAGTGTGGGCAAGGAATTCGTCGCGGACCGGTACTACGACGTGTAGCCCACAGTCTATGCAACCATTTTCCGCCGAGCCCCGAGCCCCTTCCATGCTATGATGAATCAGCCGCGCAACTGCTTGAAATGAAAAGCCTCACCCTGCTCGGATCGACCGGCTCCATCGGCGTCAATACTCTGGACGTAGTCCGGCACAACCCCGGTCTGTACCGCGTCCACGCCCTCGCCGCCGGCCACAACGTCGAAGCTATCCTCCAGCAAATCATAGAGTTCCGTCCGGATGTTGCGGTCCTCGCCACTTCCCAAGGCATGCACCGCCTGGCCGCCGCCCTATCCAATTCCGGCCTTCCGCGTCCAAACTGGCCAGAGATCTCTTTCGGCGCCGCCGCACTAATTGAGGCGGCTACTGCCCCGGCGGTCGATATGGTAATTTCGGCGATCGTCGGCGTCGCGGGACTGGAAGCGACCTACGAAGCGGTGCGCTTGGGCAAACGAGTGGGTTTGGCAAATAAAGAGGTATTGGTGTCCGGCGGGCACCTAGTCATGGACGCCGTGAAAGAGAGCGGCGCCGAATTACTGCCCATCGACAGCGAGCATAACGGCGTCCACCAATGCCTGCGCGCCGGCAACCGCGACCAGATTTCCAAGTTGATCCTGACCGCATCGGGAGGCCCGTTCCGCAACACGCCGAAGCAAATGCTGGATTGCGTGACTCCCGCCCAAGCCCTGAATCATCCAACGTGGAGGATGGGCAAGCGCATCACCATCGACTCCGCCACCTTAATGAACAAGGGTTTTGAGGTCATCGAAGCGTGCTGGCTGTTCGATTTCGCGCCCTCCCAGGTACATGTGGTGATTCACCCGCAATCCACCGTGCATGCCATGATCGAGTACTCCGATGGCAGCGTGCTTGCTCAGATTTCGGCGACCGACATGCGCATGCCCATCCAATACGCGCTGACGTGGCCCGAGCGATGGCAGGCGCCAGTACCCAAGATCGACTGGATGGAGTCGCGCCACTGGGATTTCGCGCCTCCGGATTTGGATCGTTTTCCGCTGCTCAAGCTGGCGTACCAGTGCCAGGAAGCCGGCGGTTCCGCTACTTGTACCTTAAACGCGGCGGACGAAGTCGCCGTCGATTCTTTTTTGAAGGGCGAAATCGGCTTTACCGGCATCGCGGCCGTAGTGCACGAGACTCTCAGCCGGATGCCGAACCGGCAGCCCCGCACCGTGGGCGACATTCTCGAAATTGACAAGGAATCGCGTTTCCTCGCGCGCCAAATAGCGGATCGTCAGACCGCCACCGCGCAGCCGGTTCCGGCGAGGGTTTAAATCGTATGGCATTTTTGCAAAGTGTTTTCTGGTTCATGATCCTGATCGGCGTGATGATCCTCATCCACGAGTTGGGACACTTCTGGGCGGCGCGCTTCTTCGATGTCCACGTGGAGACTTTCAGTTTCGGCTTCGGACCGCGTTTGTTCGGCTTCCGCAGGGGCGAGACGGATTACCGCGTCTCGGCGATCTTCTTTCTGGGCGGATTCGTCAAAATGGCCGGCGAAATTCCCGGCGAAGAGAGCGTTAACGATCCGCGCGGCTTTCTGGCCAAGCCCCGCTGGCAGCGCCTGATCGTCGTGCTGGCCGGTCCCGTAATGAATATGGTGCTGGCCGTAGCGCTGCTCACCGGCCTGTACATGGTCAAGTATCAAAAGGTGGTGGATGCCGATAGCGGAGCGGTGATCGGCGCCGTAGCTCCCAACACACCCGCGGCCAAGGCCGGCATCCAGGAAGGCGACCGCATCGTCAAGCTGGAGGGCAAACGCAATCCTACCTGGGACGACATCAGCCAGAAGGAAATCGAGAGCGCCTCGCGCCCCATGCGATTGACTATTGCGCGCAATGGCCCCAATGGCAAGACGGAATTCGAGACTACCGTTACACCCGTGCTCGATGAGCGGTCCGGAGGGGATACGCTGGGCTGGTCCGGAAAAGGCGATGTGCAGTTAGGACCTGTCACGGCAGGCATGCCCGCCCAGAAAGTGGGGCTGCAGCAAGGCGACCTGATCCTCAGCGCCGCCGGCCATCCGATCCACGCTACCGTCCGCTTCCATGAGGTCATCCGCGGCAGCGGCGGCCAGCCGGTCTTGATCGAGTTTCAGCGCAATGGCAAGCCCATGCAGGTTACCGTGCAGCCCGTTTGGAGCGCCGCCGATGGGCCGGCCCGCTGGGTGATCGGCGCATATGTCGAACCCAAATTGAACATCGTGACCACGCGCCTCGCGCTGCCCGACGCTCTGCGCGAATCCGTGCAGGAAAACGTGCGCGGCGCCGGTCTGATTTTCCATCTGCTGGAAGGCATCGTGGAGCGGCGGATTTCTGCGAAGTCCATCTCCGGGCCGATCGGGATCGCGCAAATGTCCGGTATGGCCGCCAAGCAAGGCCCTTCCGAGTTCATCTTGCTGATGTCCATGGTCAGCCTGAACCTGGCTATTGTTAACTTGATGCCGCTCCCCATCCTGGATGGCGGCAGCGTGGTCATGCTGATCATCGAGATGGTCATGCGCCGCGATATGAGCATGACCGTTAAAGAGGCGGTTTTCAAAGTCGGCTTCGTGTTCATCATGATGCTGGTGGCCTTCGTGCTTTACAACGACATCACGAAGATTCTGCCTGCCGGGTAGCATCTTTCGGGTGTGTGAAATCATCTCTTATCTTCGGCCATGAACTGTACCTGCGTCCGCTACACAGAATTGCCGCACACCAGCAATCTCTTCGCGGACTTCACCTACCATCCCGATCGCGTCCGGTCGTTTTATCCCCACAATGCCGGCGATTTGGAAACGATCGCCCGCGAAATGCGTTTTCCAGCCGAGCGGCGCGCTGCCTTGGTCGCGGCTCTGCGGCAACAGAACGGCGATAGCCCCGCGCTCGAACTATTGGCGCGCGAAAGCACGGTAGCAGTTGTGACGGGCCAGCAGGTTGGTCTGTTCTCCGGTCCGGCGTACACAATTTACAAGGCGCTCTCGGCGGTCAAACTGGCGCGCAACTTAGCGGCGCAGGGTATCCCGGCTGTGCCTGTGTTTTGGCTTGCCACCGAAGACCACGACTTCGCCGAAGTCAACCACTGCTGGGTGTTCGACGCCGAGCACCATCCCATCAAACTGGAGAAGCCCCATTCGCCCGCCACCAGCCAGCCCGTCGGCCAGTTTGTCTTGATCGCGCCGCCCGTGGCGGAACTGCGCGCGGCGCTGGCCGGTTTGCCATTCGGCGGCGAAGTGACCGCGATGGTGGAGGAAGCCTATCAACCCGGCCGGACCATGGGCGAGGCTTTCAGCGCGCTGCTCAAGCGTCTGCTATCGCAATACGGGCTGCTGCATGTCGATCCCATGTCGCCCGCTATGCGCGAATTGGCCGCGCCGGCGATTCGTTCCGCATTGACCGCCGCCCCGGATCTGACCGCCGCCGTGCTGGAACGCAACCGCGAGTTGGAAGCCGCGGGTTATCATGCGCAAGTCCACGTGGAGGATCAGACGTCCTTCTTGTTCCTGCTGGAAAATGGCCGCCGTTACACATTGCGCCGCTACGGCCGCGATTATCTGCAGAATGGCCGCCGCTTCTCGACCGAAGAATTGATGGATCGCGCCGCCCAACTTTCGCCCAACGCGCTGCTGCGTCCCGTGATACAGGATTCCATGCTGCCGACTGTCGCCTACATCGGTGGTCCTGCCGAGTTGGCGTATTTGGCGCAATCCGAAGTCATCTATCGCGCGATTCTGGGCCGCATGCCCGCCGCGCTGCATCGCGCCGGGTTCACGCTGATCGATGCGCGCAGCCGCAAGCTAATGGCGCGCTACGGATTGACCCTGGCCGATTGCACACATGGCGAAGACGCCGTGCGCGACCGGATCGCCGCGCGTTTGATTCCGCCGGCCCTTTCCGTCACTCTGGCGCAGACGAAAACGTCCGTGGAGCAAGCCGTCGACCGCCTGACCCGCGACCTTGCGGGCTTCGACGCGAGCCTCGCCGCCGCCCTTGGCAAGAGCCGCCGGAAGATGCTCTACCAGGTTGCCAAAATGGAGCGCAAGATCGGCCGCGAGACCATGGCCCGCGATGCCCGCGCGGCCCGCGACGCCGCTTCTCTTTCGGGGCTGGTCTATCCGCAGCGCCACTTGCAGGAGCGGCTGTATTCCATCCTGCCGTTCCTGGCCACGCACGGCACGGGGCTGATCGACGATCTATATGAGTGCCTCAACCTGGACTGCCCGGACCACCAGCTAGCGGTAGTCTGAGTCACTGGCTATTCAATCCGCAGCAGAATACCGGCTCCGGGCGCCAGCCAGTCCATTTCGCCGCCAAAAAATTCTTCTTTGCCCGTGTAGGGTGAAACGCGGATCAGTTTGGCGTTTTCATTCAGCAGATGCAGATGGAATTGAAAGCTGTTGTTGAGA
>Ga0070761_10001404_pt1 | contig 15068 bp, 9 predicted proteins | sample HubBroMetageREF1_FD_66724 | JGI IMG/M metagenome (GOLD analysis project Ga0070761, IMG submission 66724) | Reference soil microbial communities from the Hubbard Brook experimental Forest, New Hampshire, USA - Hubbard Brook CCASE Soil... | ecosystem: Environmental > Terrestrial > Soil > Temperate... | reverse complement strand
GACGCCCAAATTCACGTCCTCTCCCACGTCGTCAGCTACGGCTCCGCCGTCTTCGAGGGCATCCGCTGCTACGAAACGCAGCAAGGTCCCGGCATCTTCCGCCTCAAAGAACACATGCAACGCCTGCTGAACTCTGCCTACATCTATCGCATGGAAGTTCGCCACACCCTGGACGATCTCTGCAACGCCAACCTGGAACTCCTGCGTGTGAATAAAATCGGCGCCTGCTACATTCGCCCGGTGATTCTGCGCGGCTATGGCGAAGCCGGAGTGGATCCGGTCGGCTGCCCGGTCGAGGTGTACATGGCGTGTTACCCCTGGGGAAAATATCTAGGCGAAGAAGGCCTGCGCAGTGGCGTGGACGTCTGCGTCAGCTCCTGGAATCGCCCCGCGCCCAACACGCTGCCGCAAATGGCCAAGTGCGCCGCCAATTACATGAATTCCCAGCTCATCCGCATGGAAGCCCGTGCCAACGGCTACGTCGAAGGCATCGCGCTCGACACCAACGGCTACGTCAGCGAAGGCTCGGGCGAAAATATCTTCATCGTCTCCGGCGACACAGTAATCACTCCGCCGCTATCAAATTCCGCCCTACCAGGCATCACGCGCCACTCCATCATGACCATCTGCAAAGACCTCGGCATCCCGGTCGTCGAGCAAATCATCCCCCGCGAAATGCTTTACATCGCAAACGAGGTCTTCTTCTGCGGCACCGCGGTTGAAGTCACTCCGATTCGCTCGATTGACCGAGTAAAAATCGGCATAGGCTCCCGCGGCCCCATCACCAAACGCATCCAAGACGAATTCTTCGCCCTAGCCGAAGGCAAAAAACCCGACCGCCACAACTGGCTAACCCCAGTCGGCATCCCGGCGGCCGCCCTTCGCTAAACTTCTGCCGCGCCGCTCCGGGGGCGGTTTGCGCGATCGCTATTCACTCCCCCAACAAACCGGGAACTCTTAAGGTTTCGGTAGTCCTTGCCGTTCCAACGTCATGGCTGCTCTCTACTCGTCATTTCGCCGTCAATCACATTCACTTCAAACCTGCTGCCGCCGTCAGCCGTCCACGTTCTCAGATCGAAAGTGTCCCCGGCGCTAAGCTTCAAAACGTTCACATGATGCAGCGTCAGCGGTTTTCCATCCACACAAACCTCCGGCCGGTGATCGAGCGTCATAAAGTAGGCTGAATTTTTCCCGACCACCCGGGCATGGCCGTCCGCTTCCACCAGCACCGCGGTGGTTTCATCAATGCCGATGCCGTGCGCTACCTGCGCCCAACCGTCCTGCACAATGCGCGCCAGAAACGCGAGCGACCGTCCCATGCGCCCGCGCTGCGAAAAATGGCTATCGGTAATAATGCTTTTCAGTACTGGTATTGAGAGGAAATCTCGCAGCAGCGTCACGTGCGGATCGTAAGGGTTTGCCAATGCTTCCGGGCTTTTCACCGTGTCCAGCATGGAATCAAATACGAACTCGCCTTGTACCGCCAGTCCCGCGCTGATTCCACCGATGGGAACGCCGCGCTTCACGTCTTCGCTAATTTCTTTTTGCACGGCATTGCCCGTCCAATATTTCACGTAGTTCGATTGATCGCCGCCGGCAATAAAAATCGCATGAGCTTTACGAATCTTTTCCGCAACAAAGGGATCATTCGCGCCTTCCCGCGATGTGATCACAAGAGTCACAACGGAATTTCCAGGGCACGCCGACTGAAACTCCGAATTGTAGTCGTCAGCCCCAGACGCGCGTAGAACCACCAACTCGCCGCCCCCGGAATGCCCGCATAAAAATGATGTGGCCTCCTCCACGTCGCCGTGACCGCCCAGCAACACCACGGCAAAAGTCGGCGCGCGCAGCGGCTGCGGATCCTTCGCGGCCACGCTGTAGGCCGTGTACCCGTTACCCTTGATCGTCTGCCCAGTACCAGGTAACGCCAGGCTCAAGGAGGCTCCGACGAATGGAATGGCGAACCGAAATAGTTTCGCGCCCATAGGCCGCGCAGTATATGTCAGGTGGTGTCGTGTTGGTTCGAAACAGAACACCCGTTTTCCTTCCTGGGAAGGTGTTCCAAAGTGGTCAGGATAACCACCTCGATTCCGAATTTGTCGCAACGTCGCGAAACAACATTGACTTCCTCTCGCATGTGGTCTACTTTGTCGCGCATTGCATCATTTCTTATGGGACCCGGGCCTTTCATTGCGAATCATCACAGCCAGCCGGCATCACCGGCTCGCATCCTTCTTAACTGCCTCGTAGACCTGGGTAAACTCGCCGCAGGCTTGTAATTCTTTTCAGCGCCCGCTTTTTCCTTTCCATTTCAGCACGCGTAGGGACTGCATTCATCCAGCAAGCGAACGGAATTGCACGAAAAAGGAGCAGGCGATGAAAAGCTTACGCTTTATGAGCGTGGTGCTCGCAGTGTTTTTGCTTCTAAGCCCAAGTTCCCGTGCGCAAACCAATGAGGGCCGCATCTTGGGGACGATCCGTGATTCGTCCGGCGGCGTGCTGGTCGGCGCGAAAGTGACGGTTACGAACACCGGGAAGCAAGTTTCGCGCGAGCTGGTGACGAATGACACGGGAGAATACGTCGCCCCTGACCTCGAGCCAGGCTTGTACACCATCTCGGCGGAAGCGGCTGGCTTCAAGAAAGTCCTCAGCAGCGTGGTGCGCCTCGAGGTGACGAATGACATTCGCATCGATCTGCAACTGCAACCGGGTACCGTAAACGAGACTGTAGTCGTAAACGAGGCGGCCGCGGCCCTGATTGATTCAACCACTCCGACCCTCGGGGGCTCCTTCAGCAACAAAGAGATCAACGAGTTGCCGCTGCAAGGCCGCGACTGGCAAAACCTGGTCATGCTTATGCCCGGTGTTGATCGCACACCCGGCGGAGGATTCCACTCGATCATTTCCAATGGCGCGCGGCCGGAAGACAACAATTACATCGTGGATGGAACAGACGACAACGACCTTTATTACGGAACCTCGGTATTGAATGAAGAAGGCGTCAGCGGCACGCCCGCAAGCCTCCTCCCCATTGACGCGATTCAGGAATTCAGCACCCAAGAGCACCCGACAGCAGAGTACGGCTGGAAGCCGGGGGCGGTAGTACAGCTTGGTTTGAAGTCGGGTAGCAACGAATTCCACGGGTCGGCATATTATTTTGCGCGCAACAGCGCGGCCGACGCGCGAAATTATTTCGATCCGATCGGCCAGCCCGTATCCCCGCTTATTTTGCACCAGTTCGGAGGTTCTGCCGGCGGAGCGATCGTAAAAGACAAGCTGTTCATCTTCGGAGCCTATGAAGGCGTGCGAGACAAAGTTGGCAATCCGCTGCTGGCGAACAGTCCGGATACGGTGACGTTGGGCGGCGACATGAACAATAGCATTCCGGACGTCATAGCGAACTGCCAGGCATTACCCGGTTGCGTGATCAATCCATTAAGCCTGAAAATTTCCTCACTGTATCCTGCGAATAATGGTTCCGCAGGTCCTGGCTTGCTTTTTCAAGATCTCGCCAACTTGAATCGCGCAGACAATGCGCTGGTCAAAGTGGACTACCATTTTTCAAAAAATAACACACTGACTGGACGCTACTTCTTCGCGGACAGCACGCAAACAGAAGAAGACGGCGACTACCTCCTGCCGCAATTCCTTTCGCAAGCGCAGACTCGCCCTCAAGTCGTGGGCCTCAATTGGACGTATACGCCAAACAGCAACTGGGTGAGCGAGGCGCGTTTTGGATACAGCCGATTCTCGCAGCAAATTGTTTCAGCGGACCATAACGTCAATCCAACCACCTATGGAATCAATACCGGCGTCACCAACCCATTCAATTTCGGCCTTCCGGAGATTGACGTCGGAAACTTCTTCCAGCTGGGCGGAGGCAACGGCTTTCCGCTTTTCACAACGCCCACTGCGACCTATCAGTTCACCGAAGGCCTTGGATATCTAAGGGGCCGCCACAATATTCACTTCGGCGGTGAAATACGCCACGGGTCCGTTAACAATATTCGCAACCGTCACGCAAAAGGCGAAATTTTCTTTGAGAGTCTTCAGGATTTTCTGGAGGCGGGCTCGGTAGACCCAGGCAATGGAACCGCGCTTGACCCCGGCTGTCAGGAGACCCCGTGCGGACCTTTCAGCGGAGAGATCCTGTCTGGAGACACCCACCGGTTTATCACGCAAAATGCGTACGCTGCCTACGTGGACGATGAGTTCCATTTCAATTCCAAGCTGACCATCACTGCCGGTCTGCGCTACGAAGTTTCAGGCGTGATCCACGAGCAAAACAATCTGCTCGCCAACTTCGAGCCGGCCATCGGATTTGCCCAGGTGGGCAAACAGATTTCGTCGCCCTATAACGTACAGCACAATAATTTCGCTCCTCGGCTCGGGTTCGCATGGGACCCATGGGGAGACGGAAAAACTGTGATTCGAGCCGGCGCTGGCATCATTTACGAAATGGCTCCTATTTCCGATTTCATCGGCCAGACGGCCGGCGGCGGCATTGGGCTCAACACGATCCCCACCGGAGCGCAGGGAGTTACTCCAGGTGGTGGAACGATAACCGCAGCGGTCGTGCAAGCCGACGGTAGCGACCCCACACAATTGAATTGGACGGATTCTACAACGCAGGTATTTCCGATCCTGTCGCAGCCGATCCAGTGCACCGCGGCAGGGCCATGCAGTATTACGTCCGTCAAAAATCACCTCGATACTCCTTACACCGAATTCTGGAACCTCAACGTCCAGCGAGCCATCGGAAATTGGTCTTCGCTGCAAGTGGGGTACGTCGGGCAACGTGGCGTAAAACTCTTCAGCTTGCTCGACATCAACCAACCCAACGGAGCGGCGGCAGCCGCTTGCGCCGCAGGCGGAGGCGACTCTTTCGATTGCGAGCAAAGCAACCGGCCATTCTTCAATCCCTATCCCTTCCTCGGCGAGACCACCGAATTTGGAAACGCCCAGAACTCCAGCTATGACGGCTTGCAGATCACTTACAAAACCCACACCTGGAAGGGTCTGAATATCGTGGCCGGCTATACCTATGCACATTCCATCGATGAATCCACCAGCAACCGGCATTTCAACGTCCAGAACAGTTTGGATGTTGCCGGGGAACGCGGTAACAGCGACTTCGATATACGCCACCGCTTCACGTTTGCCGTCACCTACGCCGTTCCGGGACGTAAAAGTTTCTGCCAGCTTCTCGAAGGCTGGCAGCTCAACTCCATCGTCATTCTCGAAACCGGCATGCCGTATACGCTCTTTGATTTCGATGACGACATCAGTTTTACTGGCGAGTTCAACGATCGCTGGAACATTACCGGCAGTCCAAACAATATTCACTGGTCAAAAACGACTCCCATTCCATTCATCGACCCGAGCACATTTACTACTGATGGCAGCGGAAATGTGATCGGTGGTAATCCACAATGCATCAGCGCTGCAGGTCCAGCGGCCGTCAATCAACTCGCGACGTATGGCTGTTACGTTTCGGGAGCCACCGCACTAACGCCTCCCGCGAATGGAACGTTTGGCGACTCCGGTCGCAATATTTTTCGTGGCCCGGATTTCACGAACTGGGACTTCTCCATGAGCAAGAACACAAGATTGGGCGAACACCTGACGCTTCAGTTTCGCGCCGAGTTTTTCAACATCCTGAACCACCCCAACTTTACAGGTATTGGCGAAAACCTGGCAGGGTCCAGTCCGGGGCTCGCCTCATTCACCCCCGATCTTGGGGCTTCCAATCCCGTTCTCGGCAGCGGAGGTTCACGTCACATTCAACTGGGCGCCAAATTCATCTGGTAATTCGATGCCCCGGGCAGCGGAACCCGTGCATCATTAGCTTCGGCCCAACTTCACGTTCAAATCGAGCGCCATAACTCGCCCAGGAAACCACCGGCCTCCCCGCGCCCGGTTAGGCGCGCCCGGCGCTGAACGCCATGTTAATCAATCCGGCCATTCCCTGATGTAGAATGACGCCAGCAAACCGCGGCCCGATCGCCATGCCCAACTGCGCGGGAGAACCACATTGATAGACTGGAAGAATTTAGCGAAGGGCGTCCTGGTGGGCGGGATCGCAGGTACCGTGGTCGGACTCGGCGGTTTCTATATCGCCGAGATCCCTGCAACCCACGCCATGGGCCCGGTCATGTTTCTGCTGGTGCCGCTTGCCGCCGGGTTTGCGATCGCCATGGTGACGCGCGACCGACAAACCGTACCGGCTGCCATGCTCTTAGCGACAATCGTTTCGCTTGCCATACTGATCGCCTCGCATACCGAAACTCCAGTCTGCGCCTTGGTAGCGTTTCCCTTGCTCGCTCTCGGCCTTCTGGCTGGCGTGGGCCTTGGAACTATATTCCATACCCTCCGGGTCAAGCTCGGCGGCAGCGGGCCCACATTTACTTCGTTGGTCCTACTTTCGATGCCGCTTCTGATTCTCACCGGGCACCGCATCGAGGTGTCCACGCTCATTCATCCCCGCCAAGAACTCGTCACCTCGACGATCCAGCTCCCTGCGGATCCCGGCAGCGTCTGGAACAACCTCCAATCGTTCGATCGTCTCGCGGGCGAAAAACCTGCGTTGATGTACATCGGCCTCCCCGTCCCCGTTCGCTGCACGCTGCAAGGCAGTGGCGTAGGCGCCAAGCGGACTTGCTACTTCGACCACGGCTCCATCGAAGAAACAGTAATCGATTGGCGGCCGCCAAACGTAATGGGCCTGAAGATAGATCGCACCAACATGCCCGGACGACACTGGCTCGGCTTCGAATACGCCACCTACACTCTGCAGCAGGATGGCAACGACACAATCCTGACGCGTAGCACCACGATCATTTCCAATCTTTACCCCGCATGGTACTGGCGCCCCTTCGAACGCTGGGGCGTAACTAGCGAACACAACTACATCTTCAGCGACCTCGCGCGCCGCTCGCAGCGTTAGCCCTCGCTGGCCGCCAGCAGCTCGTCCATCTTTTGACCTATCCCCGTTAATTCAGTAGAATCGCGCGCGGCGCAATCACGTCGGCCTCAAACGCATCGCGCCGCGCGAATCCTGGGAGCGCCGCTTGTACAGCCTCACCCAAAAATTACTGGCAGAATTCTTCGGCACTTTCGCCGTAGTCTTCTTCGCCGCAGGCGCCCTTTGCGCCGACCAATACCTCCGCTCCTCCGGCCAAGGCAGCATCACCATCCTCGGCCTGGCCCTCGCCTACGGCCTCACCGTCGGTATCATGGTCACCGCCATCGGACACGTCTCCGGCGGCCACCTGAATCCCGCCGTCACGGTAGGCTTCTGGGTCAGCCGCCGCCTCAGCACCCTGCAAGCCATCCTCTACAGCGCAGCCCAACTCCTCGGCGCCGTCGCCGCCGCCTACGCTCTCGTCGTCATCATCCCCGATTCCAGTTGGCGCCCCGAAGCCCTCGGCTCCATCACTCCAGCCCTCTCGCCCGATTTCACACGCCTCCACGGTATGCTCCTGGAAGGCGTCATGACGTTTTTCCTCGTCTTCGTTTTCTTCGCCACCAGTGTCGACGCCAAAGGCGCCTTCAACAAAGTAGCCGGCCTAGCCATCGGCCTCGCCGTCACCGTGGACGCCCTCTGCGGTCTCCCCTTCACCGGCGCCGCCGTCAACCCCGCCCGCGCATTCGGCCCCGCCCTCGTCACGCGCAACCACTGGGCCCACCACGGCGTTTACTGGGTCGGTCCCCTGCTAGGCGGCGTCCTAGCCGGCGTAATCTACGACCGCATCTTCCTCCCAGACCAACCACCGATCTAACTTATTCCTCCACCTGTCCCAAGGTTCAGGTTGTCCATTTCGCACCATCAGCCTCCAGCGCGTCTTGCAGCCTCCACAATCCATGCTAGTTTGACTAGACGACGCTCCTCGGAGCCCAGGACGATAAATGGCCATCAATATTGACGACCTACTGCGCCGCGCTGTCGAAAGCCGCGCCTCCGACTTGCACCTGAAAGTCGGCAATCACCCCTATCTTCGCGTTGATGGCATCCTGAACCCGCTCAGCGACGTGCCACGCATCACGCCTGAAGAAATGCTCTCCATGGCCTTCAGCATGATGACCAATCGCCAGAAACAAAAGTTCAAAGAAACCGCCGAACTCGACATGGCCTACGGCGTCGCCGGCCTCGGCCGCTTCCGCGTCAACGTCTTCCAGCAACGCGGCAACGTCGGCATGGTTCTGCGCGTTATCCCCACAAAAATTCGCACCATCGAAGAACTCGAGCTGCCACGCATCCTCTCCACGGTTTGCGAAGAGCAACGCGGCTTGATTCTCACCACCGGCACCACCGGTTCCGGCAAATCCACCACGCTCGCCGCGATGATTGATCGCATCAATTCGCTGCGCTCCGAGCACATCATCACCATCGAAGACCCGATCGAATATCTGCACCGCGATAAAAAGGGTTTTATCAATCAGCGCGAAGTGGAAGTGGACACTGCGTCCTTCTCCACCGCGTTGCGCGCTGCACTTCGCCAAGACCCGGACGTCGTCCTCGTCGGCGAAATGCGCGACCTGGAAACCATCTCCACCGCCATTCTCGCAGCCGAAACCGGCCACCTGGTTCTGTCCACCCTGCACACTCTCGACGCGACGGAAACCATTCAGCGCATCATCGCCGTTTTTCCGCCGCCCGAGCAAAAACAGATTCGCTTGCAGCTTGCCGGCACACTGAAAGCCGTCATCAGCCAGCGCCTCGTGCGCAAAGCCGACGGCACCGGCCGCGTGCCCGCCGTCGAAGTCATGATCTCCACCGGATACATTCGCGATTGCATCATCAATCCCGATAAGACGCGCATGATCCGCGACGCCATCGCCGCTGGCGTCAGCCAATACGGCATGCAAACGTTCGATCAATCGCTCTTCGATCTCTACTCGCGCAACCTGATCACCTTCGAAGAAGCCATTCTGCGCGCATCCAATCCGGACGATTTCCGGCTCCGCGTCCAAGGCGTCCGCTCCAGCGCCGATTCCGCCCGCGAAGACATGGAACGCGCCATGTCCGAATTCGACAGCACCAACTCTTCGCGCCGCTAATTTCCGTAGGGGCACGGCACGCCGTGCCCGCGTTTCCGTTCGCCGCTGCAGGAGAAACAAAAGACCAGCCGCCCGATAATCGACCCCGAAGTTTCCATCCATCATTTTTCCGTTATCAGTGTTCATCTGCGTTCATCTGTGGTGCCTTTGACTTTCTCCTCAGCTTCCTGCAACTCCTATACTTCCTCCACCACCTGCTCTATCCTCAATCTATGCGCTCGCGCCCTACCTCCCGTAAGCTCCTCACCGAAACCCAGCTCTACATGTCGGCGCAACGCGCTCTGATGCGCCGTGCCCACTCTGTTTCCGAAATGAAAAAACATCTCGAGCGCCGCGCCGAAAATAAAGACCTGATCCCCGCCGTCATCGCCCGCCTGCGCGAACTCAATTATCTCGACGATGCCAAGTACGCCCTGAACTACGCCGCGCAGCATGCCAAGCTGCGCCGCCAAGGCCGCTTCCGCATCGCCCGCGAACTCCGCGCCCGCGGCGTCCCCGACCGCTACATCGAATCCGCCGTGGACTCCGTCTTCGCCGAAACCGACGAGGCCTCGCTCGTCCGCGCGCGCCTCACACGCCGCCTCGCCCATCTCCGTGGCCCACTCGATCAAAAGAAAATCGCCTCCCTCCACCGCAACCTCCTCGGTGCCGGGTTCTCGTCCGACATAATCCGCGCCGAACTAAAAGGCATCTCCCACGGCGACCTCCCCGAGCTTCCCGACACCGACACCGCCGACTCCGAACTCTCCGAGCCGTAATATGCAGCCCGCCGGCTTGAGAATCGCGCTGCTGCCGTATACTAAAATTCATCCGCCCGTCGCAAAAAAATCGCCACAACAGTGAGATTTTTCGCGCCGTCCTCCGTCTAAGCACCACAGCAACCCACGGGGATGTTCGTGAAGCAAATTGGCATTGCAGACTCCATGAAATGGAAGGTTGGTTAAAGGCGCAATCCGTAATCCGGTTGAAGCATCTCGACTCCGGACGCTGCGCGACCGACTTTGCCGATTTCGGACAGTGTGCTGCTCCGCGGGACGCACGATTAAATTCGCAGCATCTGCTTCTAAAGGAGAACCACCAATGAAGAAACTCTTGCTGTCTGCAACGGCTTTGGCCCTGCTCTTCAGCGCCGGCGCGTCCCGCTCGTTCGCATTTTCCGGCCCGACCGCGCAAGCCGCCGCTCCGGCCGCGCAATCCAAGGACAAGACTCCGCCCAGCTACGACATGAAGCCGCAATCCCTGCAGGACTTCGACATCATGCACAAGAAATTCGTCGACCTGGCTACCGCCGTCCCCGCCGATAAATTCAGCTGGCGCCCCGCCGAAGGCGTGCGCTCCATCGGCGAAGTCTTCCTGCACATCGCCAACGCGAATTACAACATCCCGAACTTGATGGGCACGCCGCTCCCGGCCGGCTTCGATCCTAAAACTTTCGAAAAGTCCACCACCGACAAAGCGCAGATCATTGACGCGCTCAATAAGTCCTTCGACAGCGCCCACAACGCCATCGAAGCGATGACCAACGCCGATTTCAATAAGCCGTTGCCCAAGCTCGGCCCCGATGCCAATTATGGCGACGTGATCTACATTCTCGTTACCCACGCGCACGAGCACCTCGGCCAGTCCATCGCCTACGCCCGCGTCAACGGCATCGTCCCGCCGTGGACCGCCGAAGCCGAAGCAGCAGCCAAAGCCAAGAAACAAGCCGCGCCGGAAAACTAGTCCAGCGTTCTGGCGAATCACTCGGTTAACTTCATCGCAAATTGTAGGGGCGGCTCCGAGAGCCGCCCCAACGTTCCTGCTGACCTAGCACAGGCGTCTTAGGTTTTCCCCGCGCTCTCGGCGCCGCAGCGGTAAGAAATCCATACGTCACCACATATATAATCCTCAGCAAAAAACCGCCCCAGTGCTACAGTCTCTTGCATGACTCCCACCTCTAAGATCGTCTGGTCCCTCGTCTGGGCGATCGCCCTCATCGCCACAGCCTTCATTTTCAAAGGCAATGAAGCAAGGTATTGGATCGAAGCAGGCCTGATCGTAGGCGCGCTGACCTTCGTGATCCTGAAGTCCCGCCGCCCCGTCCGCGTCTCGTAATTCCGCACACCGTGGTTCAGCAGTCCGCGGTCACGGATCGCGCCAAAGCCCTTAAGTGACAAAACAGCGAAAAAACCACCGGTTAGAAAAAGTTTTCTCTTTTGTTGTGAGCGCGTTAGCTTGATTTCTAATAATGGACGACTACCGATTAGAATGCGGCGGCGTTGAGTGACAAGTGATGAGTGAAGGGTGGATAGAGATTGGTGATTCGTGAACCGTGAATTGCGATTCGTGGTGAGCGATGTTTGACCGACGCGGAGGCCGATTCGGGCGGGCCGCAGCGGCGCTGGGCGCCCTGGTAAATCGCGCGATCGTGAGTGTGATTTCATTTTTTAGTTTCCGCTCGAAATTAACACCGCAGAGATGTGAAAGCAGCTGAGCGGCGGGACAGAGTCGGTACAAGCTGGCCGAAAAAGTATTCGACCTGTACCTTTTAGCGATGAAGAATTAGGACACCTGTCCTTTGCTCATTCGGCGTCTCGCGGCGTTACCCGCCGTCGGGCGGCGTTGCGACCGCTGTGACCCTCTGCGATAATGAACCGTTTCTACAGAGGGCATCCTTGACTGACAAGCAGTGGACCGGCAACAAAGTCCGCGAGACATTTCTAGAATTCTTTAAGCAGCGCGATCATCGCGTGGTGCGGAGCTCTTCGCTCGTCCCGACGAACGATCCCACGCTGCTTTTCACCAACGCCGGGATGAATCAGTTCAAGGACGTCTTCCTGGGCCTGGAAAAGCGCGATTACAAGCGCGCCACCACTTGCCAGAAATGCGTGCGCGCCGGCGGCAAGCACAACGACCTGGAAAACGTCGGCTTCACCAACCGCCATCACACCTTTTTTGAAATGCTGGGGAATTTTTCCTTCGGCGATTATTTCAAGAAGGAAGCCATCGCGTTTGCGATGGAGCTGATCACGTCGCCCGATTGGTACGGCATTCCGCTCGAAAAACTCTACTTCACGGTTTTCGGCGGCGCGGAGGTATCTCCGGGGAAAATGCTCGCTCCCGATGACGAAGCCGCCGCCCTCTGGACCAATATCGGCGCGCCCACCGGCCGCGTAATCGAAATTCCCGGCCTGAAAGATAATTTCTGGGCCATGGGCGACACCGGCCCCTGCGGCCCCTGCAGCGAAATTTTCTACGACATGGGCGTCGCAGCCTCCGATCAAGGCCACACCGATTGCCAATTCCCCTGCGACTGCGGCCGCTACGTAGAAATCTGGAACCTGGTCTTTATGCAATTCAATCGCGACGCGAGCGGCAATCTCAACCCCCTACCGAAGCCTTCCGTGGACACCGGCATGGGCCTTGAGCGCGTCACCGCCGTCCTTGAGCATGTCGTCTCGAATTACGACACGGACCTTTTTCTGCCGCTCACCGGTCGCGCTGCCGAACTTTGCGGTGTTGATCTCAAGAAAGAAGAATCGCTTGAGGAAGGCCGCGGCGGCGCTGCTTCGCTGCGAGTCGTGGCCGATCACACTCGTGCAACAACCTTTCTACTGAATGACGGCGTTGTTCCCTCCAACGAAGGCCGTGGGTACGTGCTGCGGAAAATTATTCGCCGTGCGATCCATCACGGCCGCTTGCTCGGACAGGAACAGCCCTTTCTTTACCAGATGGTGTTCGCCGTCCGGGATGAGATGAAGGACGCGTATCCCGAACTCATCGAGAGTGCAGAGCGAGTTTCCGTGGTCGTTAAGGGCGAAGAGACAAGATTCACTCGCACGCTCGATGCCGGCTTGGGTCCGCTGGAAGATGATATCTACAACTTCGCGCTGCAGTCGGTTCACCCAGGACCTGACCACAAGCCTGACGGGACGAAAGGCCCGCGCGAAGCGGAACGCGCCGATCTGTACAAGAAAATAAACGAAGCGAGTCAGACGGGAGCGCGCCTCACGTATCCGGGCAAGAATGCTTTTAAGTTCTACGATACGTTCGGGTTACCGTTGGACTTTATTCAGGACGCGGTCCGTGATTTCGGACTGGACTTCGAACAGGAAGGCTTCGAACGCGCCATGGACGAGCAGCGCACGCGGGCACGCGCGTCATGGAAAGGCGCGCACAAAGACGCGGCGAATCCTGTCTATTCGAAGCTCGCGCAGACGAACAAGACCGAGCCTGAATTTTACCATGGCACGAAGACGCGCGACGCGCGCGTTCAAGCTATCGTCACCAGGGACGGCGCGGTGAATGTAATCAAAGCCGGGACGGAGGCCGAAGTCGTCCTCGACCGCACTTCGATCTATTCCGAATCGGGCGGCCAGGTCGCCGATACGGGCCGCTTCTACGACAATTCCGGGGCGCTGGAAGTGGCCGAAGTGCGTGGCGCCTACTACCCCGTGACCGGACTGATCGCGCACCGCATCGTCGCGAAGGAAGACCTGCATGTGGGCGATCACGTTGCGACCATCGCCGATCCCGAACGACGCGTGCGCGACATGCGCAATCACACCGCGACGCACCTGCTGAACGCCGCGCTACGCAATATCCTCGGCACGCATGTGAAGCAGGCCGGCTCGCTGGTCGCGCCCGATCATCTGCGTTTCGATTTTTCGCATTTCGCGCAAGTGGATCCCAGCGAACTAGGCGAAATCGAGCAGCAAGTAAACGAAGAAATCCGCAGAAACCTGGAAATGCGCACGGACATCATGAACATTGACGACGCGCTCTCGTCCGGCGCGCTGGCCTTCTTCGGCGACAAGTATCCGGAAGCGAATGTCCGCGTCGTCACCATTCCAGACGGCACCGCACCGCGCGGTTTCTACAGTAAGGAGCTATGTGGCGGCACGCATGTGATTCGCACGGGCGACATCGGCGTGTTCAAAATCATCGGCGAGCAATCGGTAGCTGCAGGAGTGCGCCGCATCGAAGCAATTTCCGGAGATCGCGCTCTCGCCGAATATCAGAAGTCGCTCGCAACGCTGCGCACCATAGCCGGAATGCTGAATGCGGGCGAAGACGAAATCATCGCCGCGCTCGAACGCCAGTTCGAAGCCACCAAGCAGCTGGAAAAGCAACTCGAGTCGCTGAAACGCAAAGCGGCAGGCTCGCTGGCGGGTGACCTGATCGAAAAAGCTCGCACCGTAAAGGACGTTCGCCTGATTGCCGCCCAAGTGATCGGATACGACCGCGACGCCCTGCGCCAACTGGTGGACGCCCTGCGCCAAAAGTTAGGCTCCGGCGTGGTGATTCTGGCGTCCGCCGAAGACGGCAAAGTTGCTCTAATCACAGCAGTTACGAAGGACCTGATCCCCAAGCTCCATGCCGGCAGAATCGTCCAGGAACTGGCCAAGCTGGTAGGCGGTTCCGGAGGCGGCCGTCCCGACCTTGCAGAGGCTGGCGGAAAAGACACATCGGGCATACAAAACGCCCTGGACCAGGTTTACCCCCTACTCGACCGATTGCTATAATTGCTGTGGTGCCAGATGCTTACGCCGGAGAAGCCTCCTTCTTCGCCGTATTTGCGTCTTTCGTTTGAAGATGAAAGTGAAGCGCTCTGCCTTCCCCGAGGCTCGCTGTAAGGTGGTGCGTCGGCGCCCTGAAAAAGCGCTGGCGAAATCTATAACCATGAACAGGAACTGCATCCCAGTTGCAGTGCTGGTCGCAAGCGTGATGTTGGCGCTGTCCACGCCGCTGCACGCACAGATTGCAACCTCGCTGGACGAGAACGGCAAGCTCGTCTTCGTGAATGGGGATTCCCCGAACGCACGTCGTGGGAGTACTATCAGTTCTACGGCGAGCGGTTCGCATTCCCGGTTGACGCTTTCGTCTGAGTCTGCGGCGGAGACGCTCGGTGCCAATGATGGACGCCTCGATCGCATCGTGCGCGATGCCGCGGCGCGTCATCAAGTGGATCCCGCGCTGGTGAAGGCCGTAATCAGCACGGAATCGGGATGGAATCCGCAAGCGGT
>Ga0070761_10001401_pt1 | contig 15083 bp, 12 predicted proteins | sample HubBroMetageREF1_FD_66724 | JGI IMG/M metagenome (GOLD analysis project Ga0070761, IMG submission 66724) | Reference soil microbial communities from the Hubbard Brook experimental Forest, New Hampshire, USA - Hubbard Brook CCASE Soil... | ecosystem: Environmental > Terrestrial > Soil >... | reverse complement strand
GTAAGTCTTCGCTCAGGAGCCGCACCACCTGCATGCAGAAATCTCCGTGCTCCCGCAGAAACTCCTGGAACTCCTTGCGCGGAATGAAAAACCGCCGTCGTCCGCTCGCCCGCTTCAGCCGTAATCCGATACTTTTCCCGGTCATGCTCTCGCTCAGCCCGAGCATAGCTCCAGGCCCAACGATCTCCAGAAGTTGCTTTTGTCTCTGACCGGCCGGCAGCAACACGCGAACCTCGCCGCCCTCGTCCGGGTAAACGCCAGCGACCGCCGAGCCCTGCTGAACAGCGTGGCGCCCTTAGGGGAACGACTGAACCAACTTGATCCTGCGAAGCGCCTGCAGCAGATCGGGACTCACCCTGGCCGGCACGGGCTGCGCAGACACAATGCCACTCCCTCATGCCTCAGCTTGTCCTACAACACCTGGAACCCGCACACGGTGATTTTGTGGCGGCTTTAAATGACAGGGGGGCTCGAAACCGCTGGCGCCAGATTACACCTATTGAGGGCCGGAGGGATGATCGTTCAATCGTTTTCGATTTATCAGTTATGCAGCACCCTGGATTTGGGCTCTTCGGAGAGAACGCGTGGACGGAATGCCCGCGCCACAACCCCCGCGGCATAGCAGTAGTCCACCGGTTGGCGGCTTACTCCCGCTCAAGAGTTTCGTCGATTGCGGTCTTGCCGCCCTTGTCGACGTTGACCACCCTGTGCACCGGCTTGAAACCGGTGAGCGTGATATCCACGACGTAATTCCCCGGTCCCAGCATGACGTCGACTGGCGACAACTTCTCCAGCAGTCGTTGGTTGATTGCGATCTGCGCGCCTTTCGGCTGGGTGTGAATGCTGATGGTACCCATGCCTGCCGCATTGTCTCCGCCGCGTCCAAACATCTTGTTGAACTTGCCCACCGTCCGCATTTCGTCAGCGTTGCCAAGCGCTCGGAGCGCGGGCGAGTACTGGAAATTCTGCGCGGGACTGAGATCGGCAGTAACCGTCTCGTCCAGGTATCCCTGCTTGCGCAACAGAATTGTGTGGTTTCCCCTTTCCACGGCAAACTGCGCCGGGGTCACTCGTCCGGTAGGCTTGCCGTCCAGGACGACGCTGGCCCCAGGCGGCGTGCTGTTCACCACCATCAGCGCATTGACAGGCGCCAAATGAAGAACCAGAGATGATTTGCTGCCGGCCGCAACCTCGACCGACCGTATGTCGGACGAGTAACCGGCCTTGCTTACCGATACGACGTGCTTCCCGGGACCCAGGTTCGCCACCGTAAACGGCGTAACCCACGACGGATCGCTCTTTCCGTCAACCTGAAACTGCGCACCCTGCGGAGTCGAGTCGATCAGCGCCTGGCCGGGGATCACGACCGGTGCCGGGGCCGGAGCTTGTCTCCGTCGATTGTTCGCGCGCTTTTCGACTTGGCGTACCGTCAGGCTCGGTTGGGCTTCCGTAATGGGCGCAACCGCAGGTGCCGGATTCTCCGCTCGCGGCGCCACTGGAGCCTGCTCAGCCTGCTCGTCGGCGCTTGCTTTTGCCGCTTTCGTCGGCTGTGGCGCAGCCGTGGAACCATCGTCTTCCGACCGGACATGAAAAAAGAGCACGATCGCAATCACCAGGATCAGTCCGACTGCGCCCAGGATCGAATACAGCATCAGCCGCGGTGGAACCGTGGCGATTTCCTTCATCGCCTTCCCCGCAACTTCCCGCGGCTGGATTCTTGGCTTCTCTTCTGTTTTCCGCTGGTTGAGCTGCACCATTGGCCGCGGGGCCGCAACCGGTTCGGGAACGGGAGGCGGCAAAACTGGTTCCTTGAGCGGAGGCATCTCCGCCAGGTCGGAAAAACTCGTGCCGGCTGAACTCGCCACCGGTTCCGACATCATTGGATCGACGGGCACGCGGGGCGACTCCTGCTCGGTTTCCGGCTCCACCACGGCTGCCGACAAAACCGGACTCGGCGCAGCCTCGGATTCGGGACCGCTTACTTGAAATTCACCCGTGGGTCGCGAGCCAAACGAATCCGATTTCGAACCATAGCTCGAACCCAAACCAGGATCCGATTTCGAGCCGCCATAGTTTGCACCATAGTTCGAACCCGAGTTCGGATCAGGGTTCGCATTCGGTAAGCGCCTGGCGCCACCTCCGCTCACCGCACCCGCAGCGGCCGCACTGGCTTTGTTTTCAGTTGCTGGCGGATTGGCCGGCGAACCTCCAGACGGAACGGACCCAGGTGCAGCAGATCGAGGTGGAGTCGGTCGAGGTGCAGCGGGCCGAGGAGGAACTGGTGCAACCGGCTTAGGCGAAACCGCCGGAGCGGAAGCCGCGGGCGGGACCGCGCTCGACGGTGCCGACGCAAACTTGCTGGCCGCCGCCGCACGAGCCGCGGCATTCACCTCAACCTTTGGCACCTGCGTCGTCCTCTTGGTCTCGGGAGCGGTTTTCTTATTCTCCTTGCACTTCTCCAGGTCATCCACTAGCTCACGCGCGCTCTGATAACGTTCCGCCGGATCTTTCGCCAGCGCTTTCATAATCAGCGCGCTCACCGCCGGGTGAATCTTGGGATTCACGGAAGCCGGAACGGCGGGCGTGTCATCCTGAATCCGGCTGGCCAGCGTAACCGGATCCGCAGCATCGAAAGCCAGTCGGCCAACCACCATCTCGTAAAGGATCGTGCCCAGGGTAAACAGGTTCGATCGCAGGTCAATCTCTTCGCCGCGTGTCTGTTCGGGAGAACAATAGGGTAGCAGCCGGCCCAATCCTTTTTCGGTTCCCGCCTCGATCAGGCTCATTTTGGAGATGCCATAGCCGAGGATCTTGACCATCCCGTCCCACTGCACCATGATCTTTGCGGGCTCCAGCGAATGGTGGGTCACGCCCTTCGCGGCGGCATGCTCCAGCGCACCGCAAACCTGACGCGTAATGTCGAGCAGATCCCAGATGGAAAAACCTTCTTTGCGCGCCACCATGGTGGCGATACTGTTGCCCTGGATGTACTCCATCGCCGCGCAGAACTGGCCGTCGATCTCGCCTGCGCCGTAGAGCAAAACAATATTCGGGAGGGCGAGTTCGCGCGCGCTCTCGCCTTCGGCGACCAGCGCTTCGACAAACGCGTCCGCACGGTCGCCGAGCGGCTCCAGACTCTGCGTCTTGAGCGCCACGACCTGATTGGTTTCCGAGTCCATCGCTTTATAAATCAAAGCGGTCTCTGACTTGGAAAGCTCACTCTGAATTTCAAAACGGCCAAACATCGTCGCCATTACAACCGCCCTCGCGGTGACAAGCCGCACGACACCCCTGACTATGGATTAACTGAGAACAGGGGAGAATCACCGCTAGAATACCGCTTTCACCTGCATAACTGAGAGTTACGGAGGTAACGAACAATGACGGCGAAAGACCGCCGCTCGGGCCTACCTCGGACCAACAAATACAGCAAATACAGTATGGTCGGCTATGAACAATTGGCACTATTGTATTTTCGGCTATGGCGCTCCGTAGAGGGTCGTCATGAAGGGGGTCGTCGTGACCCAATGCCCATCACTTGGAGTCTTGCCTGCGCCGGTGCCTGTAGCGTGATGTGGTCGACCGAGGGGGGTTGGGTGATGTTCTATTTCATTTGGTTACTCGCCGCAGGACTTGCCGGATGGGCCAGTGGCAAGATCGCCGGAGACGACGGATTTGGGACCACGGCCGACATTCTCCTCGGAACCACAGGCGCTTTCTTGGTCCGTTGGTCGTTTGAGAAATTCGGTGTTTCCCTGCACGACGTGTACCTGCTCCTGTTCTCAGTCTGGGGAGCAGCCGCGTTTCCAGCCGCTGCGAGGCTTGCCTTTAGACACCACTATCGGTCCAAAGGATTTTGAATACAATTTCCAACTCCTAACCACTTGATCTCCGACATCCACCGCGTCTCGCTGACCGAATCGAGTACAAATAGCTTAATGGGTTGCCGAGCTACGTCCTTCCGATCTCCTCGATTGGCAAACACCTTGCAAGTCCTCATCCTGGGCTGACCATTCCCTGATCTCGTTCTACTTGACTTGCGCTTGCCCAAAGTCACGGGGAAGGCGTACGTGATTGCTGCGACGAAAAGGTCCCTACGGCGCTGGTCCTGCTGAACCAGCGAAAGTTCGATGCCGTGATTGTTGATCTCCAACTGGGGCTCAGGCGAGCGCACTCTTGGAAAAGGCACACCGCCCCCCTTCCAATCGAACTGCCGTGATATTCACCGTCAGCGGTAGCGATGCGGAAAGTGCCAGCGCGTTCAAGCCGGGGTTCAACTGCGGGCCATCATCGTCCTTGCAGCACAATCTCGGTTTGAAGGTTGTCGCCGAAGGCAACGAGACGGAAAAGCGCATCAATTTGCCCAAACAGTTCAACCGCGAGATGGTCCAGGGATACTTTTTCTCCCCGCCCGCCGACGATCTGACGATGTTGAAGCCGTTGGCCGGCAATCGCAGTGCCAGTGCGGCAGCCGTCGGCGGTCAGAAATCTGCGAAATAAGATCCGACCCCAGTTGTCCATACCGCGACCGCTGCTTTATCCTCACAGCTAGTGCAAACGGGGCTGGCTTTCTCTTTCGGGGAATCTTCCTATCAACAAGTAGCCCTTCCGGAGTCGCATGACCTTAACCCGCTTCGTGACCAAAAGCGCGTTTCGCAACCGGCGCCGCAGCCTTCTGACCGTGTTGAGCATCACCTTCTCGCTGCTGCTGCTGACTCTGATGATGACCATCTGGCACGCCTTCTACATCGACAAAGGCGATGCCGAATCCGCGCAGCGCCTGATCACGCGTCACCGCGTCTCGCTTACGGAATGGCTGCCCGGATTCTACCGGGAGAAGATCCGTACCATTCCCGGAGTGGTAGCCGTCGTTCCCAACAGCTGGTTTGGAGGCATATACAAAGACGAGAAGCCGGAAAACTTCTTCGCCCAGTTCGGCACCGATCCCGACGAAATCTTCAAGATTTTCACCGACTTCAGCATGCCCGCCGATCAACTGCTGGCCTGGCAGCGTGATCGCGCCGGTGTGATTGTCGACGACCAACTCGCCCAGAAGTACGGCTGGAAGCTCGGCGATCGCATTGTGCTCAAGGGCACCATCTACCCCGTCGATCTTGAACTCACCATTCGCGGCATCTATACCGGGCCGCAACCCACCAATTCCGTTTACTTCAACCAGAAGTACGTTGAAGAAGCAGTCCCCGGTGCCAAGGGAAAGGCGGGCACTTTCGATATCCTCGCCGATTCTCCCGATAACGTCCCCAAGGTCGCCGCGGCGGTGGATGCCATGTTCCGCAATGCTCCCGAGCCCACCAAAACCGAAAGCGAAAAGGCGTTCCAGCTGAGCTTCATCAACAGCATTGGAAACGTGAAGGTATTTATTCTGAGTATCTGCTTCGCGGTGGTGTTTGCCACGCTGCTGGTCTCGGCCACCACCATGGCCATGTCGATCCGCGAACGAACCCGTGAAGTAGCAGTCTTGAAGACGCTAGGCTTCACCCGGCAATCAATCCTCAGGCTGTATATTGGCGAAGCGGTGCTGGTGGCGTTGACCGGCGGCGCGCTGGGCTGCCTGCTGGCGCTCGGATTGATCTCGGCATTGTCGCACGCCCCAGGAATGAGTCTGTTTCTTTCCGGAATGAAGGTGACACCCCCCACCTTGCTCCTGGCCATCTTCGTCGCGGGCATGGTGGGACTCCTGAGCGCGATCCTTCCTGCCTACCATGCGGCAAAACTAGACATTGTGGAGGGCTTGCGCTACATCGGCTAAGACGAGCGAGTGGAAACCAACAACTAACGATGTACGACTAACGACCATCGACGAAACTCTATGGCCATTCCAATCAGCTATAACATCCGCAATCTGAAGCTGCGCAAGGGCCTCACCATCATGACCGCTCTGGGCATTGCGCTCACCGTGACCACTGCGGTTTTCCTGATGGCGCTCTTGGCGGGCCTGAAGAAGGCGTTCATGGCCAGCGGCGATCCGGTCAACGTGCTCGTCATGCGCAAAGGCTCCACCGCTGAACTTTCGGGAGGCTTCGACGCCAATCTCTTCCCGACATTAAGAACGCTCCCCGGCATCGCCAAAGACGCCCAAGGCGATCCGATCGCCTCCGGCGAATGGGTGGTGGTGGTCGTGCTGCCCCGCAAGGATGGCACCGGCGAGGTCAACGTTTCCGTTCGCGGCCTCATGCCGGCCGGTCTCACTCTGCGCCCCAATGCCAGGCTGATCGAAGGCCGCTGGTTCACTCCCGGACAACGTGAAGTGGTGGTCGGCAACTCCATTCACAACCGTTTTTCCGGAGCCAACGTCGGCGACAATCTGGACTTTGCCAAAGGACAATGGAAAGTAGTCGGTGTCTTCGATTCCGGCGGCACCGCCTATGACTCGGAAATCTGGGGCGACGTCAACCAGATCGCCGCTGACTTCGACCGCCAGGGCGGCTATGCTTCGGTCTATCTGCGGGCCACCGACCCGGTCGCAGCCGACGCCCTGAAACACCGCGTCAGCGACGATCAGCGCCTTAAGTTGGAGGGCACTCTCGAAACCGAGTACTACGAGAAGCAAACCAGCTCTGGTGGAGCGATCAAATTTATCGGCACCTTTGTGGCCATCATCATGGCCATCGGTTCCAGCTTCGCCGCCATGAATACGATGTACGCGGCCGTGGCCTATCGCGCGCGCGAGATCGCAACCCTGCGCATCATAGGATTTTCCCGCCCCAGTATTCTCACCTCGTTCGTGATCGAAGCCTTGCTGCTTTCGCTGCTGGGAGCAATCGTCGGAATTGTTTTGATATTGCCGTTCAACGGCGTGACCACCGGAATCGGCAACCAGCTCACTTTCAGCGAAACCGTTTTCAGTCTGCACCTGACCTGGGGAGTCGCGATGGCAGCGGTTATCTTTGCCATGATCATGGGCCTGCTGGGAGGCTTCGCGCCCGCCTGGCATGCAGCCAGGCAGGATATTCTGACCTCGCTGCGCGCGTAACAAATCTGCGGCAGAGACGGGGCTTGCCCCGTCTCACGATCGGCGCCTACAAGGGCCTGTGAATCGCAGATGCTTTCCCCGCATCCATAAGTGCGGCATAATTCGTACAATCGTTCGTAGCATAGATGTTGAACTGCTACCAGCTTGGGAGCGTAGCTTAAGCAATGCCAACCGACCTCGGACCCACGGATACCAGACACGAAGATAGCAGGCACGAAGACCTGCGAAGTCTGCGCATCGATCATTCCCTGCGCGAGGGAGGCGGAGCACCGCCCGCATGGTCGCGCCGCTTCATTGTTGGCGGAATCGCCGTGGTCGTCCTGCTGGGCATCGTTGTCCTGGCCTACCGCGCGCTCGCCTCGGACGCACCCGAAGTGGAGGTAGCGCGAGCCACGGCAGAGGGAAGTGACGTCGCCGGCAGCACCGTGCTTTCGGCCAGCGGATACATCGTCGCGCATCACAAGATCAGCGTTAACTCCAAAGTCACCGGCCGCGTCGCCTGGATTGGCGTGGAAAAAGGCGACAAAGTAAAAGAAGGACAGGTTCTGGTGCGCCTCGAGGACCAGGAATTCCGCGCCCAGTACGAACAGGCCCAAGGTGCAGTGGAGAGCGCCAAAGCGCGCCTGCTTGAACAGCAAAATGGATCGCGTCCGGAAGAGGTTCAGCAGGCGGAACACAATCTGTCCGAAGCGCGGGCGACCGCGGTGAATGACAAGATCAACCTCGACCGCACGCGCGATCTAGTCGCCCAGGGAGTAATGTCCAGGCAGAACTTGGACGACGCCATCGCCAAGAACGACGCTTCGCAACAACGAATGAATTCACTCGAGCGAGCTTTTCGTCTGATGCAGCTCGGACCGCGGTCCGAAGAAGTTGAGCGTGCCAAGGGCGACTTGCTGCAGTCCGAAGGCCAGATGGCATATGCCAAATCTCAACTGGATGCCACCGTGATTCGCGCCCCCGTCACCGGTACGATTCTCGAACGTACCGCGGAAAAAGGGGAACTGGTCACTGCGCAATTCGCCAGCGGCGCCGAAGGCGGCCCGCGCGGATCGGTGGTCGCCCTCGCCGACCTGAACGACATTCAGGTAGAACTCGATATCGCGCAGGACGACTTCGCCAAACTGTCGCCGAAACAGGAAGGCATCGTCGCCCTCGACGCCTTCAAGGATCGCTCGTACAAAGGCGAAATCGCCGAAATGTCGCCGGAAGCCAATCGCCAGAAAGCAACGGTCCAGGTCAAGGTGCAGATTCTGCAACCCGATTCCTACCTGCGCCCGGAAATGAATGCCACCGTGCAGTTCAAGGCGAAGGCAAACGACGGCAAGAACGCCGGCACGAAACAAACCTACGTTTTCGTGCCCACCGCCGCCTTGCGCGACAAAGATGGAACAAAATTTGTGCTGCTCGCTTTCAACGGCAAGACTCTCCGCCGCAATGTTCACGTTCAGGGCCAGCGTTCCGGAGGCTATCTGGTAGACTCCCTCGTCGGCGGCGAAAACGTGATCACCGCCGGGCCCGCGGATTTGCAGGACGGGCAAAAGATTCGTATCAAGGGGAATTCATGAGTGCAATCACGCAAACACCAACGCAACCAGCCGTGGGCAGCAAGGTCGTCCAGGCCCGCAGCGTAAGCAAGATTTTCAAGCGCGACGCATTCCAGGTGACCGCGCTCGACAACGTCTCCATCGACATCGCCGGTGGCGAGTTTCTGGCGCTGATGGGGCCTTCAGGATCAGGCAAAACAACTCTGCTGAATATGATCGCCGCCATCGATCGCCCCAGTTCCGGCGAACTGTTGGTGATGGGAGAAAATATCTTCCGTCTGAACGACGGTCAGTCCGCCAAGTGGCGCAACACTCACGTCGGCTATGTTTTCCAGACTTTCAATCTGATCCCCGTGCTGACCGCATTTGAGAATGTAGAGTTACCGCTGCTGCTCACGAAGATGACGCCGCAGCAGCGCCGCGATCACGTGATGACCGCGCTCAAACTCGTCGGACTCGAGGATCGCGTACACCACCTGCCCAAGCAGCTATCGGGCGGACAGGAGCAACGTGTGGCCATCGCTCGCGCCATCGTCAGCGATCCGACGCTGATTCTCGCCGACGAACCGACCGGCGACCTGGACAGCAATTCGGCCACCGACATCCTGGAGATTCTGAAGCGCCTGAATGAAAGTTTTCACAAGACGATCGTGATGGTAACCCACGATCCGCACGCCGCCCAATATGCCCACGTAACCCGGCACCTGGAGAAAGGACGCCTGCTGCCCGCCTAGAATCACCAGGGTAGAGACGGGGCTTGGCCCGCCTCCGGCAGCTGAAAAAATTTGGGCGGTGACTCTGCTTTGAAGGGGCGCGGCTTCAGCCGCGCCGCTAGCGTCGCAAAATCGATGGCGGCTTTCGCCGCCGAGGGACGCCAGCCCTCACGCCGTTCTCCGCGAAACCATCGCCCCCGCCGAAGCCTCGGCATCGCTGATCCACTCCCACACCCGCCGTCCCCGATCGTTGCTCAGGCTGCGGGCCTCGCCATAATTCACCAGACGATTCAAAACCGTTGTCACCGACGCCAGCGGATCCTTGTGCCGCGCCAGAATTGCCGGAGCATATCGTTCCAGTTCCACGCAAACCTCGCGCGCTCCAAGCGGACGCCCAACTTGCATAAGTACCATCCGGCAAGCCTTGGTAAAGCCCGGCTGGCGGCCATTGGGCTTGCGGTCGATCAGTTCCAGCAAGTCGTCGCCGAGCACCTGCTCGCCGAAAAGGTTCGCCAATCCCGCCATGGTCTGCTTCACCGTGCCAATGCGCTTCATGATCTCGGCACGCTGCCGCATGAGCTGGAGGAGTTCTTCGTGCGCAGCCTTCACCACCTGCTGCGCCGAAGCGTTATTGGCAGCATCGATCGCACGCAAGCCATCGCCGCCATTTTTCTCCACTTCCATAAACTCCTCCTCCCGCCAACAGTTAATGGCGAGGATGCTCGACTCTAGTCTTCTGATACGCGGAGTGACCCTCCGAAGTTCCATCGGGAGTTGGACTCATTTGGCAAAGAAAGGTTATCGGTGAAGGCGGTTCGGTCGTGTGGCGCGGACACTCCTGTCCGCGGGGTTTTGGGAGCATCCGCGCGGAACCAGGGACGAAGACGGAAGATTCGTATGCGGGCAGCGCATTCGCGATGACAAAGATCATTCGAAGTCAAAAATGCCCATTCAGAAAGCTGGGCATCTTCGCGAGCCCGTCTATCCCATTACCGTGGCGTGCTCCGGCCGGATCTTGTACATCACGCGTACCTCGCCCGGCTTGGCGTAAGGATACTTGTCGAGGCCCATGTATTTCTTCGCCATCTTGTCGATGTGATGGTCGGCTCCCTCTTCGGTAATCTCAACCACGGTGCCGCGGATCTCCATATACCGATAAGGATTGTCGGGATCGACGATGGCCAGCGCAACCCGCGGATCGCGCCGCACGTTGCGATCTTTCTGACGTCCGCGCGCCGAGTTGAAGATGACATGTTGGCCATCGAAGTCGCACCACACCGGAGTGACCTGCGGCCGTCCGTCCGGCATGAGCGTCCCAAGGTTGGCGAAAGCGCGCTTCTGGAAAAGGTCGAGATATTTTTCAGGAATCACTTTGGACATCGCTGCCTCTCTCCTGTATCGATCTGCACACGCCCAGATTATAGATGCCGGAAGCGACACGATGGCGCATCGTATTTTCTTTTCTTTCGACAGCGCCCGGCAGACTTCGATGAAACTTGATTTTGCACTTGATTTTGGGTGGCGCAGAGGTTCACCGCTGCGATAATACGCTCGTTTTGAAAGTCGGCTTCAGTCGCTGCGGTGAAACTGCCGCCGCGGAAAATACTTTTTTCCGCCGCCTGCTAGTAGACTGGTAGTCTTTTCGGAGAGTTCGAGTTTATGCGCATGACATTAGCAGCCGCGGACAAATCGGCGCGAATATTCTGGTTGTGGTTCCTCTGTTTGTTGTTGGTTTCAACGCCGCTTCTGGCGCAACCGTCCACCGCCCAACCGCCAACCGTGGTCTTCATGACCGATTTCGGCGTCATCGACGATTCGGTAGCCCTTTGCAAAGGCGTCATGTACGGCATCACACCCAACCTCCGCATTGTCGACCTCACGCATCAGGTAACTCCTTTTTCGATTCGCGACGGCGCCCTGTATCTGTTCGGCGCCTCGCCCTACTTCCCCGCCGGAACCGTATTCGTGGTGGTCATCGATCCCGGCGTGGGCAGCTCGCGCAAAGCCGTAGTCGTGAAATCGAAGCGCGGACAATTCTTCGTCCTGCCCGACAACGGCCTGATGACCCTGGTCGAGGACCGCGACGGCATCGAAAGCATTCGCGAGATCACCAACCCCGATTGGATGGTCGGCGCCAAAATTTCCTCTACCTTCCACGGCCGTGACATTTTCTCGCCCGTCGGCGCTCACCTCGCCCGCGGCGACGACTGGACCCAGGTCGGCCCCATAGTCAAGCAGTTAGTCCGGCTGGATCTGAAGCCCGCAACCGTAGGCGACAAAGGTCTTACCGGAGAAGTGATCGCCCTCGATGGCCCCTTCGGCAACCTGGTCACAAACATCAGCGCCGAAGATTTCCTCCAGCTAGGCTATCAGCGCGGCGATAAGTTGAAAGTCACCATAGCCGGTCACGAAGTCGACATGCCCTTCGTCAACACATTCAGCGACGTGCCGCTGAAAAAGCCGTTGCTGTTCATCGACTCCCGAGGACGAGCCAGCTTCGCGGTGAATCAAGGAAGTTTCGCGGCAGTGTACTCCGTAGATCCGCCGCAGCCAATATTTATCCCCCGCAAAGGGCGCTGAACTCGAAACAAAACTCAAAGAACTGGTTTTGAAGGGGCGCGGTTTCAGCCGCGCCGTTGGAGCCGCCAAACATCGGGGCTTTAGCCCCTGTGGGAGCTTCCGTTCGGCAACCTACCCCGCCTTCCGCAACTCCTCCGCGATCCGAGGCAGCACCGCCCGTAGCAATGCAACGAACTGTCCCATCACCCGTCGTCCCACCTCGAGCACTTCTTCATGCACCAGCATCCGATCCAGAACCCCGGCAGCCATATTGGTCACACACGAGATCGCCAGAACATTCATCCCCATGTGCCGCGCAGCGATCGCCTCCGGCACAGTCGACATCCCCACCAGATCCGCGCCGATCGAGCGCAGATAGCGAATCTCCGCCGGCGTTTCATAACTTGGGCCAGCCAGCGCCGCGTAGACGCCCTCGCGCGGCGGAATTGGAAGCTTCTTCGCTTCCTCCAGCGCGATCTCCCGATAGCGCTTGGTGTAGGTATACGTCATGTCAGGAAAGCGTGGCCCCAAGCGCTCGTCATTCGCCCCCGTCAGCGGATTCTGTCCCTGAAGATTGATGTGGTCCCGCAGAATGACCAGCGCCCCTTGTCCGTACTCGACGTTAATTCCCCCGGCGGCGTTGGTAAGAATCAAAGCGCGCATTCCAGCCCGTCCCAGCACCCGCGTCGGAAAAGCCACCTCGGCCGCGGAATACCCTTCATACAGATGCACCCGTCCCTGCATCACCGCCACCGCAACGTCGCCCGACTTGCCAATCACAAGTTGTCCAGCATGCCCCACCGCCGTCGAGCGCGGAAACGCAGGGATGTCAGCATAAGGAATGCGGACAGCGTCGCTGAGATCGTCGGCAAAAGATCCCAGGCCAGAGCCAAGAACAAGCCCGATCTGCGGCCGCAGTTTGGTCTGCGAAAGCACAAACGCCGCCGCCGATTCAGCAAGAGGAAACAGGTCAGGTTTCATAAAGAATCACGTAGGGACAGCCGCTCCCGGCTGTCCAGCCGAGCGCAGCTCGGCCCGCTCTAGAACCTCTTCTCAAACTCAGCGAAAGCTCGCTCCAGTTGCCACTGCACGCGAGCCCGCTCATTCGCACCCATCCATTTCTCACAGTTCGACGAGACACGATCGCCCGACGCTTTCTCATCCGCGCAAGCCGTCGCGCGCTGCAACTCCCGTCCATCGCTCCACAGACTATCACCCGGCATAAAGCTGTGTTCCAGGCTCGCGCGCGCCATACGCTTCAGTTGGAGATACGACACGCCATAAGTCTCGACCGCCCGCAAATATTCGTGCGTCATATCGCCCCGTGAGACGCCCTCGTCGTCCGTCGCGAGCGCCACCGGCACCCTGTACTTCATGTACACCGGCAGCGGATGCCGATCCCCGCTCACGCCCAGAATCACATCGTTCGAAGTGAGGCAAATCTCGACCAGCACATTCTTCTTAGCCATTTCCTGCAGCAACCCAATCGGATCGTCCTCGCTCATCACGTCGACGCCGTGCCCAATCCGTTCCGCTCCCGCGCGCTCCACCGACTCGCGAATATGAAATCGCAGCCCCTCGGGAGGAACCAGCCCCATTGCCAGTTCGCCCGCGTGCAACGACACATGCGTCGCCGGATAGAACTTGCGCAAGGCCTCGATGATCCGCATGTGCAAAGCAAAGTCGTGCATCGGCACGTAATCATCTTCTGGCATCACCAGGTTGAAGCCGACAAATCGCGGATCGGCCTTCACCAACTCAAACCCCAGCAATATCTGCGCGAAGACCTGTTCGCGCGGCAACCCCCGCAGCACCTGGTACAAATAACGAATCGTAACTCCGCATCCCGGAGCCCCCTCCACCGCCCCGCAATGCAGCACTTCCTTTTTGCGCGCCTCATCGGAGTCAAGCTGACTGCGCACCGCCGCCACCACATCCGCCACTCCGCCGTCCAGCAGTTGGTCGCGAAACTTCCCGAAGTCGTCATCCCATCCCATCTTGCCGCCCAGCATCGCCGCCTGCATCCCATCGGCCGTGTGCATCACTTCCACATACTGCAAATGATCTTCCGCTGCCCGCGAAGCCTCCTCCGCCAATGCATCGCCGACATGCTTCTCCATAGCCGGACCGAACTTCTCGAACGTAGCAAAGAAGTGGTCGTGTCCGGATTCCTCCTCGCGATGCCAGTTGCGCATCGACCACGCGTCCAGCAGCTGGTCATAAAGAATGTGATCCTGGTAAGCGCAACGCACCGAAGGCTTGTTGGTGTAGGCCTCGCACGAGTCGCACGCCGAGCGAATCAGTTTCGAAGTGCTCCGGTCGACGCAGAGCGCGTTCTCCGACGCCCAGTCGATGAAGCTCTCCGCATAGATCGCGCCGCTCAGGTGGACATGCAGATCGCCGCCCTTGGGCATCTGCTGCAAGAAAGCCAGCAGCAACCCCGGCTGCTGGCGCACCGATTCCATATACTTCGCCGTCCTGTCCTCAGGGCCTTGTGCCCAGGAGATTTTCCCCAGAAAAAGAACCAGGAAACAGACCACCGCCGGCAAACGCAGGCTTCGCATCACAAAAGGGCCTCCCAACCACCGATCCCATTCATCGTGAAATTGTAGAGAAAGCGATTGTAGGACGTAAGTATCCGCATGAGAACCGGAGCGCCGCGTGCAAGGAGACGTACGAAACAAACAGTATTCATGCGGGTGAAGCATCGATTTGCACAATCACAAACTGATGTGATCATCGGGCGGAAACGCAGCGTTCCCGCCGAGAAACCCACAAAAACCGCATGGATGCTGGCGATTCAAGAGTCCAGCAACGTCGATTGCACAAATTCCGAGTCACCCGCCTGTGCACGGGCTGCACTCCATTGATGAATAAGCAGTTACAGACGCGTTAATTTCGTTGACGCAAAAAACAGATATGTTAAAACCATAATCGTTCTTTGACACGTTCTGAAGTTTTCCCGGTTGGTGCGGCGTCCGGGGCTCGAGCGAAGTCACTCAGACAACCGCGAGGTGAGTTTGGGAGGGCAAGCAAGGGTCTATAGCTAAGCGCTGGTTGAGGAGAACAGGAGCCTCTGTTAAAGGCAGGATAGAGTCCCGAGGCGTTGGACTGATTTGTCCGGTTGGCGGTGAGCCCGGAGCCCGAGCAAAGATCGGCTTGTAATGAACCCGCAAGGGAGTTACAGGAAAAGGTCAGCAAGGGTCTAAACGCGAGCTACTGGCCGAGACGAATGAATCCAACATCACCTCGGGACTCTCTATTTGTACA
>Ga0070761_10001400_pt1 | contig 15087 bp, 11 predicted proteins | sample HubBroMetageREF1_FD_66724 | JGI IMG/M metagenome (GOLD analysis project Ga0070761, IMG submission 66724) | Reference soil microbial communities from the Hubbard Brook experimental Forest, New Hampshire, USA - Hubbard Brook CCASE Soil... | ecosystem: Environmental > Terrestrial > Soil >... | reverse complement strand
GTAAATCCAAGGGCGCCCCGCGGGGTCTTTGCCGAACGTGAAGCCACCGAACCGAGCGGTCTGCAGTGGATGTCCGGAGTAATAAAAATCGATCGTGTATTCCTGCCCCGCGTGCAGCGTCTCTGGAAAATCCACGAACACCGCGCCGGAATCGCGCACGTAGGTGAGCGCAGTCGCGCCGAGAACAATTCTGTCTATATTCAGCTGGGGATGCAGATCGAGCTGGATGCGCGTGCTGTCCTGCAGCATCTTGAAGCGAATGGAATTCTTGCCGCTGATGGTTTGCTTTTCCGGATCAACGCGCACGTCCAGATGGTAAGAGAGCAAATCGTTGTTCACGCGGTAAGGCCCATACGCCCCGCGCAAAATGTCCGCGCGCGTCACTGGAGCGGGCGCGGGCGCTGTTACGGTTGCGGGCGGCCGTTGCCAAACTGGAGAAGAAGCCGGAGGGGCGGTCTGCCAAGCTGCGGAACCCGAGACCGTCGCCGCCACAAACACCAGAAAAACCGCAACTTGCGCCGCGCGCTTGCAGAAATTCGATCCGGTCATCCCTGTGGTTCCCCCATGGGCATAGGTGCTCCAGCCTTCAAAAAAATAACACGGTCAGAATGGCGACGCCAGCGCCGAGGATACGCGCGCTACCGCAACGTTCCTCACACCGTAGGGTGTTCCCCTGATGGTCCCCTCATCGCGATTCGGCAATACTGCGCCCGCTTGAGCAGACCGCAGCCAAAAGAATTTCACGGTGCTAGGAGCGAGCACGATTGCAGCGCGGGCCATCGCGCTCCAAGAGAGGAAGCACATGCGAACGATCCTGCTGATTATCCTGGTGATCCTGATTTTGGGAGCGCTACCCACGTGGCCCTACAGCGCGGGCTGGGGCTACTATCCCAGCGGCGGCCTGGGGCTGCTGCTATTGATTCTGTTGATTCTGGCAGTCACGGGTAAATTGTGAGGCACGGCGCATGAATCGCCCAACTGGTGTAACTGTTGCCGCGGTGCTGACGTTTTCCGGTGCGATGATCTTGGCGCTGGCCTCGTTCGGGTTTCTCGTGATTGGTGTGATGGTCGTCACAGGAGATGAAGGCCGCGCTCCAGTTTCCGAGGCGATCGCAGGTATGGCGCTCGCAGGCGGTTTCTCGTTGCTGGTTCTCGCGGTGGTAGCCGGATACACGGCGTTCAATATCGCAGAACTGCGTGAGTGGGCGCGGACGATCTCCCTCAGCGACATCTCCGCAAGCGCGAGAGAAAGATTGCGCAGAGCTTTCAGCGCGATGGACGCCGCACGTCGCGCCTGGCTCACTGAGTCAGCTTCCTCACACAAAACCCGCAGGCTCGAACACCACCCTTGGCGGCGAATCTAAATCGCTGGCATGCACCGCACATCAAAATTCTCAGGGCATCACTGTTAGTGTGAACTGCTGGGTGTGAGTTGGCGCGTTCGCACCCGATGCGCTGACCGTGACGACGTAGGTTGGCGGTTGGCTCGTCTTTTGGCCAACGTATCCCGCGCAATTAGCGGTTGCCAGCAGCGCAGCAAACACAGCAGACGTCAGAAATGCGCGCGCGAGTTTCATGTCCCGTGTAACGGACTGTTTGATTCCCGCCGCTCCCACAATTCCCAAGATTGCCAGGAAAAAAATATATAAGGTTGCTGTCCGGGATCCCGATGACAGCGCGGTTGCCGGTGCCGTAGTTCCGGCGGCCGCGGGCAACTGCACGGTTAGCGTTGTGGACACTGCACCAGCAACCGGATCAACTGTCTGAGGATTGAAAGTGCAGCCTCCTCCGCTGGGCAAACCCGAGCAAGCAAAGCCGACAGCTTGCTTAAATCCGTTCTTCGGTGTCACCGTGATGGTCAAGTTTCCGGAGGATCCCGGCGCAACGCTAAGTGCCGAGCTGCTCATCGACAGCGAATAGTCGGCAGACGCAGCGGTTGTCACCGTCACGGTCAATGCGGTGGAGCTTGACGTTGCGTAGTTCGAGTCGCCGGAATACGCCGCTGTAATGGTGTGAGACCCCACGGCAAGGTTCGCACGGCTGAACGAAGCCGCGCCCCCGTTGAGCGTACCGACTGCAATCTGCGCTTGCCCGTCAAGGAATGTGATCGAACCAGTAGGAACGCCTGTGCCAGTCTGCGGCGCGACACCGGCGGTGAATGTCACATTCTGTCCGGCCGCTAGCTGCGTGGCAGAAGCCAGAACGGAAGTCGTAGTCGCGATTTTGGCCGGCGCTGAAATTGTGATCGATACTGCCGCTGATGTGGACCCGGCGAAATTCGCGTCGCCCGAATATGCCGCTGAAATCGAATGCGAGCCAATCGCCAGACTCGATGTATCAAATGCCGCCGACCCGGACGAGTTCAGTGATGCAGTGCCGATTTGAGTGGCGCCGTCGCTAAACGCCACAGTGCCGGTGGGAACGCCGGATCCCGATTTTGGCGCGACAACCGCAGTGAACGTGACGGCCTGCCCCGAGGTCGCTTGGGTGGCTGATGCGGTGAGGGACGTAGCCGTGGCAACGGGCGCAGACGCTTCCGGCGTGAAAACAAAAACCGTCGCGGAGTACGCCGGAAAATTGTAATTCAGCGCATCCGACACGACTGCCACCGGCGTGCCAGCGACAATTTGCGCCAAGTTCGCGTTGCTATAGGTGTACACGGCCGCCGGCGCGCTCGAATTGAAATTCGCAAGCGTCAGGCTGGTCTGAATCGCGCTCGTGGTCTTGTTGATCGCTACCACGGTCAGTGCGCCGTCGCTCGAACGAAGCGCGCCGTACACCGACAGTTGACCCTGGTCCGTGCTGGTTGAGTTCACCGAGGTATTGCCGAATTGTCCGCCGGCGCCATCGTAGTTGCGGTACAGCCGAAAACTGAAGGCGACCGGGTCGGTCGGTTGCGGTACGGTCCACAAATTCGCGAAATCCAGGCTTTGCCGGCCATAAATTCCCAGCACGTCGGCTTCGGTGAGCGCATCCACCAGCGGATTCGTACCGCTGCTGAAGCTGTATTCCGAAATCGAAAGTTTCGTTCCAGGATAATAAGTTTGAATCCAATTCTGAAAACGAGGGAGCAGCATCATCGGCCCGTCGAAATAATATTGCTCGACCCAGCTGCCTGAATTGAACGTGGGATCCCACAACGCACGAGTCGAGGCCAGCTCGGCCGCATCGGTAGAGCCGCCCCCGTAATAATGTTCGTCGAAGTAATCCAGGATGCGTTGATGGTTGGCTTGATCGTAGGCTGCCATCTGCTGCAAATAATATTGCCCGGCATACAGACCGTTTTGTTGGCTGGGAGTTCCGATCCACCCGCCCAGTGTGAAGTCCACGGGCCCAAAAACTTTCGCGGTTGGATCGGTCTGCTTGATCATCGCAGCGTACTGCTGGCCCAGGCTGATGATCGTGTTGTAATCGGGTTGGTCGGGTTCGACGTCACGATGCGTATTGCTCCAGCCGCCCGGTTCATTGTCGAGCTGATAATAAGGAACGCCACCATTCGCGGCGGTGCCAAAGGTCGCAATGAGGTGCTGCAGCCAGCCCTGCTGCAGAGCGACGGTGTTGTCGATGTGGTTGGCGTAAATATTGTTGTCAATAAGTTGCGCCCCGGCGGTTGTGATGCTATTGCCGCAATTGTCGCCACTCGGATGCACGTAGGGATTCGTGGATTGCTGCGCACCGTACACCGAAACCGGGAAACTACAGCTCCACGCCGCTGATTTATTCACGTAAGGGATGATAGGGATCGTCAACAGGGTGTGCGCATTGGAAGCTGCTTTATACGTGTCGATCATCAGATCGGCTGACGCGCTCGGCGTTGCCGTCGCTTCGCCATTGCCGCCCATGAAATACCAGTCGAATCCGGAGTTGCTGGAATCCACTTGCCAGTTGTAACGGGTCGTTCCGTCTCCGCCCCAGCGGATATTGGGAACTTGGATTTCTTTCGCGAAGCCCGCGTCCAGCCCATAATTTGCGATGCCGTAAACGTCGGGATTGATCGGATGAGGATTGCCTGCTGCGTCCGCGGTCAGCACCGGCGTCGTTTGGGCAACACTGGGCTGCGTTGCCGCGATAGCGAAGAGCAATGTCGCGGCCCAATAGCGGGCGAAGCTAGACAAAATTCGGCGCACAAATCCGTCCTAGAGAATACGACCTACGAGGAATTGTTTTCGGAGACGAAACTAGCGATGCGTCGTACTACGGTCAATGGTACGTAAGGTCAGGTCGTGCAGATGACGCTGCCGGCGCGAGATACGCGAGCCGGTCCAGGACCATACAAATCCTTATTCCTGCTGAATCCGGAAAACGCCGCAATCGTGTACTCTGAGCGATGATCATGTCCGGCCGAGGAGGTCGAAAAATGACACGCACCACCGCTCTGCTCCTACTACTCGTTGCCGCGGCTCTTGAAGCTGGCGGGGATGCACTGGTGAGGGTCGGGCTGCAGGCCAATGTGCTATGGCAACGAGCAGCGATTTTCGCGCTCGGGGCCATCGTGTTGTTTGCGTATGGGTGGACCGTCAATGCACCCCCATGGGATTTTGGAAAGCTGATCGGCGTCTATATTGTTTTCTTTTTTCTCGTCGCACAGCTCATCTCCTGGTTGATTTTCAAGCACACTCCCTCGCTTGCAGTTTTGGTAGGGGGAGCACTTATCGTAGCAGGCGGCGTGATCATCTCAACCGCGAAGGCGTGAGGTGCGATTTCGAGCAAGCAGCCGCGATTCGCGGTCTGGCGGCAGGATAAGGGAAACATGAATCAGGATCTGCCAGGCTCACCAGTGGCTACTTCGCCTGCTCTGCATCATTCTTTCTTCCGCCATGTCGAAAAGCCATTACCACGATGCCTGCTGAATCGGCATCGATCCCCGCGCGCTTTCCTGGGACGAAGCGCCACTGCCGCAGCGCAGCAAGGGCCTCAGGCGCGAGCGATTCCGATTGACTCAAGATCTTCACGGAACTGAGCTGACCGTCGGCCGCAACAATGTCGGAAAGAATCACTCCGCCATCCCGGTCCATCGTAGATGGAAACAACGGCTCAACCGTAACAACTGGCAACGCCGCTCGCTCGGGCCACACTACCGACGGTTCATCGAACTTGGAGGCCGCTGCCGCCCGCCCGCGTTCGTCCAATTGCAAGAATTGAAAAGTAATGCCCACTCGGGCCGCGACGGAGTGACCGCCAAGGCGCGCAGGATAAAAGCTCCAAGTTTGCACAGCGTCGAGAGCCTTTTCCAGAAATGGAGACGTCCCGCGCACGACACGGATTTGCATCAGCCTTCCGTGACTGTCGATTAGAGAATCCAGGACCACCTCGCCCCCAAAAATTGCTTGCGATGGGAAAGAGCAGGCCACCAGCGAGAGCGGAGTGGGCGGCGAAAAACCTTCGGCCTGCTCCGCTGGGCCGCTCGAGGAATTCGAATCTCCGGAAGTTGTGTGCCAGGATATTTCTTTTTGCTTCAGAAGTGCGATTGCGTAATGCATAGGCACAGCGGCCCCGACGCCCGGCACGCTCTGGTCCGCGGCCGCCAGAATCGACGCGGAGGTCGGTCGCAACCATTGTCCCTCGATGAGGCCAACAACTTCGCGCGATCCGGCAGCGACCACCGGCGCGCCGCTTTGGCCCAGCCGGACATGATGGTTGAAGAGAAACAATTCCGTGTCACTCCGCCCTTTCTCCAGTTGAGAAAATTTGAAATCGAACACCTCTCCCGCTGAGCGATCATCCACCGATCCGTCCAGAGTGTAGGCGTCCAGCGGCTTGGGTGGACGTGTGGATGGAACAACGATGCTTTCACTTTCCACGACCCAGTCGGATGTCAGCGGCAGATATTGAACCGCGTGTGGACCTTCGAACGGATTCGGCGTTGCTCGCAGAATTGCCACATCGTGAGAACGATCCACGATCACCAACTCGGCCCGAACAAACCGCGACCGTCCCGACGGATCACGCAGCAGTACATACGTTTGGCCTCCGCGAAGCTGGCTCAGGACGTGCGCTGCCGTGATGAGATACCCCTGCTCGTTGATGAAGAAACCGTTTCCGTAGAAAAGGTAGTGATAGCCCCGGTCCGAAGGAGATTGATCCACCGGATAGACGATCGGGCATACGGCATCGGACAGCACCGCGTCGTCTGCGGGATTTTCCGTCGCTCCGCGAATCGTCGGAAGCGAGAAAATGCAAGCCAGTGCGAGGAGCACTGTGACGATCGTTCCGCCGATAAGTTTCAATCGCATGAGGGTGCTAGCAGGACATTTCGTCCCGCCACCAATAGCGTAGCGCAGCGCCTGCGCAATACAATTGACCTTAAGGACAGTTCTACCGCGGCAGGTAACTCCTTCAGAAAATCGCAATCGAAACCTGTTCGATGCGCCGATGCGGTGTCATCGAAAATTACCGGACGACGAATTCCGGAAAGCTGTACGCGCTCTCGTTGTAGTGAAGAAGCCGACGCTCCAAGAATTCGACGCAGGAACTCGGACGCAGCTCAACCCTCTTGTCACACGCGGCGGCTGCGCTGTAGAGTCTCTCCGGTTCCCTGATTTAAAGACTCGGATGGGGTCGCGCTGCATTGGCAGCCGACTTCCAGGACAAAGAGGAATTTCCCTATGCGATCGAACCGCTTTCCGTTGGGACTTGGTATTGCGGCATTGTCTTGCCTGGCTGCGCTGTTGATCTTCTCCAGCCATCTGCAAGCCAGAAACGCCGCGGATTCTTCCTGGGGTTTCTCGGTGGGTAATCTCGACACCACTTGCAAGCCCTGCGACAATTTCTATCAATTCGCAATGGGTGGATGGATGAAAGACAATCCCATCCCGGCGGAATATCCCACCTGGGGCACCTTTACGCAGCTTCGGGACAATAATCTCACCGCCATGCGCACGATCCTCGACGCCGCAGCCAAGTCCAACGCTGCGCCCGGCTCTAATGAACAGAAGATCGGGGACTTCTATGCCAGCTGCATGGACTCCAGCGCGATCGAGGCTGCCGGCCTGAAACCCATTGCCAGTCGACTCGCTGCAATCGACGCAATAAATGACCGAAAATCGCTGGAAGCGGCGATCGTTCGGCTCCAGAGGGAAGGAGCCAACGTGCTCTTCCGCTTCAGCTCCGCGCAGGACATCAAGGACAGCACGCGCGTCATTGCCACGGCCAGCCAGGGCGGACTCGGTATGCCCGACCGCGATTACTATTTCCGCGACGATGATAAATCCAAGCAATTGCGCGCCGACTACGAACGGCACGTCGCGAAAATGCTCGAACTTGCCGGCGATGCACCGGATCAAGCACCCGCCGAAGCCAAGACCGTAGTAGCCATCGAGACAGCGCTGGCAAAGGCGTCTCGCACGCGCGTCGAACTGCGCGACCCCGAAAAAAATTACAACCTGATGCCGCTCACGGAAATGAAAACCCTCACCCCAGACTGGTCCTGGGAAAACTACCTGCACACCGTCGGCGCTCCTCCCATCGAACAAGTCAATGTGCGCCAACCCGAATTCTTCAAGGAGATGAACCAGGAGCTCGCGAGCGTTTCACTGCCTGAGTGGAAGATTTATCTGCGCTGGCATGTGATCCACAACAATGCTCCGGACCTCCCCGACCGATTTGTCCAGGAGAATTTCGATTTCTACGACAGAAAGCTATCCGGAACCAAGGAGATACTCCCGCGCTGGAAGCGTTGCGCGCAGTCCACCGATCAGAACCTCGGCGAAGTCCTCGGACAAGTTTACGTCGATAAGTATTTTCCGCCTGCCGCCAAAGCCCGTGCCAAAGAAATGGTCAACAACCTGATTGCCGCGCTGCGCGACGACATCCCAACACTCTCCTGGATGGGGCCGGAAACCAAGAAAGAAGCCCTTGCCAAGCTCGAAGCCTTTAACGTTAAAATCGGCTACACTGATAAGTGGCGTGATTATTCGAAACTCTCCATCGACCGCGGTTCTTATGATGCCAACGTGCGTCGCAGTATCGAATTCGAGTATGCCCGCCAGCTCGCCAAAATCGGCAAGCCGGTGGACCGAACCGAGTGGGGAATGACGCCTCCCACTGTGAACGCCTACTACAGCTCCACGATGAACGAGATTGTTTTCCCCGCTGGCATTCTGCAACCTCCTTTCTACAATCCCAACGCCGACGATGCCGTGAATTACGGCGGCATCGGTGCGGTCATCGGACATGAAATCAGCCACGGCTTTGACGATCAGGGCTCAAAATTTGACGGCAAAGGCAACCTGCACGAGTGGTGGACGCCCGACGATCGTAAGAACTTCACCGAACATGCCGACTGCGTGGTGAACCAATTCAACGGCTACGAGGTGGAACCCGGCCTGCACCAGAACGGCAAGCTTGTGCTCGGCGAGAGCATTGGCGACCTCGGAGGCGTGGCCATCGCTTACGCTGCATACGAGAAATCCATCGAGGGCAAACGCCCGACAGACATCGACGGATTCACGCCGGAGCAGCGTTTCTTCCTGGGATGGGCCCAGGTGTGGGGAACGAATCAGAGGGCGGAGGCAGCACGTCTGCAAACCAATACCGATCCTCACCCGCTCGCGCGCTTTCGCGGAAATGGCCCGCTCTCGAACATGGAAGCGTTCGCCAAGGCCTTTGGTTGCAAAAAGGGAGACGCGATGGTCCGAGAGCAGCTCTGCAAGATCTGGTAGCTACGCCGCAATGGGTTGGCAATCGCACGCCGCCGCAGGCGCAGTTTCAAGAGAGGAAAAGTTCTTACAGATTTCTCGTTGTCTGCGCTTCGGTGATTGCGGGCTGCACGAGGCCAGACTCGAATCTTCGCACGAGTAGAGAAGCGTGAGCCGCTGCGCGTCGTCAGGAGATGATCGCACTATGCGTGTTGGAGTCTTCACACCTCTACTCTCTGAGCTTTCGCTGCCTGACGTTCTCAAGAAACTCGCTGCGCTGCGCATCAATACAATCGAACTTGGCACCGGAAATTATCCGGGTGATGCGCACTGTAAGCTGGCAATGCTTGACGATAGCCGCGCCCTCGCGGCCTTTCAGAAGGTGCTTACCGACCATGGGGCGCAGATCAGCGCCCTGAGCTGTCACGGGAACGCCTTGCATCCTGAAAAGGCGCGGGCAGAGCAAGACGGCGCGGTGAGCCGCAAGACGATCCTGCTTGCGGAAAAACTCGGGATACCCGTGGTGATTGATTTTTCGGGATGCCCGGGCGAATCGCCGCGCTCGACGGCACCCAACTGGGTGACGTGTCCGTGGCCGCCGGAATATCTGCAGGTTCTCGACTGGCAGTGGAACGAAGTAGTCGCTCCTTATTGGATCGAGCATGCAAAATTCGCCCAGGATCACGGCGTGAAGCTCGCCGTCGAAATGCATCCGGGATTTGTGGTTTACAGTCCAGAGACGATGTTAAAGCTGCGCGTGATCGCCGGGCCCGTCGTGGGTTGCAACTTCGATCCCAGCCACCTGTTCTGGCAGAGCATCGACCCCATAGCCGCCGTGCGCGTGTTGGAAGGGGCGATCTTCCACGTCCACGCTAAAGATACGCAGCTCTACCCAGGTAATCTGCAACGCGCCGGGGTGCTGGACACCAAACCTTACAGCGACGAGCGCGCACGGAGTTGGATTTTTCGCACCTGCGGCTACGGTCACGGCGCGGAGTGGTGGAGGGAATTCATTTCCACGCTGCGAATGTTTGGTTACGATTCCGTACTCTCCATCGAACACGAAGATAGCCTGCTCTCCGCGGAAGAGGGGCTTACCAAGGCTGCGAATTTCCTCAATGAGATCGTAATCCGTGAGCGCCCGTCGGCGGCGTGGTGGTTGTAGCGCGCTGCGGAGAATAAACTCGATGAAAACAATTATAAAAATTAAATGAGCTCCCTCGCATGCTGATTTTCGCCGCGATTGTTGCGATCTTCGTTTACGGGATGATTTCCGCCATGTTGGGCACGATCTTGCCCGACCTGTCGGATCGCTTTCACCTGTCGCCCCGCCAGAACGGCAGCATCGCCTTCGCGCAGGCGCTGGGGCTGATCATCGCGTCGCTCGGCGTGGGCCCTCTGCTCGATAACGAAGGAAAGAAGCTCGGACTTATTATCGGGCTCGCATTGATCGCCACCACGCTCTTTGCGCTTCCGCGCTCGTCCGGTTTTCGCAGCATTCTATTTTTGCTCTTCCTGCTCGGCGTAGGTGGAGGAATCGTCGTGACCGGCGCGAATGCACTGGTCAGTGATGTGGGCGAAGCGCACCGAGCCACCGCACTCAACATGGTGAATCTGTTTTTCGGGCTCGGCGGACTGGCTACCCCGTTTATCGCGGCGAATCTTTTCGGGCGAAACTGGGTTCGCCTTTGCTACACCATCGCCGCCCTCACCATCGTTTCGCTCGCGATCGAAGCATCGACCAAAATGCCAGAGCCCACTCGAGCTGGTGGGTTCGTGCTTGCGGATGCGGCTCCCGTTCTCGGCCGTCCCCTGCTTTTCCTGCTTGGATTATTCCTTTTTCTTTACGTCAGCTGTGAGGTCGGAATCTGGAACTGGCTGCCCCGTCATCTGATCGCGCAGGGCATTCCTGAATCGCGCGCGCTCAACATTCTTTCCCTGGGATTCGCGCTCGGCCTGCTGATTGGCCGTGTGGGTGTCTCCCCCATCCTCATTCGCGTTCCCGCGATCACCGTCTTACTCTGCGCATCGGTCGTGATGGCTATTTCGACTTTTCTGATGCTGCGGCTGAGCGATCCTTTCGCCGCTGCCATTCTGGTCTTCCTCGCAGGGCTTTCCATGGCGCCAGTTTTCCCCACCACGCTCGCCATCGTTGGTGATAATTTCCCCCGCATGACGGGAACCGCAATCGGATTTGTGATTACCTGTGGTTGGATTGGTCTCGCCGTCAGTTCGCGCATCATAGGTTTCATAGCGGGCGGCGATCCAAGGCGGCTCAAAAGAGCTCTGCTCGTGATCCCCGCTTCTGCCGTGCTGCTGGTGGTCCTGGATTTAGCGATCCAGCACGTGCTCCGCTAACGCAGCGATGCGCTCGGTGGGAAATGGAATCCGGAAGTCCTTGCGCGCTAAACCGTCAACGCTTTCATGTACTCTGCGTCAATCATCAGCGCTTCCATCGGCGGCATGTCGTACTGCTCTTGCTCGATAAAGGCATGCTTGATGTTCGCCTTTTTTGCCGCCACGAAAATTGGACGGTAGTCAATGTTTCCGCGGCCTAACTCAGCGGAAGGCGGCGGATCCACATCGGAACCCGGCTCGCCGCTCAACTTGAAGTCCTTCACATGTAGCATGGAAAAGCGCGTGGGATAGCGCCGCAAATAGTCCACCGGATTTTTACCGCCAACGATCACCCACCCGCAGTCCATCTCCATCGTTACCTTTGCGGGATCTGTCAGGCGCAGCAGCTCGTCGTAAATTACCACGCCGTTCACCGCGCGGAATTCCGCCGTATGATTGTGGTATCCAAATTTGATTCCGGCCGCATTCACGCGCTCTCCGAGCCGGTTGAATTGCTCCGCGTTCCATCGCCAGTCCTCGAGCGTCATAGCTTCTCTGGCGACCTTTTTATCCACGGATTTCGCAGGCGATCCATGCGGAAATCCCGGCGACGCGCAGATGATGTACGCCAGCCCGAGCGTTTTTCCGAACTGGATGACGTCGTCGAGGTGCGGCGCCAGGTCCGCATACGAATAGTGGGCGCTCACGCAATGCAGCCCTGCTTGCTCCATAGCCTGCTTCACCTCGCTCGCGCTACGGCCAAAAAATCCCGCAGCTTCAACCTCACGGTAACCCAGCGCGCTAAGCTGGCGGAGCGTTCCGTCGTAATCCTGTGGCAACAAATCCCTCACGGAATAGAGCTGCAATCCGAGCGGCAAGCCCAACGGATTCGCCATCAGCCAGGATGCATCGGCACACGCGGCGGCGAAAGCAACCGACGCCGATGCAGTCTTCAGAAAATTCCTTCTGGAGATTCCTCGCATGGTCACCGCCCCTGTTCCGAAGTGATGGTCATCTCAATAACTCGCGCGAACCGCGCTTACCCGTGAATTGCCTTCGCGTCCCCATCCCACGTGGCAATCGTTTTCTTGAAGTACGCGTAGTTTGCCAGATGGCAGCCAATCGCCGTGTGATTGCCAAACACTTCATTCTCAACGGGGGTTTTACGCGTCCGTACCGAATTGAAGAAATTCGCCTGGTGCGCCGAAACGTCGCTGTATCCGGCCGGCGCCGTAAAAATCTCGGACTGTATCGTCGTCTGATAATCGAGCGGCGCGGGTGGCGGATTTTCCACCGTCCACTTCGCGAGATACGCATTACGAAGTCGCGCCGGCCAACCCTTGGTCGAATAGGTCTCCGGCTTGGGCGTAATATCCTGCGGCGTAAATGTCAGCGTCTGATTCAGAATTTCCATCGTTCCCTTCGTGCCTTGGAATTTGATCGGTTCGCCGCCTTGATTACTATTGTTCAGATTGCAGTACAACGACACGCGGAAGTTCGGATAATCGTAAACCGTTTCAATCACGTCGGGGAAGTCGCGCCCATCCTTCCAACGAAATAATCCGCCAGTCGTTTGCGCGCGTTGCGGAACTTCATTGATTCCCGCAATAAAGTGGATCCCCGAAAGCAAATGCACGAACAGATCCCCCGCAAGGCCCTCGCCGTAATCCGCGAAACAGCGCCAACGAAAAAAACGTGCCGCGTCAAACGGGCGCTGCGGCGCTCCCACCAGGAAGGCATTCCAGTCAATGGTCTGCTCGCTCGCGTCCGGCGGGATCGGATACACCCAAGCGCCGCTGGGCGAATTTCGGTTTGACGACCCCTCGATCAGGAAAACCTCTCCGAGCGCCCCCGACGAATACAGCTCGCGCGCCTTTTCGTACACTATGGAGCTGACGCGCTGGCTGCCGACTTGCATGATGCGATTTCCTTTTCGCACGGCATCCACCATCGCGAAGCCGTCCTCCACGTTGTGCGACATCGGCTTCTCGCAGTAAACGTCCTTCCCAGCCGCGCAAGCATCCACCACCACTCTGCGATGCTGATGGTCGGGGACGGCCACGATCACTGCATCCACGTCCTTGCGGTCGAGAATCTCTTTGTAATTTCGCGTTGCCGGCACCTGCTTCTTCACCGCTTCTTGCGCCGCCTCGTGCCGGCTATCGTAAAGGTCACACACCGCAACGCATTCCACGCCAGGCACCGCGAGTGACGCATCGAGAAGCTCGCATCCGCGCGTGCCCGTTCCGATGGATGCGAATCGGACGCGATCGCTCGGCGCTACCGCGCGGCCCGCACCCCAAAGCGCTGCCGGCTCCAGCAGGTTGATCTTGGAACTGGCTCGAGCAGCCATGGAGCCCGCACTGATCTGCATGAATGTCCTGCGTGTTAGAGACTTCATTCGTTGCCCTTTCTTGCGCCCAGAGTTCACGCTCGAACGACTGCATTGTCAGCCGCGGTAATCGCGATGTCGAGATTTTTCTCTACAGGTGCCGTCCGCCGATTCAGGTGCGCCAGTTCGAGCGACACAAGAACAAGCGAATATCCTGGGACGGCAACGAGAATCTCAGCGGAAGCTAGTAGTTCGATGGAGCATCCTTCAATTCGTAGGTCACAAATGCCAGTCGTTTGCTGTCCGGCGACCACGACGGCACATTAATCGTCCCCTGGCCGCCGAACAATTTCGCCAGAACGCTGATCTTCCCATCCTCGCGGGACATCAGCCGCAACGTAACGTCCTTATTGGGCGGATGACCCGTCACGCTTTTATCGAAGGAGAGAATGACCATCCATTTCCCGTCCGGAGATATGTGCGGGAACCAATCGTTAAAATCATCGTGGGTGATCTGCTCTTGCTCGCTTCCGTCAGTGCGCATACGCCAAATCTGCATGATGCCGCTGCGCACGGAATTGAAGTAAATATATTTTCCGTCGGGTGAATATTCAGGCCCGTCATCGAGGCCTTTGGCCGTCGTCAGCTGCGTTTCCGTGCCGCCCACAGCTGGAATCGAATAAATGTCGAAGTCCCCATTTCGTTCGCCAACAAACGCCAGCGTGCTTCCGTCCGGCGACCACCCGTGCCAGTACGATGGAGAGTTCTGCGTGATACGGTGGGGCGCCCCGCCACCAAACGGAACAGTGTAAACGATCGATTTATGGTCACCCTGCGATTGATCACTGATCGCGATGAACTTTGAGTCGGGCGAAATTCCGTGATCGTTGTTGCAGCGGATAGCGAATCCCGTGTCAATCACTTCCGGCTTTCCGCCGGCAACGGGCAAGCGATAGATCCGGCCATCCTGGTTGAACAGGAAAAATGCGCCATCGCGCGTCCAATTCGGCGCCTCGAAATGCTCCGGCGCGGAGTAAACGATCGTTCGCACCTTTGACTCGATTTCAATCGTTTCCAGCTTACTCGTGAGCGTCGTCGTTGCAGCTGATGATCGCCCCGAGGCCAAATAGGACGGCAGGAAAACGCACAGCATCGCCACTGCCGAGAGAATATTTTTGTTCATAAACTTCTCCGTCGCCGTGATGCGCACCCCCAAGTGCCGCCGTCGGTGATACGCGCTCCAGAGCTGGACCAAATCTCGAATAACAAAACGCATTCTAGCATGGCGGAATCTCACCAACAGGAAGCAGCAAGAAGTGCTGGTTCAAATCGGCGCGAGAGAGAAACTGTGGCGACAATGAATTCTGCAAGCGGTGAGCGGCCTGAGAGATTCGAACTCCCGACCCTCTGGTTCGAAGGAGTCGGGGGTAAATTCTAAGTCGCGCCAGTGTCGTCGCTTCCGGGCCGCCGCTTTGCTTCGTGCGTTCCAACTCTGTTCCAAAAAATCATGCTTTCTGTCAGTGCTGGTGGAAGCACAGTTCCGCTACCTTTCTACGGCGGAATCTATGGATTCAGCCGGTTTCCATGAACCAACAAAGCGAAATCCGACCGCTCCTCGTTGACCTGCTGCTGCTCCCCACGCTCGCAACCGAACTTCGGCAACGCCTCCAAGAGCCGGACGAAAACGAATTGGCCGCACCGGTGCGAACGAGTTTTCCGCTTTCATCTTTAGTTAGCAATCCGTGCAGTCTGGACACAAGTACTATTGGCGGAATCAAAGCC
>Ga0070761_10001396_pt1 | contig 15104 bp, 13 predicted proteins | sample HubBroMetageREF1_FD_66724 | JGI IMG/M metagenome (GOLD analysis project Ga0070761, IMG submission 66724) | Reference soil microbial communities from the Hubbard Brook experimental Forest, New Hampshire, USA - Hubbard Brook CCASE Soil... | ecosystem: Environmental > Terrestrial > Soil >... | reverse complement strand
CTGGCGTTCTACCGCTGAACTACTCCCGCTCAACTTCGTTAGACTACCATTCCGATCAATCCAAAACAACGTTCGCCCGGCAACGCAACCCGCGTTTGCCTTTCTCGCATACTCTTCGTAAGATTCCCGCTCCGGACTTCCATCCGAATTCATTCCACGTCGCAGGAGTCTTGATGTCTACCGATGCCCTTCCCTCGAAGTTCAATTCGAATTCCAATTCGCGCCGCAACTTCCTTCGCAACGGGGTGACCGCTACTCTGGCCACAGCCGCTTGCCCGGCGCTCGGCTCGGCTCGCGTTGCCGGCCTTCCTCCTTCTCCTTCACCTGCTCCCGCGCCCGGCCCAGCCGTTGTTGATTTCAAGAAGGACTTCGAGCTTGACGAGATTACGATTGACGACATTCAGAAGGCCTTCCAGTCTGGTCAGCACTCCTCGCGCTCTTTGACCGAGAAATATCTGGCTCGGATTCAGGAGATCGACAAGGCTGGGCCCAGGGTGAACTCCGTCATTGAGGTTAACCCCGATGCTCTCCAGATCGCCGACGCGCTCGACCGCGAGCGCAAGGAGAAAGGCCCGCGCGGGCCGCTGCACGGGATTCCGGTCCTCATCAAAGACAATATTGATACCGGGGACCGCATGAGCACTACGGCGGGATCGATGGCGCTCGTAGGATCGTCCGCTCCTAGCGATGCCTTCGTTGCCGCGCAGTTGCGCAAGGCCGGGGCGGTGATTCTGGGCAAAACTAATCTCAGCGAGTGGGCCAACATTCGTTCCGGTCATTCGACCAGCGGTTGGAGCGGGCGCGGCGGACTGACTCGCAATCCTTATGCTCTCGACCGCAATCCGTGTGGATCAAGCTCCGGAACCGGAGCCGGGGTATCGGCGAACCTGTGCGTCGCGGGCGTGGGCACGGAGACCGACGGGTCCGTGGTCTGTCCTTCTTCTGCAAACGGTCTGGCCGGGCTGAAACCTACGGTTGGACTTGTCAGCCGCAGCGGCATCATTCCGATCTCGCACAGCCAGGACACGTCGGGGCCGATGGCTCGCACGGTTCGCGATGTCGCCATTCTGCTCGGCGCCATGGCCGGAGCGGATCCGCAGGATCCTGCGACTGCCGACCGTCAACGTAAGCAATCCGCCGACTACACGAAGTTTCTCGATCCCGCCGGACTCAAGGGAGCGCGCCTGGGAGTGGTGCGCAAATATTTCGGTTTCAACGATGCGGTCGACAAGCTTATGAACACGCTCCTCGATGAAATGAAGCGCGCTGGGGCTGAGATCATTGATCCTGCCGATATTCCCACCATCGGCAAGTTCGATGACAGTGAGTTGACCGTCCTCCTCTACGAACTCAAGGCCGACCTAGCGGCATATCTGGTTCGCCGGGGTGGCGCTTCGGTGAAGAGTTTGAAGGATGTGATTGACTTCAACGAGCACAACCGCGACCGGGAGATGCCTTATTTCGGGCAAGACACTTTTCTCAAGTCGGAGCAGAAGGGTCCGCTCAGCACGAAAGAGTATGTTGATGCGTTGGCCCTGAATCACCAACTCAGTCGCGCCGAAGGCATCGACTTTGTCGTGGACAAGTTCAAACTGGACGCGCTCGTCGCTCCCACGGGAAGCCCCGCCTGGCTCACCGACCTGATCAATGGCGATCACGCCACCGGAGGCAGCTCCGGCGCTGCGGCCGTCGCCGGGTATCCCAACATCAACGTGACGGCCGGATTTCTGTGGGGATTGCCAGTTGGCATCTCTTTTTTCGGACGCGCCTGGAGCGAGCCTACGCTGCTCAAGATCGCTTATTCGTTCGAGCAGTTGACCAAGGCTCGGCAGAAGCCGCGCTTCTTGCCGACCATTGATGTGTAGAGACGGGGCTTGCCCCGTCTCGGCTGGCGCCATCTCCGGACGCGGCGAGAGCAAGACGCGGCGATCCGCGTCTCTACCGGCGGGCCGGGCGGACCGCGACGCTATTTCGGGGTTACGCCTGGGATCGGGGGTTTCCCGAGACTCGGCCGGTCCGGTGCCGGTCTATCTGGAATTACCGGCGAGATCGGCGGTAGATCGGGTCCTTTCGAATCCGGCATCAACGACGACGGCGAAGCAAACATCGGTTCCTGCAATGAATCCGCTTCCGACTGCGCTTGCGATGGCCGGATTCCCTTGGCTTCTACGATCGACCATCGCCAGTCTTCATCGGCTCCGGGAGTGATCCCGATATTTTCGTGAAACGCGGTTGTGCTGAAGGGCTTGGCCTCGGCCTTGAGATGATAGAGCAGCGTTACATCAGAGCGCCGCTCGACGGTGATGGGCGCAAGGCCTTCGGCGGCGGGAATCACTCGCGCACGTGCGGCTAGTTCGGCGTTTTCTCCAGGCTTGCGTTCGAGCGTCAGACCAATGGTGATTTCGCGAATATCCCAATCTGTTCCGTTAAATACTTCCAGCTGCAGACTTTCATCCTGAATCGAGCCGGGGCCGTCGAGTTTGAGCAGTTCGGTGAGCGGCAAGTCCTCGATCAGAATGGGCTTGATGAGCAGCGAACTGGCTCGGGCGTTGAAAGAAAGACTGCAGGTTACGTCCGGTGACGACACTTTGACGGTGTTGCCGGAAGGGTCAATCGAAAATACGGTCTTGTCTTGTTTGACGGGCCTGGCGTTCCTGGCATCATCCATGGCCTGGGTCAGATTGTCATTATCGATGACCTTGTCGGCGGCTGCTGGGTCGGGCTGCTGTTGAGGCTGCTGCTCCGATTTGTTCTTGCGCAGGCTGCGTGCGAGGTCGCCCAGCGAGGGTGCGTCGTCTTGCGCCACAGCGGCCAAGGGCAGCAGCGTGGCCAAGAGCATAGCGACGAGCGCAACGAACCGTAAATTGGGGAATCTAAATCGCATGATTTCGCTGGCTGAGGTGCGTGCTAAAGGGCGCTGGGGCACGCAGCGGGCCCACAGAGAAAGTTTAGGCGAGATGGAACGGAAAAGAAGTTACCGCAAGGACACGATGGTGCTAGCACTTCCAGAATTGGCACAGGAAGGATGGAAAAGGGGCATGGGCGCGCTCAGATCGAAGCGACGCGCAACGGGGGCGCGTCCATGTCCCTTTCACCAATGGTGCTTACAGCAGGCCAGAGGTACGGAGACGGGTGATCGGATCGGTTACCTGCATTGGTTGACGCTTAAAAACCCAGCGCGCCACCGCAATCCCCAATGCCGCATAAGCCAGATGCCAAAGTTTCATAAAATCGCTCCCCACGCCGGACCTATTGGGGAGAGACTACGAAGGTCCCGTCGTGGACTAACCCTACCTCTGCGGCATCGGCAGGTCTAGGCCACGAACGTGCCATCAAATCGCGCGAAAGTACTAGCGGGTAACCAAGGCGGGGTAACCAAGCGAGAGGAGGGTGTCGTGGGTAGAGGCGGGGCTGGCCGCGTCTCTGCTAGAGATTGTCGATCCAACCGCCGCCGACTACGATGTCGCCATCGTAGAAAACGGCGGCTTGACCGGGGGTGAGCGCGCGCTGCGGTTCGTCGAATGTAACTTGCACCGTGGTTCCTACTTCGTCCCGCCCCGCGGAGTCCATCGATTCAATGACGGCCGGCGCCGGCTGATGCTTGTGGCGGATCTTCACTGCGACCCGCATGGGCTCGCGCAGCTCGGGAGTCGAAATCAGGTTTACACGGTGGGCGCGGAGAGTCCGGGAGTAAAGTTCTTCGTCCTTGCCCACCACCACTTGCCGCGTCTCATTCTTGATTTGAATCACGTAGAGCGGCGAGCCGGTGGCTACACCGAGTCCCTTGCGCTGGCCGACTGTGAAATTGTGAACGCCGTGGTGCTCGCCGATTACCTTGCCGTCGGTGGTGACCATCTCGCCCCCAACTTCCGTCGAGCTATTTCCCTGCTCGCTGAGATACGCTTCAAGAAAACGCTTGTAATCACCCCCGGGGACAAAGCAGATTTCCTGCGAGTCGGGCTTTTCGGCGATTACGAGATGGTGTTGGCGGGCGAGTTCGCGTACTTCGGGCTTGGTCAGGGCGCCGAGCGGGAATAGTGTGCTGCTCAACTGCTCCTGCGTAAGTCCGAACAGGAAGTAAGTCTGGTCTTTCGACTTGTCGGTTGGGCGCTTCAGCAGCCAGCGGTCACGCTGCTCGTCAAAGACCACCTTGGCGTAGTGGCCGGTGGCAATCTTATCGGCGCCAATCTGTTGCGCCACAATAAGAAGCTGGTCAAACTTCAAGTGATTGTTGCAGAGACTGCAGGGGATTGGCGTACGCCCGGCAAGATACTCCTCGACGAACGGACGCACCACATCGCGCTCAAAACGCTCTTCGTGATTGACCACGTAGTAAGGGATGCCGAGGGTCTCGGCAACACGTCGCGCATCGTAAACATCGTCGATCGAACAGCAGCGGCCCTGGACTGATTCGGGCATGCCTTGGTATCCGGCGAGACGGCGCTGGTTCCAGAGTTGCATGGTCAGGCCGATGACGGTGCGGCCATCGGCGCGCAGCATGGCCGCAACGGTTGAGGAATCGACTCCTCCCGACATGGCTACGGCGATGGTGGTTGACTCAGTCATCGTGAACGTCTGCCTGACTTAGGACGTTGCCTTCGCAGCCTGCATTCGCCCCAGTCTTAGGATAACTCTACATAGCGCCCATACGAGAATAACCGCCGCGAAAAAAAGGCCTGCAAGCGGCCACCTCAGCTGCGTCACGAATTGGCGAGCCGCTTGCAGTTCATCGAATGAGGTCCATTCCTCGCTAATCTTGCCATCGACAATACGCCAAACCGTGATGCCACGTAATTCAAGCTTGACTCCCGTTGGAGGTAATCCATCATAGCCGGCGCCGGTATGGGTTCCCCGGAGGACCCATACCACCGTGACGAGGTCACCCTCGGCCACCATCAGGATCACGCTCATCCTAAGATCCGGAAAGGCCTTCTTCTCCGCACGAACTGCCGCCTGATCCTCCTGGAGATCGAAATTCCTGTGGAGGCCGCGGTTCACGAAATCCTTGGCATAGATTTCGTCTGCAACCTGGAATTTTCCCTGGTTGAAAATCTCTTCGAACACTCGCCCAGCGATCGCTCTATTTCTGGTCGTCTGCGAAACTGCGTCGGGCAAAACTGGAGTCTTGTCGGCGGCGAATACCGTCCCTACCTGAACGAGGGTCATGAGCAGCAACAGTAACGCCCGCCCCATGATGGTTCTCCCCAAGTGAAACTGACCATGGACTTCTGTAACACGCGAGACCCTCATTTCGAAAGAGCAGCCCTATAAACCGGGCTAAGTTCGCGCAGGCGCGACACTGTTTCGCGAACTGTCGCCAGGGCGAAGTCAATGTCCCCCTCACTGTTTTGCTTGCCGAGGCTAAAGCGAATGCTGGCTTTCGCGTGCTCGCGACTCAGACCCATGGCGGTCAGCACGTGTGACGGTTCGATCGCTCCGGAAGAGCACGCGGCGCCGGTCGAGACGGCCAGCCCCTTCAAGTCGAGCGCGATGACCAGCGACTCGCCTTCGATGCCGTCGAAGTAAATGTTGCTTGTGTTCGGCACTCGCGACGCAGGTTCACCGTTCAAAGCTGCACCGTCTGAGTCTGCGCCGTTTAAGCGCGTGGCTTCGATCTTGAGCAGTTCCCTTTCCAACTTGTCGCGCGCCGCGGCCATTTTCCGGTCGTCGCCGCGTTCGAAGCCCGCGATCGCCAATTCGGCTGCCTTCCCTAAACCGACGATACCCGGAACGTTCTCCGTGCCGGCGCGGCGCGAGCGTTCATGGCTCCCGCCATAGAGCAGGGGCGTAAGCGGAGTTCCCTTGCGGACATATAAAGCGCCCACCCCCTGCGGCCCGTGAAGCTTGTGGCCAGAGATGGCGAGCAGGTCGCATCCGATTTTGTTGACATCGATCGCGATCTTCCCCGCTGCTTGCACGGCGTCGGTGTGAAAGTAAATGTCGGCTTCCGTGGCAATCTTTCCAATCTCAGCTACGGGCTGCACGACGCCGGTTTCGTTGTTGGCGTGCATGATGGTGATCAGCTTCGTATTCGGCAGGATCGCGCGCTTCACGTCCGCCGGATCCACCAGTCCGCGACCATCTACTGGAATGCAGCTGACTTCGTATCCCTGAGCGGCGAGATGCTTGCAGGCATTGAGCACGGCATGATGTTCGACCCTCGAGGTGATCACGTGATCGCCCGCGCTCGCTCGACTCGAACTCGTCAAACCAAATATCGCCAGATTGTCGGCTTCCGTACCGCCGCTGGTGAACACGATCTCGGAGGCGCGGCAGCCAAGCAGGACGGCCACCGATTCACGCGCGCGCTCGACGGCGGCCCGTGTCTCCTGTCCATGATGGTGGATGGAGGACGCGTTGCCAAAGCGCTCGCCAAAGTAAGGCCGCATGGCCTCCAGGACCTCGGGGAGCACAGGGGTGGTCGCGTTGTTGTCGAGATAGACTCGCCGCATCATGCTGCTTCTATTGTACCGATGTTGTGGCGAAGCTCGGAAGTAGACACGGGGCTTGCCCCGTCTTGGCGGGCGCCATTTCCGGATGCGCAGCGGGCAAGACGCGGCAAGCCGGTCTCTACCCTGGAACCTAGTGGCTAAGAATCAATGCCCCTGGGCCATCTGCGGCGTGCGTTCCCCCAGGGTGAAATTCACCTCTGCGGCTTCGTGGGGATTAACCTTGACCGATTTGCCCCAGACGACGGGCTCGGAAAAAACGGGGCGCTTGACGCGCACTTGTGTCGCAATATCGTAGAGTGCGTTCTCGCCGACCACCCTCCACCCCTCATGCCAGGCCACGATTTCGTAATTGCCCGGAGGAACCTGGGTGAGTTCGAAATTGCCCGACTCATCGGTCACCGCATAGTAGGGATGCTTCGCCACTATCATCTCGCTATTCATCCAGACGTGTACGTTGCAGCGGAGGCTGACCCCGCCTTCGCGGGTCATGGGGCGCGAGATTTCCTGCCCCTCAAGAACAAAGGGGAGGTTGTAATCGGCGCTGCCCGTCATCTGCACGGTGTGCAGCAAGGGATCACTGTCCCGCACGGTCAAAGTCTCCTGTAGCGGCACCACCAGGATGTGCGGTTCGTAACGGCAGCTTTTTTGATTGAGATGCCGACGCGACACCGGCAAGTCCATCGCTTTCCCCCGGGTGATGTTCCTGAGAAACACGACCGTGTTGGCCACGCCACCGTTCGGGGCGACCAGCAAGCGCTCAAGGTCCCGCCGTTTCTGACCTAGCGGGTCGCAAACTTGCGGATCTTTGTTGATCTCGGAAGCCGTCAGGTGAGGCAAGGCTCCCTGCCACGTCACGGTTCCCCGGATCGTTCCTCCGTCCTGGACGGACACAACCTCATAGCCTTGTGCGGCACAAAATTCCGGCGCAAGAGCGATCGCGCACACCGCGAGCAGGCGAAAAATGGACTTCATACACACCACCTCAAAAAGCCGTCTTCGGGGGTAGACAAGCCCAGTTGTAGCACAGGTGGGAAACACAGCCACGCGGGAGGGATTCACCAAGTGACTTCGAAACGTAGCTGATATCGCGGTTCCCCAGGTTCCCGCGCCGATTCATCAATGACATTAGACTTTGCTCTGACGTCCGAGCAAGTAACGAGAGGACAACCACGAACGGGCTATAGCGTGGGTAGGCCGAATCGAAGGCAAGAAGCCAGTTGAGCTACAGGCGCTGAGACGGACCGAAAATGCCTGGTCTTCTCAAAAACGACAGACTAGCGTTTCCCGACCGGCACGTACTCTTGCGGATAGACGGGGCCGATGTAGTCGGCGCGCGGGCGGATCAGCCGGTTATCGTCGAGTTGTTCGATGATGTGAGCCGTCCAGCCGCCGATCCTTGACACAGCAAAAATCGGCGTGAACAGGTCCACATCGATACCGAGTACGTGATAGGTGGAGGCCGAATAGAAATCTACATTGACGTTGAGTTTTTTTTCAGACTTCACGAAATTTTCGATCTTTTGCGAATATTCGAACCACTTGGGATCGCCGCTCGAATGCCCCAGGTCGTGGGACATCCGCCGCAGGTGGGTAGCGCGCGGGTCCTCGGTGTGGTAGACGCGGTGTCCAAAAGCGGGGATTTTCTTCTTCTGCGCCAGCATTCCCTTGATGGATTCGATAGGGTCGATGCCACGGGCGTCGATTTCCATCAGAATCTTGAAGATGGCCTCGTTGGCGCCCCCGTGCAGCGGCCCCTTGAGCGTGCCAATGGCAGAAGTCACCGCAGAGTGCATATCGGAAAGGGTTGCGGCGGTAATCCGGGCAGCGAAGGTGGAAGCATTCAGTTCATGGTCGGCGTGCAGAATGAGTGCTATATCCAGAGCGCGCTCGGCGGTCTGCGAGGGCGCGGCGCCGTTCAGCATGAGCAGGAAATTCGCCGCGTGCGAGAGCGATCGATCCGGCTCCACCAACGGCTTCCCTTTGCGAATGCGGTCGTAGTTGGCCACGATCATCGCGATTTGCGAGGTCAGGCGAATCGCTTTGTTGACGTTCGCGTCGTGATCAATACTATTGCTGTCGAATTCAGGATCGTAAAATGAAAGCGCGGAAACCGCCGTACGCAGTACATCCATCGGTAGCGCGTGTTTCGGCGCCGAACGCAGGAGGGAAATAATGGACGGGTCCAGCTTGCGCTCGCTCGCCAGGCGCTCGCTCAGGGTCTTGAGTTCGCCGACGTCGGGTAAATGTCCGAACCACAGCAGGTGGCAGACCTCCTCAAAGGTGGAGTGGTCGGCCAAATCGTGGATATCATAGCCGCGATAGGCGAGCACTCCCTGTTCGCCGTCGATGTAGCAGATGCTGGATGTGGTAGCGACAACCCCTTCCAGTCCCTTGGGCGCGTGCAGGCTGGCAACGCTTGACATGGTTCCTCGCTGGCAAAACGGATGGAGATGGACCTGCATTGCTCTGGCGCACAAAGAAGCACGCCACGGCAACTCTCTTTTATACGCCACACGGGCGGCAGTTTCCAAGCGCGCGGCTTGGCCTGGAAAGGTGCGCGGCGTACACTAAACGGTTTGCCATTGGCGCTGGAAAAAGGCGCGCCAAGGGCGGCGACCCTGGAACGATTCGGAGAATTCATGAAGACCAGACGGCTTAGTTTCGGCATCGGCATCATCCTTGCGCTTGCAACGCCGCTGGCGCTCGCGGATGAGGGTATGTGGTTGTTCAACGCCTTCCCCAAAGATCGGGTGCAGAAGGAATACGGTTTTCTGCCGACCCGAGAATGGCTGGACCACCTCCGTCTATCGTCGGTGCGTTTCAGGAACGGCTCCGGTTCATTCGTGTCGCCGAACGGCCTCACCTTCACCAATCATCACATCGGCGCCGACTGCATCGAGAAACTCGCCACCTCCGGCCATGACTACCTGAAGACCGGCTTTTATGCCAAGACCCAGGCTGAGGAAGCCAAGTGTCCCGACCTTGAACTGGACGTGCTGCTTGGTATCGACGATGTCACCGCGAAAGTAAAAGCCGCCGCCCCGCCAATCCTGTCCACCGCCGACGCTGGCCGGGCACAGCGCTCAGCGATGAGCGAGATCGAGAAAGACTGCGCGACTTCAACCGGCTTGCGCTGCGATGTGGTGACGCTCTATTCGGGTGAAGTTTACAACCTCTACAAGTACAAGAAGTACACCGACGTGCGCCTGGTGTTTGCACCTGAATTTGACGCGGCGATGTTCGGCGGCGATCCCGACAACTTTACCTTTCCGCGCTATGACTTCGACGTCACTTTCTTCCGCATCTATGAGAACGACAAGCCGGTCCATCTCGATAACTACCTGCACTGGTCCAAGGTCGGAGTCAAAGATGGTGATCTGATTTTCGTACCCGGCAACCCCGGCGGCACGGATCGTCTGAGAACGGTGGCGGAATTACAGTTTCTCAAGAATGTGGATTATCCGTCGCGCCTCGCCAACTACAAACGCCGGATCGCCGTGCTCCAGACGTTCGGTGCGGAGTCGGCGGAGAACGCGCGCATTGCCCAGGAAGGCCTCTTCACGTTGCAGAATTCACAGAAGGTGATCAAGGGCAGGTATGACGGGCTGCAGGATATGGCGGTTTTGACGCAGAAGAATACGGCGGAGCGCGAGCGGGAAAAAGCTTACATGGATCAGCACGTCGGTGAGCCCAACCCCTGGGAGGCGATTTCCAATGCGATGAAGATTAACCGGGAAATTTATGATCCGCTTACTTACGTCGAGCGCATGCGTGGGTTCAATTCCGATCTGACGACCTACGCCCGGACTCTGGTGCGTGCCGCCCACGAAAAGTCGAAGCCCAACGGCGACCGCCTGCGCGAATATCGCGATTCTGCCCTGCCGTCGCTCGAGCAGCAACTGTTCAGCACCGCTCCCATCTACAAGAATCTTGAAACTGCGACGTTAGTCGTCGGTTTCGCCCAGATGCAGGAAGCGCTGGGACCTGAAGATGCTGCTGTGAAAGCGGCGCTGAACGGCAAGTCTCCCGAAGAGGCTACCAAAACGCTGATCGCCGGCACCAAACTGGACGATGTGGCGGTCCGTAAGCAACTCTATGCCGGCGGGAGGGCAGCGGTCGATGCGAGCACGGATCCATTGATCGTGCTGATGCGCACCGTGGATCCCGAGGCACGAGCGGTTCGCCGGCGCTATGACGATGAGGTCGACGCGGTGGTGCGGCGCGATGGCGCAACCATCGCCCGGGCACGGTTTGCACAGACCGGCTTTACCCAGCCTCCGGATGCGACTTTTACGCTGCGCCTCAGTTATGGAACGGTGAAGGGGTATGAGGAGAATGGAAAAACAATTCCTTACTTCACCACCTTCAGCGGCGCCTTCCAGCATGCCGAAGAGCACGGTAATCAACCTCCGTTCAATCTGGCGGACAGCTGGCTGAAGATGAAGTCGAAGCTCAATCTTCAGACGCCGGTGAATTATGTATCCACCGCGGACATCATCGGCGGCAACTCGGGTAGTCCGACCGTGAACCAGGTGGGCGAAGTGGTCGGAATCGTCTTCGATGGGAATATTGAGTCGATGGTTTGGGATTTCTACTACGACGATCGGCAGGCGCGGGCCCTAAGCGTCGACTCGCGTGGCATTATCGAAGCGCTGCGCAACATCTACGGCGCCGACGCTCTGGTTGACGAATTGACCGGGACGAAAGACGCCAAGACGCCCGGCGAATAAAACACCGAGCACACCGGAGGAACACGGGAAACAAAGACCGTGATGCTTTGCCCTGTGGCCCCCTGCGGTTAAGCTTTTTGCCGACTGATCCGCGACTATTGTGGCCAGAGCGAGGCCGCGGTCTTGCTCAAAATCTGCTCTCGCATCGCTTGGCTGATGGGCAGCGCCTTGAATTCCGCGAGGTTCTGCCCGACGTCGGGAACACCCGGGCCTGGCCAGTCGGTGCCAAACAACGTCTTGTGCGCGATCTCATCGAGCCTCGGGAAATATTTCAACAACGTTTTCGGCGGAATGCCGCTGATGTCGAGATAGACGTTCGGGTGCCGGCGGATAAGAAAAAACGCGGTGGACATCCAGAGCGGTCGGCCGCCATGTGCCAGCAGGATTTTAAGCTTGGGGAAATCGACCGCAACATCGTCAAGGTAGATGGGGTCGCCGTATTTGTTGCGCGCGCCGGGAAAAATCGACGTCCCGGTGTGGAACATTACGGGGATTCCATTGGCCTCGGCCGCCCGGTAGATGACTTCGAGCTCCGTCACGCCGTTCAGATAATCGTTCGGAAACAGAAGCTGATGCGGCGGGTGGATCTTGATCATGCGCAGGCCGAGGCGCAGGATGTGCTCGACATCCGCCATGATGTTGGTAGTGTGCCGCGGGTGCAGGCTGCCACAGGAGATCAACCGCTTCGGATCGTACCGGGTGTAGTCGGCGACGAATTGATTGACCTCGGCGGTAAAGCCGATCACCTCCGGTGCGACATAATTGATCAGCGCGGCACGGTCGACGCCCGAACGGTCCAGATATTTCAGGAAGGCCTTGGGTGAGCGGCAATACTCCGCGATCTCATCGAAATTCGCGCGCTTGCGCTTCATCAGTTCGAGCGCATGCGGCTTGAAGAGTTCGATGGGTTCGATGTGGATGTGGCAGTCGGTGATCAATAGCCGTTCTCCGTTCTCAGCCTCGCCGTCGCAAAGGTTTTTGGTTCGCTGCTCTTAGTACAATGGCACTTTCGGATCCACGGTCCGCGCCCAGCCGTCGATTCCGCCGCGCATGGATTGAACTTTTTCGTATCCCTGCTGGCGGAGCCAGTTGGTAACCGACAGCGACCGGACGCCGTGATGGCACATGACCACGATGTAATCGTCAGGGTCGAGTTCCTGGTGAGCCCGCGTCGGGATGTCACCCATCGGAATGTGCTTCGTCCCTTCGATGCGGGACGCCTCGTATTCCCAGGGCTCGCGAACATCGAGCAACGTAAATGTTTCTCCGCGCTGCCGCAGCGACTTGACCTGGCCGGGAGAGATTTCGAAGTCCATAGTTCGATCTTAAGTCGGATCTTCAGTTTGAGCTTATCCGTAGAGACGGGGCTTGCTCCGTCTCACTGGCAGCAAGACGCGGCAAGCCGCGTCTCTACTCCAAATCAGACTTTATTCCTGCGAAGCTCGGGTTCACTTCGCAGCGTGGTCAGACTTATCAGCGCGGCGGCGGCCCAGAGCGCGCCGGTCCCAATGCGAGCGGTTCGCACATCGGCGGACGGGACGTTGTGCCACAGCGTTAACCCACAACCCGCCACGAAATTGATGACCAGCAGGCCGAAAAACACACGCTCGCGCAGGCAGCGCGTGTCGAGCGCCAAGCCGGCCAGCAAGACGATCCACACGATGTAGGTGGCGGCGGTCCAGAGGTCATGCGGCCAGTCATACTCGTGGCGGGTGACGTGGCCAAAGGAAATCCACGCGAAATAGGCGCAACCGAGAAAGCCGGCCACGCTCCACAATGGCGTGCTGCACATCAGGTGACGGGAGGGCTGCTTCGCCCCGTTCTTCTCCCCGACCTCTGCCCCGGCCCCAACCTTCGCGTTTTCTATTTGCCTGTCCATTTCGGTGGTCGTTTCTCAAGGAAGGCAATGATACCCTCACGCGCGTCCGCGGTCGAGATAAGTTCTTCGAGGTAAATCTTTTCGGCCCGCGCCAGACCTTTGTCGAAGTGAATTGCATCCCACGCGTAGATGGCTTTCTTAGCGTGCGCGAGTGCGATCGGGCTGAGGACGCGGAGTTCAGCCAGCGTCCGTTCGACGACCGATTCGAGTTCCTCGGTTGCCACCGATCGGTTCGCTAGGCCCATCGCCGCGGCCTTGTCACCCGAGAACTGGCGTCCGGTCAGGATGAGTTCGGCGGCGTGCTTCTGACCGACGAGCGGGGCCAGAGCCACCGCGGCGACCGGTGGGTAGCATGCCAGCTTGATTTCGGGAAATCCCCAGGTGGCGTCACTGGCGGTGTAAATCATGTCGCAAACGGCGGCTAGTTCCGCGCCTCCGCCGAGGCAAGCGCCGCGGACGGCGGCAATCGTGACTTTTCGCGAGGCTACAACCGCGCGGATTGCTCCGTGAAAGCTGGTGAGCATCTCATGGATTTGCTCGGGGAGGTGAGCTTTGATGTCCACCCCGGCAGAGAAAGCATGGACCTCGCCTTCGAAAACAATCACGGAGACGTCGCTGCGCGGTTCGAGTTCCGTGAGCGTCTGCTGAAGTTCGCGCGCCATGTGCAGGTCGATGACGTTTAGGGGCGGGTTGATCAGCCTGATGCGCGCGACGGATGCCGCGACTTTTGCTTCGACTCGAGTTGTGGCGGCGGCCATCTTTGTTGGTGGTTCCTGCGAAACGGGCGGCTGTCCCTTCGCGAACCTCGCTAGAGGTTAATGGCCGATTTGCGCGGCTCGCCAATGGTCGACAGCGGATCGCGCGCGCCTTCTTTTTCTTTGATCCACTTCTTTTCGTTGCGGATGATGTCGAGCAGCAGCTCTTTATCTTTCGCGCTGGGAAGATTCTCTTCGCAGTGCTGCTCGTAGGCGCGATCGTCCAATGGCTCGCCGGTTTCGCAGTGATACTTCTGCCCCGCCCACCGTCCGATGTTGCGGTTGAAGTGGATGTCGGGGGTGTAGAACCTCTTCTCACCCGGCTTCAGGAACGTGTTCAACTTATCCACCAATCCCGCAACTTCCTGCCGATAGAGATGACGGCTGTAGTCGTTCAGGTCATCGAGGTCGGCAGCTTTTTCATTCTGCAGTTCGTCATATCGTCCTTTGATTCCCCAGACGTAGGCCCAGTGCGCCGAAGAAGAATGATCGGTGCCGAAAAGGTCGAACGAACTCGAGATCCATTTGTTCAGGTATTTCTGCAGCAGCCAGCGCGGGATCACGCCCGCTTCGACTACGCGCCGCAAACCATCGTGGCCGGTTCCCATGTGGAAAGCTTCCTCGCGCAGCATATAAGAGGTCGATCGTCCCAGCGGCGCGAATGATGAATACTTGAGCATCTGCAGCTGGAACTTGCCGTCGCGATCCACGAAATCTGTATAGGTGAAGAAGTCGAGCCAGTTATCGACGTCGACATTGAACGTACCCAGCAATCGTTTGTTTTCAAATGCCCGTCGCTCCAGCATTTTCTGCGCTTCGACCTTGCCGGACGACCCGAAGAAGTCGATGAGCAGGGCGCACATTTGCCAGCCGTGCCGCATCTCTTCGATCATGACGCGGGTGATCGCGCGACGATCATATTCCGTCGGTGCGGTTGCAAACAGGTTGCGCTGCTGCTCTACGCTGGCGAATTCGGTGTCGCCCTGGTAGATGATCATGTTCATGAGCGCATCGCGCATCTGCTGCGTGGGGACCTGGCGCAGGTTCTCCCACTTGTTGCGGCCTTTGTAGGAACCGAACTGGATCTCCCCGGTCTCGATCGCTCCGTAGAGCGTATCGAAGTGGAAGGCCTCGACGTCGTCTTTGTCGACGCCAACTTCCTTGCGCCACTCGTTGAACAGACCGACCCACTCACTGAAGTTTCCGATTTTCGCCACTTTGCCTGGCATGAGACCTCAAATTCTTACCACGGGGAGCACAGAGGAATACAGGGGAAACGCCACAGTGG
>Ga0070761_10001394_pt1 | contig 15122 bp, 11 predicted proteins | sample HubBroMetageREF1_FD_66724 | JGI IMG/M metagenome (GOLD analysis project Ga0070761, IMG submission 66724) | Reference soil microbial communities from the Hubbard Brook experimental Forest, New Hampshire, USA - Hubbard Brook CCASE Soil... | ecosystem: Environmental > Terrestrial > Soil >... | reverse complement strand
CTACCAGCAGTTCGCGCCCTACGTGGACCGCATGGATTACGTGGCTGCGGTTTCCAACGGCTTGGGCTACTGCCTGGCGGTCGAGAAGCTGCTGAACATCGAAGCGCCGCCGCGCGCGCAGGCCGTGCGCGTAATCCTGACTGAACTGAACCGCATCGCCAGCCATCTGTTGTGGCTGGGCACGCATGCGTTGGATATCGGCGCCATCACGCCGGTATTCTACTGCCTGCGCGAGCGGGAGGAAGTGCTCAAGATCTTCGAAAATTACTGCGGCGCCCGCTTGACCACGCACGCGTTCCGCATTGGCGGACTGCAGTACGAAACCTACGACGGCTTTGAGGAGGAGGTCAAGAAGTTCTGCGACTGGTTCATCCCCAAGGTGGATGAATACGAGGAACTGCTGACCAACAATCGGATCTGGGTGGGGCGGCTGAAGGGCGTGGGCGTTCTGTCGGCCGACGAATGCAAAGAGTACGGCGTTACGGGGCCGGTCCTGCGTGCGGCCGGCGTGGCCTGGGACCTGCGCAAGGCGCAGCCATATTCCGGGTACGAGCAGTATGAGTTCGACATCCCTACGGCCGAGAATGGCGACACCTATGACCGGTACACGGTGCGCATGGAGGAGATGCGGCAATCCACCCGCATCCTGCGGCAGGCGGTCGATCGCATCCCCAGTGGACCGATCATGGGTAAGGTTCCCAAGGTGGTGAAGCCGCCGGTGGGCGAAGCTTATGTGTCGATCGAAGCGCCCAAAGGCGAACTCGGATATTTCATCGTCAGCGACAACTCCACGCAACCGTATCGTATGCGTGTGCGCCCGCCATCGTTTGTGAATCTGCAGGCGCTCGACTGCATGGTGCGTGGCGGGCTGGTGGCCGACGTGGTGGCGATTATTGGTACTCTGGATATCGTGCTGGGCGAGGTGGATCGATGAAACGCGCGGACACGGCGACGTGGAGACGCGGTGAGCCGGGCGCGTGCTTTCTCCGTGTCTCCGCGTCTCCCGATCTCCGCGTCGGAATAGAAGGTTGCAAATGATTACTAAGTTTCTGCGAACCGTCTTTCTCGTAGACCTCTTCCAGGGTCTCTGGGTGACCTTCCGCAACCAGGACCCCAAGCGGATTTATACGGAGCAGTATCCTGCCGAGCGCCCTAAAGTGGGCGAGCGGTATCGTGGCGCGCCACGGCTCAACATCAATCCGGATAACGGCGAGACGCTGTGCATCTCCTGCAACCTGTGCGCGTTGGCCTGCCCGGAAAATCTCATCGTGGTCACCAGCCAGCGCAACGAGCAGACCAAGCGCAAGGACCTGACGACCTTCATTTACGACACCTCCCGCTGCATGTTCTGTGGGCTGTGCGAGGATGCTTGCCCGGTAGACGCGCTCGAGCTTACGCAGGATTTCGAACTGGCCAGCTACACCCGCGAGGGCGCCATCTGGGATCGCCAGATGCTCGAAGAAGGTCCCAAGCCTACCCAATACAAATGTTGACGCCAGAGCTAACCCAGGCAATCTCCTTCTACATCTTCGCCGCCATGGTGTTGGCCGGTGCGATTCTGACCATTACCCGCCGAAACGCCGTGCATAGCGCCTTGTTCCTGATTGTCTCGCTGATGGGCGTGGCGGGCTTGTACCTGTTGCAGCAGGCGGAATTCCTGTTCGCGGTGCAGATCGTGCTGTATATCGGCGGCATCATGGTGCTGTTCCTGTTCGTGATCATGCTGGTGAATCTGGATCAGGCCGCCAAGGAGAAACAGTTCAACGGTCAATGGATCGTCGCGCTGGTCTCGGTGGCTGCGGTGGGCTTGCAGGTATTCTGGTTCCTGGGGAAGGGCGGCGCCGCCTTTAAGATCGCGCAGCCCGGCCTCCTGCCCGCGGCTTCCGCTTTGGGAAATACCGAGCAACTGGCCGACGTTTTGTTCAAAGAGTATCTGCTGCCGTTCGAGATCGCATCCATCCTGCTGCTGGTGGCGGTGGTGGGTTCGGTGGTGATGGCCAAGAAACGGATCTGAAAAATGTACCCGATTACCACAGCACACTACATCGCCCTGAGCGCGGCTCTACTGCTGATCGGTACGGTAGGCGTCCTGACCAGGCGGAACATCGTCATCATTTTGATGTCCATCGAGCTGATCCTGAACGCAGTCAATATCAATCTGGTGGCATTCTCACAGGCGCTGCATAATCTGAACGGGCAGGTGTTCGCAATCTTCGTGATCACCGATGCGGTGGCCGAAGCGGCCGTGGGGCTGGGCATCCTGATCGCACTGTTCCGCAACAAGGAGACAGTGCTGGCGGACGAGGTGGACTTACTGAAATGGTAAGAGTGTCACTTAGCCTTGCCCACCGGCATGAATTATGGCTACGAGCAGACTTGCCCTATGCCGCGTACTTTTCTCAAGAGACTCGATTCTGCATAGATTGTGGGGCGGACCCCCTGGTCCGCGCGGGTCCCCCTGGACCCGCTCCTCGCTTTAAAATCAATCGCTTGACCTCGGCGACGGGCCGACGAGGGCGGCGGCGGCGGTCCAGGGGGACCGCCCCACAATTTATCCAGGTGTGCGGTCGCGGGAAAAGTAAGTGGCATTGGGCAGAATTGCCCGCCCCACAACAGGTGGTTCTATGAACTTCCTCGACCTGATCTGGCTTATCCCGCTGTTCCCTCTGTGCGGCGCGTTGCTCATGCTGCTGTTCGGGAGAATGCTCGATCCGCAGCCCGCGTCGGACGTGGCGGTGGCGCCGGGCGTAGAGCACACGCACGACGAGCACGATCATCATCATGATCATGGCCACAGTCACTCGCATGACCACGGGCATTCTCACGATCACGGCCACGATCATCATCGCCACTCCCCGCTGAAAGTGCTGGTCAGCCTGATCTGCCCCGGAATGGTGCTGATCTCGTTTCTGCTCTCTGTGGGCGCGGTCTGGCAGTTGACGAATGAGCCCGGGCGGGTCCACGAATTGGTCCAGTTCAGGTGGCTGGCGGGGCTGCCGTTCCACATGATCGATGGGCGCGTAGCCACATTCAGCGCCGACTGGGGCTTCCTGCTCGATCCGCTAAGCGCGGTAATGATCCTGGTGGTCACGGGCATCGGTTTCTTGATCCACGTCTATTCCACCGGCTACATGGCCCATGACAACGGCTATTACCGGTTCTTCGGCTACCTGAACCTGTTCATCTTTTTCATGCTGATGCTGGTGCTGGCCAACAACTACACATTGCTTTTTGTGGGATGGGAAGGCGTGGGTTTGTGCAGCTACCTGCTGATCGGTTTCTACTTCCAGAAAAAGTCGGCAGGGGACGCGGGCAAGAAGGCGTTCATCGTCAACCGGGTGGGCGATGCCGGGTTCATCCTGGGCATGTTGCTGATGTTCAGCGTGCTCGGGACCGTTCGCTTCGTGGCCGTGAACGCGGCGCTACGCGGCCCGCAATTCCACGCGGAGACGGCGGGATTCGGCGTGTTGAGCGTCATGGCGCTGCTGTTCTTCATCGGCGCAACCGGCAAGTCCGCGCAATTTCCGCTATATGTCTGGCTGCCGGATGCCATGGAAGGTCCCACGCCGGTTTCCGCCTTGATCCATGCCGCCACCATGGTGACCGCGGGCGTGTACATGGTGGCGCGTTCCTCGGCCTTGTTCGAATTGACGCCGAAGACCTTGGGAATTGTCGCGGCGGTGGGCGCGTTCACCGCGATCCTGGCGGCGACCATCGCCCTGGTGCAGAACGATATCAAGCGCGTGCTGGCTTATTCGACCGTAAGCCAGCTCGGCTACATGTTTCTGGCGCTGGGCGTGGGCGCATATTGGGTGGCGGTCTTCCATCTGTTTACACACGCATTTTTCAAGGCGCTGCTCTTCTTGGATTCCGGCTCGGTGATTCACGCCATGGGCGGCGAGCAGGATATGCGTCGCATGGGCGGACTGAAGGACAAAATTCCGATCACGCACTGGACCATGTGGGTCGGCTCGGTGGCCATCGCCGGCATTCCGGGATTCGCGGGCTTCTTCTCGAAGGATGAAATTCTTTGGCAGGCATTTAGTTCTAAGACCGGTTCGAATGTGCTGTGGATCGTCGGCCTGGTGACTGCCGGTCTGACCGCGTTCTACATGTGGCGCCTTATGAACATGACGTTCTACGGCAAGTCGCGTGTGGCGCCGGAAGTGGCCGCGCATATCCATGAATCGCCCCCTGCGATGACGATTCCGCTGATGCTGCTGGCCGTGGGCGGCGTGTTCGCCGGTTGGCTAGGCGTTCCGCATGCTTGGAACTTGTCGGATCAGTTCCATGGGTTTGAACATTGGCTGGAGCCGGCCTTCGCCTCGGCAGCCACGGAAGCGGCCAAAGGAGGGGCGCATGACGCTTCCACGGAGTGGATTCTGATGGGGGTTTCAGTAGCCGTGGCCATTATCGGGATCGTGGTGGCCCGCTATTTCTATCACCACAAGCCCCATGTTCCGGATACGCTCGAAAAATCGCTGAGGCCGCTACACGGACTGCTCTATAACAAGTATTACGTGGACGAAGTTTACGACTTTCTGTTCGTCAACGGACTGTGTAAAGGCGGCGGCGAAGCGTTGGGCGCATTCGATCGCAACGTGGTGGATGGCGCGGTGAATGGCGCTGGATGGCTGACGCGCTTTTCCTCGCGCGTCTCGATGTGGTGGGATACGTGGATCGTGGATGGCGCGGTGCGTCTGGGGTCATTCACCGTCAAGCTGCTATCCTACCCGGTTTGTATCCTGCAAACCGGACGCGTGCAGGCCTACGCCCTCTTCGTCGTGGTAGGAGTGCTGGTTTTCTTCGGGTATTACCTGGCGGGTAAATAATGACCGACCACTTACTCAGTCTGGTGCTGTTCACGCCCCTCGCGGGACTGCTGGTCCTGCTGTTCATTCCGTCGCGCCAGAAGGAATTGATCAAAGTCTGGGCGAATCTGGCCAGCTTCGCCGGTTTTCTGATTTCGCTGCCGCTGGTTTCGCGTTTCGACAAAGGCGTGTCCGGTTTTCAGTTCGTGGAGCGTGCCAACTGGATACCCAGCCTGGGCGCGCAATATCTGATCGGCATCGATGGCATCAGCCTGCTCCTGATCATGCTAACGACGGTGATCGGCTTCATCGCCATACTCTCTTCGTGGAACGCCATCCAGGACCGGCTCAAAGAATACTACTGTATGTTCCTGCTGCTGCAGGTGGGCATGCTGGGCGTATTCATGTCGATGGATTTCTTCCTGTTCTACGTGTTCTGGGAACTGGTGCTGGTGCCCATGTACTTCATCATCGGCGTGTGGGGCGGGCCGCGCAAACTGTACGCGGCCATCAAGTTTTTCCTCTACACGCTGGCTGGCTCCGTGCTGATGCTGCTGGGCATCCTAACGCTCTACTTCCAATACGCCAGCCAGTTTGGCAGATATACTTTTGAAATCTCCGAATTGATGAAGCTGAGCCTGCCGCTGGGCTTGCAGCAATGGGTCTTCTGGGCCTTTTTCCTGGGGTTCGCCATCAAGGTGCCGATGTTCCCGTTTCACACCTGGCTGCCCGATGCGCACGTGGAAGCGCCCACGGCGGGATCCGTCATCCTGGCCAGCGTGCTGCTGAAGATGGGGACTTACGGCTTCATCCGCTTCTCGCTGCCTTTGCTGCCCCAGGCTTCTGTGGATCAGACCATCGTGCAGATTCTGGCGGTGCTCTCGATCGTCGGGATTATCTACGGCGCGCTGGTGAGCCTGATGCAAAAGGATTGGAAGAAGCTGGTGGCGTATTCTTCGGTGAGTCACCTGGGTTTCTGCACCTTGGGCATTTTTGCGATGAACCCCAATGGCCTGGCCGGCAGCGTGTTGCAACAGATCAATCACGGCATCTCGACCGGGATGCTCTTCTTGATCATCGGGGTGATCTACGAGCGGCGGCACACGCGCGAGATCGCGGAGTACGGCGGCTTGGCGCATGTCATGCCGAAGTACGCGGTGATCTTCGCTATCGCGATGTTGAGTTCCGCGGGATTGCCGCTGCTGAATGGTTTCGTGGGCGAGTTTACGATTCTGCAGGGCGCGTTCGAGGCCAACCGCGTGTGGGCGGCCTTCGCTGTGACCGGCGTGGTCTTCGGCGCCGCGTACCTGTTATGGCTCTATCAGCGCACCATGCTGGGCCAGATCGCCAACGGGAAGAATCTGCATCTGCCGGATCTCAGCCTGCGCGAGATTGTAGTTTTCCTGCCGCTGATCGCCTGGGCTATCTGGATCGGCGTTTACCCGAAGCCGTACTTCGACATTCTGGAAAAACCCGTGCAGCGCATTGTGGAGCGCGTGCGCCCGGGATACTATCAGGGCGGCGCGCAGGCCGCTATTAAGCCAGGGCATTATCAAGGCCGGGTCGGGGGCCGGGTGCCGGGGGTGAGTGGCCAATGAACCAGTTCTATACTGCCACCGACCATTTTGTTCTCGTTCCAGCGGTGATGCTGGCTTTGTTCGGATGCGCCATCCTGCTGTTCGATTTCGTGGTTTTCCCGGATCCGCGGCAGCGCAAGTACTTGCTGTTCTTCCTGATCCTGGGCGAAGGGTTTGCCGGGTTCGGCTTGTGGAAGCAACAGGCGAACCTAGCCAACGGCGCGCTCGAAGCTTTCCACGGCTCGCTGATCATGGACGGCTTCTCTATCTTTTTCAATTGGATTTTCATCGCTGCAACGCTGATTGTCGCGATTGTCTCCTATAAGTACCTTGAGATAGAAGGTGAGCACCACGGCGAGTATTACTCGCTGTTGATGTTCGCCCAATGCGGCATGTTCTTCCTGGCCGCCGGCACGGACCTGGTCACTCTCTTCATCGGCCTGGAATTGATGGCGCTCTCGTTCTATGTGATGGTCGGTTTTCTGCGCACCAGCAAACGCTCCAACGAAGCGGCCATGAAGTATCTGCTGCTCGGCGCATTTTCGAGCGGTTTCCTGGCTTACGGCTTCTCGGTGATGTACGGGATTTCCGGATCCACCAAGCTGACGGAGATCGCCGCGCATATGGAAGCCCGCGGGCCGTTCGATCCGCTGGTCTTACTGGCCTTGGCCACTACCTCCGTCGGCCTGCTCTTCAAGGTTTCGGCTGTGCCGTTTCATATGTGGGCTCCGGACGCCTATGAAGGCGCTCCGACCACTGTTACAGCTTATCTTTCGGTGGCCTCCAAAGCGGCATCCATCGCCTTCCTGCTGCGCATCTTCCTCGGTCCGCTGGCCTCCGCGAGGGATGCCTGGGAGCCAATCCTGAGCTTCATCGCGGTGGCCACCATGACGGTTGGCAACCTGGCCGCCATCAATCAGAGCAACATCAAGCGGCTGCTGGCCTACAGTTCCATTTCGCACGCCGGCTACATGCTGCTCGGTCTGATCGCCGGCAATGCTACAGGTATCAAGGGTATCGCCGTCTATGTCATGGTTTACACGTTTATGAACCTGGGCGCGTTCCTGGTGCTAGTGGCGCTGCGCCGCAAAGGTATTATCGGCGAAGATATGGACGATATCGCCGGTTTGATGCATAAAAGCCCGGGTTATGCGTTGCTGATGCTGATCTTCCTGCTGTCGCTGGCCGGAATTCCGCCGACGGCCGGCTTCCTGGGCAAGTATTACATCTTTCTGTCGCTTATAGAGACTCACCACTACACGCTGGCAGTTATAGGAACGCTCTATGTCGCCGTGGCCATTTACTATTACTTCCGCATTGTGCGCAGCATGTTTGCGCGAGACCTCACTGAACAGGCGCCGCTCTCCACCAGTTTCGGATTGCGCGTCGCGCTGGCAGTGAGCGCCATTCTAACACTGGGAATCGGCCTCTATCCGGAGCCCTTCCTGCGACTGGCGGAGACTTCGTTGCTGCATTAGGAATATATGGACGCGATCATCCACCATCCCTTATTCACGCCGCTGATTGTAACGTTGGTGGTCATCGCGCTGTTCCCGCTGGTGGCCGGGTACATCGTGCTGATCGAGCGCAAAGTGCTGGCGGATTTTCAGGTGCGGCTGGGCCCCATGCGCGTCGGTCCGCACGGGTTGTTGCAGCCCATCGCCGATGCTCTGAAGCTCTTGATCAAGGAAGACATCATCCCGACGGAAGCGGATAAGTCGATATTCTGGCTGGCGCCCGTAATATCGACCTTCACCGGGCTGACTGCGTTCGCTGTCATTCCATTCAGCAAGTATTTGTATGTTGCGGATGTGAATGTGGGACTGCTGGTGATTTCGGCTATGTCGGCGGTGGGTATACTGGGGATCATCCTGGGCGGCTGGGCTTCCAATAGTCACTATCCGTTGCTCGGAGCGCTGCGCAGCGCGGCGCAGCTTGTAAGCTACGAAGTGGCCCTGTCATTCGCGCTGCTCTCCGGTGTGATGGTGGCGGGCACGCTGAGCATGCAGGGAATCATTCAAGCGCAGCAGGCTCGCGGGATCTGGTTCGTCTTCTCCAATTATGGCTTCATGATCGTGCCGTTCGTGGTATATATTATCGCCGCCACGGCGGAGACTAACCGCGCTCCATTCGACCTGCCCGAAGCGGAGTCCGAGTTAGTGGCCGGCTTCCACACGGAGTATAGCGGCTTCCGCTGGGCGCTCTATTTCTTGGCGGAGTATGCCAATATCTTCGTGATTTCTTCGGTGGCGGTGACATTGTTCTGGGGTGGATGGCTGCGGCCGTTCCCCAGCGTCTCCTGGCTGGCGTCGCTCAACTATATCGTGCCGCTGGTGGTGTTCGCCGGTTCCGGCCTCGCCAGCCTGACTCTGGTGCAGAAGTTGAAAGATACTATGCAGCAGAAAGTGCTGGTCGGGGCGGCGTTGCTGCTGGTACTGATCGGCGCAATCTACATGTTTCCCCCTTTCAATGCTGCGGCCATTGGGGTCTTTTGGTTCCTCTTCAAGGTGTCGACGATTATCTATCTGATGATCTGGTTCCGCGGCACCTTTCCGCGCTTCCGCTACGACCAACTCATGAATATCGGGTGGAAAGTGATGATCCCGGTGGGCATGGCGTCGATTGTGATCAACGCGCTGCTGGGCATGGCGTAACCCGCGCGAGACTTTCCGCACTCCGTCGCACTATTTCCCTTGAATTGAGATTTCCGCTGAATGTGTTGGCTGGGGCGTTTTTGGCGTCCCAAACGCCGACCGGCCCGGTTTGCTCCCGGGCCGGCCAGTCCACGTTTGGGCGGAAAGGAGGCAGCGTATGCTTGTCATAACGCTGACCATTACGCCTCAGGGGTCACCTCAAAAGCTGCCAGTCGGGGTCACCAAAAATCCGGCCGGTGAAATCCAGCTACCAAGGAAGCCTGGCGCTCCAAGCCCGGCGCTTGGTTTGAACCCCTTCTCTCTTTCCCTATTGCCTGTGATTCTTGATGATAGGGAAACACCGCTTGAGCGGCGGGCACCTATGGAACTTGGCGGGTTGCGGCTGCGGTTTGTGTCTTGGACTGGCCGGATTTTTGGTGACCCGGACTGGCCGGATTGGGGTGACCCCTGAGGCATTACGATCGCACTGGCTTGTGCGATCACGGTTACCGTCCGCATCAAGCGGAAGTAGCCGAAGTAAAGGACAATCCGCGAATCGGAAAGGCGGTCCGCGGCTCCTTCTATACTATACACCAAAATGCCGCCTTTCCGGTATGGCGTACCAATGCCGTAGCGGAGACTTTTCCCGCAACGCGGCACTATCTCAATTAGAATTTCCGCTGAATGTGGGGGCTGGGGCGTTTTTGGCGTCCCAAATGCCGACCGGCCCGGTAGGCGCCGGGCCGGCCAATCTGCGTTTGGACGGAAAGGAGGCAGCGTATGTTGCTAGCGCTGACCGTTACGATCACAATTGCCATTGTGATCACGGTTACCATCCGCATCAAGCGGAGGTAGCCGAAGTAAAGGACAAACCGCGGATCGGAAAGCCGGTCCGCGGCTCCTTCTATACTATACACCAAAATCCCGCCTTTCCGGTATGGCATCCGAGGCCGCGGTAGCAGAGATTTTTCCCGCAACGCGGCGCTATCTCAATTGAATTTCCGCTGAACGTGGGGGCTGGGGCGTTTTTGGCGTCCCAAATGCCGACCGGCCCGGTTAGCGCCGGGCCGGCCAATCTGCGTTTGGGCGGAAAGGAGGCAGCGTATGCTTGTCATTACGCCGACCGTTACGATCGCGCTAGCTGTCGCGATTACGGTTACCATCTGCGTGAAGCGGAAGTAGCCGAAAGAACGGCTGCCGCGGATCGGAAAGCCGATCCGCGATTCCTTCTATACTGTATACCAAAACGCCGATGCTAAGATAGTACTCGGCTCATGTCGTCGCCCGTCATTCCGCCGCCGCTCGAAGCGTTGCGCAACCAGCCGTTTTCCTTCTATCCGGCCATCCTGAACATCGAGCACAACAAGTGGCGGTACCGCAAAGCCACATGGTCCGACGTCCTGGTCGTCAACGCGCGTACCGGCCAGGAGATCTGGATTCCGCGCCGCTTTCTGGGCGAGATCTCCCGCATCGAAGACCCAGTCGTAATTGTCGGCCTGCTGAAGGAACTGGAGTACAAAGAGGGCGCCGTGTGGCCCTATCAGAGGCATGTGATCGAGATGCCTGTCGCGGTGGGCGCGTCCGCGCGGCCCCAAGCGCCCGCGCAGCGGACCGGTCTCGCGCCAGTGGTCGGCATCCGCCTGGAATCCCAGGCGGAGTCGCACATCTTCCGCATCGTCGGCGGCGCGCTGGTGCTGGGCATTGTAGCGGCGTACGTGGCGGTGAACTTCTACCGCGATAGCGTGCTGCGTCCCCGCATCCCTTACGCGGCCAGAGACCGGATCTATTTACCTCTCACGGCCCAGGACGATTACACTGCCGTGGTCCGCAAACTGGGCGCGCCCACTCGCGACCGCTGGCAGAGCGCCGCCGGAGGCACCCGATTCCGGGCGCTCTCCTACGCGGATCGGCCGTACACCTTCATTCTGATGGCTGTCGATGGTAAGGACGCAACCTACATCGGCGCGTTGGATGCGAACTGGAACGCGGTCCACTCGGTGCGACTCGCAAACGGCGACGCCGGCGCATTGCTGCGCAGCCTACCGCGCTTCTAACCGGGTCTCGTTCAGCAGCCATCTGGCATACTCGCGCACGCCGACCAGCCGCACCGGCATGGCTTCCAAGGTGGCGCGCATATCGATTGCGCCGCCGTGCGCGTAGCCCAGCGAGAGGGCCGCGAAGGCTTCATCCAAGGCCCTGCGCGCGGAGTTCATGCCAATGCGCAAAACGGCTTCCATTACGCCTTCGACGGTGAACGGCGCCCCCCCCAGTTCCTCGAAGATACGCACAACCTCCAGCGGAGCGATCGCTTCCGGTCCGCCCAGCGCGAAAGTAGCGTTGCGCGCGGCCGCGGCTTCGAGCGACCGCGCGGCGAAGTCGGCCACGTTGGGGAACGAGATCCAACTGATGGGGTTCTCACCCGTGCCGTAAATTATGGCGCGCCGGGCGGCCACGTCGAAGCCCAGCGCCGGGCTGAACCAGATCTCCATGAAGAACGTGGGCCGCAGAATCGTGTAAGTCATGCCGCTCGACATGAGCGCCTGCTCCACTTCGCGCTTGGCGCGCTGCAGGGCGAAATCCTCGGCCACCGGCGAAAACGAAATGTACACGAAATGTTTCACGCCGGCGGATTTCGCCGCATCGACCAATTGCAACTGGCCCAGGCGGTCCACGCCGTCGATAGTGTCGTCCGGCTGGCGCGAGAGCATGGAGGAGGCTGTCGATAGGACGGCCGTGGCCCCCGCGCAGGCGGCTTGGATCGAAGCCGGATCCTTCAAGTCGCCCACGGCGAGTTCGGCGCCCGAAGCCCGCAGTTCCTCGATGCGGGACGCATCCCCGGTCGGCCGCACCAGCGCGCGGACCGGTTTTTGTTGCGCGGCCAAGCGGCGGCAAATGTCGCCGCCTACCAAGCCTGTGGCTCCTACGATTAAGTTCATAGTTTCAAATGATTTTCGCCGGGATGCAGATCCCGCGTCTGGTCGTGCCATTCAAACCGGCCGTCTACACCGGCGGGCAGTGTTACGCCGGCTTCCAGTTTACCGTTATCGAGCGTCAGAGTCACGGCGATTTCGCCCTTGGGATGCGGGATCGCGCCAGTTAGGTGTGTCAGCTTGCCCAGAAATGGCCGAATCACGACGCGCGCAAAGCCAGGGGCCGCGGAATCCACACCCAACACGGTGCGGAAGATCTCGAAATTAGGGCTGGCGCCCCAGGCGTGGCAATCCGAACGCGCGGGGTCGGCGGTTTCGGCCCAAGTAGTCAGGCCGCGGTCGAGCATGGTGCGCCAGGGGCCCAGCATTTCGAGGTATCGATCGCCCGCGCCCGCTTTATTCATGGCGGAGTGCAGGTAGTGGCGGAAATAAATCGAGCATTGCACCAGGCTCTGGTCATCGGCGACGCGCTCGATCAGGTTGTGGGCTTCGGCGCCGTCGCTCACGCCGGCCAGCACCGCCAGCGCGTTGGCCTGCTGCGAATATTCGTGCTTGTCTGGTGTGTCGGCGAAGAAACGGCGACCGGAATCCCAATAGATCTGGCGTACGGAATCGTGCAGGCGGACGGCGGCTCGGCGATCGTCGTCGGCCAGCGCATGGCTCCCGAGAGCGGCTTCCATTTCCGCGGCCCATTGATACGCCAGCAGCAATTGCAGATCGAGAGGCGCGGAATTAGCGCCGTTGAGGTCGGGTGGAACACCGCCTTCCCACTCCTTGGCCCAATCGACGAAGTTCCACCAGGGCAGATGGCCGAGCGATCCGCCGGATCCGCCGGGCTGCATGCGCGCGGCGAAGAACCAGAGCACTGCGCGCACGCCGGGCAGCATACTGTACACGAATGCTGGGTCGTCCTGATACATCCAGTAATCGTGCAGCATGCCGATCCACCAAAGAGAGAACGGCGGGATGTATTGCTGCAGGCGGGAAGGCGCGCGGCTGTAGGTGGCGCCCTCGGCGCTGCGCGAGGAATCCAGAAGCTCGATGGCGTTACGCATCAGGCGGCCGTCGCCGGTCATGTACAGCGAGATAAGCGCCTGCACGCGCGTATCGCCGGCATACTGCAATTGCTCGTAGTAGGGGCAATCCACGTAGGTTTCGTGAGCGCAGAGGCGCGCGGTGCGCCAGCCGGTGTCGAGGATCTTTTGAATCTCGAGCGAGCCCGCGTCGAAGCGGGCTTTGCGTTCGAATGGATAGCCGGTGTAGACGCCGTGCAGATCGTTAATAGTGAGCGCCTGGTCCTGCGTCTCGATCGAGAGCCGGAGATAGCGCCAGGTGCGCCACCAGAGGGGTTCGAAGCGGCGCCGCGGGCCGCCTTCGGCGATGAAGACATCGTGCGCGCCGATGAATTGCTTGCCTTCGATTTCGTTGCGGTTGCCTTTGTCGCGGACGCCGGGCAGAAACAACGACTCGGCGTAGCCCAGATCGATTTTGGCGTCTTTGCCGCCGCTCACGGTCAGTTGCGGATAGCCTGTCGTGAGAAATGTCTGATCGAACAGCAGCGTGGCCTTGGTGTGCGGCGGGATCTCGTGGGAAGGGTCCCCCGACCGCAGTACCGTAATGGGTTGCGGCTTCAATTCCATCGGCGGGATGGAGCGTGGCACCAGCATCCAGCGATTGGGACCATCCTGCGCATCGCGCGGCGCACCCGGGCTGCCCACCGTCGCGGTCGGCCAAGCCGAATCGTCGAAGCCGGGGTGCTCCCAGCTCCAGGGATAAAGCTTGAAATCGATGTGCTCGCCCGGGCCGGCGACATAGTAGAAATGCGACATCGCCTGAACGGGCGGCGCCGGGAGATAAGCCGCGTCACGCACACACTTCCAAAGCTTGCCGGTATCCACTATGCGCTGCGCTTCGTCGTCGCCTTGCACGAGCAGGCCGGTCTGATTGGTGACCTGGGCGTCCGGCGCCAACTGCCCGAAATTCCACACCACAGCGGCCAGCACATTCTTTCCAGTGTTCAGATGACGCGCGATATCCACCGATTCATAGCGCCAATGATGCAGATCGCCGCGCGCCGGACCCAGGCTGACTAACTCGCCGTTGACATACAGCTTGTATCGATTGTCGGCGGTGACGTGAATGAGGAACGAAGACGGCGCGGCCGCCAGATCGAACGTGCGGCGGAAATGATAGACGCCGAAATCGAATGGCGATTCACCGGGAACCGATATCCAATAAGCGCTCCATGCACGCGTAAGCAAGTCGGGGTTTGCAGCATTCAAAGCAAAAAAACTTAGCCACAGATGCACACAGATGCACACAGATAAGATCGGTTTTATCCGCGTGCATCTGCGTGCATCCGTGGCTAAATTCTTATGCATAGCTGGTGACTGCCGCGGCGTTCTTGGCGCCACGTTCACGCGCGGCGCGCTCCTGGTAGCCGCTCTCGCGGAAGGCCTTCAGCGGCTCCGTCGGGATGCCGTTGGACTTGCGCCATTCGCGGATGGCAGGGCGCACGTCCATGGCGAAGGCCTCCTTCAGGCACTCTTCGGCATCCACTAGCGCGGACTTGCTTTGGTGACTCGCCAGCGTTGCGTGGTCCACCAGCGCGGCCTTGGCGAAGAGTTCCTGTGCCGTGACTGCGGTCTGAATCATCTCTTCGATTTTGTCTTTCAGGTTGTGGCTCTGATCGACCATGTAGGCGATCTCGGCGCGCCGGCCGGTCTCCCATTCGAACAGCGCGATCTCGTGAAAGATGCGGAAGATCTGGTAAGGATCGATGGATCCCAGCGTGAGATCGTCGTCGGCATAGCGGCGGTCGTTGAAATGGAAACCACCCAGCATGTTCTCGGAGAGCAGCCACGCCACGATCTGCTCGATATTCTGGGCCTGGTAATGATGCCCCGTATCCACCAGCACCTTGGCCTGCGGGCCGGCGTTGCGCGCCATCAATAAGGACATGCCCCAATCGGCAATGTCGGTGTGATAGAAGGCCGGCTCGAAGGGCTTGTACTCGACCAGCAAGCGCTGGTTCGGCTCCAGGTTGCGATGCGCTTCCACCAGGCCCTCTTCGAACCAGCGGCGGCGATGCCGGATGTTGGCCGTGCCCGGATAGCTGGAGCCATCGGCGAACCAGAGCGAGATGTCGCGGCTGCCGGTGGCGCTGGCGAT
>Ga0070761_10001392_pt1 | contig 15130 bp, 10 predicted proteins | sample HubBroMetageREF1_FD_66724 | JGI IMG/M metagenome (GOLD analysis project Ga0070761, IMG submission 66724) | Reference soil microbial communities from the Hubbard Brook experimental Forest, New Hampshire, USA - Hubbard Brook CCASE Soil... | ecosystem: Environmental > Terrestrial > Soil >... | reverse complement strand
CTTTGGCCGGCTGCGCCCCGGCGATACAGCTGCTTCTGCAGCGTTGACGCGTCTCAGTTAAATTGCCACGGGAGCGCCGTTTATGCTCCAATCCGCGCCCCGTAATGCCGTTTAGGGCCGTATGTCCAAAGAAGATGCCATTCAGATGGAAGGCGAGGTCGTCGAGACCCTGCCCAACACGACATTTCGGGTAAAGCTGAAGAATGGCCACGTGGTGACCGCACACATTTCCGGAAAGATGCGCAAAAACTACATCCGCATCCTTACCGGGGATGCCGTCACCGTGGAGATGACGCCTTACGACCTGAGCAAGGGCCGCATTATCTATCGCGGCCGGTAAACCGCAGCCGGCCAAAGCCAGTGCGCCCAGCCCTGCCATGAAGTGCTCGGCTGCTGAGGTAATCGCGGCCGGTGTGCGTCGAGCCCCGCCTTTGGCCGGCGGAAACGCAAGCTACTGTCCGCCGAAATCGCTTCGAAGCGATTTCGGCCAATGGATCACGCCGGTACCACCGGAAGCTGCGAAGGCTCGTACTCCAGCGTGAGCTGCGAGCCATCCTCGCTCACCGACACGCGCACGTGGCCGCCGCCGGCGAGCCGTCCGAACAACAGTTCCTCCGCCAGCGGCCGCTTGATGTGTTCCTGGATGGTACGCGCCATCGGCCGCGCGCCCATCTTCGGGTCATAACCCTTTTGGGCGATCCAGCGCCGCGCGACGTCATCCAGGCTGATGGTGACGCCCTTCTGTTCCAGTTGTGACTCGACCTCGAGGATGAGCTTGTCGACCACGCGCTCGATGGTCAACGGATCGAGCGCCGCGAACTGAATAACCGCGTCCAGACGATTGCGGAACTCCGGCGAGAAGATCCTGCGAATCGCCTCCATGCCGTCGCTGCTGTTGTCGACGTGCGTAAAGCCGATCGCCGTACGCGCCATCTCCAGCGCCCCGGCGTTGGTCGTCATGACGATGACGACATGGCGGAAATCCGCCTTACGGCCGTTGTTATCGGTAAGCGTGCCGTGATCCATCACCTGCAGCAGCAGGTTGAAGACATCCGGGTGCGCCTTCTCGATCTCATCAAGGAGCAGCACGCAGTGCGGGTGCTTGCTGATCGCTTCCGTGAGGAGTCCCCCCTGGTCGAAACCGACGTAGCCGGGGGGCGCGCCGATCAGGCGCGACACGGTGTGCCGCTCCATGTACTCCGACATGTCGAAGCGCAGGAACTCCACCCCCATGCAGATCGCCAGCTGTCGCGTGACTTCGGTCTTGCCGACGCCGGTGGGCCCTGCGAAGAGAAAGTTGCCCACGGGCTTTTGTGCCTCGCCCAGCCCCGAGCGCGCCATCTTGATGGCGGCGGCCAGCGCATCGATCGCCGCGTCCTGGCCGAAAATAACCAGCTTCAGGTTGCGCTCGAGGTTCTTGAGAATCTCCCGATCCGACAGCGACACACTCTTCGCAGGTATACGCGCCATGCGCGCCACCACGTCCTCAATGTGGCGCACCTCGACCCGCGGCTCGCGTTCGGCCAGCGGCTTGAGGCGCGCGCGCGCGCCAGCCTCATCGACGACGTCGATGGCCTTGTCGGGCAGATGGCGCTCGTTGATGTGGCGCGCGGCCAGTTCCGCCGCGGCGCGCAGTGCCTCGTCGGTGTAGATGATGCCGTGGTGCTCCTCGAAACGCGGCTTCAGGCCAAAGAGGATCTCGATGGTCTCGGCCACCGACGGCTCGACGACATCGATCTTCTGGAAGCGCCGTGCGAGGGCATGGTCCTTCTCAAAGATTCCCCGGTATTCCTGGTACGTGGTGGAGCCGATGCAGCGGATCTCGCCGTTGGTGAGGACCGGCTTGATGAGGTTCGAGGCATCCATCACGCCGCCGGAAGCGGCGCCGGCGCCGATGACAGTGTGAATCTCGTCGATGAAGAGAATCGCCCCGGGAAGCTTCTTCAGTTCCGTGATCACGCCCTTCAGGCGCTTCTCGAAATCGCCGCGGTACTTGGTGCCAGCGATGAGCGCTCCCATGTCGAGAGCGAAAATGGTGCAGTCAGAGAGCACCTCCGGCACCTTGCCTTCAATGATGAGCCGCGCCAGACCCTCCGCGATTGCGGTCTTGCCAACGCCGGCCTCCCCGACGTAGAGGGGATTGTTCTTACGGCGCCGGCACAGGATCTCGATGGTGCGCTCGACTTCGAGCTTGCGGCCGATCAAAGGATCAATGCGCCCATCCTGCGCGAGGCGGTTGAGGTTGGTGGTGTATTTCTCGAGCGCGCTGCCGCCCTCGGCGTCACGCTCCCCGTCACCGCCGGCCTCTTCCTTGTCTTTGTCGGCCTTGTCCTCGGGGCTGCGGGCCAGTCCGTGGGAGATGTAGTTCACCACGTCGAGCCGCGTGACGTGGGCGCGGTTCAGCAGGAACACCGCATGGCTTTGCTTCTCACTGAAGATCGCGACCAGCACGTTGCCGACGCCGACCTCTTTCTTGCCGCTCGACTGCACGTGGAACACGGCGCGCTGCAATACACGCTGGAAGCCCAGCGTCGGCTGCACTTCGCGCTCTTCGCCGTCATCGAGTTTCGGCGTGGATTGCGCGATGTGGTTCTTCAGTTCCTGCTTGAGTTTCGCAACATCCGCGCCGCAGCCGCGCAGTACCTCGCGCACCTTCGGGGTTTCGAGGATCGCGAGCAGCAGGTGCTCGACGGTGAGGTACTCATGGCGCGCTTCGCGGGCCTGGTGGAACGCGTCGTTGAGGCAGAATTCGAGCTCGTTGGATAGCATCAGGCCTCTTCCAGTGTGCACATGAGCGGATGCTGGTGATCGCGTGCGTAGGTTGTCACCTGCGCCACCTTAGTTTCAGCGATCTCATAAGTGAAGACCCCGCACACTCCCTTACCGCGAGTGTGCACCTCGAGCATGACGCGCGTTGCGTTCGGGCGATCGAGGCCGAAGAACTTTTCCAGCACATCCACGACAAACTCCATGGGGGTGTAGTCATCGTTGATCAGCACCACCCGGTACAACGGGGGTTGTTTGACCTGCGGCCGCGCCTCTTCGACGACGACGCCGGTGTCGGGGCGAACCGGATGCGGATCAGGCATGGGAGTCTTTATATGGGTCGCGAAACGGCAACACAAGCCTGCCACAATGTGCGCTACTTACCCCTGCAGAAACAATCGCTTGAGAGCACAAGCGGCACGCCCGTATGATTGCCCCGGCAAAAGCGTGCGCGCGCCTTACACTCGCCGCGTTCGGACCGCGCCGCCACCGCCTTAAGGATCGCCATTAAAGTCATGTTTCCCGTCCCATGAACGCCGCCTCCTGGCTTGAGGGGCTGCCGGCTGCGCAGCAGTGGCGCGGCAAGCTGCTGAGCGACGGCCCGCGCATCGCGACCTGGATACTCGCCATAGCGATCGCGGCGCAGGCAGCGCTCATCGTCACCGACCTCGGGAGTTCCGGGCGTAAGAGCTCCACCGCGGCGGGCGGCCGCGCGCCTGGACGCTCCCACGCACTGGACGTTGCCGCCATTACCAATGCCCACCTGTTCGGAACCGCCCCCGCAGCCCTTGAGAACGGCGCGAACGCGCCGCAGTCGAACATTCCACTGGTGCTCACCGGAATCATCGCTGGCAATGATCCACAAAACGGGCTGGCAATCCTGGGACCGACCGCACAGACCACCAAGGTATTTGCGGTCGGCGACAACGTTCCAGGTGGGGCGAGGCTGCATTCGGTCTACAGCGACAAGGTCGTGATCGACCGCAACGGCCAGCTCGAATCCCTGGTTCTGCCGCGCCAGGCCGCCGGCAGCGCCGCGCCGCCCTCGACCGCGGCGATCCGCGGCCAGAACCCGGCCGTCGAGCGCATGCGGCAAATGATCACCGAGCAGCCCGGGCTCATCGGCGACGTCATGCGCCCGCAGGCGGTGACCGAACATGGCAAGGTAACCGGGTTCCGGGTGTTCCCGGGACGCAACCGCATGGAGTTCATGCGGCTCGGGCTGCGCCCGGGGGATGAGGTAACGGCGATCAACGGCACGCCGCTGGACGACCAGGACCGCGGCGAGCAGATCCTGCGCACGCTGGGCTCCTCGAGTGAGGCGCGCATCACAGTCATTCGCAACGGTCAGTCGCAGGATCTGACCCTGAACATCGCCCAGGTCGAGCAGGAAGCGCAGGGCCTGGCCACGCCGATGCCGCAGTCAGCGAGCGCGCCCCAGGCCGGGGCGGCAGCGGAGCAGGCGGCGCCGGCTCCCGTGGTGCCAGCGCCCACGGCAACGCCAGCGCCAACGGCGCAGCCGTCGGACGATTAGCACGCGGGTTTTGGGGAGTATGTAGTGACACGTTTTCGTTCATTTGCGGTGTGCACGCTCGCGGTGCTGATGACCGCCTCGCTTAGCCAGGCTCAGCAGGCGCAACAGGCGCAACAGGCGCAGCAGCAGCGTATTACTCCGAACTTCAAGGACGCGGACATCACGCAGATCGCCGAAGCGGTCAGCGCCGCCACCGGCAAGACCTTCATCATCGATCCGCGCGTGCGCGCGCAGGTGACCATGCTGACCTCGACGCCGATGTCGCCGGCGGCGTTCTATGAGGCGTTCCTGTCCATCCTGCAGGTGTACGGCTTCATCGCCGTGCCGGCGGGCGATGTGGTGAAAATCCTGCCCGATGCCAATGCGCGGCAGATGCCCTCCAACGACCTGCCCGACCACGTCAGCGCGACCTCCGACGAGATCGTCACGCAGGTGGTGGATGTCAAGAACGTGAGCGCGGCGCAGCTGGTGCCGATCCTGCGGCCGATGGTGCCGCAGTACGCGCACCTGGCCGCCTACGCCCCTGGAAACATCCTCATCATCTCCGACCGCGCGAGCAACGTGAACCGTATGATCCGCATCATCCGGCGGATCGACCAGGTCGGAAACCAGGACGTGGAGATCGTGGCGCTCACGAACGCCTCGGCCGCCGAGATCGTGCGGGTGATCAACTCCCTCTACCAGGGCGCGGCCGCCGCCGAGGGCGCCAGTGTCAAGGTCGTGGCCGATGAGCGCTCCAACAGCGTCCTGATCGGCGGCGATCAGTCCCAGCGGCTGCGCATCCGCGCGCTCGTCGCGCACCTGGATACGCCGCTCGAGAGCGGCGGGGATACGCGCGTGCGGTATCTGCATTACGCGGATGCGGAAAAGATCGCCCCGAAACTCAAGGAACAGATCACCGGCATCACGCAGGCCACGGGCGCGGCGGGGGGCGCCGGCGGCGCGGGCGCCGCCTCGCCCCAGGCGCAGGCCGAGAAAAACGCCATGATCTGGGCGGACCCCGCCAACAACGCGCTGGTCATCACCGCGCCGCCGAAAATCATGCGCTCGGTGATGGACATCATCGACAAGCTCGACATCCGCAAACCCCAGGTGCTGGTCGAGGCGATCATCGCCGAAGTCGACGTGACCAAGGACTCCGAACTGGGCATTAACTGGGCGGCGTTCTCCCAGGGCGGCACCGTGCCGATTGGCAGTTTCGTCAGCCCCGTGGGGGGCACCAGCATCGTGGATCTCGCCACCGCCGCGGAGAATCCGGCCAATATTTCGACCACCCTCCTCACGGGCACGACCCTCGGCATCGGCCGCATCGCCGGCACCGGCGTGAATTTCGCGGCCATGCTGCGCGCGATCCGCACAGACACGGATACCAACGTTATCGCCACCCCCTCGGCGGTGACCATGGACAACCAGGAGGCCGAGCTGAAAGTGGCGCAGGAAGTGCCGTTCATCACCGGCCAGTACACCAGTGGCACCGCCGTCACCGGCGGCTCGGTGAATCCCTTCCAGACCATCCAGCGCGAAGAGGTCGGCACCATCCTCAAGGTGACGCCGACCATTTCCCCGGAGGGCGGGAATGTGATGCTCAAGATTTCCATCGAGAGCTCGAGCATCGGCGCCAAGCCCGCAGGGGCTGTGGATCTGGTGACCAACAAGCGCACCATCACCACCACGGTACTCATCGAGGACGGCGGCGTGGTGGCGCTCGGCGGCCTGATCGAGGATGACAGCACCAAGAGCGAGGATCGCGTGCCGGGCCTCGGCAGCATCCCGATCATCGGCTACCTGTTCAAGAACCGCGCCGCGACTTCGACCAAGAACAACCTGATCATGTTCATCCGGCCGAAGATCCTGCGCGATCCGGCGCAGGCCGCCTACGAGACCGACCTCAAGTACAACTACCTGCTCGATCAGCAAAAGAGCCTGAAGACGCATGACGCCATACCGCTGCTGCCCGGGGTGTCGCGCGGCCAGATGCCGCCGCTGAACAGGAGCGAACTGGCAATCCCCGGTGTCGCGCCCAATACGCCGGCGGCCCCGGCCGATACGGCCCCGTCGACTGCTGCCCCGGCGCCAACCACTGCGGCCCCGGCCACGCCAGCAGCGAGCCAGCCGACAACGCCCTCACCCACCCCGGCACCGCCCACTGGCACCGCGGTGGCACCCGGCATGCCGGCCCCGAACAGCACCGCAACCCCGGCACCAGCGGGCACACCATGAATGACGTCGTCGTGGCCAGTGCTGTGAGCGCCGAGGGCGCAGGCGGCCCGCGCCTGTCCTTCGCCTTCGCGAAGCGCCACGGCGTGCTCGTCAACCGGGTCGTGGATGGCGTGGCCGAGTGCACCTACCGTGACACCGCCTCGCCCCAGGCGCTCGCCGAGGTGCGCCGTTACCTCAGGCGCTCACTGAAGCTCGAACGGGTCCCGGAGGCGCAGTTCGAGGCGCTCCTGCGCCAGGCCTACGAGGCGGGCTCCGATGCCATGGAGGCGATGGGCGGCCTGGATGACACCACCGATCTTGCGCACCTGGCGCAGGACCTGCCTGAGCAGGCGGATCTGCTCGACAGCGAGGACGACGCGCCGATTATCCGCCTGATCAACGCCGTGCTGACGCAGGCGGTGAAGGAGAACGCATCCGATATCCATGTCGAGCCGTTCGAGAACCGGCTCGTGATCCGCTTCCGTGTCGATGGCGTGCTGCGCGAGGTACTGCAGTCCAAGCGCGCCGTGGCGCCTCTGGTGGTGTCGCGCATCAAGGTCATGTCGCGCCTGGACATTGCCGAGAAGCGCCTGCCGCAGGACGGGCGCATCAGCCTGAAGATCGCCGGCCGTGCGGTCGATGTGCGTGTGTCCACCATCCCATCCGGCCACGGCGAGCGCGTCGTGCTGCGTATCCTCGACAAACAGGCGGGCAAGCTCGACCTGGACTCCCTCGGCATGGACGCGCGTATCCAGGAGCTCATTGACGAGCTGATCCACAAGCCGCACGGGATCCTGCTGGTCACCGGACCCACCGGCTCGGGCAAGACCACCACGCTGTACGCCGCGCTGGAACGCCTGAACGACAACACGCGCAACATCATGACCGTCGAGGACCCGATCGAGTACTACATCGACGGCATCGGCCAGACGCAGGTAAACACCAAGGTCGAGATGACCTTCGCCCGCGGACTGCGCGCGATCCTGCGCCAGGACCCCGACGTGGTCCTGATCGGCGAAATCCGCGACCTGGAGACCGCCCAGATCGCGGTCCAGGCGAGCCTCACCGGACATCTGGTGCTCTCCACGCTCCACACCAACACCGCGGCGGGTGCGATCACGCGCCTGCGCGATATGGGCATCGAACCGTTCCTGCTGTCCTCGAGCCTGATCGGGGTGCTGGCGCAGCGCCTGGTGCGGGTCTTGAGTCCCGACTCCAAGCAGCCCTTCCAGGCCGGGGAGTACGAGCGGCGCCTCCTTAACCTCAAGGCCGACGAGCCCTCGCCGGTGCTTTACCGTCCCGGCCGCGACCCCACCGGCGGCTACCGCGGCCGCTCGGGGATCTACGAGCTGATCGTGGCGGATGACAGCATGCGCACCATGATCCATGACGGGCTCTCGGAGCAGGAAATCGAGCGCCATGCGCGCCTGACCACGCCCTCCATCCGCGATGACGGCCGCGCCCGCGTGCTGCGCGGCGAAACCACCATCGAAGAAGTCCTGCGTGTCACCCGTGAAGATTGAGGGGACGGTCCCTGGCCTCTGCCTGCGGTGCAGCGAGCCAAAGTCCCTGCGCCAGCCTCGCTTTGAAGTGCTCGGCTACCGAGGTAATCGGAAATGATGGGTGTCGAGCCCCGCCTTTGGCTCGCGGAAACGGAGCTGATGTCCGCCGAAATCGCTTCCTGCGATTTCGGCCAATACCAATAACGTGGGAGCGTTCGAATTCACCGCGCTCGACGCCGCCGGCAAGGAACGCACCGGCATCCTCGAGGGCGACACCCCGCGTCATATCCGTCAGCTGCTGCGCGAGCAGCAGCTGCTGCCGGTGGCCGTTACCGAGGTGGCGCAGAAAGAGGCCAAGCGCCAGCGCTCCTTCAGCTTCCTGCGCCGCGTATCAACCGGCGATCTCACGCTCTTCACGCGCCAGCTGGCCACGCTGGTGCGCGCCGGACTGCCGCTGGAGGAGTCCCTGCTCGCGGTCTCGCAGCAAACCGAGAAGCCGCGGGTGCAGAGCATCGTGCTCGGGGTGCGCGCGCGCGTCATGGAAGGCCACACCCTCGCCGATGGTTTCGCCGAGTTTCCACGCGTGTTCCCCGAAATCTACCGCGCCACGGTCGCCGCCGGCGAGCAGTCCGGGCACCTGGATGATGTGCTCGAGCGGCTCGCCGAGTACACCGAGACCCGTGAGCAGATCCGCCAGAAAGTGCTGGCGGCGCTGCTCTACCCTATCGTCCTCACCGTGATGTGCTTTGGCATCGTGTCGCTGTTGCTGGTGTTCGTCGTGCCCAAGGTGGTCGCAGTGTTCGTGGCGCAAAAGGCGCAGCTGCCGCTGATCACCCGCATACTCATCGCCGTCAGCGCCTTCCTGCGCTCCTACGGAATTTATCTGCTCATCGCGAGCGTCATCGTCTACGTACTGTTCCGGCGCTGGCAGCGGGACCCGGCGGCCAGGCGGCGCGTGCAGCGCCTGCAGCTGCGCACGCCGCTCGTCGGTAAGCTCACCCGCGGCTTCAACACCGCGCGCTTCACGCGCACCTTCAGCATCCTCGCGGCAAGCGCCGTACCGGTGCTCGAGGCGCTGCGGATCTCCGCGGAGGTGGTGACCAATCTGCCGATGCGGGATGCCGTGACGGATGCGGCGGCGCGCGTGCGCGAGGGGGCGCCCATTGGCCGCTCGCTGGCCGCCTCCCGCCAGTTTCCCCCGATGACCATCCACCTTATCTCCAGCGGCGAGTCGAGTGGGCAGCTCGAGCACATGCTCGAGCGGGCCGCCATCAGCCAGGAACGCGAACTGGATGGGCTGCTGTCGGCCCTGGTCGGACTCCTGGGCCCCCTGCTGATCGTGGTGATGGGCCTGTTCGTCATGGGCATTGTTTTTGCAATGTTGTTACCAATCTTTGAGATCAACCAGCTGATCCACTGACCGCTGCCGGGGGTGCCCTGCGGGCCTGGGGTGAGGGGGTGCGCACCGGGTCACAAAGAGTCAAACACGACGTTGCAGTTGTCATCGAATCTGATTTAACTTCGCGCCGTCGAAGAGTCCGCCGGACCAGGTCCCGCATGAGCGAGAAGCCGGAAACAGACGAATTTGAGGACGAAGAGGCTGACGAACCCGTCGTTGGGGACGGGGACGTCGATCTCGATCAGATCAACAAGGATCTTGATCTGGCCAAGCGCCGCGGCCAGAAGGCCGGCGACCCGGCGTGGCGCCGTCTTGAGCGGCTGCTCGAGGAGAAGCACACCGCCGAACTCACCAGTGATTTTGAGGACTACAAGATCGACGGCGGGTCCCACAAGGGCCCGCGCAACCGCAACGGCGCCTGACTGCACCCGCGCCTTGAAGGGCGCGCCGCCTTAGGCCCTCAGCCGCCCGCGCCACCCGCACCAGCGGCTGGCCGCGGGGTCGCTGCCACATCCGCAGTTCGCAGCAACGCCATGAAGGCATCCGCCGCGATCGCGTGGCTCATGAGGTATCCCTGCACCAGGTCGCAGCCCTCGCGGCGCAGGAACGTCAGCTGCTCCTGGGTCTCGACCCCTTCGGCCACGAGCTTCAGATTCAGGTTGTGACCCAGGCCAATGATGGCGCGCACGATGGTCGCATCATCCGCGTCGCGGGTGATGTCGTTCACGAAGGCGCGATCGATCTTCAGTGTGTCCAGCGGAAAGCGCTTCAGGTAGTTGAGCGAGCAGTAGCCGGTACCGAAATCGTCCACCGCCAGCGCAAAGCCGAACTCCTTGAGTGCCTGCAGCGAGCGCTGCCCGCCTTCGACGTCCTGCATGAGGACGCCCTCGGTAAGCTCCAGCTCGAACAGCGAAGCCGGCAGGTGCGCCTCCTCCACCACCTTCGAGATGCGCAGCAGCACGTCCTGGCGCATGAAGTCGCGTCCGGACACGTTGATAGCGATCGACGGCACGGTGAGTCCGGCAGCGCGCCAGCGGTGCAGATCACGGCACACCCGCTGCAGTGTCCAGCGGCCGATGTCCCCGATCAGCCCGGTCTCCTCGGCCACGGCGACAAAGTCCCCGGTGGGGATCTGTCCGCGCTGCGGATGGAACCAGCGCAACAGCGCCTCCGCGCCTGCAAGCTTCAGGCTGTGTGAGTCGTACTGCGGCTGGTAGTACAGCTCCAGCTGTTGGTTCTCGAAGGCGCGGCGCAGCTCCATCTCCAGCGACAGGCGCTTCATGGCGCGCGCATTGACGCTGCTGGTGTAGACGCGAAACTGGTTGCGGCCGCTCGCCTTTGATTCGTACATCGCGCCGTCGGCATTCTTCAGCAGCGACTGGGCGTCCGCCCCATGCTCGGGGTACAGCGCGATGCCGATACTGGGTGTCACGACCAGCTCGTAACCGCCCTGCTGGAACGGCGTCACCAGCGAGGCCTGGATGCGCTGCGCCGCGGCTTCCGCATCAGCGACCGTGGGATGGCCGGTGAGCACGACGATGAACTCATCGCCGCCGACGCGCGCCAGCTGTCCGCGACCGCGCGCGATCTGTCCGCCGCCCTCGCCGCCGCCAGCGAGGGCCGCCGTCAGGCGCTCCCCCACCTGGCGCAGGAGCGCATCGCCGGTCTCGTGACCGAGGGTGTCATTGATGCGCTTGAACTGATCAAGGTCGATAAACAGCAGCGCTACGCTGCGCTTGCGCTCCGCGGCCTCCCGCAGGGAGTGCGCCAGGTAATCGCCGATCCATTCGCGGTTCGGCAGCCCCGTGAGCGCATCGAAATACGCCAGGCGGTGGATGTGCGCCTCGGTCTGCTTGCGCTGCGTGACATCGCGCACGATGGCGAGCACCTGCCCGGTGGCGTTCGGCAGGTAGCGGCATTCGTAGTGCCGTGGCACCGTGCCTTCGGCCAGGGAGAATTCGAAGGCCGACGGCGTGCCGCGCAGGGTGGCGTCGAGGCACTGCATGGCGGAGGTCAGCGCGGTGTGCGGCAGCAGCTCGCTCAGGTGCAAGGCACCGGCGGCGTGCGCCTGCGTGGCCGCAAGCCCCGGAATCGGACTGAAGCAGTGGCTGATGGAGCCCGCGGCGTTCACCAGCAGGATGCCATCGGGAATGGCCTTCAGCAGCGCCGAGTTCTTCTGCTCGGAGAGCCGCAGCGCCTCGATGGTACGCGCACCGCGCAGCACGTAGCGGATGCGGTGCACGAGCAGCGCCCAGTTGATGGGTTTGACGACGAAGTCGGTCGCTCCCGCGTCGTAGGCGAGATTGATGGACAGCGGGTCATCGAGCCCGGTCACCATGACTACCGGTACGTCGAACCCGCCAGGAAGCGCCCTGATGTTCGAGCATGCCTGGTAGCCATCGCCTTCGGGCATTTCCACATCGAGCAGCACGATATCCGGCATCGACCGTGCGCACGCGGCTACGGCTGCATCCCCGCTCGCCACCGTCTCGACCTGGAAGCCGGCAGCTTCGAGGGTAGCCGCCGCGATGTCGCGCAACAGGCGGTCATCATCAGCGACCAGTACCCGTACCGTCAGTTCCCGCGTCACGCGGATCTCCTTATCTCGCTGTCCAGCTCCTCGCGCACCCGCGGATACAGCCGCCGCAGCTGCGCGAGCAGCTCCGGCGCCGCGGCGAGGTTGCCCGCGCGGCCGCAAGTTTCCAGTTCGCGGCACAGGCTCATGAGGCCAAGGGCGCCAACGTGGCCGTTTACTGAGCGCCAGGCGTGCGCGGCGCGCGCCAGCTCACCGGCATCCTGGTTGTGCACCGCGCGCTCGATCCTGGCCAGCATCTGCTGCGAGTCGGCAAGATACCCCGCGGCGATGTGGCTCAACATGTCGCGCGCGCCGCGCGCCGGCAGCGCGCGCAGCGCGGCGAGCGTGGCGCGATCCAGCAGCAGTTCAGCAGCGGCTGGATCCGGCACCGGATCAGGCGCGGCCACCGCGGCTGGCGGCGCCGGTGCCACGGTTGCCGTCGGCGCGGCGGTGAGCCAGCGCGCGAGTGTTGCGTGCAGGGCCTCGCGGGTAAAGGGTTTCGTCAGGTAGTCGTCCATGCCGGCGCTCATGCAGGCGGCACGCGCTTCGGAGGTGGCACCCGCGGTCAACGCGATCACCGGCAGGCGCGGGCCGGCGCCCGCGGTGCGCCGCAGTTCCCGGGTCGCCTCAAGTCCGTCCATGACCGGCATTTCGCAATCCATGAGCACGGCCTCGTAACGCGTGTGCGCGAGCTTCTGCAGCGCCTCACGCCCGTCATTGGCCGTGTCAGCGGCAAGCCCGAGCGCTGCCAGCATACCGATCGCCACCTCGCGGTTGAGCGGCTGGTCCTCGACCACCAGCACGCGGCCCGCAAGCGGGGCCAGCTGATGCAGGCGGGCTTCCACGGCTGCGCCGTGCGCTGCGGTAGTGCTGCGGCTGGTGAGCGCCCGCTGCAACTCCTTGAGGCGCAGCGGCTTGGTTACTTCGGCATCGAACCAGCGATCCGCATTCCCCGACACCGGTGTCAGGTTCGCGAAGCTCACCAGACGGATGAGGCGCGGTCTGATGGTGCGGGCTGCCTGCAGCTGCTGCAGCAACGTCAGCGCCGTGCCGTCAGGCAGCGGATCATCAACGATCACGACCTCGTAGGCGGCGCTGCGCAGTTCCACGAGCGCGGCCTGCACGGATGCGACCTGGGTCGGACGCGCGCCCCAGGCGCGCAGCGCGTTAACCATGAGCACGCGCGCCGCAGCGTTGTCGTCGGCAACCAGCACGCGCAGGCCGTCAAGCCGGACCGGCGGCAGCGGCGCGGCCGCGCTCTGCGGCGCCAGTGGCAGCGTTACCTCAAAGGAGAAGGTGGAGCCGGCCCCCGGAGTGCTGACGAGGGACAACTCTCCGCCCATGAGCTCGACAATCTGGCGCGAAATCGCCAGTCCGAGACCGGTGCCGCCGAAACGGCGCGTCGTGGAGGCATCTTCCTGGGAGAACTGCTCGAATACCTTTGCCTGGTTCTCCGGGGCGATGCCGATGCCGGTGTCCGCGACCTCAAAGCGCACCCGCAGCGCCGCCTGCGTCGTCGCCACCGAACCAACCGACACGACGCGGAAGGTCACATTGCCGGCCTCCGTGAACTTGACGGCGTTGCCGCCCAGATTGATGAGCACCTGTCGCAGCCGCACCGCATCGACCCGCACGCGTGGCAGCTGCACGAGCGGCTCATCGAAGAGCAGCTCGATGCCTTTGCCCGCGGCACGGGCCGCCAGCACCTCCACCGTCTGTTCGACGAGCTCGAGCACATCGGCATCGACGGCATCCAGGGTGAGTCTGCCTGCCTCGATCTTCGAAAGATCGAGGACGTCGTTGACGATCGCCAGCAGCGAATCCGCGGAGCGGTGAATGCCCTGGGCAAAGCGCCGCTGCGCGCCGTCGAGGCGCGTATCCAGCAACAGGCTGGTCATGCCGAGCACCCCGTTCATGGGGGTGCGCAGCTCGTGGCTCATGCGCGCGACGAAGTCGCTCTTCGCGCGTGTCAACACCTGCAGCTGTGCATTGCGCTCCTGCAGCTCCTGGGTGCGCTCCTGCACGGTCTGCTCGAGTTTGCGGCTGTAGCGCAGGGCGCGCGCCCGCCGCGCGTGCAATTGGCGCCACAGGTACCCGAGCAGCAGCAGCACGGCGGCCGCGTACAGGAAGCGTGCCGCGGTGGTGTTCCACGCTGCGGGCGAGACATGCACCGGCACGGTCAGCTCGTCCGTGCTCCAGGCGCCGTCCGCATTGGCGGCGCGCACCCGCAAGACGTAGTCGCCGGCATCGAGGTTGGTGTAGGTCGCATGGTGCAGCGGCCCGGCATCCACCCAGGCGGAGTCGAAGCCGTCGAGGCGGTAGGCGTAGTGGTTGTTGGCCGGGGAAGTAAAGTCGAGTGCGGCGAACTCGAAGCTGACGAGCTTGTCATCGTAGGCGAGCTTCAGTGGCCGTGAGGCGCCCGGCAGTTCGCCTTCCGGCAACGGCTTATTGAGCCGTGCGGCCGCCGTCAGCACCACGCGCGGGGGCGGTGCGCTGAAATCCACCGCCGCGGGCGAGAAGGCGTTGAAACCGTTATTGCCGCCGAAGTACAGGGTGCCATCGCGGTCGCGGTAGTGAGCGTTGAAATTGAAGTCCTCGCCCTGCAGGCCGTGCCACTCGTGGAACGCCTTGACCACGCGGCTGTGCGGATCAAATCTCACCAGACCATTGGTGGTGCTCAGCCACAGGCGCTCGGCGCCATCCGATTCGATGCCGTACACCACGCGGCTGGGCGACAGGTTGGCGTAGTTTTCAAAATGCACGGCCTCGGGGGCCGCGGAGCTGCCAAGGACGTGATCGAGGCCGCCACCGGCGGTACCCACCCAGACACCACCGCGTCCGTCGACGTGCAGCGCGTACACGGTGTTGTCAGCGAGACTGGCCGGATCATGGTCATCGCGCTGATAGTGATAGAAGCGCCCGCTCGCACGCTCGAAGAGGTTGAGGCCCCCGCCGGCGGTGCCGATCCACAGATTCCCCAGCGCATCCTCGGCGATGGCGCTGGCGCGTGCGTCGCTGAGCGCGTTGGCGGTATCGGTGCCGTAGGGGTAGCGCGTGACCCGCCCGCTCGCCGGCTCGATGCTCGCCAGGCCGCCGCCGAAGGTGCCCACCCACACACGGCCGAGGCGATCCTGGTACAGCGACATCACCCCATC
>Ga0070761_10001391_pt1 | contig 15135 bp, 16 predicted proteins | sample HubBroMetageREF1_FD_66724 | JGI IMG/M metagenome (GOLD analysis project Ga0070761, IMG submission 66724) | Reference soil microbial communities from the Hubbard Brook experimental Forest, New Hampshire, USA - Hubbard Brook CCASE Soil... | ecosystem: Environmental > Terrestrial > Soil >... | reverse complement strand
GTTTAGCGACGCCGATCATCCGGCCAACATCGCGGCGCAGGCGCGGATGATTGAGCTTGCGGGGTCGGCGGACCGCGTGGTACCGGGCCATGACGCTTTGCAATTCCAGAAGTTCCCCACCGAAGGTCGCGTCGCCAAAATCAAATAGTTAACGACGGGCCGCAGTTTTGTCATATGCCATTTGTGCGGTACCGTGCTCCCAAGACGCCGCTATTACCAGTCTTACCGCACAGCTCTTGAGCTGCTAGAGCGAACCCTAGCCATCTGTCCGTGCGATCGTCCAAATGTCGTAGCCGGACCCCGCCCGGTAGAGTTACATGGCGCGAACACAGCCCGTTGACGGGAGATTCCTGCGCGGTGGTATACTGTGCAATTCATAAGGATTTTATAAAGCAGGTCGTATCATCCCGGCGGGGCGCTCCAAAATTTCATAGGCCGGAAAAATAGCTCGAGACGAACTACCAGGGCGCGATTCGTCTTATTCATATTTATAAGGTGGAACCATGCAGAGGAACACTGGGCCTCAGAACCGCCTTCCCGTCGTAACAGCCCCTGAAAACTTACCCAAACAGACATCACCGTCTTCGCGGAACGGACACGATCACGTCGGCACCTTCTGGGACATGTTGGGGATACGAATCGTGTTCATGGCCGTGTGCGTGGCGGCAGGCTTTCATTTTCGACCGTTCAGCGTGACCCCGGTATCGGGGGCGGCGACGGGATTTTTGTTCGGGCTGGCGGTCATATTATTTGAACTGAGGCTGCGGCATGCGAGTTTGCGGCGGTTAATTGGCGCGGCGATAGGGTCGATCCTGGGATTGCTGGGCGCTTACCTGACGTCACTGATTTTGACGCATACCATCATGCCGGAGAGCACCCGGTCGTTTTTCAGTCTGGCGGCATTTTTGGTGATGGCTTACATCGGACTGATTTTGGGCGCGAATAAGGGCGACATGCTGAATCTGCAGGCGCTGGGTGGACTGTTCGGCAGCGAACGCAGTTTGAAGCACTCGTTCAAAGTGCTGGATACCAGCGTGATTATTGATGGACGCGTGGCGGACATTGCGGACGCGCAATTTCTGGATGGCACGGTCATCATTCCGCAGTTCGTGCTGCATGAATTGCAATTGGTGGCGGATTCGGCAGATCCGTTGAAGCGACAGCGCGGGCGCCGCGGGCTGGAAGTGCTGCAGCGAATTCAGAAGATGGCGCACCTGGAAGTGCAGATTGCTGATGACGATTTTCTGCAGATTCCCGAAGTGGATTTGAAGCTGATCGAACTGGCAAAGCGCTACGACGCGAAGATCGTGACCAACGATTTCAACTTGAATAAGGTTGCGGCACTGCAGGGGATCGAGATTTTGAATGTGAATCAGCTGGCGAATGCGCTGAAGCCGGTGGTGCTGCCAGGCGAGACCATGCGCGTATTTATTTTGCGCGAAGGGAAGGAATACAACCAGGGCGTGGCGTATCTGGATGACGGAACGATGGTGGTGGTGGATGGCGCGCGCAAGATGATCAATAAGACGATCGATATCACGGTGACTTCGGTGCATCAGACGACAGCGGGGAAAATGATCTTCGGGCGGTATGACGAGCGCGGCGAGCAGCAAATGCCCCGCGCCACGGGGCAGAGCGCGCCACACGCTGAACCTCCATCGGCTCCTCGGACGAACGAAGGAGCTACTCCTGGGGGCGAGCGGCCTGCGCGACCGCTTTATCCTGAAACTGGACGGGGTTAGGGTCGGCGGATTTCAGGCTGTGGACAATCTGCGATGTTTCAGCAATGGCGCACGAAGTGCGCCGCCACAAATGCTTTCCGTTTGTGGGTCGTTGGGCGAGTCTTATCTGCCGTGGTCGTCTCCCCCTGCGTCAGGAAGAGTGCCTGTGCTGGGCCGGTTTATTGCGATAAACTGTTTTCCCTCTTATGGGCCGAGTCGCTGCCATCATCCCTGCCGCAGGTCTGGGCACCCGCATGGGCGCCGAAATGCCTAAGCAGTTCCTTGAGCTCGACGGAATGCCGCTGGTGATTTTTACGCTGCGCCGGCTGGCCGCCTGTAGCGCCATTACTGATTTTTTCCTTTCCACACGCGCGGATGATGTGGTGTCTCTGCAGGACAAAGTCGCCAAGGCGGCGCTGGGACGGCCGGCACGGGTGGTGCATGGCGGCGATACGCGGCAGCAGTCTGTGGCGAACGCGCTGGCGCAGGTGGACCCTGCGACGGAAGTGGTGCTGGTGCACGACGCAGTGCGGCCGTTTGTGACGCCGGAACAGCTCGATCGGGTGATCGTGGAGGCGCGGAAGCGCGGCGCGGCGATTCTGGGTATTCCGGCGATTGACACAGTAAAGGAAGTGAAACGCGCGACTTTGCCGGAAGATATGGCGTTGATCACGACGACGATTCCTCGCGAGCGGATCGTGCTGGCGCAGACGCCGCAGGTATTTTCCTACGCGCTGCTACGGGACGCGTTTCGTAAGGCGCAGACGGATGGGGTGCTGGCGTCGGATGAATCGGCGCTGGTAGAACGATTCGGGCATGACGTGTTTGTGGTGCTGGGCTCGGAGCGGAATTTCAAGATTACGCGGCCGGCGGATATGGACTTGGCGCGGTTTTATCTGGAGCAGGAACGCAAAGCGGCGCGGTGATGAATTCTTCCCGGAGTATTTCCAAACTCAGAATCAAGGAACCTTAATGACCCGTTCGGGAATTGGATACGATTTGCACCGACTGGCCGCGGGGCGAAAGCTGATGATCGGCGGGATCGAGGTGCCGTTCGATAAAGGCTCGGTGGGGCACTCGGACGGCGATGTGCTGGCGCATGCTTTGTGCGACGCGTTGCTGGGGGCGGCGAGCCTGGGCGACATTGGGACGCATTTTCCGGATACCGACCCGAAGTGGAAAGGCGCAGCGAGCCTTTTGTTTCTGGAGCACACGCGGAAGCTGCTTGATGAGCGCGAGCTGCGCATCAGCCATTTGGACGCGGTAGTGATCTGCGAGCGGCCGCAATTGGGGCCGCACTTCGCTGCCATGCGGGCGGCGCTGGCGAAATCACTTGGGATTGCGGAGGAGCAGATCAATCTGAAGGCGAAGACGAATGAAGGTACGGGTGAGATTGGGCGCGGCGAGGCTATTGCGGCGCACACGATTGCGACGTTGGAAGGTTGAATTCACCGCATCGACGCCCCGACTGCGTCGCGGTAAACGCCGTCCGCAGAGAAAACATAAAACATGAAAGATTATTGCCGTGACGTGCGCGCGGCGCAAAGATGAGTGGGGTGGCAATGAACTGGCTCACGGGATTTCATGCGGTGGAGGAGGCGCTGGCGGCGGGGCGGGCGCTGGACCGCATTGTGATCGCGCGCGGGCGGCATGGTGAGCGCGTAGAGGCGGTAGCGCAACTGGCGAAGGCCAAGGGCGTGCCGGTGCGGTTCGAAGATCGCGTGCAGATTGACCGCCTGGTGGGTTCGCGCGAGCACCAGGGGGTGGCGGCGTTGGGTGCGGCAAAACCTGCGATGGGGCTGGAGGATTTGCTAGGGGCGAAGGCGCCGCAGGGATTGTTGGTGCTGCTCGATGGAATCGAGGACCCGCATAACTTCGGCGCGATTGTGCGCACGGCCCTGGCGGCGGGTGCGAACGGCGTGGTGATTCCTGAGAGGCGTGCGGCGGGTTTGACTGATACGGTGGAGCGCGCGTCGGCGGGGGCGCTGGCGCATTTGCCGATTGCGCGGGTGAAGAATCTGGTGCGCGCCATGGAAGAGATGAAGGACGCGGGTTATTGGCTGGTGGGACTGGATGAACGGGCGGAGAAGAGTTACACGGCAGTGGATCTGAAGGGATCCATTGGAATTGTGTTGGGAAGCGAAGGCGAAGGATTGCACGAATTGACGCGCAAGCGCTGCGATTTTCTGGTTTCGCTGCCTACGGCTGGGCCGGTGCGGTCGCTGAACGTTTCTGTGGCGGCGGGGGTGATGTTATTTGAGGTGGTGCGGCAGCGTGGGGGAAATCGCGGATCGGCCGGGGAAAGCAGATCAAAGCCACAACAGATGAACGCAAATGAACCCAGATAAAACCTAAAAGAGATAACTACTCAAACCCTTCGACATCTTCCGAAATTGATTTGCAACCGACTCTCTGCCTCACGCCGGGACCCTATTTGTCATACTTCAGCAGCGAAAAGACGTGGATGCCTGGGAGCTTGGCGCGGCCGTTGAGAAACGTGAGTTCGACTGCGAAGGCTGCGCCGGCTACTTTGCCGCCGAGTTGTTGGATTAGCTTGACGGTGGCTGCGGCGGTGCCGCCAGTGGCCAGGAGGTCGTCGCAAATCAGGACGGTCTGGCCGGGCTTGATGGCGTCTTCGTGGAGTTCGAGCTGATCGGTGCCGTATTCAAGCTGGTAGGTGACGGAGGTGGTTTTGCCGGGAAGCTTTTTCGGTTTGCGGACGGGAACAAAACCGGCGCCGAGACGATAGGCCAGCGCGGGGGCGAAGATGAAGCCGCGGGCTTCGATGCCGGCGACGATGTCCACTTTAGTGCCGTTGTATTGTTCGCAGAGCTGATCAACGAGCGAATGGAAACCAGCCGGGTCTTTCAGCAGGGTGGTGAGGTCGTAGAATAGAATGCCCGGCTTGGGATAATCGGGGATTTCGCGGATCAGGGCTTTCAGGTCGGTCATTCTTCTCCTTCGTTCGGTAATGCGATTGCGCGTTAACAGAGCAACGTATTCGTGCGAGAACAAGTCGTTGCGTGTTGCGCGTCAGTACTCGATTGAAAATCTTTTTACGAATTCCGGATTCAGGAGCGCTACTTCCTCGGCAACGCTTGCGACCGAGGCGCCTAGGGGGCCGCGCTCCAGCTCGCTGCGAAGCTCGCGAAGTTTGGAATCGCTGCCGACGGCGTAAACTTCGACGCGGCCATCGGGCAAATTTCTCGCATAGCCACTGAGACCGAGTCGCTGCGCCATGCGCATGGCGAAATATCTGTAGCCGACGCCCTGCACGATTCCGCTGACGAGATAGCGTCGGGACTCGCGGGTTTGCGGCGTATCGGCCATGGATCGTGCGGAAGCGTAATCCGCAAACGCGTGATTTTAACAGAGGCGCGGCAGGCCCAGGTCGTGATTTTCGCGCAGGTTGCTTGGCCGCCGATGCGGCTCCTTAATTTCTGAGGACCGCGATAAAATGCTCGATGATGGCGGGAAGCAGGTTTTCCGCCGCTCGTGAAGTACGGCCGAGGTTAGCCGTAGAGCGCTTGGTTTGCATCCAAAGATTGATGATGGAACCGTCCAAAGTGCGGCGAACTTTTTGCTTGCTGACGCGGGGCCGGGCAAGCCGGTTGACGCTGATTGGCATGGTGGCGATGTTATTCGCCGCGACGGCCGTTCGCGCGCAAGACCCCGGTCCGCAAGCGCCGCCACCGACGTTCAAGGTGGAGCGGATTCCCGCGGAACCGCATCCGGGTCCGCCACCCATTCCGGTGGAAGAGATCATTCAGAAATTCGCAGCGAATGAAGACGTGATGAAGAAGGCGTACGAATCCTACGACTTTACGCAATCTATCCGATTGGACGAGCTGAGTGATCCGGGCGGCAAATTCAGCGTGACCGGCGAGGTATACACGAAGCCGGACGGGCTGCGTTATATGCGAATGACGAAACCGGCGGAATCCAGCTTGAAATTGATGCATTTTTCGCTGGAAGACGTGCGGGTAATCGCCAGCATGCCGGAATTTCCGCTGACGGCCGAGGAAATCGAGAATTACAGCTTCAAATACGCGGGGCAGGAAAAGCTGGACCAGTTGAACACGTACATTTTCCAGGTGAAGCCGAAGACCTTGAGCCGCAAGAAGCGGTATTTCGAGGGAGTGATCTGGATTGACGATCACGATTTCGCAATTGTGAAGAGCTACGGGAAATTCGTGAGTGAACTCGAGGGGAATGGCACGGCGCTGCCCTTCACAATGTTCGAAACGTACCGGGAAAATTTCCAGAGTAAGTATTGGCTGCCGACTTACACGCGGTCCGATGATTATTTCAAGAGCGAGGGGAACGAAGACATGCCGTTGCGGCTGATCGTGCATTCGACCGATTTCAAGGTGCGCGCGGCAACTGCTGGCGCCGGCGGTACGGCAACGGCGCCGCCTGCGACAGATTCGGGCTCATCGGCCAGCGTTCCGCTACCCTCTCCTCAGCGATAATTTCTGCGGCGTCAAGCACATTGAAGTTGACAGGGGAGTTTTGGCAGGGCGCTTGCTGCGCGCAATAACGCGTACAGCACGCGGTGCGCTCCGTCACGCCCATCGCGATTTGCCGGCACTACGGCATGGAGCGCAAATACTGAGGTAGTTCTTGGACTGATTTCAGAAGGACTTCGGGTTTGGCGGCGCGCAGGCGAGCGGCGGTGGGGAATGGGCCAAGAACGCCGATGGCGCGCACGCCGGCGCGGCGGGCCATTTCGATGTCTTCAGCCGTATCGCCAACGTACACGCAGTGCTCTGGATCGCGGCGAAGACGTTTGAGCGCGAGTCGCAGCGGAGCGGGATGCGGCTTTTTCTTCGCGGCGTCTTCGCTGCAAACGCATGCGGAAAAATAGCTGGCGAGCTCGAGCTTGCGGAGCTGGCGGCGAACGCGCGGGCGATTTCCGCTGGTGACGATGCCGAGGTCATATTTTTGAGCGAGGAGCCGGACGACGCGGCGCGCGCCCGCAAGCAGCCGAGGGTTTTCCAGTTTATAAGCGCGAGTCCAGAGACGATCGGCTTCGTGCCATTTGGAGCGCGGGAGTTGAGCCGCGCGGTACACGCGCAGCCAATTGGGAGAATAGTGTTGCGCGAGTTCGCGCTCGGTCCAGTTGATACCCAGCGCGCGAAACATCGAGAGATAGGCGCGAAGGTCGGCCTCGTAGGAATTCAGAAGCGTGCCATCCCAATCGAAGAGGACTGCGCGCGTGGCGAACTGTGCGATTCTCACGGCGAGGGAATCGTATCAGACCCTGGTGTATGTGAAAAATCACGGAGAACCGTGTGAGGCGCGGATGATGTACGGGACATTTCTTGCCGAACTGCAGGAAGGCAGGTTTCGCCGTTTCAGGCGGATTCCACGCAATACGCTTTCGAGTGATGTGAATTCTTCAGCCTAGGCTAGTGGCTGCGATAGCGCAGCGGCAGAATGTCGTCGCGGCGCAGCGCGAAGTCGTCGAAGGTGGCGGCGTAACCGCGCCAGCCGGGCATATCCACGTCCTCGGCGCGCACGATGTGAGCTGCCGTGCACATCTGAACGCTGCCTTGGCCGAGCGGCCGTTCGATGAGCGCGACTTCGAGTTCAATGGCCATGCCTGGCTTAAAATCGCGGGGCGCTAGGAAATAAACGCCGCTTGAGCTGATATTGCGGGTTACGAGCGTGACGGGAATGGGCTCGAGGCGATCGCCGACGCGCGTGAGACGGAGCGGCAGCGAGAGCGATGCGCGCGGATTGTTGCGGCGTTCGCGCGCGACGCCTATGGCGTGCGTGGGAACTCGCGCGAAACGCTGTGGCCCAGGCTTCCCTGCCGGAGATGCAATGCTTACTGTGTGGCTTTCGACTTCACGCAGCGGCGACACAACCGACCGCGGCCCCTTCCAATCCGGAGCAGCCCCCATGTACTATCCCCCAAGAACAGCCTAACTTCCCCCCTGCCAGTAGACCGAATATGCGCGGACTCTGGAACGGCGTCAAGGGAAGTGATGGGCGGGTGCCGTATTATACAACACTAGGGGGGTAGGCAGATAGCTATGATTTAACGGGAGTTGCGGCTGCGGAGAGGCTAAAAAGCGGAGTTTTGGGGTTTGTGGTTTGTTCGCTGAGCGCGAAAGACAAACGAAAGCGAAGGGGTGTTTACCTTCGGCACACGGGTGATTATTGAGCAGGAAGTGAAGAATTGCGCGTTGAATTCGCGCGCTAGAAACGGATAGCGACTTCGGTTGGGTTTCGCTAGTTTGGATGGGAGAGCGAGGCTCACAATGATTGAACTGATGGCGAGAACTTCTCATTCGAATCTTAGCGCGGCGCACGCGACGCTTCCGGACGCAAAGCGGTGGCACGCGGTGCAGACGCGGGATCGCGGCGCGGACGGCGCATTTGTCTATGCGGTGCGCTCCACAGGAATTTATTGCAGACCTTCGTGCGCTTCGCGGAAGCCCCGGCGTGAGCAAGTGGAGTTTTTTTCGCTACCGGAAGCGGCAGAACAGCGGGGATTCCGTGCTTGCCTGAGATGCCGGCCGCGATTGGCGCGTTTGCGCGACCCGCGCGCGGCGGTGGTGGCGCGGGTGTGCCGGGAGATCGAGGCGCAGATTGACGCGGATGGCGGGAAGATTGGGGATGGCGATGGGCGCGAGATGCGAATGACACTGGGCACGCTTAGTTCCGCCGCGGGAATAAGCGCGCATCAGCTGGAGCGTGCGTTTCGCAGCGTGATGGGAATTTCGCCGCGGCAATATGCCGACGCGCGGCGGATGCGGAGGCTGAAATCGCAGTTGCGAAAAGGAGACGACGTGACTACCGCACTTTACGATGCAGGATTTGGATCGAGCAGTCGATTGTACGAACGCGCTCCAGCGCACTTGGGAATGACGCCTGCGACTTACCGGCAGGGCGGAGCGGGAATGAGGATTCATTACACGATCGTGAGTTCGCCGCTCGGACGATTGCTCGTGGGTGCGACGGACCGCGGGATCAGCGCGTTGTATCTGGGGAAAGACGACGGGCCGCTGGAAAGTTCGCTGCGCCAGGAATATCCGCGCGCGCAGATTCAGCGCGACAGGAACGGCTTGGAAGGATGGGTGGGAAAAATACTGGAGCACTTGCGCGGGCGCGAACCGAACCTCGATTTGCCGACCGATGTGCAGGCGACTGCGTTTCAGCGGCGTGTGTGGGAAGAATTGCGGAAGATTCCGTACGGCACGACACGGACGTACAGCCAGGTGGCGCGGGCCATCGGGAAACCGACGGCGATTCGAGCGGTGGCGCGGGCGTGCGCGACCAATCCTGTCTCCGTGGTGGTGCCATGCCATCGCGTGGTGCGCGAAGACGGCAATCTGGCGGGCTATCGCTGGGGACTGGAGCGCAAACAGGCGCTGCTGGAGCACGAGTCAGCCGGGCGCGGTGAAAAGCAACAGCGGAAAGCGGTGAAATAGGCGTTAGCCCTGCGGTTTGACCTTTTCGGTGCCCTTGGGCCAGTGTGGTTTGAAGTGCGCATCGCCGACGTCGGGGTTGCGGACGATTCTGGAATAGCGGATGACGAAATAATCCCCGGAACCGGTCTCATTGAATTGCTGCTGCACCGGGAGCCAGGACGACTCATCGAACCAGATTTGAATTTTGGAGATTTGATTGCGGGCTTCCTGAGACTTGGGAGTCAGTTCGAGCTCAACCGTCTTTTTTTCGTCCACCGCCGGCTCGCCCAGCAATGTAATCAGGTACGACTTCTGAAGTTCCTTTCCTTGGGTTCCGAAACCGAGCAGCAGGTATTGATCTACCTGGGCGCGATGCTGCGCGAGATTGTATTCTTCGACGCGTTTCAAACCTGGTGTGTAGATGTAGAGATTGTCGCCGGTGCGCAGAATCGTTCGCGCGTCGGGGGGCTTCATTTCCAGAAGCATTTTGTCGTCGTGAACGAGGATCGTGCCGGTTTCGGTGGAACGGTCGTTGACCACGACGGTGACTTTAGTGCGCTCGACGTCGGCCGAAAGGCTGTGAAATCCCTTGGCGGAGCGATCGAGTTCCCTGAGCGTGCCGTCCAGTGTGGCCGGGCTATGGTTTTGACCTGTCGCAGGCCACGCCCTGACGCATACGGTCAAAGCGGTGGCGAGTAGCGCAATCCCGAATGCGAAGCGTTTTACAATCAAATCATGTCCCCCAACGGAGTGGCCGGCGCGTTAACGAGGCGTTCATAATACTACAGGTGGTTAGACGTCGTGGGCGGCTCGGCGGGTTCCATGCACGCGCTGAGGTTGGGAGAAAATGTTACATCAGCGGCGATGGGTGTACGGTGACATCGTAGTAGAGGATCGAACCGTCCTGGGCGGAGACGGGGTCGATATGCACGACCTGGAAGGTCTGGTCTTTTAGTTCGTCAACGGTGCGGGCGAGGATATCGTGAGTTTCGCGTTCGAGTTCGGGCGTGGCGCGAGCGGTGCGCTTTTCGACCGGAAGTGCAGTGGCATCGAGGCGGTACGTGTGCGTCTGATTCGCAGGGTTTTCGGATTGCAGCTGAACTTTGGAAGCAAACGCGGCGGTAGATTGGGGCTGGTCGTGGAACCAGCGTGTCGGAGTGACCAGCACGAAAAGAACGATGAGGACTACGGCCAGATCGTAGGGCCAACTGCCGCGTTCATAGGACCAGAAAATGGTGCGGACGATTGCTCGCCATAAAGTACGCATGTCAGTGAACCGAGGAACCGTCCACAACTTCGCCGTCACGCATGTGCAGGACGCGATGCCCGTAGGCGGCGGCTTCGGGATTGTGCGTGATCATGACGATTGTTTGGCCGAGATCTTGATTGAGCTGGCGGAGCAGGCCGAGAACGGCCTCGGAGTTTTTGGTATCGAGGTTGCCGGTGGGTTCATCGGCCAGCACGATTTTCGGTTCGCTGACGATGGCGCGAGCCAGGGCCACGCGCTGCTGTTCGCCGCCGGAAAGCTCAGAGGGTTTGTGTTTGAGCCGGCCGCTCAAGCCGAGAAGGTCGGCAACGACTTGGAAGCGGTGCGGATCGAATCCATTTCCGTGAATGTGCTGGGCAAGAGTGATGTTGTGGTACGCATCGAGAGTGGGGAGTAGATTGAAACGTTGAAAGACGAAACCGACTTTGTGACGACGAAGCAGAGTACGCGCGGAATCGCTCATGGTGGTGAGGTCGTTACCATCGAGGAGCACGCGTCCGGAGCTAGCCTGGGCGAGGCCGCCAATCACGTGCAGCATGGTTGATTTACCGCATCCAGATGGGCCCATGATGGAGACGAATTCGCCGGGAAAGATGTCAATGCTGACGCCGCGCAGGGCGGGAACCTCTACTTTGCCCTGACGGTAAACTTTCCACAGGTTTTCAGTCTTGAGTATGGGCTCCAACAGCCGCTCCCCTGCAAGCGTCAGCAAATCTGAGGATGGAAATATTCTAGTCGCCTTTAGCATATATGCCTAGCGCGGATGCGCGGACGCGAATGGGCCTGCGCGCCGGAAACGCACGGGAAAAGTGGGTTTGAGCTACTCGTAAGCCAGGGCCTCAACCGGATCTTTACGGCTGGCCATCCAAGCGGGGTAGGCCGCCCCAAGCAGGCCGCCGACAATGGCGATGAGCCCAGCGCGCAGAACCCATAGCGGCGTAATCAGGATCGTGAGCGTCGGGAACACCTTGATGAAGATTGCGCTCATCAGGAAGCTGAGTCCGACGCCGGCCACAGCTCCGCCGATGCACAACAGCGTCGTCTCGCTGAGAACGATGCGAACGATGTAGCCTTTCGACGCGCCCAGGGCTTTCAGGACGCCGATTTCGCGGGTGCGTTCGATGATGGTGGTATACATCGAGAGAAAGATCACCAGGAAGCCGATAACCACGGCGATGCCGATCATGACGTTGATGAAGGCGGCGAGACCTGGGAGGTTCGAGGAGGTCATCAGCGACATGAGATCCTTCAGCGGGCGAACCTCATAGCGAGGGAGAAGGTCCTTGATTTCGTCAGTCACTGCCGGAGTGTGATCAGTGCGATCACACTTAATGAAAAAGACCGAGGCCTTGTCGTGCGAGCCCCCAATTTCCTGGAGCGTGGAGAGGAAGACGAAGAGGCGCGCCCCCTTGCCATGTTCAACGATGCCCACCACGTGAAAATCGTGACCGAAAAGTTGCAGGGTCTGGCCGAGCTTTATTTTTTTTGATTTGGCATAGACGTCGTCCACCAGAATATCGTTCGGCCCCTGCAAATCATGGCCTTCGTGAAAAACGAATCCACCGGTAACCGCATGGAAACTCTGCTGGTCGATGCCATAAACGATTTCGATGCCGCTGGTATTGAACTGCGTGAGTACTGGGGCGACCGCCTGCACGTATTCGAGCTGCGCCAGCTTATCTGCGATGGCGATGGGCATGGGCGCGCCGCTAAAGGCCATCAGGTAAGAGGCCTGAGGCGGCTGAACCATGATGTCGGCGCCAACGCCTTCGATGCGTTTGGCTGATTCCGAGAGCAGGCCGCTGGTAAGGCCCACGACGATGATGACGAGGGTGACCTCGACGGCTACTGCCAGCACGGTAATAAATGTGCGGAGCGGGCGGTGCAGGACATTTTGTACAATCATGTAACGAATCATAAATTTTGTAGCGCTTAGAGGATTTCAAAAGCGCTATGGGTGCGGCTCCCTGTTGTTCGGGCCAGAGTCTTTGTGAATGTCGTTCCCAGGATTTTCGCCGAGGTTGACCAAATCCGTGCCGGGCGGCTGCGGCAGGGAGAAGCGGTCTGGAGCAATCGGCTCGTTCACAGTAAGCTTCTTGAGCGTAATCTGCAATTGATAGTCGTCGCTGGGCCGGACGACGTCGATCTGCCACGGATAGCTGGAGGCTGCCGTGGTTTGCCACTTTGCGTAGGCCACGTCCGAAGCCACCTTGCCACCAGAGCCAAAATTCTCAATCCTTGAGACGCGCAGATCCGCCCGATCGAACCAAATTTTCCGCGCGATTTCCCAGTTGGGAGTTGGACGCTGGGAACTTCCTTGTTGGTCCGCGGTAGCGCTCCCGGCATCGCTCGGACCGACTGCGGATTGCGGCGCTTCCGCTCGGACCACGGTCAATATGTAGAATCGCGATGAGCCTTCGCTCGCTTCCTCGAATAAAACTGGCGTGCCTTCGGTGATGACCGGCCAGAATAGCGCGTCGACCAGATGTTGCGGCCGGAGATTTTCGATTGGTTTGTCGGCGCGCCGCTCCAGATTTGCCGGGCCGACGATAAATTTATTCTTCGACGGTATGTAGATGCTGAAAGTCGAGGCGCCGCTGACCATGTCGAAAATATTCTTGCCAACTACCGGCACTTGGCCGATCACGCGAATGCTGGCGGGCCTGGCAGCCAGAATAAAACCGTTCACTTCGTGATATTGCTCGATGACGCCGGAATACGCGGAACCCGCCGTGAGGTTCATGGTCACGCCAGCGTTAAGCGATTGGATCGCTTGCGCCTGACGATTGTAGGCGTCGAGCAACTGGTCTTTCGTCGCGCTCTGCAGCGGCCCCGGTGCTTGGGACGGCTTGACGACGGTCTTGTGGCTGACGGCGCAACCGAAGGCAGACGTGAGCATCACCGCCAACGAAGCCATCGAGACAACGCGTCTAACAATTATTCTGGCAATTATATTGGGCCGGCCTATAAGCACAAAGTATGCAATCTAACAGCGGCTCACATGGGTGTCAACGAAGCAGGGATGTGCGTGGGAATGCTCAAACGTGCTCGGGTGAACTCCGGCGTGCAGGTGCAGGCGGGCGAGCGGGCAAGATGCTAGAATCCCAGTTTTGCGTGGAGTGCTGCAATGTTCAAGAAGGTCCTGATTGCCAATCGCGGAGAGATTGCGGTGCGCATCGCGCGCGCCTGCCGGGAGATGGGGGTGCGCGCCGTCGCCGTGTATAGCGACGTGGATCGAGCGTCACTTCACGTGCGGCTGGCGGACGAAGCGTACCCGATCGGACCGGCACCCTCGCGCGAGAGTTATTTAGTGATTGAGAAGATTCTGGGCGTGGCGCGCTATGCCGGGTGCGACGGAATTCATCCCGGCTATGGTTTTCTGGCGGAAAATCCGGCGCTCGCCCGCGCGTGCACGGACGCAGGGATTACTTTCATCGGACCGTCGGCTGGCGCGATGGAGCAGCTCGGCTCAAAAACCGCCGCTCGGCATATCGCGCGGGACGTAGGAGCGCCCACCGTGCCCGGCACGCTGGACCCGGTCAAAGATGCGGACGAAGCGGCGAAAATTGCGCGGGAGATTGGTTTTCCCGTGATTTTGAAGGCGGTGGCGGGCGGCGGAGGCAAGGGGATGCGCAGCATCGCGAGTGAGGGTGAGCTTGCCTCCGCTTGGCGGGATGCCGCGTCCGAAGCGCAGAACGCGTTCGGCGATGCGCGCCTGTACATGGAAAAATATTTAGAACGCCCGCGGCACATCGAGATTCAGGTGCTGGCGGATCATCACGGACATTTTGTTTATTTGGGAGAACGGGAATGTTCCGTGCAACGACGGCACCAGAAGGTGATTGAGGAGGCGCCGTCGCCGTTTATGACGCCGGAATTACGGAAAGCCATGGGCGAAGCGGCGGTGAAATTGGCGCGCGCGGGGAATTATACGAATGCGGGCACTGTGGAATTCTTGGTAGATGCACAGCGAAATTTTTATTTCCTGGAGATGAACACACGGCTGCAAGTGGAGCATGCTGTGACAGAGATGGTGACGTCGCTGGACCTGGTGAAGTTGCAGATGCGCGTTGCGGCGGGCGAGCCGTTGCCATTTCGCCAGGAAGAAATTGCATTGCGTGGCCATGCGGTCGAGTGCCGCATCTATGCCGAAGATCCGGACAATAATTTTTTCCCGTCGCCCGGAAGAATCGTGGATTGCGGGGTTCCGACTGGTCCGGGGATTCGGTTGGATGAAGGAATATACGCGGGCTGGACAGTGCCAAATGAGTATGACCCGATGTTGGGCAAACTGATTGCGTGGGGCGGCGATCGCGAGGAAGCTCTGGCCCGGATGGTGCGGGCTCTGGAGGAATATTATGCGAGCGGAATAAAAACCAACGTCTCGCTTTTCCGCCGCATTCTGGCCAGTGCCGATTTTCAGAGAGGCGCGATTTACACGCGTTGGCTGGACGATTTTCTGAGCGCCGAACCTGCCGCGAAAAGTCGCGACGGCGGCGAAGAAGAACTCCGGGCCGACCATGCCGCGGCGATTGCCGCATTTCTGTGGCACACGTCGCGCTCGGGTGGTACGAACACTTCCGCGACGCCCGCCCCATCAGAATCCCGATGGAAAACCGAAAGCCGGCGAGAACAAGTGAATCGCAAGCCACAGGCATGACAAGATCGCCGGAGTCCGGGCGGAGCGATTGTGAAATTGCAGATTGAGATCGGCGGAAAAAAGCGC
>Ga0070761_10001390_pt1 | contig 15146 bp, 8 predicted proteins | sample HubBroMetageREF1_FD_66724 | JGI IMG/M metagenome (GOLD analysis project Ga0070761, IMG submission 66724) | Reference soil microbial communities from the Hubbard Brook experimental Forest, New Hampshire, USA - Hubbard Brook CCASE Soil... | ecosystem: Environmental > Terrestrial > Soil > Temperate... | reverse complement strand
GTACCTGTGCCCAGTCTGGCGCCTCTGAAAGGCGAGGCCCAGGCCGAGGCCTTCCCGGACGCCGCGCGCTATCCCCTATGTTACGAATCAGCGCGGACTCCCGGTAATCCTCGGGAAACCCTGAAGTCCCTGTACACAAAGAACGATGAAGCTTACCTGGCTAAAGCGTTCATGAAACTGATCAAAATCCTCGCTAACCAGCCATCCGCGGAAGTGGCATGGCAAGTGCAATGGAGCAGCAAAGCCGGGATGGGTTTTGAGCGTACCACGCAGCTCAAGATGGGGGCAATGGCGGCTCTTGAGGACCTGGATCTTTACGGGGAAGGCCTCTGCACAGCGCCAAGGGAGTGGGTGGACCGAAAACTTTACATCAGAGATTTTCTCTTCAACCAGTTGCCACCGTGGCTGGATACTCTATTGCCGGTCACCCTGGGTCATAGCCATGGCGATCCCAACTCGCGCAACTGTCTTGTGGACCCCAATGCAGCGGAGGATCTGCTCCTGATCGACTGCGGCGAGTACCAATCAGGCGGACGGTTGATATCCGACCTCGCGCTGATCGAGTGCGACATCAAGCTGGTCCTGATGGGCACCGATTTGCGCGCCGGTAGGTTCTTTGATCTCGACAGTGGGCGTCTCGATGAGTGGCGCGAGGAAGAAAAGCGGTCGATTCATATGGGCTTGTCGTACACGGCAGCACACGCCCGCGCCAGCATCGCAGATCCATCCGTTCAGTTGGCCTATCGGCTGATTGGTTTGGTGCGGGAGCGGGCCAGGACGGTGACTTCCCCCCAGGACGTCAGCGGCACTCACTACTTTGCCGCGCTGCTCTACTGGACCCTGACATTCTTGAGGCAGGCGCCCGTACGCCCGACTAAAAAGTTGCTCGCCGCCTACTCTGCCAGCCAGTTGCTCGGTAGGTTCGCCTCCCAGAGACCGGTCTGGGCCTGAGCGCCGCGCGGGGATCGACCGTGAGTTAGTGCCTGTTTCTCGCCTGCTAGTGTGTTGCCCGTCGGTCGCCCGAATCACGGGGCAACTCCGACGCCGCACGCCCCCCCAAACAGCCAGTAGTCAATAGGGCGGCCCGACCCGTGACCCGGGTGCCCGCGTCATTCGGAAGCGGGTTCTTTAGGGGGATTACACCTGGCTTTAAGGTGAGCGATAAACTTGCGGTTGTGACGGGAGCGGTCCTTGAGGGTGTCGGGACTATCGTCGCCTAACTTCAGTTCACGGGCAAGTGGGATCAGCCGAGGGTGGAACCGTTTGTGTTCAGCAGTATTCTCCGTTACCCCTACCTCTCGAAACTTGGCGTCAAGGAGAGCCTGCCCGTGTTTGACAATCTCAAGCAAACTACTATCTTCCGCCACAGGTTGATAGTTCACCTCCCACGCCTCCCGATCCCAGAACTTCCAACCCTCTGGTGTCGGCTCGGCGACTACAGAAAAAAGTACGAAACACCCATTGATGTTCCGGAGTTCAGCCCATTCAAACCCGTCGCAATTGTCTGCTAAGGGAGTAGATAGAGATTCTTCAGTATGCATCGTTTAACCCCCGCGACATCCGCGTCGCGTCCTGGCAGTGTGCAGGCACAGGTCCAATGCGAACCGGCGAAGGTCGTTACCGCTAAGATTTTCATTCCATGAAATTTACCCCTACTTGGCCAAAAGCGATAAATACATCCACCCCCAGTTTCATTTGCGGATTTGTTCCCCAGGAGTGGAGTTGATCCTATCGACAATAAAATCGACAATTGCACGCGCTTTGTTTTGAGTAAGCGGCCTTATGCACGGGAAATGTGAAGTGCTGAGAAGGACGTAATCGGGCAACCGATTGGGGACCCTGAGAATCCTGCGGTAAAACAGGTGGAGAGCGAAGTTGACGCTTCGCAAATTCATTCTCAGGAGTCACCCAAACGGTGAATGACAATCGAAAGCATAGCGAGAACTTACCGCCAGACCAAGGGGCTGAAGCGCCCGTTCCGGGGCCTTTAAGAATCGGGGCTTCCACGCCTTATGACTTCTCGGCGCGGAATCTGACGGCTTATGGCGGTCTGCTGCCGGTGGCGACGATGCTGGAGAGGCTCGGCTTTCAGCAACTGGTCGAAGAGATGCTCTCTATCCACCGGCTGACGCGGGCCATGCCCGTCTACCGGTTCGTACTGGCGATGGTGCTGGCACTGTATGTGGGATTTGCGCGGCTGAATCATTTGCGCTTCCTGGAGCGCGAGCCGATGTTGATGGGGATTATCGCCCATCCAGGAGCCAACTTCACTATGCTTAATAGACCGACTTGTCTTCTGACCACCGACCGAGGTCTGGGTTCGGACAATCTTGCAGATCCATCCCTGGGTCGGTCAGCGTGTCCCTAAGCTTTGTATTACCGAACCGCTGGAGGTTTGCACTACTAAGAAATTAGTAGAAACTGTAGATAATTTTGTAGCTGTTCAAAGCCCTCTGCTTCAACGGGGTTCAACAAGCCTCAACGCGCCGCACGTATCTCATTGAAAGCTAATCAATTGAAAACAAGGCACTTGCGAAACTCTACGTCCACCGCCTTGGGCGCAGGGGGCCGGAGGTCCAGATCCTATTCGCCGCAACCAAGTCTCCTGCTGATTCCAAAATGGTTGTTTTGATCGGCACTCCATCGCTTTCCGCCCTTCCTTTGCCTCCACTGTGCCAAAACGCGGCTCAGAGTGGCTCTGTGCTGCGAGTTGCGCCAGGCATTCGGTTCCGGTAATAGACAATCCGAGGGCAATAGGCCCCTTGCTTCAGGTCTGTGATTCGCAGTCATCATTGTTCGTCCTCGCCCCAGCACTTTCAATCGCGACCTCTGCATCTCACGCGCTTCAGCCTTAGCCTTCAAGTGGTCCGCATCACGGCGGTACTGATCTAGGACATCGTTTGGCTCGGCCCCGCGGCGGGTATAATTCGTTCTGGAGTGGACCTTCCGAACAAGTACGAAGCCCATTTATGGTGGGCGTTCCCCAATCGGATCGCGGATCCTTCGCTGATCGAGCGTCAGTTCATGGTGCTCTCGCACGAGGAGAAAGAACAACAGCGGCGATTTGCCTTCGAGCGTCTCCGGCGCCAATACCTGGTCAGTCATGCCCTAGTTCGCGACGTGCTTTCCCGCTACGCTCCAGTGGCGCCGCAAGACTGGCGCTTTCAGGCGAACAGCTATGGCCGGCCCTCCATTGCGGAGCCGGCAGGGTGGCGCGGCCTGCGCTTTAACCTATCGCATACGGACGGCAGGGCGGTGGTGGCGGTGGCGTGGGAGGTCGATATCGGAGTCGATGTCGAAGGTCTGCGCGACCTCGATGACTTGAGCCAGATCGTGGAACAATTCTTTAGCCCTATTGAGGTTGCGCAGCTTCGGAGCCGCCCTGAATGGTTCTACGACTTCTGGACCCTGAAGGAGGCTTACATCAAAGCGCGAGGCATGGGCCTGGCGATCCCGCTGCACACCTTTTCATTTAATTTGGCGGACCCAGCGCTCCCCACGATCATGTTTCACCAGGGCTGCGACGATCTAGCCGAGCGTTGGCAGTTCTTCCTACGGAGAGGCGAGGGGTATCGGATAGCGTTAGCCGCTCCGATGGGCCCAAAGCACCCGATCAGCGTGCTTGAAACGGAAGTGGTCCCGTTGACCGGCGCAGTCTGACGGCGGCTGCCAGGCACGGCATGGACAGGCCGCCAGGAGACAGCAGCCTGTCCCATGCGATATATGGCTACGAACCCGGATGGTATTCGCGTTCGGTGTGATTACGGATATCGGCTTCGGAGAACCACACGCGCTTCCACTCGCCCTGTGTGAACATGCGCGATTGATCCGCGAAGTGCGGTGAGGCTGCATCCGAAGATTCCGAGTACGCCAACACGCTGTAGGCCGTTGGGGAATCCGTGAACTCGACCGCCAGAACAAAACTGTCGCCAAAGTCGCCCACCAACTTTTGATCCCCTTCGGGATGATAACCAATCGTGCGAAAACATCCGGCGGCACCTCCGATAGGCAGATCGATATTGCCGCGCCGGAAGCGGTGGACTTCGCCCCACTCGGGCGAGATCGAACCGTATGCACTCTGCAAATCTTTTATGGCGGCGGTTAGAGAGCTGAGCGCGGCTTTGCGATCGCCGAGTCCCGTCGGCGTGTGGACCGGATCCTCCTCCATCCATTTCACGCGAAATTGCGGCTTTGCGGATCGTTCGTAGTTGTCCCACCAACGCAGGAAAAGGAGCGCGGCCCGGCTGTCGATGGAAGCGCGGTCATCCCATTTGTCGAGGAGATTCGCTGCGGCGACAACACGCGGGCTGAATATTTGTTCGCGCATGAGTTTAACAAGATCGGGTTTGAGGCGCGGAGCCATGATCACGTGTTCGTCAAACTTCAAGCGCTTCATCATGGCGAGGTCCCAGCGTTCCTGGCGATCGAGCAGATCCAGGCTGAACTGGCCGCGCCAACCTAGCGTGTCAAGCACCATATCCGCGGGGAAGTCCGCCGGGCGCGGATGTTCCGCAAGATTGACGTACCACGGCGGATCGTTACAGTTCTGCAGATACCCGTTCTTGGGGTTAAGAATCTGCGGCAATGACCCTACCGGCACCAGGCTGTACCATTCCGTGGTGCTGTTGTCGCCTGCAAGCGGTTTTCCTAAAGGCGAGCCGGGAATGCGGTCGGGTATCCTGCCGTTAAAAACGTAGAAGATCTGTCCCGCGCGATCGGCATATCCGACGTTGAATAGCGGCAGCGCCTGTAGATTGAGCGCGGAACGGAACTCGGCCAGAGATTTCGATTTGGCCATCAAGTTCCATTCGGTCAGAAAATCGACCCCATTCAAATCGGCCGACTTTAGGGCGTACGCCTTTCCAGGGCCTGTTCGGACGACGGGGCCATAGTGACACGACCACAGCGTCTTTTTGACGGTTTGCGCTCCGTCCGGCCGCGAGACCTGAATCTCAATGGTCCGGGAAGTGAGCGGGATGGATTGGCCGTCATAGATATAGTGCGCCGCGTCGGCTGGGTCCAGGGTTAGTTCGTAAACATCGCTGGAGCTGAATCGATTCACCGTGTGAGACCACCCGAGATAATCGTTAAAGCCTATGCCGACCACAGGGAAGCCGATCAACGTCGCGCCGCTGACATTGATGCGCCCCGGGACGGTGATCTGCACTTCCTGGAACGAATACGGTCCGCCCCACCCGACATGCGGATTGGCGAGTAACATGGACCTGCCCGATAATGTGCGCGAGCCACCGATCAACCACATATTCGAACCGAGGCGGTGCGACTCAGGAGGTGTCGTGTTCGACAACGCAAGTTGCCGGTCTTCGCTCGCCCAAAACCCGCGATCGAGAAGAAAGAAGTCAACCAGGAGGACCGCGCGGCAATGAGCCAGAACATCCACGCCATCGACGGGCTTAGCCCATGGCGGGGCGGAGCTGCGATGCTGGGCTAGGTAAAGATTGTATCCGCCGGCATAACCCGATAACAGCCCGCGGATGACTGGCGGCATCGTTGGAAAGGCGCTCTCGGCGACTTCGTGAATCCCAAGTTGGTGCATATAAATGTCATCGCCCAGCGCCCCTTCTCCGAACACCGATGCTTGCAGGCCTTTGGCCCTTAGGAAGAGCCTGGCCAGAAGCGGGAAGTAGTCTTCAGCCGCTGCATATCCTTGTGCAAAGGCGGCCTCTTCTTCGGTGGGCGCCCATATATGCGGAACACCGTAAGTGTCGCGCCGGATTACCGCTCGACTGCCATCAACGCCGGCCCCCGGCGTGGCCGCCGCGCTGGCTAACAGGAAAACACAGATGAATAAGCGTCTGCTCATAGGTTGGACTCCTCGCTTTACGTACTCGGCTCTCTCACGAATTTCACCGGCCACTTCGACGCGGCGGCGGCTCGCTAGCCTTGAGACGATTGTAGGCTGCGCAAGCGTGGAATCGCGCTCGTGCGGAAGAAGCGTTCAGTATTGTGGCCAGCCGGTACCGGAGAGAAAGACGAGACCGCAGCGGTCCCATCCAGATTCCGCGGGAAGACCTACGCTTCAGTAGCGCCGCAAATAGACCTAAGAACGAGTGAACCCACAGACATCTCACGACGCTCCGGGGGAGGCCAAGGTCCTGGCGGGAGGCGGAGGAGCGGCAGATGCAACCGAGTGTAGGTCGGAAGAGTTGGAGTCTCTTGCACTAGTTCCCGGTCAGCCCGGGCTGGCGCCGAATATCGACGAGCTGCCGGGGGTGGCAGAAGAGCGAGCGCACCGCCGAATCGACTGGGATACCGGTTGCGGTACCACACGTATACGTTAACGACGCAAACAGCCAAGGCGGTGTTGCGGTAACAGGACTAGCGGGAGAGATTTTAGACAAAAAGCATGTTTGAACAATAACTTTTATAGACTCCAGCGCTTCGGTGGGCCATCGGGACCTATAGTTTAAAATAGCTATAGGCTATTCCAGCATCGTCCCCCGACCGATTGTAATACCTAAACGAATGATCGTGCCAATGATGGTGCGGTTCCGGCAGATGCATTGGAACAAAGGAAGTCCTAAGAAACTCGGGCGGGTACTGCATCATAACTTTTTTGTTGAAGATGTGAGGATAACATGCCGCGATCCAAGATGGGCCGCTATCGACACCGATGAAGATTTCCGCCTGGGCAATAATTTTGACTGTCTCCCAAATGTCTCCGCCCCTGCAATCGATAACATTGGCGTCCAAATCGTCGCTCGAACCCACCTGTATCAGCTCGTATAGGCGATACTTTGTGCGGACGTAGTCGACTATCTCTTCGGAAAGGACTCGCACTTGGTCTTCACCCAGATTGCATCGTATCGGGGCCGTACGCTTGCCGGTTGTATGGATCACCAGCCTTGTTGTGTGTCTTGGCAAGTTCTCGTGGACATACAGTCGCGGGTGCCGCAAATATGCAACGTGGTCAAATATTCGAGCCGTTCGGTCCGCTATGGAGAAAAAGATGGGTTTGCTCAGGTAGAATTGTGAAGATAGACCAATATGCCACGGCTGCTGCCACAAATTGACTGTCTCCGAAGGTTGTCGATCTCTAACGACGAACGGGTTATGGTCGAAAATCCAGGCTCGATCCAGGTCAATTACTCGTTCTCCGGTGTTTCGGTAGTAATTCTCGGGAAACGATGAAAACTGTAATTTGTCGCCTATTCCGTCCGCGCCAAAGAGACTGATTCCAAGCATATACACCTTGATACGACAGTGTCGGCTCTGGTTGTAGCACGAATTGCGATCCCCAGAATTGCCGAGCCGTTCACAGGGCACCTGCTACAGCCAATTGCTGGCGGTAAAATGCGTACGCAGGGCGCACACCGCGGCTAGTTCGTATCTGAATTCTACAAATATGTTGGAGCATTCGAATTGACAATTGAAACCACAAACGTTGGGTGGTAACCGATCTGTCCGAGTGTGGCGAGTTCGCTGGCGCTGGGCGGGCTTTGGCGGCGAGGACTCACGAGGACGGCGCGGAGGCCACCCGCTATTTAACGTGTTGACGCCTAAGGAGCGAACGGAAGAACAACGGCCGCCGCGGGCGTTCCTTGGCCAAGAGGGTAGATGTTTCGGGGGCGAACTCTACGGAAAAAGCGGAGAAGCCGAAAAAAAGGGGAGCTGGTCAGGATACTGGCCTCAAGAATGGCTTAGCCAGGCGAAAGGAGAGGCCAGCCCAACCGGGGATCGACCCGACGGCAAGCAGACCAGAACCACGTGAACGGCTCCTTTCCGGGGCGTCTGCCGCTCGGGACGAGTTCGCTGGAAACAATGGTAGCCGCTTTGCCGTCGTCTCACTCGGCCCTGCCAGGCGCCAGCGATAATAAATATTGGGAACGAATGGTGGGCCGCCGGCATCACGCCCTCGAAGAGCGCGTGAAACTGCGGCAGCTTGCCGGGCGAGGCGGCGGTTCGTGGCCGCTGGCTCGCCGAGAGCAGTAGTCGCTATCGAATACGTAGGAGACCGAGCATGAAGCTAAGTGCCGTGCCGATGCAATGGATCGGCGATCTGCGAATGGATCTGAGGATCGCCGGACGAGGCCTGTGGCGAACGCCCGGGTTTACGCTGCTGGCCGCGCTGCCCCTGGCGCTCGGCATTGGCAGCAGCGCGGCGGTATTCAGCCTGATTTACAGCACGCTGCTGAAGCCGTTGCCGTATCGCGAGCCGAACCGGGTGGTCATACTGTGGCAGCAGGAGGACGGCGGGGCCTCCAAGAGGGAACTCGTGACACCCGCCAACTTCGTGGATTGGCGGGCGCAGAACAATGTCTTCAGCGACATGGCTGCATTTAATGGCGGCGACGTCAAACTTCCGGGTAATGACCGGTACGAACGGGTCAACGCCGCTCATGTAACCTCGCGTTTCTTCGCGACTCTCGGCGTAACGCCACTGGCAGGTAGGACTTTCACAGCGAGCGAAGAGCTGCGCAAGAGCGCTCCCACGGCGATCGTCAGCTACGCATTATGGCAGCGGCGGTTTCGCGGATCGCCTTCCGTGGTGGGTCAAACACTGCAGGTGGACGACTACGGATTGCTGACGTACACGATAGTCGGAGTAATGCCGCAGGGTTTCAATTTTCCGGAAGGTGCGGATGTGTGGTTTCCGTCGGGCTATTTTGGCTGGCCGGTGCCCATACCGCCACTGGACGCCAACGACCGCTGCTGTTCCTGGCTACAGGTGGTCGCGCGGCTTAAGCCCGGTGTCAGTGTCGCCTCGGCGCATAGCAATATGACCGTGATCGCGCAGCGAATCGCGCGGGCGCACCCCGGACAGACTTCGCCGCCCGACATCGCGGTTGTTCCGCTGCGCGAGCAATTGATTGGAAATTATCGCCAGCTTCTGCTGGTGCTGTTCGCCGCCATCGGATGTCTCTTGCTGATCGCCTGCGCCAATGTGGCTGGTCTGCTCTTCGCACGCGCCACCGTGCGGCAAGGTGAGATCTTAATCCGGTCGGCTCTGGGGGCGACCCGCGGGCGCATTATCCGCCAGTTACTCGCGGAGTGCCTGGTATTGGCGGTTTTGGGCGCGGCGGCGGGCACAACTTTGGCGCCGATGGGCCTGCGCGCCTTCGCCTTGATGCCAAGCCCGGCACTCTCGGGTACCGAGGTCCCGCATTTGGATTTCGCGGTACTGGGTGCGGCGGTCATTCTCACGTGTTTCGTGGCGTTGGGCAGCGGCATCGCGCCGGCCCTGGCTTTTTCCGGAGAGCGCCTGAATTCGGGCCTGGCGCAAGCGGGACGCCGGGCAACATCGGACTCCGCTACGCGGCATTTCAGGACCGGCTTGGTTATCGCAGAATTCGCGCTGGCGCTCGGCTTGATGACAGCTTCGGGGCTGTTTGTGAGGACGTTCGATAATCTCCAGCGCGTGAGCCCAGGTTTTCAGACCCAACATCTGTTTGTCGCGACCTTGGATTTCACGGCGTCGGCGATTGGAGACCAGACCCGGGCGCGCTTGCTTCTTGCGCAACTCATCGGCCAGGTGGAAGGATTGCCGGGTGTGTTGTCGGCGGGAGCGGTCAGCAACGCGCCGCTAACTGGCGACACTTATCTGGATCAGCCGATCACGGTTCAGGGCCACCCGCCTCGCGCGGGTACCCGGTTCGATATCATCAACACAAACGCTGTCACTCCGGAGTATTTCCGTGCCATGGGTATCCCCATCAAGGCCGGCAGGCCCCTGGATGAACGCGACAACGATAATGCGCCGTTAGCCGCCGTGATCAGCGAGACCGCGGCGAAGCGGTACTGGAGACAGGAAAACCCGGTAGGAAAAAAATTCTTCTTCGACGATGGCCGCGACGGAGCCGCCTTCAACGTGGTAGGCGTTGCGGGCGACGTGCTCAGCATGGGGTTGGACAGTTCGCCGCGGCCGGATGTTTACTTTAGTTACAAGCAGTATCCGGTCTATGCAGTTACGCTGGCGGTCCGCCTGCAAGGCGATCCCCGAGGCATCGGCGAGGCCATCGCGCAGCAAGCCACAACGCTAAACAAGGCAATCCTGGTGACTCGCAATAAGCGCGGCGACGAACTGATCTCCGGTTCCATTCGCGGGCAGCGCTTTAGAGCCGTGGTGCTGACAATATTCTCGGCGATTGCGCTGCTGCTGGCCGCTGTGGGAATGCACGGGGTAGTTTCCTACTCGGTGGCCCAAAGGATTAACGAGATTGGAATCCGGATGGCGCTGGGAGCCACACGCGCCAACGTGGTCAGTCTCATATTGGGTGACGGGTTCCGGATATGTGTAGGCGGACTAGCCATCGGCGTTCCCCTGTCTCTCATTGCCGCGTACGCCATTCGGAGCTGGATTTTCGGTGTGCCTCCTTTCGATGTTTTCACCCTGGCTGCCGCGGTAGCGGCGTTATCGCTAGTGGCCATGCTGGCCTGCTACGTCCCGGCGCGCAGAGCCGCGGGCTGCGACCCTCTGGCCGCCATCCGCTACGAGTGATACGCGGTGCTAAGAAGCGCAAAGAGGCGCGTGTCCCGCGCCACCGTGTGGAACTGGAACCCGCTCTTGTGGCGGCGCGAGCCGCGGCTCGTTTTGCGCGTGTTTCTCAAGGCTCGGAGGTAAGCCGCTCAACCATGGCCTCGGTAAACAACGATATCAGACTACCCGGGCTACTTTACGCGTGCTCGACGTACCAGAGCCATGCGAGAGCGGGGTCGGACTACCGGCGAGTCCTGAGCCGTTGGTATCCGGAAGTCCGGGTAGAATCGCCGAATGTCACCCGCTTCGGTCAAAACGGTTCCGGCAATTCAGAAAACCGGAACGTTGTGATTCTGCAAGTCGAACCGACCGACTATGGCGAGTTATTCGAGCGCTACGAGATACTGAAGCACTCTTACGTGATCGCAATGTGCGTGTGGGAGGCCACCGTCATTCCGGAGGCTTTCCGAAGTTCGCTCGCGCATGTACAGGAAGTGTGGACCTGCTCCAAATACTGCATGGACTGCTTCGCGACCGAACATGACAATGTGATTTATATGCCGCACATCGTCGAACGGGACCGCGCCGTCACCGAGGCGGACCGTCGGGAGATGCGCGCAATAGTCGATTACGACGAAGAATGCGTGTACTATCTGTCAATTGCCAACCGGCGCGACAGACGGAAGAACAGTCAATTGCTAATCGACAGGTTTCAGCGTGTTGCCGGCAGTATTCCGCGGGCGAGGCTGATTGTCAAGAGTTTGGACAGAGAAAACGGAATTATCGGCCGGGATGGGCCGATCACTTATGTCGAGAAGCAGCTTAGCGACGGGCAGGTGAACTCCTTGTACGAAATCGCGGACGTCTATGTCAGCGCGCATCATTCGGAGGGCTGGGGACTGACAATGTCGGACGCGCTGCTGTTCAACAAGCCCGTGATCGCGACGGGCTACTCCGGAAATCTCGAGTATATGGACCGGGAGAGCGGGCTGTTGCTGGATTTCGAGGAAGAATACATACATCCCCCCGATCGGTTTTACTTGTTCGACGAGACCATGAAGTGGGCGTATCCGGCGCCGTCGGACCTGGACGATAAGTTGATCTGGTGCTATCGGAACGCCGGCAGTGAGAGAATGCGGGCGCTGGTAAGAAATGGCGCCGCAAATGCCACACGGTTTACATCGGAGGCGATCGAGAAGCGGCTCATCTCCAAACTCGAAGCGCTATGTGAGTGAAACTCCTTATATGCGATGTCTACTCTTTGATAACATTCCACAGGATTTCGAAGCGTTGAAGTCTGGCAACCCGTCGGGTATGACGATCGTCGGATCGATGGTCTATCAGTCCGAATCGATCAAGGCAATACTGGCCTATGGCTCGTACGATGCGTATTACTTTGTCAGACGCTATGTGTGGGGCTTGGGCCAGTATGAAGAAGGCGCGGTCCTGCGTGGGGGCGGCGAGCGGGTTCACGTACTTTCACCCACCAAACTTTCGTCCCTGCGCACGATTGACAACCTGGTGTTGATGACGGCGGGTCCCGATCTTTACAACCTCTTGCCCATTCGCCACCTGCTCGGGCGCGACAACTGGCCGCTATGCGGGATTGTGCATTCCACCAATGGCGGCATACTGACTCCGGGCCTGCTCAACCTTCTTCTGGGCAGCTATGGGAAACACGACAGCTTGATCTGCTCTACGGAATCGTGTAAGGGCGTCATCGAGAGACAACTCGAGACGCTTCAGCGGCACATCTCCGCATCCTGGGGATTCAAGCCCGCAACTGATATCCATTTGCCCGTAATTCCCCTAGGCGTGAACGCCGATTGTTTCGGAGCCATCGACAAGGCAGCCGCGCGGAGCCAATTGGGAATCGCGCCCGAAAAGACGGTCGTGCTGTATTTTGGCCGGTTTTCGCCATTGGCGAAGGGGGATCTTAATCCTCTGATCATAGCGTTTCGAGGCGTAGCGGCGGAAAACCCAGACGTACTCCTGGTGCTCGCCGGAGACGATACGATGCACCGCATGGCGGCTGAAATGCGGGCCAGCGAGCCCTGCCGCGAGCAGATTGATGTGCGGCCGGACCCGACTTATGAAGAAAAGCTCAAGTTATTTGCCGCCGCCGATATCTTCGTAGCGATAAGCGATAACCTGCAGGAGACTTTCGGCATTACGGTTGCCGAAGCGCTGACGGCCGGACTGCCGGTCATCGCTGCGGACTGGGATGGATACAAGGACCTGGTCGACCACGGGAAGACCGGTTTTCTGGTGCCTACGTACATGCCGAGACTGGGCCTGGAAGTGGACCTGTTGAGCTCGTCGAGAAATTGGCTCGCGGATCAGATCCTGGCGCAGACAACCGCCATCGATCCGGGACATCTCCAGCGGCATATTTCTGTGCTCGTCCGTAATGCCGCATGCCGGCAAAGGATGGGTTGTTTCGCCAGAGAAGCCGCCAAGCGTTTCGCATGGAAGTCCGTCGTTCAACAGTACGAGCAATTGTGGGATGCCGCGCTGGACAATCGCGGGGGTCCGGCTGTAAACCCAGCACGGCGAGGCAGCGTGGATTTATACACTTATTCGTACCAGCGCATATTCGAACACTACCCGACCAGATTCATAGAGGACGGTGATATTCTGCGGCTCTCGGATAACCCGACTAAGTCATTGAGTTCGTTCGGCGGGGTTATGAACAGCTTGTTCGACGAAGGCGCCTTCAACAACATCCTGCGCATGCTCGAAGAAAAAGGGCCTTACAGTGTCGCCCAAATCGTAGATGAGGCCGGCAGGAACGACGGCCTGAGCCCGTTTGTTGTGAAGACTCACATTTCACGGCTTCTCAAGTACGGCGCCATCGATCTATGCTCGCCTCGGTCTCTATGGAGCCAAGCTGCCGGCAATCCAGAATAAGGCCAGCAGGAATACGGGAATCGTGGCGCTGGGGAAAAAAAGCGGCGCCGTCATTCCAAGTAGTACCGCGGCCATCGCCGCTCGCAAGCCGAACATTCCCAACTGGCGACCCCCTTTTGTGCTTCTTTCCGTTACAATGGAGCTTTCCCACTCCAACAGGTTCCTTTTGGTAGCCAGGCGCACCATGGTGCGGGCAATCGCGTCGGAATAGACGACTGATTCATACAACGCGCGAAACGCCGGCCGCAAGCCTCCCACGACTCCCGCGCCGATCAGCCTGAAACCTTCCGCCCACCGCCACCCATCGGCCGAGCACAGTGCGTTGACGGCCATCAGGGCGCCACTGCAGATTATAGGAGTGAGCAGCAATAACGCCACCCACAATAGCCCCGCGGGGTGGCGGATCGTGCAGATCAACACTGCAACACTCAATGCGATTGGGAAGATGGAGTCCATGAGGTTTTGACAAATGAGTGTCTTGCCGAACAAGGACAACCGAGGTACGATGCCCGATATCCTGAGCACAAAAGGCAAGTGCTGCCAGTTTCCCCGGACCCAGCGGTGCTGCCGCTTGTAGTAGGAGTAACGGTTGGTAGGCGACGGCTCGAGAACACCAGCTTCCGCGACCGTGGCGGTGGGCAGCAGACCCGATTCCACCACGTCGTGGTTGAGAATGAACTCCAAGGGCAAGCGTTTATGCACCACCGCGCGATAAGCCGAAAGATGCACGAGCCCCTTACCCGCAAAAGGGGTTTGCCCCGCAAAATCGAAAATCAGATCGCGGGCGTCCAGCAAGTCGGCACGATTTCGATCTTCGGGCGCCCGAATGTAACGGACCGTCATAACCGTGGGCATCAAAATCCCGAATCCGCGCTCCAGACTCCCGGCCTGCCCGCTTACATGGGGGTGATTCAGCGGGTGAGCGTGAGCAGCCACCAGTTTCTGCACGGCGCCGGGAGCGAGCCGGGTATCGTCGTCGAGAATCAGCGCGTATTGAGCGTGGCGCAGACGGCCGGTGCATCCGGCGGTAACTGAAAAGGGCTGACCGATGCCCGCGACGTAGTCTGCTAGCTGCTCAATCTTGCCGCGCTTGCGCTCCCAGCCGATCCAGCGCCCCTCGGTCGTGCAATAGACGCGCTCGCGATGCAGGAGAAAGAAAGGCTCGACGCCAGCCGGCGCTGCTTCTCGATTGAGGCGCTCGATTTCGGCAACGCAGCGTGCCAACACCTGCTGCTCAGGCGCTTGCATGGCGCGCTCGGTGGAATCCGGAAAATCCGTCAACAAGCCTATGTACACACTCGGGTCGGCCGCCATACGGTAATGATCCTGAAGAGTCCGGACGAGAGTGGAGAGATGCTCCAAATCGAGTAGGAGCGCGGGCACGGCGACTACCGTGGCGTACTCCGGCGGAATACCGGATGCGAACTTAAGGCTAGCGACCTGGCGCGGCTGGGTGATACGCGGCAGGATCACAAATAGCAACAGCTGCACTGCGCAATTGCCAGCCACAAAGACGATGCAGACGATGAGCGGCAGCAACGGCCACCCCGAGAGATGTGAAATCAAGGGCGCGCAGATTGTCCCAGTAAGGGCGGCGGTGATGAGCGCGTAGGCCGCCAGGAAATAACGGATGCCCCCATTTCTTCCGAGGCGGTAACTCCAAGGGGCCCGATGGCCGAGCGAGGCGCATAATTCCGCGATGCCGGCGGGGTCGAGCAGATAGAAACCGATGTGCGACCGGAGGCGCATACGCTCGTCCGGATGCACGGGATGCGCTCTGGCCAAATCCACCGCAGCC
>Ga0070761_10001389_pt1 | contig 15146 bp, 11 predicted proteins | sample HubBroMetageREF1_FD_66724 | JGI IMG/M metagenome (GOLD analysis project Ga0070761, IMG submission 66724) | Reference soil microbial communities from the Hubbard Brook experimental Forest, New Hampshire, USA - Hubbard Brook CCASE Soil... | ecosystem: Environmental > Terrestrial > Soil >... | reverse complement strand
ATTCGTCGAGGTCTTCGAGCCCGCACTTCGTCGGCAAAAGGGCTTCCAGAGTGTGAAGTTCTTGCGGCTCTTCTCGCCGGCTCAAGTCGCGGAGATTGGCGCCGCGCCCAGGAGTTCAATTACCAAGTCAACTTCGTGTTTGACTCCGAAGAGAGCCGCAGGCGCTGGGCCACCACCGCGGATCACGACGTGGCTTGGCCAGCATTCAGCTCGCTCGCCCGCCAAGCCGTGTGGCGGGGCTACGACCTCATTTCGCCGGTTCAGCCCGCGTCTGCTGGATGATTTCGACGTACTTGCGAGCGGTCTCGGTCACCGCCGCGGCGTTTCCGCTCCGCACTTTCGCGATGTCGACGAGCTCGGCTCCGGCCCCGACGGCGCTCACCCCGGCGCGAATGTATTCCGCAAGATTGGTGAGGGAGACGCCGCCGGTGGGGATGAGATCGATGTGCGGCAGGGGCGCCTTCAGCGACTTGATGTAACTCGCTCCACCCATCGCGCCGCACGGGAACACTTTGACCATGTCGGCGCCGGCTCTCGACGCGCGAACGATTTCGGTGGGTGTGAGAGCGCCGGGCAAGACGGGAACGCCGTACGTCCGGCAGCAGGTGATCGTGGGCTCGTCGAGCGCCGGGCTTACGACGAACGCCGCCCCGGAAAGGATGCACGCTCGGGCCGTTTCGGCGTCGAGCACGGTCCCCGCGCCGAGGACGACTTGATCGCCCCAGCGCTTCGCGAGATCCTCCAGCAACCGGACGGGATCCGGCACGGTCATCGTCAGCTCGATGACGTCGATGCCGCCGCTGCGGATGGCCTCGCATACGCGGAGAGCGTCGTCGACCGTGGGAGCGCGGACGACCGGGACGATGCCGATCGCCCGAATTCGTTCGAGGACTCGCGTCTTCGTCATGCGCCCTACCAGTTGAAGTTCGCGCCGACCGACGAGAAGTTCACAATCTCGTGAGCCTCGCTATGCCATCGCTCCGTCCAGCGCGAGAACTCCGCAGTAAGGATGAAGGCGTCGAACTGCTGCGTGAAGACCACGTGCCACTCCCCCGAGTGGTCGAGGACGTCGTCAGGAGAATTGGCACTGTCGTCGAGCGCGGTCGGCCGCACGTAGACGATGCCGGTGCCCGCCGCGAGACGGGTCCCGTGATAGTCGTAAGCGACGTTGCCGTAGTAACCGCGAAAAAGGCGAAGCACGCCCGTGGTGTCGAACGATATCGAGTCAGTGCCGCCGGGCACCTCGAGCAGCCGGGTGGTGCCGATGCCCGAGCCTTCCCAGCCGCCGACACCCAAAGCGAAGCCGCTCGCTTCGATAATGGCCGAGCCCATCACCCCCCAGATGTTCGCGGTTTCCAGCGTGGTCCCGTTGGCTCCCATGTTGTTTCGCGCGATCTCTTGCGTGATGCCCTGCGCGATGACGCGAAGCCGGGTGCTCTCGCCGAACTGCTTGTCGTAGTTGATCTCGGCGTCGAAGCGAGGCAGCGGCGTTTGCGTGTAATTGGCATCCTGCCCGGAAACGGGGTCGCCCACGGACAGCTGCGCCTCGAAGCCGGCGAGCCGCGGAGTGATGTACCGCATCTCGGCATTGAAAGCCGCATAGAGCGGCCCCGCGCCGACCGAGCCGCAGGCGATGCCCGCGCCGCCGGCGACACAAGGATTGCCGATGCCGTAGCGGTACGCGAGAAGCACCACCTGCGCCGACGCGGAGCCGAAGATGGAGAACATGCGCCCGAACTTGAAGCTCCCGTACGGAGTCACGATATTGGCCCAGGCCTCGCGAAAGTCGACGCCCTCGGGAACATCGACCGTACGGCCTCCGCTCACGTCCTGCAGGCTGACGGCCATGAGCGAATCCACGTGCACGCTTGCGCTGATGTCGCGCCGGACGCCGAAGCCGATCTGCGAGCCGACGAAACCGCTCCGCACGCGCGACAGCGTGAGGGTGTTGTTGGCCGGATTCGCTTCTTGCGTGGAGCTCAAGACGCCACCCACGAACTGTTGGGTCGCGGATGACGGATCCGCGTCCCCAAGGGACAGCTGGTAAAACGCGGCCGCCTGCCCTCGCGTGTAAACGCCCCATCCATCCTTGTCGTAGAGAACGATGTCGGCGCGCGCCCCGCTCGCAAAGAGCGTGAGCGCGCACGCGACAACCAACCCAAAACGCAAGCTTCCAAGTCTCATGGCGCCCTGCGCTACCAGTTGAAGTTCGCGCCGACGGCCATGAAGTTCATGACCTCGCTGGAGGTGTCATGCCATCGCGTCGTCCAGCGCGCGTACTCCACGTCGAGGACGATGGCGTCGATCTTCTGGGTGAAGACGACGTGCCATTCGCCCGCGTGGTCGAGGATGTCGATGTTCCCTCCCCCCGCGCTGCTGTCTTGCGCGGTCGGGCGCACGTAGGAAATGCCCGTGCCCGCCGCGAGCCGCGACCCGTGATAGTCGTAGGCGATGTTGCCGTAGTAACCGCGAAACAGGCGAAGCGCGCCCGTGCTGTCAAACGACTCCGAGTCGTTTGCGCCTTCCTCCAGATACAGAGGGCTAATCGTGCCGATGCCCGAGCCTTCCCAGTAGCCGCCACCCGCGGCGAACCCCCCCGCCTCGATGATGGCCGAACCCATCAGGCCCCAGAGGTTCGAGGTTTGCAACAAGCCCGCTGCGTTTCGCTGCAGCTCCTGCGTCATGCCTTGCCCGATGACGCGGAGCCTCGTCGTCTCGCCGAAGTGTTTGTCGTAGTTGATCTCGGCGTCAAAGCGAGGCAGCGGCGTTACCGTGTAGGAGTACACCTGCCCGGAAAGAGGATCGCCCACCGATAGCTGAGCCTGGAAACCGGCCAGACGCGGAGTGATGTACCGAAATTCGGCGTTGAAGCCGGCAAAGAGCACCCCCGCGCCGACCGAGCCGCAGGCAATGTTCGCGGTGTCTCCGTAACACGGGTTGCCGATGCCGTAGCGATACGCGAGCAGCATCACGTCCGTCGAAGCGGACCCGAAGATCGAGTACATGCGGCCGAACTTGAAGCTGCCGTACGGCGTCACGAGGTTGGCCCAGGCCTCGCGAAAATCGACGCCCTCGGGAGCTCCGATATTTCGGCCTCCGCTGATGTCCTGGAGGCTGACAGCCATGAGCGAATCGACGTGCACGTTTTCGCTGATGTCGCGCCGGATACCGAAGCCGATCTGTGTGCCGATGAAGCCGCTGCGCACGCGCGACAGCGTCACTTGGTTTTGCGGATTCGCGAGAGTAAGCGAGTCGAATGTGCCGCCGATGGGGGTCCCAGCCGCCATCGTCGGATCTCCGTCCCCCATGGCCAGCTGGTAAAACGCAGCCACTTGCCCTCGCGTGTAAACGCCCCAGCCGTCCTTGTCGTAGAGCACGATGTCGGCGCGGGCTCGGGTCGCAAAGAGCAGGACCGCGAAAGACGCCGCCACAGCAAAGCTCAGGCTCCCGAATCGTCTCATGACGCGCTCACTCTTCCTTTCGAATCGAACATCGACCCAGGCGCGACTTCACCGCGCGCCGCAACGGGCCCTACGTACCGCGGAGCACAGCCGGCGCGAGCTATAACACCGGGTGTTCGCAGTCGTCTCTAGTAATTTAGCCGCCGCTGGCGCTACGTTTTTTCAGCGCCAAAGGAATGAGCGCGATGATTACAGGGGGGTCGTGGACTTGAGCGGGGGCGGGTGCTACGGGTTCTATCTCTTGACGCGGGGAAGGCTCTGTCTTGCGGCGTCACAATTTGGAGGCTCGATATGGTGACCGTGCGCTCACTGGAACGTCGTTGGTCTAGCGTTCTTACGCCCATTTTCTGCGTTGCTGCCGGCGCGATGGCCACGCAATGTTCGTTTTCGCCACCCGCCGCGAGCAGCGGTAGCGGAAGCACTGCAGCACAAGGCAGCGGCATGGCGAGCTCGGGGTCGACCGGTGTGACGTCGGGCAATGTTGCAACCGGCGGCACCCAGGGCGGCAGCGGGACTGGCACAACGATGGGGCAGATGTCGGGCACCCCCTCAGGAACGGGGAACGGCGCGGGCGCTGGAACGTCGACTCCCCCCGGCACCGGAGCGTCGACGGGCGCCAGCACCGGAGCGTCGACGGGCGCCAGCACCGGAACGGCCGGCTCCGGCGCTGGAACCAGCGGTCTCCTGAACCCCTACTGCCAGGCCGCACTCAACACGCCACCGCAACCGTGCGTGAAGACGACCTTCAAGAATTTCGAGCTCACCGGCACCTGGCCCCAGCTCGGGACGCCTCTCAAGACCATGCCGGGAACGCTCGTGTACACGAAGAAAGTCCTCGACACGAACTTCTATGCCGAGAGCTGCTCGATTGCCGACTACAACGGCGACGGTATTCCGGACGTCTCCGCGGGCCGCCGCTGGTGGGCTGGCCCGGACTTCACGACCGTGAACTTCTTCCGCGGAGGGCACGGGGCGCTGCCGCGCGTCGGAGCGCCGACCGAGCTGCAAAACGGCGTCTCGGACGACTGGGCGGACTATCCCTGGGACATGGATGGCGATGGATTGCCCGACATCATCAATATCGCGTCGTGTAGCTACACAGAAATATTGCTCGACACCTATGAGCCCATGCCTCAGCCCGACGGCACCGGCTACTGGTACAAGAATCCCGGCGCGGCTGTGAACCAAGCCGCCGGGGCGTGCGCCTCCGGGACCGGCACGGGTTGCTGGCCGTCCTACGAGATCAGCGCCGACATGAAGCTCGAGCAAAAAGGCATCGCCGATGTCGACGGCGACGGCAAGCCCGAGATTTTCGCTTCCTGCCATGCGTGCGCGGGCGGGACCAAAGGGTATTACGAGGCGGATTGGACGAATCCCACCGGCCCGTGGACGTTCCACGTCGTCACCCGCACCTACGAATTTCCGTTCGGCGGCACCGGCTGGCAGCACGGTAACGGCTTTGGCGATGTCAACGGCGACGGCAAGCCCGACCTGCTCGAGCGCTCTGGCGTGTGGCTGCAGCCGGCGATGGGCTGGCCCGCGGGTGGCACGGCGGGGATGTACCAGGCGACGAGCTGGGTCCCGCAAGCCTTCTCGGCTCCCCCTTACGTGGGGAACAACACCAGCAACCAAGGCGGCGCGCACATGTTCGCGGTCGACGTCAACGGCGACGGCCTGGTCGACGTCGTCAGTGCCGACTGGGCCCACGGTTGGGGGCTCTCGTGGTACGAGCAAATAGCGCCGGGGGTGGCTCCCTGCGTCGGGTTGACGCCAGGCATGACTGCGCCCGCGAAGGAATGCTTCACCCACCATCAAATCATGAACACGAACGACGCGGCGGACCTCGCCGCGTATCCCACGCCGTACAACGGCATGGCAAGCGTCGCGACGTCCGAGAATCACGGCGCGCAGATGGTCGACATGGACGGAGACGGCATTCCGGACCTCGTCACTGGCAAAATGCGCTACGCCCACCCGTATGACCAGGGCGATCCCGATCCGGACGGAATCGCGTATTCGTGGGTCTTCAAGGTCGTGCGCGACGCTACCAAACCTGGCGGCGCCTATTTCGAGCCGCACCAGATCGAGACCGGTGTCACCGACACTCCCGAGCTGCCGATGGCAGCGCCTCCCCCTTACACGGCCCCAGTGGGGAGCGGTACCGCCTACGGCGTCGGCCGGCAGGTCACCGTCGGCCATCTGAACATGGACGGCATTCCGGACATCTGCGTCTCGTCGAAGCTGGGCATGGTGCTCTACTTCGGACAGTGAAAGCCGAGAGGTTCTGAGCCCCAGAGCGACGGCTTTTGGTAGCATCGGCCCTCCCAGGGCGGGCCGATGCAGATCCAAAGACTGGACGTTCCCGCTTCGGTGCTCGGCGAGAGCCCCGTCTGGTCCGAGCGCGACCAGTGCCTCTACTTCGTAGATATCGCCTCGCACCGCCTGCAGGCCTATTGGCCAGACGGCGGCTCGCACCAGGTCTGGCAATTCGACGGGTACACCGGCTCGCTGGCCGAGTCTCATGACGGCGCCCTTATCGTCGCGCTCACCGACCGAGTCGTACGCTTCGATCCGAAGCGCGGCCCGAGCTCGATCGAGCCGATCGCCATTCTCGAGCGTGACCGACCGCTGAACCGCTTGAACGACGGTCGGGTGGACCCCTGGGGGCGCTTTTGGGTGGGATCGATGCAAGCCGACGAGACCGCGAGTCGCGGCCGCCTCTGGTGCGTGACGCCGAGCGGCGCCGTGACGCTCCATCGGGACGACATCGGGGTGAGCAACTCCCTCGCCTTCGAACGCAAGAGGAGCCGAATCTATTTTGCGGACTCTCCGACGGGCACGATTGAGCAGAGCTCGCTCGACGCCACACGCATGCCGGGCTCCTGGACCTTCTTTGCAAAGGCGCAAAAGGGCTTCCCCGACGGCAGCTGCGTGGACGCCGAAGGCTTTCTCTGGAACGCGGAGTGGGCCGGTTGGCGAGTCGTGCGTTATTCGCCCGAGGGGCAAATCGATCGCATCATCGAAATGCCCGTCAGCCGGCCCAGCTCGTGCGCTTTCGGCGGCCCCGATTATCGAACTCTGTTCGTGACTTCTGCCCAGTACCGAATGAGCGCGATCGAGAGAGAGCAAGACCCCCACGCCGGGTCCCTTTACGCCGTGGAGCTGGAGGACGTGCAGGGTCTCGCGGCCGATTGTTTTGCCGCGTGAGGGGGCGGCCCCGTGATCGCCGCGATCGGTTCCTGCCACTCAGTTGTAGCGTTTGCCTCCCCGTGGAGATGGGATACCCTCGCACGACTTTTCACGGGCATTCGGGCAACAAGCGGAACCGATCAGGACGGCGTCAGGCGCCGAAACACCACGTCCGGAGGACTCATGCAAGCCACGGCTCCCGCTGCAGCGGCTCACGCGATTGACCGACATCAGGAATTCGACAAGCGAAAGCTTTTCATTCTTGCGGTCATCGCCTGCACGACGAACAGCATCAGCTTCGTCATGCGCACGAGCATCGCCGGAGACATCCAGAAGGCGTTCTTCGACCCCATCGATCCGATCCATTCGGCGACCCTGCTCGGGTCGGCCCTCGGCATTGCCTTCCTCGGTTTTGCGTGCACGGTCGCCTTGGGCAGCTCACTGCTCGATTTCCTCGGCATGCGCAACATATTGACCCTGTGCAGCCTCAGCTTCATCACGGGGACGCTGCTCACGATCTTCGCCGACACCATCGCGCAGGGTGCGGCCATTTACTGGGCGGTCTGGGCGGGGATGCTCCTCTCCGGCATCGGGTGGGGTTGCTCGGAGGCCGTGATTAATCCTCTTACGACCACCCTTTATCCCGACGATAAGACCCACAGGCTGAACGTGCTCCACGCTTGGTGGCCGGCCGGCAACATCATCGGCGGGCTGCTCGGCCTGGCCATCGGCGGCATGAACATGAGCTGGCGCTTCAAGTTCGCCGTCGTGCTCATTCCCTCCGTCACCATCCTCGTCATGCTCGTGGGCAGCAAGTTCCCCAAGACCGAGCGCGCCGCCGCGGGTATTCCCGCGAGCGTGATGTTCAAGGAAGCCATACGGCCGGGCTTCCTGATCTGGTTTTTCGCCATGTTCCTGACGGCCGCCTCCGAGCTCGCCCCGGGACAATGGGTCGACATGGCCCTCACCCGCACGGTCCACATTCAGGGCATCTGGCTGTTCATCTATGTCAGCGGCCTGATGTTCGTTATGCGTCACTTTGCGGGCACGATGGTGCACAAGCTCTCGTCGGTGGGGCTGCTGTGGTTTTCCTGCCTGTTCGCGTCCCTGGGGCTGCTTGCCCTCAGCATCGCGAATTCCCCCGTGATGGGCTTTCTCGCTGCCACGGTCTGGGGCGTGGGGGTTTGCTACATGTGGCCGACCATGCTGGCCGCCGCCTCCGAGCGCTTCCCGCGGGGCGGGGCCTTTCTGATGGGCCTCATTGGCTTCGCAGGGTGCCTGTCCATCTACTTCGTATTGCCCCAGATGGGCGCGATCTTCGACTCCGCGAAGATCAAGGCCGCAGGCGGAGAAGAAGCGTTCAAGCTTTTGGCGGGAGATGCGCTCAACGACGTGCTCGTCCAGGCTTCGACCGCGTCGTTCCGGATCGTAGCCATCCTGCCCGCCGTCCTGCTCCTCGTGTTCGGCGCGGTGTGGCTGCATGATCGCTCCAAGGGCGGGTTCAAGCCCGAGCGACTCTGAACGAGCAAGCCATGAATCGCACGCAACGTCCGCACGAAATCAAGCCCACGCCCACGCCCATCGAGCGCGTGCTCGAAGCCAAGGCGCTCATCGGCGAGGGGCCGCTCTGGAGCGCGAGCGCGCAGCGCCTCTACTGGGCGGACATCGTCGGCAAGAAAGTGCACATCTTCAATCCGGCCGACGGCTCGAACGAGACGCACGACCTTCCCGAGCTCGTGACTTCCATTTCGGCCCGGCGAAATGGCTCTCTCCTTCTGACCCTCCGAAGCACGTTTGCGTTCTTCGACCCCACGACGAAGGAGCTGGAAGTGTTGGCGGAGCCCGAGCCCCACAAGCCGGGCAACCGTTTCAACGACGGCAAATGCGATCGCCAGGGCCGCCTTTGGGCCGGGACCATGGGCGACGTGGATTGGGACTCGCCCGTGGGGAGCCTCTACCGATTCGACGCCAGCAAGAAGCCCGTCTGCATGGACCAAGGCATCTGCTGCTCGAACGGGCTTGGTTGGAGCCCGGACAATCGAACGCTCTATTTCTCCGAGAGCTTTCGCTACCGGATCCACGCATACGACTTCGACCCGGCGAGCGGCGCCATCGCCAACCGCCGCGTGTTTGCGGCGGTCGATCTGGGCGGGGGCGCGTTCCCCGATGGTCTCACGGTGGACGCGGAGGGCTTCGTATGGAGCGCGCAGCCCGTGGCAGGGCGCCTCGTTCGTTACGACCCCAAGGGGAAGATGGAGCGAATCATCGAGCTCCCCGTATCCCGAGGCACAAGCGTCATGTTCGGCGGACCCAGCTTGGACGTTCTTTACGTGACCACGATGCGCGCCACGCTGACCGATGCGCAGCTCGCGGAGGAGCCGCTCGCGGGCAGCCTGCTCGCCCTGCGGCCCGGCATGCGCGGCATCGCCGAAGTGCCGTTCGCCGGTTAGGGGCTCCTCGCACAACGAGCCCCGACGCGGAAGTCACGGGCAACGTTCCCCGTCGGCTCGTCGGCCGGGAAGAGAACCTGGCGGAACGGCGCGAGCAAGGTGGATTCGTCTTCCAAGAAGCAACCGCCCCGGACGACCCGCCCGAAACTTTCGGTCAAATTGGCGCAATCGGTACACGGAGCGCCCGGGAGGTACTGCCCAATCCCGCCGTCAGCGTCGCCGGGCCCGTAGTTGGCGAACCAATCCAAGTTGAACTGGTACATCTCCCCGGCCAGATCGAGCTGGCCGAACATTCCGGCACCGAGCGGGGCGGTCCCCACGGCACCGATATTCGTGATGCCGCTGCACATGAACCCCGGCGGCCCCGACGGGTAGTAGCAGCCGTATATCGCATATTGACTCGCCGTCCCGGGATCGGCCGAGCCCCAGGGATACGTGCGCTGCTGATTGCCGCCTGCCGCGGCGTATTCCCACTCCGCTTCGCTCGGGAGAAAGCCCTCGTCCCAGATGCAGAATGCGTACGCCTCGAGCCAGCTCACGCAGTTCATCGGTCGACCTTCATTGCTCCCGGCCTCCACCGTCCACGTCGCGTAATCCGGATCGCAAGCCAGGTTGGCGCTCGTTGGCGCGATGCTGCTGCTATCCGACGCGTTCCACCCAGTCTCGTACAAGGCTCCAGCATCGGCGGGCGCACCGACATCCACCAAGCCCCGACCGCCGTTCAAGTGCGCGTGCTTGCCTGAGCCGACGGGTGGCGTCCAGCCCGCCCCGCCGTTCCAAGCGTTCACGAACTGCCGAAATCGCCCCACAGTCACATCGTACTTGTCGAGGCGAAACGTGCTCACGGTCGCGGGAGCGGCCAATCCCGTGGCGCCGCCGTCTGGCGCGGCCCAGGAGTCGCCGCCAAGAAGGGAGTCCAGATCGTACGTCCGGTAGAAGGCGCCGCCCGTGACCTCATAGTTCGTGCAGCAGCTTTCCTTGTTCAAGCCGCAATTGGTCAACCCGGGCCCACCCGGCGCGCAGTGCGGGACGCCGGCATCGGCTGCGTCCGCGGTCGAGGCTTCTGCGATCGAGGCTTCTGCGATCGGGCTCGAGTCTTCTGCCTGCGCCTCGGCGTCCCCGGCGTCGTTTCCAACTCCACCGCTCCCCGACGCGCCGTCAGCGGGCGGCGAATAGGGCGGCAGCGCCGTGCCCATCACCACGTCCGACACGCACATCCCCGTGGTCGGATCGCAGGTCTGGTCCGTACCGCACCGCGAAGCCGCAACGGCAGATGTGCAGTTTTCCCCATGGGCTGGACTGGTGACCAAGCTCACTTGAGCGGTGCATCGGGCGCTGAACACGATGGGGAGCTCGACAAGGTGATCGGTCGGCACAAGCGTCACGAGGTTCTGCCGGACGTCGAGCGTCACGCCCGCCCTGAGCACGCTCGCACTGATCGTGACCGAAGCCCCCGGGTTGCCGTCCGAAGCAATCGCGAGCGTCGTCGGAAAAAACGGCGGCGCTGGGGCCGGGGGAATCGAGTAGCACCAGTCGAGAAGCGTCTTGCCCGCGTCGGACGTGACCGTGACATGCAAGGTGTCCGGGTCGAGCGTGCCGTCGGTCTCGAAGACGACCATCACCCCCGCGACGGTTATCTTCGTGCAGCGGATGGAACTGGTCGCGACGAGCAGAAGCGCGGCGACGAGAACCGCGAAAGGCGCCGGCCGGAGTCTGCGCGAACCGGGGCGGGCGTTCGGAGGGGGCTCGAGCGATCGGTTCAAGGATGGGCCATCGGAGAAGCTCGGGACGAACGACGCGCGGTCCCGCGAGGATCGGCCTCTTCGATGGCTCCGTCCATGGTCAACGCTGCGAAAATCGCCTGTGACCTACGTCGCGACCTCGCGCTGGGCTCGGCCAACGCAGATGCTCCTCATGGCGTGGACGTGGACGGCGCCCTCGCACACCGGAAGCCGACGGAGTAGCCACGGTACGCCGGATAGTTGAGGGTTTCGGTCCCAGGATACAGGAACTCCTCGGACGAGTCGCTGAAGTATCCGCCCTGACAAAACTCGTAGACGACGCTCGTAAACGTAAATTGACCGCAATCGACGCACGGGGTGACGAAGGGGGTAAACCCATCGACGTCCCAAGCCCCGACCTCGCCCACGAGATCGAGCTGTCCCCAGCGTCCGGCTCCGAGGGTCGCCGTGCCCACGGGCGCGATGTTCGCGAGGCCGGTACAATTCGGCGACCCCGACGGGTAATTGCATCCATAGATGGTATACTGATTCGCCGTCCCGGGGCTCGCGCTTCCCCAGGGGTACTCTCGCTGCTCATCGCCTCCGGCGGCTGCGTAGTCCCATTCCGCCTGGCTCGGCAAGAAGCCGCCGTCCCAGATGCAGAAGGCGTAGGCCTCGTACCAGTCCACGCAGTCCATCGGAAGGGTTTCGTTTTCGCCCGCGGTGCTCGTCCACGTATAGGGCCACATGCACGAGGTCAGGCTCGTGTCCGTCAGTGCGATGTTGACGTCGTACGCGGGCTCCCATCCGGGCTCGTAGCCCCCGGGCGTGCCGACGTCGACGAGCCCTTTGCCCCCATTCAGGTGCGTGTGCTTCCCAGACCCGGCGGCCGGCAGCCACCCCGCGCCGCCCGCCCAAGCCTGGACGAATGGACGGAACCGACCCACCGTGACGAGGTACTTGTCGAGCAAGAAGGTGCTCACGGTCGCGGGGTCGGCCTCTCCCGAGGGACCCCCGTCGGGGGCGAGCTCGGGCACATAGACTCCCGTATTCGCGTCGAAGTAGGGCGTATTGAACGTTCGGTAGAACGTGCCACCGGTGACCTCGGGGCTGGTGCAGCAGCTCTCCAGGCTTGCCCCGCAGTTGCCCATTCCGGGTCCGCCGGAAGCGCAGCTCGGAGGCGTCGACGTGCAGGTCGCCTGGTAGCAAAACGGTGTGGCGGCACCGCACGGCACCCCGCAGCCGCCGCAGTTGCTCGAGTCGCTCGACTCATCCACGCAGACGCCGCCGCACATCGTGCCGGTGAGACACGCGCAGCTCCCCTTGTTGCACGTCGGCGCCGAGGGCGGGCACTGCGTCCCGCAGCTGCCGCAATTCGTCGTGTCCGTGAGCTCGTTCACGCAGACGCCCTCGCAAACGCTGCCCGTGAGACACGTACAGCTACCGCCCTGGCACGTGGGCGCCGACGGCTGACACTGCATCCCGCAGCCGCCGCAATTGGTCGGGTCGGTGAGATCGTTGACGCACTCACCCAGGTTGGCGCACCACGTAAATCCGACGGCGCAGCAGACCCCGCTCTGGCAGGCCTCTCCGTTCGGGCACGCCAGACCGCAAACGCCGCAGTTCTGCGAGTCGGTCGTCTCGTTCACGCAGGCGCTTCCGCATGTCGTCTCTCCTTGCGGGCAGACGCAAGTGCCATCCTGGCAGCTCGATCCCGATGGGCACGCGCTTGCGCAGCCCGCTGCCGTGCTGTCGCCCGCGTCTTCGCCGCTTGCGAGGGTCGCCAACGCTCCACTCGCAGAGCCCATGCCCGCGTCCACGCTGGATCCGGAGCCAACCCCGGTCGCGCTGGAACCGGTCGCGCTCGCGTCTATCGAACCCGATCCGGCTTCACTTGCAGCGGCATGGTGCGGCGCGGGTTGGCCCCCACAGGCGGCCGCCACCGCCATGGCGAAACCGATCCCCAGCGATCGCGCCAGCGCGCGCGCAATGGCTCCGCTGTCGGGCGTGCACCGCATGGCCCTCAAAGCGTAGGTCACGAAACGCCTGGCGCCACCCAAACGCCCGCCGTCGTCTTCATACCGGGTTGGGTACCGAGCCTATTGGGCCCGTGGTATTGAATCGTCATGATGGTGCGTCGAAGGATTCGGCGAGGGGACGACAGGCTCGTCGCAGCGGCCCTTCTGGGGGCCTTCGTCGTCGGGGGTTGCTCGTCCGCGGGTGGACCGGGAGCAAACAGTGGCGCCGCCGCAAACAGCGGCGCCGGATCCACCGGGAGCGCCTCGACCGGCAGCAGCAGCTCAGGGACGAGCCCCACGACCGGCGCTACCAGCGGCGCGAGCGCGGTGGCTTCGGGAAGTGGCGCAGGCACCGGAGCGAGCACTGGCGCAGCAGGCGCAACTTCGGGCGGTGCCAGCAACTCGGGCAGCGGAGCGGGGGCGAGCGGCTCGGGTACCGGTTCAACGTCAGGCAGTGGAGCTGGATCTGGAAGCGGCGCGACGACGGGCGCGGCGGACGGCGGGGCTACGGGCCTGGTCATGCCGATCGAGCGCGGCAACCTCGATGTCTACGAGTTCGGCGACACCAGCTTCACGGTCGATGGCACGCAGGGCGCGCGCATTACGAGCTTTACGATGGGAACGAGCCCCAACGTCCTCACCGGGTCCACGGTCAACGCGCAGTTTTGGGGGGGGACGTTCTGGACCGCGCCGCAAGCCGACTGGTGGACAGGCATGGTCCCCCCCAACTACGCGCCGATCGACTACGCGCCCTACATGATGACCGTGGGCGCTGATTCGTCGATCACCGCCGTGGGGTCCACCGCCACATTCGCCACGCCCGCCAAGATGGTGGCCGTGACCAAGACCTTCAGTTTCGACCCGGCGACTTCGACGGTCCTGATTACGTATTCGATGACCAACAAAGGGACGGCCTCGATCAAGATAGGCCATTGGGAGCTCGCGCGCGTTTTTCCCGGAGGTCTAACCTTCTACCCGGCCGCGGCGGCCGCGCCGACGGTGGCGTTCGGGACCATCACGCTGCAGAAGATCGGCGCCTACGAATGGTTCGACGAAACGACGTTCCCCAAAGGGGGCGCCGCGGCCAAGAGTGTGGGGGATGCCGCCATGGGCGGCGGCTGGATCGCACACGTCGTTCCGGACCCCGCGGGCCCGCTCGTGCTCATCCGGACCTTTCCGGACATTCCGGTGGGAAGCGCGGGCGCGGGCGACGGTGCGGTCGAGATCTTCGTTCAAACCGATAACACCTACGAGGAGATCGAGACCCACAATCAGCTCGTGACCATCGCTGCGGGTCAGTCCGCGCCCTGGCCGGTCACCTGGCTTCTGAGGCGTCTTCCCGTGGGCACCGCGGTCACGGCCGGAAATCAAGCGCTGGTCGATTTCGTGACGACGCAGCTTCCCTGATTGCGAGCCGAAGAGCCTCATGACGCTGAAGATCAAGCCCAAGTCCGAATGTCGTTTCGATCTGGTGGCCCTCGGTGAAATCATGCTCCGGTTCGATCCGGGCGACGGCCGGATCACGACCGCGCGCGATTTTCGGGTCTCGGAAGGGGGCGGAGAGTACAACGTCGCGCGAGGCCTCAAGCGCGCCTTCGGTCTCGAAACGGCCGTCGTCACGGCGTTCGCCGACAACCCGGTCGGCCGGCTGGTGCAAGACCTCATCTACCAGGGCGGCGTCGACCAGTCCTACGTGCGCTGGGTCAAGTACGACGGAATCGGCCGCGGCGTACGCAACGGGCTCAACTTCGTCGAGCGCGGCTTCGGCATCCGGGGCGCGGTGGGTTGCTCCGATCGAGGCCACACGGCGGCAAGCCAGCTCAAGCCCGGGGAGGTCGATTGGGAGCAGCTCTTCGCGCGCGACGGCGTTCGCTGGTTTCATACGGGCGGCATCTTCGCGGCCCTCTCCGAGACGACCTCCGCGGTCGCCGAAGAAGCCATGAAGGCGGCAAAAAAGCATGGCGTCGTCGTCTCGTACGATCTGAACTACCGCGAGTCGCTGTGGAAGAGCATCGGGGGCGCCGATCGCGCGCGTGAGGTCAATCGAGCGCTGGCAAAGTACGTGGACGTCATGCTCGGAAACGAAGAAGACTTCACGGCCGCCCTGGGCTTCGCCGTCGAGAGCGTGGACGAAAAGTTCTCCAAGATCGACACCGAATCGTTCAAGCGCATGATCCAGGTCGCCGTCGCCGCGTATCCGAACTTCGCGGTCGTTGCGACGACCTTGCGCAACGCCAAGACCGCCACTCGGAATGACTGGGGCGCAATCTGCTTCGTCGACGGACAGCTCTACGAAGCCCAGACCCG
>Ga0070761_10001386_pt1 | contig 15158 bp, 13 predicted proteins | sample HubBroMetageREF1_FD_66724 | JGI IMG/M metagenome (GOLD analysis project Ga0070761, IMG submission 66724) | Reference soil microbial communities from the Hubbard Brook experimental Forest, New Hampshire, USA - Hubbard Brook CCASE Soil... | ecosystem: Environmental > Terrestrial > Soil >... | reverse complement strand
GCGTATTCCCCGTAGAGATCGACGTCCACGAAGTGATCCACCTTACAGAACGAGGATGGACCGGTGTACGTGCCTACCCAGCGGTCCTCGCTGAGGATCGACTCGCCGCAGGTGTCGATTCCGACCGAGGGGTCGGTCAGGCTGAAGGAGCCGATGTAATTGATGGTGGTGGTGACCTCCCACGGGCCGCGATTCCAGCCGAGCGTCAGCACAGCGCGGTCCTGCGGATTACCGGTGTCGCCCGAGACACCGCTTGGCCCGTGGGTTCCGGCGAGATCCCAGGTGGGTCCACCCGGCGCCGTCAGGTAGTAGTGGAACAGGTGCGAGTAGTTGAGGGTCGAGGACAGACGCCCCACCCAGCCGACATTCCAATGAGTTTCGAATCCCACATCGATGCCATTGACCTGCGTCTGCGTGGCGTTCACGTAGGGGAACACCTGGTACGCGATCAGCCCGACCGGGGTCAACTTCGTGGGGCACGACTGCAAGTTGTTGATGCAGGCAGCTGTGATGTACGGCAGCACCACCTGCGGGCCGCGCACCGTCTGAAACGAAAGACTCTCCGCCGGGACACCGAGATCTACCAGCTCCTGCTGCGAGACAATGTCCTGCTTGATCTTCACGTCCCAGTAGTCGATTGAGAACTTGATCTGCTCGATCGGCGTCACGATGATGCCGCCGGTGTAATTGGTCGAGCGCTCGGGTTTGAGATTCGGGTTGGTGGTCTGCAGGCCGGTCGGGATCTCGGTGCAGGTCTGGTAGAAAGATCCCGGCAACTGCTGCCCCGAGGCGGTCTGCTTGCAAAGGAGCGGGTCTGGGTACTCGAGGCCGCCGAACAGACTGCCGGCGTTGCCGGCCTCGGCGGGGTTGGGTGCGCGAAATCCCTGGCCCCAGGTGCCGCGAAACGCGATCTGCCGCAGCGGCGCGTACTTCACGCCAAACTTCGGGGTCACCGAACTCCCGTAGGTGTTGTAGTGATCCCAGCGCACCGCGCCATCGAGCTCCAGGTTGTGCGTGATCGGGGCGAACAGCTCGCTGTAGGCAGCAAAGTTGTTCTGTGATCCGAGCGCGTAAGCGACACTGCCGAATTGGGCGCCGCTCGCCACCACCTCGGGGGCCAGCGAGTACAGATAGCTGTGGTAGTAGCCGAGCCCCGCGCCCAGCGAGAGTGGTCCGCCGGGGAGCTGCGTCAACGGGCGCGTGCCGCGCAGGTCGATGTCCTGGAGGGTATTGGTGTCCTTGATCTCCTCCTCGGGCGCGAACAGTGCGGTGCCGTCGGAGCTGCCCAGGATATAGCCGTCGTTCAGCGCATTCTGCAGATTCTGAAAGTTGATCTCGCCGTAGGTCTTGGACGTAACGGCGGCGTACATCGCCCCTGCAGTCAGATCGAGATCCCAGCCGGCGAGTCCGCCCTTGAAGTCGACGAATCCGCGGTAGGTGTCGGTCACGTACTGTGTCTGAGTTGGTCCGATCTCAGGAAAGTTGTAAAGCAGTGGCGCCGCCGTGCCGAAAGTGTTGCCCGGGTAGTTGGCCGGTACCGTGATGGGAAACAGGCCCGCATCGACCACCGCCGGCGGTATACCGGGGCCGAGGGCGATGTTGGGTGTGGTCGCAGGATTGATCGGAAAGTGTGCACCCACCTGCTCGGCTTCGCTGCGGAACAGCGAGGCGGTGACGATCGCCTGCCAGTTGCCAGCAAGATTCTTGGTGAGGCGGCCCAGCAGGTTGAGGTTGCCCGTCTGCGGCTGGATCTGCAGACGACTCTCCTCGTAGGTGCACTGGTCTGCGAACATCTTGGCGTCGGTGCACGCGTTATGCAGATAGACCTCGGAGCCGTCGAGCGCCTGCGACACGGGGTTCAGCAGAATGCCGGTGAGCGAGCCGGGATAGAACACCGCACCTGCCGCGTAGGCACTGCCGGCGCCCGGTGTCAGGTTCACGCCACCCCACGGTGTCCAGTTGGTCTCGTTCCACAGACCCGAGCGGTTGAAGAGGTAGATCGGATCCTGATGACGCCACTCGAGCGAGAAGTACGCGTTGTAACCGTCGGAATCGAGATCACCGATACCGGCGATGCCGTTGATATGCTCCGTGGCGCCGTCCTTATCGCCCGTCTGGCCGGCCTCGGCGTTGAACTCAAAGCCTTTGAAGCTTTTCTTGATGATCACGTTGACGACGCCGGCGATGGCGTCCGAGCCGTATTCAGACGATGCCCCGTCCTTCAGCACCTCGACCCGCTCGACGACGCTGAACGGGATGGAGCTGGTGTCGACGAAGGTTCGCTGGCCGTCGTCGGTGAGCGGGTAAGCGACCATGCGCTCACCATCGACCAAGGTCAGGGTTGCACCCACGGTCAGACCACGCAGCGCGACTCCGGACGCACCACCTGCGAAGGAAAACGGATTGGTTTGCGTGAGAGTGCCCTGCCCGTTTGCCGACAGTGAGCGCAGCACGTCCGAGATCGAGGTGTAGCCGGAATTCTTGAGGTCATCCGCGGTAATGACCTGCAGAGGACTCGGCGTGTCGAAGTCGGCACGCTTAATCAGCGTCCCGGTGACGACCACCGTCTGCAGTTGCTCGGCATTCGTCGTCGCGGGCTGCTCCTGCGCTGCGACGGGCAGCAGCGGGCCCAACAGCAGGATCGAGGCAATGGTGTGGCGGACGCGAGCGTCCATGCTTGTTCTCATACAGCTCCCCTGACAACGACGTCTTAGCGCGCGCGCCGGCTTTTTGCTCTGCGAACAAGGCCGATCCTAACAAACGAGTGGCCGGATTTGCCTTGCCTCGACCCGGCAGGGATGAAACCCCGTTTTGGCGTGACGAAAAAAAACCCCAGGTTTTGAGGCCTGGGGTTGGTAAGGGCGGACCTTCGATGAAGGGAAGGAAGTCCGCCAGGGGATACGGTCAGTGCAATCGAGCCCAGTGCAGGATGCGGATGTCGTCCGAATCCAGGTCGAAACTCTGTGCCAGCAGCGCGCGCAGTTCGCGGTTCGCGCGTGCCTGCGGCAGCGGCTCCCGCAGCTCCACTACACCACTCCACTCGCCGTCGGCCGGGGCGGTTCGCGCCTTGCCGGTGTGGGTCACGAAGTGCGTGTAGTACTTGGTAGCCACGGTGAAAAGGTTAGTAGCGTGGCCCGCGGGGGTCCGTGAGTTGTTCCACAGAACCCCGGATTTCGGTAAAAGTGCATGCGACATAAGTCACAGGAATGCGAGCGGATGGGACGGTTCCGGCCTGCAGCTCCGGCGGGCTCGAAATACATCACACCGGCGGGGCTGCGCCGGCTGCGGGCGGAGCTGGAGCAGCTCTGGCGCGACGAGCGTCCCCGCGTGACCCAGGCCGTGGCCGCGGCGGCCGCCCAGGGTGATCGCTCGGAAAACGCCGAGTACACCTACGGTAAGAAGCGCCTGCGCGAGATCGACCGCCGCGTGCGCTTTCTGCGCCAGCGCCTCGAGGGCATGGTGGTCGTGGACGCAGCGCCGGCCGATCCTGCGCGCGTCTTCTTCGGCGCCTGGGTCGAGCTCGAGTCACAGGCCGGTACCCGCTGCCGCTATCGCATCGTCGGCCCGGATGAGTTCGACATGGTTCCCGGCTACATCAGCATGGACTCGCCGCTCGGGCGCGCGCTGCTGCGCAAGGCGCTCGACGATGAGATCACCGTCGAGGCGCCTGGCGGCAGCTGTGTCTACGCAATCATTGCGATCGAGTACGAGCGCGCCTGAAGCCAGGCGCCCGCCCGGCTACCAGATGACCCGCACGTTTTTGAACTGCCAGGGATCACTCTTGTCGATGTCCTCGGGAAACAGCCGCTCGCGCTCGTGCAGCGGCGTCCACTCGGTGTACTCGCCGACGACCGGACCCAGGTACGGCATGCACACCTCGAGGTTGCGGCGGAAGTCCATTTCATCCGGCTCGACGATGCCCTCGTTCGGATTCTCCATGGCCCAGATGACCCCGGACAGCACCGCGACGCAGACCTGCAGGCTGGTGGCGTTGTTGTAGGGAGCGAGCTTGCGCGCCTCCTCCACCGACAGCTGCGAGCCGAACCAGTAGGCATTCTTCTTGTGCCCGGCGAGCAGCACGCCGAGCTCGTCGATGCCGCTGATGATGTCGTTCATCAGAATGCGCTGACGCTCCTGCTGCACGTAGTTGCGCCCGAGCAGCTCGTGCACCGACATCACCGCCGAATCGCACGGGTGGTAGGCGTAGTGCACCGTGGGCCGGTAGGCCACCTGCGCGCCCTCGCGCACCGTCAGATAGTCGGCGATCGAGATCGACTCGCCGTGGGTGATGCAGAGACCGTGGAAGTGTCCAGCGCGCGGCGTCCAGGTGCGTACGCGCGTCGCCGCCCCCGGCTGCGTCAGATAGATCGCGGCCATGCAGCCGAAATCGTGGCGGCGCCCGTCGCGCGGGAAGTTGCGCTCATGCGTGCCCCAGCCCATCTCTGCCGGCTGCGACCCTTCGCTGACGAAACCGTCGATCGACCAGGTATTGACGAACTCGCCGGGCTGCTTGGGCACATTCGAGACCTGGGTGTCGCGCTCGGCGATGTGGATGACCTTCACGCCCAGGCGCCGGGCGAGCTCCGCCCACTCGGCACGTGAGGCCGGCCTGCCGGCGTCCACCTTGGTATCGGCGGCGATGTTCAGCAGCGCCTGTTTGGCGAAATGCGAGACCATTCCCGGGTTGGCGCCGTGGGTGATCACCGCGGTGGGTGCGCGCTGGTTGCCGTTGCGCAGTGCGAGGGTCTCCTCGCGCAGCGCATAGTTGGTGCGCCGTCCGGCGGCCACGGTCGGATCGGTATAGCCGCCCGGCCAGGGCTCGATACAGGTATCCAGGTACATCGCGCCCTTTTCCCAGCACAGCTTGATCAGCGCGATGCTCGAGACCTCGACCGAGACGTTGATGAGAAAATCGCCGCGCCCGAGCAGTGGACCGAGCACGCGGCGGAAGTTCTCGCGCGTCAGCCGCTCCTTGACGAACTTGATGCCGTACTTGGCGGCTTCCTCGGCGCCCTTGTCCTCGGCGCTGACGATGGTGATGCGCTCAGGGGTGGTACCGATGTGGCGCAACACCAGCGGCAGTGTGCCCTGGCCGATGCTGCCAAAACCAATGAATAGAATGCGCCCTGGAAACTCGACGTGGATCTTGTGATTGTCACTCATGATGTTCGCTAAGCAGTCCTTTCACGACACAAACAGTCGCAATGCCCGCGCAGCGTATCAATCAGTCCGGCGCCGCTCAATTTTCCTACGACGGGCGTCGCCGTCCGCCGTCAGGGCGTGCGCCAATGGGGTGGGTACGTGCGCTCGTAGCCGGGCTGCGCCGCCACCCGCGCCAGCCAGCGCCCGAGTGCCGGATAGTTCACTTCCAGTGGCATGAAGCGTGAGGAGAGCGCCGCCGCCTGCGGCTTCTCGAGCGCGCGCTTCAACAGCTGGATGCCCGGAAAGATCACCATGTCGACGGCCGAATAGGCATCGCCGACGATCCAGTCGGATTTCGACAGCCGGCCCTCGATGGTGCGCGCCTCCGAGGCGACCGCATGCATCGCCGCGGTGATCTCATCGCCGCCGAGGTCGTCCTTGCCGCCAAACACCGCGGTGACGATCCGCGTCACCTGCGGCTCGATGTAGGCCTGATACTCGCAGATCACGCGCATGATGGTGCCGCCCTCCTCGGCCGAGCGGCCGAACAGCGGCGGCTGCGGGTACTTGCGCTCGAGGTAATAGAGGATCGCCAGCGACTCGAAGCACACGTAGTCGCCGTCTTTGAGCACGGGCAACCGGCCGCGCGGATTCAGCGCCAGCATCTGCGGTGACTTGTGCTCCTGCTTGGAGAACTGCAGCAGGTGACCGCGGTACGGCAGCCGCTTGTACTCAAGCGCCAGCAGCACCCGCCAGGCAAACGGGCTGCCGCTGCCCCAGTAAACCTCGATCGCCATGCTCGCCTCGCGCGCGCTGAGCTGCGCTGATTGTAACGACAAGCCTCGAGCGCCGAAAATGCGGCCATGCACCGCACACTCATCGAGCCGCTGCAGCTCCTACCCCATCTCACCGATGCCGAGTGGGCCATTATCGACTGTCGCTTCGATCTCGCCCGCCCCGCGTGGGGTGAACGCGCCTTCGAGGCCGGGCACATCCCTCACGCGCTCTACGCGCACCTCGACCGCGACCTGTCGGGGGCGCACAGCAGCGTGAGCGGGCGCCATCCGCTGCCCGGCGTGGCGACCCTGGCCGCGACCTTCGGCCGCTTCGGCATCGATGCCGGCGTGCAGGTCATCGCCTACGACCAGGGGAACGGTGCACTCGCAGCGCGGCTGTGGTGGCTGTTGCGCTACCTGGGACATCGAGCGGTCGCGGTGCTGAATGGCGGCTTCGACGCCTGGCAGCGCGCTCACTTGCCGGTGGAGGCGCGGGCGCAGCTGCGGCCGGCGCGCGCGTTCGCGGCCGTTCCCGACGCGGCCATGCTGGCGCTGCAGCAGGAGATTGCCGCCGGCAGTGCGGCCGGAACCTTTCGCACCGGCCCGGCGCTGCTGGTGGATGCCCGCGCCGCCGACCGCTTTGCCGGCCAGAATGAGACGCTCGACCCGGTGGCCGGCCACGTGCCGGGGGCGCGCAACCATCCATTCGCGAGCAACCTCGATGCGGCGGGACGCTTTCTGCCTGCCGCGCAGCTGCGCAGTGCGTGGCAGCAGACGCTCGGCGCAAGCCCGGCGACTCGGCTGATCGCGATGTGCGGCTCGGGCGTCACCGCCTGCCACAACCTGCTGGCGCTGGAGGTGGCCGACCTGCCCGGAGCGCGCCTGTACGCCGGCTCGTGGAGCGAATGGATCCGTGATCCAACGCACGCTGTCGAGCTCGGGCCGGCCCGTCGCGGCTGAGCCACTCTTACTTCACACACATTTTTGATATAAGGCGCGCGTGGCAGCAGATCCGAAGAGCGCCGTCAACGGCTCTCGTAAGTTCAACCCCGCGCAACCGTGGCGGATCGAGGATTCACTCGACCTCTACAATGTCGCGGCCTGGGGCAAGGGTTACTTCGGCATCAACTCGGCTGGCCACGTGGTGGTGCGGCCGGACATGACTGCCGGGCGCGAGATCGACCTCTACGAGGTGGTCGAAGGGCTGAAGGCGCGCGACCTGACCACACCGGTGGTGGTGCGCTTTTCCGACATCCTGGCGCACCGGCTGCGGCGGCTGCACGAGGCTTTCGCCCAGGCGATCACCGAGAACGACTACAAGAACCGTTACGCGGCCGTCTATCCCATCAAAGTCAACCAGCAGCGCCTGGTGGTGGAGGAGGTTTACCGCTACGGCAAGGAGTTCGGCTTCGGCCTCGAGGTCGGCTCCAAGCCCGAGCTGCTCGCGGTCATGGCCATGACCGAGAACGCGCCCGAACGGCTGATCGTCTGCAACGGCTTCAAGGACGACAGCTACATCGAGGCGGTGACGCTCGCCACCAAGCTGGGACGCACCATCATCCCGGTGGTGGAAAATTTCGAGGAACTCGGCCTGATCCTCAAGCACGCGCAGGCCTACCAGGTGCGACCGCGCATGGGCGTACGCGTCAAGCTGTTCTCGGAAGGCTCAGGGCGCTGGAGCGCCTCAGCCGGTGAGAAGTCCAAATTCGGCCTGTTTATCACCGAGATCCTCGAGCTGTTCAACGTGCTCAAGGCGCACGACATGCTCGACTGTCTGCAGCTGGTGCACTGCCACCCCGGCAGCCAGCTGCAGGACATCCGCCGCGTCAAGGAGGCGATCAACGAGCTCGCCCACGTCTACGCCGAGCTCAAGCTGATGGGCGCGGGTCTGCAGTACATCGATGTCGGTGGCGGACTGGGCGTCGACTACGACGGCAGTGGCACCAACTTCGCCTCCTCGATGAACTACACGCTCAATGAGTACGCGAGCGATGTGGTCTATCGCATCGCCAGCGTCTGCAACGCGCGCGACATTCCCCACCCGATGATCGTGAGCGAGTCGGGACGTGCGGTGGCCGCTTACCACAGCGTGTTGATCTTCGATACGCTCGGCTCGAGCGCGCTCGACAAGTTCCGCGTCACCGGTGAGCGCGCCGAGGACTACAGTGGCCCGGAGGAGCTGCCGCAGCCGGTGGAGGACTTGTTCGTGGCCTACCGGTCAGTCAGCGAGCGGCGCCTGGTCGAGTGCTATCACGACGCACTCACCGCGCGCGAGCAGACGCTGCAGATGTTCAACCTCGGCCTGCTGTCGCTCGAATTCCGCGGGCTGGCGGAACGGCTTTACTGGGCGACCTGCGCCAAGATCCGCGATGCCTGCCGCAAGCTCGAGCGGCTGCCGGAGGAGCTCGAGGACCTCGAGTCGATTCTCTCGGACACTTATTTCTGCAACTTCTCGGTGTTCCAGTCCCTGCCCGACAGCTGGGCGATCGATCAGCTGTTCCCGATCCTGCCGATCCATCGGCTCGATGAGCGCCCGACGCGGACCGGCGTGCTGGCGGACATCACCTGCGACTCCGACGGCAAGATCGATCACTTCGTGTCGATGCGCGACGTCAAGCGCACCCTCGAGCTGCACGAGCTGAAGCCCGGCGAAAAGTACTACCTGGCGGCCTTCCTGGTCGGTGCCTACCAGGAGACTCTCGGTGACCTGCACAACCTGTTCGGCGATACCCACGTGGTGCACGTGCGCCTGCACGATGAGGGCGGCTGGTGGATCGAGGAAATCGTCAAAGGCGACACCGCCAACAAGGTGCTCGAGTACATGGAATATGACGTGGCCGAGCTCTACCCGGCACTGGCACGCGACTGTGAGCGCGCCATCCGCGACGGCCGCATGACACTCGCCGAGAGTCAGACCCTCAAGCGCTTCTACGAAGGCGAGCTCGACGGTTACGCCTACCTCGAACCCGCCGACGGCTGAGCGCGGCTGCAATATGTCCGCAGCCGGGCACCAACAGTCGCCGGCCCCTGCTGCCTAACCCCGCCGTCAGGTCGGCTTTAGGCAAGCGCGGTGATTTTGCCCGGTGTTGCCGCAGTGCGCCCCGGGCGCCGCGCGCTCGTTTGCTTAGCGCTAAGGCCGGGAGTAGCATGAATACCGCGTTCGTCTCCGTCATGGATGAGTGCGCTTTGTTTGAATGTGTTGATTTCATGTCCCGCCCCGCGCGTCTCTTCCATGCGCGAACGCAGGTGCAGGCCGCCGGCCCAAGCGCTGCGCATTGACTGAAAACTGCCGATCGTGTGCCTTGAAGCCCTGACCTGTTTGATCGTTCACGCGGTACATGCGACCGACGCGTGCGGCTCGCCGCTGTCCGCTTTCCCAAGAGAGACTTCCGGATGACGACGATTTACGTGGGCAACCTGCCCTTTAACGCCACCGAACAGGACGTCAAAACCCTGTTCGAACGTCACGGTAAAGTGGAATCGGTGAAACTCATCAACGACCGGGAGACCGGCAAGCCGCGGGGTTTCGGGTTCGTCGACATGCCCCAGGCCGAGGCGCAGAGCGCCATCCAGGCCCTGAATGGCTTTCAGATGAATGGCCGGCCACTGCGTGTTAACGAAGCACAGGAGCGCCCACAACGCCCCCGTCAGGGTGGCGGTCCGTTCCGCCGCTAGCGGCACGCACCGTAGCCTTGCATAAAAGAACCCCGCTGCCCGCGGGGTTTTTTTATGCAGTACATGAGGTAATGTGCGCCCGGTGAAGCGGAGGCGCGCCCGAGGATCGCAGCGAATGTCGGCCACTCACAAACTATTCGCCGCCGCGCTCGCCGGCGCGCTGCTGGCATTCGCCTGCAGTGTCGTCAACACACGCCAGAGCACCGCTGAGGCCCTCACCGCGATTCTCGCCGGCGACCAGCGCACTCCCGAGGAACGTGCGCGCGATGCCTACCGCCACCCGAAGGACACGCTGCTGTTCTTCGGCATTCGCCCCGAGATGAGCGTCATGGAGGTGTGGCCGGAGCCGGGCTGGTACACGGAAATCATCGCCCCGCTGCTGCGCGACAAGGGCAAGTACTATGCGGCGGTCATTGCCGCCGATCCCACCGACAAGCACATCACTCAGCGGCTCGAAGCCTATCGAGCCAAGCTGGCCACGCGCCCGGATCTCTACGACCGGGTCAGCGTGGTCACCTTCCCGACGGACGGCGGCGATGCGGTGCCACCGGGCACACTCGACATGGTGGTCACTTTCCGCAACATCCATAACTGGATGGCGCGCGATTCAGCCGCGCAGGCCTTCGCCACCATGTACCGCGCGCTCAAACCCGGCGGCATCCTCGGTGTGGTCGAGCACCGTGGCAACCCGGCGCTGCCACAGGACCCGCACGCCAAGAACGGCTACGTCAACGAGGACTATGCGACCAAGCTAATCGAGTCACAGGGCTTCCGCCTGGTGGCCAAGTCGGAAGTGAACGACAACCCGCGGGATACTAAGGACTACGAACAGGGCGTGTGGACGCTGCCGCCCACTTACCGGCTGGGCGAGAAGGATCACGACAAGTACGCTGCCATCGGCGAGAGCGATCGCTTCACGCTGCGCTTCGTCAAGCCGGGCAAATAACTCACCACATGTCGCGCAGGCGCGCGCCGACGTCGACCGTGACCGGCGCTTGCGCTTCGCTCAGCGTATCCGCCGAGGCGAGCGCCGAGCCGTGGAAAGTGACCGGCTCGAGCGTCTTCTGCACCTTTTCGGTCATGAAGCGGCTGCGGCCGCCGTAGACGTGCGCATCGCCGTGCCGTGACTGGTTGGTGAGGTGGAACTTGAGCGGTACCAGCAGCAGCAGCTCGTTCTGCGCGCGCGTCAGCGCCACGTACAGCAGCCGGCGCTCCTCCTCGATCAGCTCGGCCTTGCCGGTCGCAAACTCGGACGGGAAACTGCCGTCGACCACGTTGAGCACGTACACGGTATCCCACTCCATGCCCTTGGCCGAGTGGATGGTGCTCAGTACCAGGAAGTCCTCATCGAGTCCGGCGCGGCCGGACAGATCGCTGCTGGCGTTCGGCGGGTCGAGCGTGAGCTCGGTGAGGAAGCGCTCGCGCGAGGGAAACTGGCCCGACAGCAGCTCGAGCTGCTCCAGGTCCGCCTGGCGCGTGTGCAGTTGCTCGTACAGGCGCTCGAAGTGTGGGCGGTACCACTCGCGCACCGCGTTCACTTGTCCGAGCCACTGCAGCTGCGGGTCGGCGAGCGCCTGCATCAGTTCTACCAGCCGCCGCCAGTCCTGCTCGCCGGTCTGCGGCGGCCGGAAGCTCAGCAGCGCGGCGAAGCTCTGCCCGCCGTTCTCCAGATGTTCGATGGCAGCGCGCGCGTTCACCGGACCCATCCCCGGCAGCAGCTGCAGCGCGCGGAATGCCGCCAGGGTGTTGCGCGGGTTATCGGCCCAGCGCAGCACCGCCAGCAGATCCTTGATGTGCGCGGCCTCGAGGAATTTCAGGCCGCCGTACTTCACGAAGGGAATCTTGCGCTTGGCCAGCTCCACTTCGAGCACATCGCTATGGCTGCCGCTGCGGAACAGCACCGCCTGGCGCTTGAGCGGTACGTTCGCCTCGCGCCGCCGCAGCACCTCGTTGCAGACGTATTCGGCCTGCGATTGCAGCTCATCGACGGTGACCACCTTCGGCCGCACGCCCTCACCGCGGATCGACAGCAGGTACTTGCGATGCGCGCGCGGAGCCTCGGACATCACCGCATTGGCGACGTCCAGCACCTGTTGGGTCGAGCGGTAATTCTGCGCCAGAGTGACCACTTCGGCGGGCGGCTGGAAGCGCTGCGCGAAGCCGAGAATGTTCTCCACCGCGGCGGCGCGGAACGAGTAGATCGCCTGGGCATCATCGCCCACCACCGCGAGCCCGGCGCCGTCGGGCTTGAGTGCGTGCAGGATCTCGGCCTGCAGGCGGTTGGTGTCCTGGTATTCATCCACCAGCACGTGGTCGAAGTGCGCGCCGATGTGCTGCGCCAGACGCGGTTCGCCCATCATGCCGTGCCAGTAGAGCAGCAGGTCGTCATAGTCCAGCAGTGCCGCATGCTGCTTCTGCTCGACGTACACGCGGAACAGCTGCGCGAGTTCGCGCTCCCACTGTGCGCACCAGGGAAACTGCTCGGTCAGCGTCTGCTGCAGCGGCGCGCGCGTATTGACGCGATGCGAATAGATCTGCAGGCAGGTTTCCTTGCGCGGGAAGCGCTGCTCCTTATTGGCGAAGCCGAGTTCCTCGCGCAGACTGTCCATGAGGTCGGCCGCGTCCGCGCGGTCGACCACGCTGAAATGCGGATCGAGCTGCAGATGCGGGGCGTAGTGCCGCAGCAGGCGGTTGCCGATGGAGTGGAACGTGCCCGCCCAGGTGAGCCGCTGCGAAATGCTCTGGGTGGCACCGCCGAGGGTATCGTCGAGCGCCTTGCGGGTGATCTCGTGCGCGCGGCGGCGCATCTCGGTGGCGGCGCGGCGCGTGAAAGTCAGCATCAGGATGCGTGCCGGATCGACGCCGCTGATCACCAGGTGCGCGACGCGATGCGCCAGCGTGTCGGTCTTGCCGGTGCCGGCGCCGGCCACGATCAACAGCGGCCCCGAGCGGTAGCCCTTCTCCGGCAGCGGCTCGCCGTGCGTCACCGCCTTGCGCTGCGGAACGTTCAGCCGGTCAAGATGCGTGGTGGTAGTCATAAACAGATGCGCCTGCGGGCGGGACTATACCTGTCGCACCGTCATGAGGGCGAACGATTGCCTCGCGCTCTGCCGCCTGCACAGCGAGACGCGCGTCACGGCGGCGTACGCGCCAGCGCAACGCCGGACGGTTAGGATCTGCCTATGAAACCCGATCGCCAGACCCTGCACTATTCCGGCCGCGTCATCCGCCTCACCACCGATGAGGTGACACTGCCCAATGGCCATCAGGCGCTGCTCGAGGTGGTGCATCACCCGGGCGGCGCGGTGGCGGTGGCAGTGGATGATCGCGAACGTGTGTGTCTGCTGCGCCAGTACCGCTATGTGGCCGACGGCTGGCTGTGGGAGCTGCCCGCCGGCAAGCTCGAACCGGCCGAGCCGCCGCTGCACACCGCGCAGCGCGAACTCGCCGAGGAGGCGGGATTTGCCGCGCGCCACTGGCACAGTCTCGGCATGGTGTTCAGCTCCCCCGGGGTGTTCAGCGAGCGTCTGCATCTGTTTCTGGCGACCGAGCTGAGTGCGGCCACCATGGCGCACGAACGCGCCGAGGTGATCGAGGTGCACTGGTTGCCGCTCGAGCAGGTGTGCGGCTGGGCGCTCGATGGCACTATTGCTGACTGTAAAACGGCCATCGCGGTGCTGCGCGCCCGCCACGCGCGCCGACGGACGGCGCAGTAAGCGCGGAAATTCCGTGACGCAACTCGCAGATTGACCACTGCGAGCGCAGGTAGTCTGCGTGTGGGGAATCAGACATGCCTCGCCTCAAGTGACCATAATCTGTGGACACCAACATCAAAAAGAAGGCCGGCCAGCGTGCCGCGCCAGTCGACAGCGAACGCCGGCGTATTGGCACGGTCGTGCACGACGAACGCGGCAACGCCTCGCTCAGCTGGCGCGACGCGCCCGCAGCGCTGGTCGAGCGCCCGGTGCTGGAAGTGCTGGGCGAACAGCAACTCAAACTCAAGACCGACGACAGCTGCGATCCGTACGCGCGCCGCACGCTGCAGGAGCCGCCCGCCAAGGGTGCAGGCACGCGTACCGACCTGCGCCGGCTGTCCGAGTGGATCAAAATGATGCGCGAACTCGAGCAGCGCAAGCGCCACGGCGAGGACTAACACCCGGCGGGCGGCGCCCTCAGGCGAGCTGCTCGATCAGCTCGCGTTTGCGCGCCTGCGTCAGGCGGTAGAAGCGTCGCAGTTCGGCCAGCACCTCGGCATCCGTCGCGCGCGCGCCGCGCGCCAGCGCCTGCTCCAGCCGCCCGCAGAATCGCTCCGCATAGCGACTCGCCTCGCGGTACAGCTGCACGCGCGCACCACTCAGCTGCGGATCGATGCAGGTGCGCGCAAACAGCAGCCGGTGCAGTTCCGCCGGAAAGTGGCCCGGGGTCTGACGGCGCAGCAGCCAGTAGCTGGCGACGTACTTGTCCACTTCGGCCTGCAGCTCCAGCTCCAGCAGCGAGACCGGCTTGTCGTGGCCGGCATTCCAGGCGAGGTAGAGGAAGTGGCTGACGCCCTCGAGTGCGGTCCACCAGTCGGCGACGTTGCCGGCGTGCAGCCGCTGGAGCGGATCGGCGCGCGCCAGCCGCTGCAGCAGCTGCGGATCGAGGTACAGCGCGAGCGCCACTTCGTCGCTGCCATCGACGCCCTGGGCGACGATCAGCTCTTCCTCGCCCCGGCCGCCGCGCGCAGCCTGCGGCAGGCGCTGCCGGTCGGTGACCAGAAAATCGTCCACATCGTGAGCGATGCTCACGTCGTAGATGTCGCCGATGAGATGCTGCAGTGGCGACAGCAGCATGCGCGTCAGTGGGTAAAGGCGGTGCCGCCAGCTGCGGTGGGGTCCACCCCGAGCCGCTGCAGCTGCGCGTAGCAGCGCGCGCTGCCGGTCTTCAGCCAGATCTCGTACAAACGCAGAATGTCGCGATCGGAAGGCGCGCCGCCCTCGCTCACCTCGTTGAGGGCGTCGACCATGGGCTGAAACTTCTGCGACAACTCGGCGAACACGCCCGCGAGCGCGTGGGTGCGTCCGCGCGCGATGGTCTGTGCCAGGGCACCGTAGGCACGCCCACCCATGGCGATGTGATAGTCGATGTCGATCAGCTTGCTGGCAAAGCCGTGCGCGAAGAAGCCGGCGATGAACAGCGACACATCGCCGAGACGCTGCAGCGAGCGGTTGCGCTCAACGCTGCTCGGCGCGGACAGGGCCTCGCACAGCATCGCGACCAGCGGCTTGAGGCGCAGACCGTCCGGGGTGTTTTCGTAGAGCGCCTCGGAGCGCGCGAACAGCGTGAGCAGATTCACCACGTAGTGCTCGGTCTGGTCTTCGACCGCGAGGTGCTGCTTGGCGAGCGCTCCTTGCAGCGAGTCCTTGAAGAACTCGCGCAGATTCGCCACCGGTAGCACGCGTCTGGAAGCCTCGCTCATCGGTTCTTCCATCCTCCTCAATATTGAACGCTTCTGCCATGGGTAGGTTCACCCGGAGAGTACTGATAATTCCGTGATCCGCTACGCTGATCGGGCGCAGAATCCGT
>Ga0070761_10001384_pt1 | contig 15169 bp, 12 predicted proteins | sample HubBroMetageREF1_FD_66724 | JGI IMG/M metagenome (GOLD analysis project Ga0070761, IMG submission 66724) | Reference soil microbial communities from the Hubbard Brook experimental Forest, New Hampshire, USA - Hubbard Brook CCASE Soil... | ecosystem: Environmental > Terrestrial > Soil >... | reverse complement strand
CCCGGTCATCCAGTGTTTGCGCGACTTGTTCACCGTTTTTCGTGACCATGATCTGCCGAACGGAGCCGATGACGTAGGTTGCGGTAGGGGCGGCCTGTTCCTGCGAGGTTCCCCAGGTGGACGCGACGCGGCTTCTCAGCTCGGGTTCCATCGAGTAGGTGCGGTAGAAGATCGTGCTTCCGAGAATGGCCCAGCCGATCGAGGTACAGACAAAAATGAAAGCGATGGCGGCAATGCGTTTAAACACGGGTGCAGCTCCTTTGCTGAGAACCCCTCGCACCAACGATACTACGTCAAAGTGATTCTCACTGTAAAGTACTTTGTGAGGCAAAGTTTCCACGAACTTCCCTCGATGAGACTCACTCCATTCTCCGGAAAATCCGTCTCAAGCCCGCGCGGTCCTATTTGCGGCGGGCCGCGCATATCCTCTATACTCAGAAAGCAACCAGCAATTCACGCTGCCGAGCGCGCCTCCTCTCGGGCCCTCGCAGCCGCCCTAACATGAGCGACCTTGCCGAAAAAATTCAGAAGAAGCTGAAGGACGAAATCGCCGCCCTCGAGCACGAGCTGCACACCGAGCTGCCCAAGGAAATCAAGGTGGCTCGCGCGCACGGCGACCTTTCCGAAAACGCCGAGTACAAGTATGCGAAAGAGCGCCAATCGTACGTCTCGGCGCGGCTGGGGCAGCTTCACCAGCGCATGGCCGACATTTCCATGATGAACCTGAATAATCTCCCGAAGGACCGCGCCGCCTACGGCTCGCGCCTCGTGGTTCTGGATGTGGCCAAGGACACCAAGATCGAGTACAAGCTTGTAACTGTCGAGGAAGCCGACGCATCCAAAGGCCTGATTTCCACCAGCTCTCCGATTGGACGAGCGCTCCTGGGCAAGAAGGTGGGCGATGAAGTGGTCGTGACGACCCCGGCCGGCAAGAAGGAATACGAGGTCGTTCGGCTGTACACGATTTACGACGAGGAATAACGGAGTAATGCCCCTTCCATGCTGACACGGACTATCGGCCGGTATCTTTCCTGGCCCATCGACCGTTTGGCATTCCTTCTGGCACGCACAGGCGTTCCGCCTAACGTCATTACATGGTCCGCTCTGGCCCTGAACCTCTGGGCATGCATACTTTTCGCTGCCGGCAGGTTCGCGGCCGCCGGGGGGCTGATGATTCTTGCGGGGCTTTGCGACCTGCTCGACGGCCCGGTGGCGCGAAGGCAGAACCGCGTCTCGAAATTCGGCGGATTCCTCGAATCGATCCTCGATCGATACTCCGATCTCATGCTGTTTCTGGGACTTCTCGTTTACTACGTGCGCGTCAACCGCTTCCCTTACGCCATTCTCGCCGGCATAGCGATGGCGGGAGCCGTGATGGTGAGCTATGCAAGAGCCCGCGCGGAATCGCTGGGTCCCACTTCGGAGGTCGGATTCTGGGAGCGCCCCGAGCGCATGGTCCTAATGATCGTCGGCGCGCTGGCGAATCAGATGGGGCTGGCGCTGTGGATCCTCGCCATCGGCCCGAATATCAGCGTCATTCATCGCATCGTGCACACTTGGCAGCAGACGGAAGGAAAGCTTCGCGGGCAGCGCGCTGAGGCCGCAGCCCGGCCGTCGAAGGCGCCTCCCGAAGCAGCCGCGATCCTAAGCCGCTCGGCAGGCCGGGGGAGCTGAAATGCCCAAGCTGCTTGGCATCGTGGGCGCGCTGGTAATCTGCGCGGGACTCGACCTGCTCTGGCAGTGCCGCCACGAAATTCGATTTTGGATTTCCGCGTACCTGAAAGTGTTTCGCGCCATGCTGCGGCAGGAAGAACCGCTGCACGTTTTCCCTTCGAAAGAAGCGGTGGAGAAGCGCCAGGGGGCCGTTCGCTTCCTGCTGGGAATGGGCTTCACATTTCTCCTCGGTCCAATCCTCATCGCGCTGAGCCTCACGCTGATGTTCTACAAAAATCTCTGACGCTCAGCGAGCCTTGCGACCCTCTCTCATCGTTCACGGCGGCGCCTGGAAAATTCCCGAAGCGGCGTTTGCGGATTGCCGTTCCGGAATTCGCAATTCTCTCGACCGCGCCTGGGAAATTCTTTCGGGCGGCGGCGCCGCGATCGACGCCGTCGAAGCCGCCATCGTGGCGCTCGAGGACGATCCCACATTCGACGCCGGCATCGGCTCGCACCTGACGCGCGACGGCCGCGTCCAACTCGATGCCATCATGATGGACGGCGCGACGCTGAAAGCCGGGGCCGTGGCCGCCGTTGAACGGATTCGCAACCCCATTCGCCTGGCCCGCGCCGTTCTCGAAAAGAGCGACCACATGATGCTGGTCGGGGCGGGCGCCGAGCAGTTCGCCGCGGAGAACGGTATTCCTCTTTGCGATCCCGAAGAATTGATCACCGATACTGAACGCGCGGCCTGGAGCCGGTGTCTTGAGGATTCGCACGCCGCCGAAAATCATCTCGGCCACGAGCAAGGGACGGTGGGAGCCGTCGCTCTCGATTCAAAGGGAAGTCTTTTCGCGGGTACATCGACGGGCGGCACATGCTGCAAGCATTCCGGCCGAGTGGGGGATTCCCCGCTCATCGGCTGCGGCTGCTACGCCGATGCGGAGTGGGGCGGCGTCTCATGCACGGGGCATGGCGAAGGCATCATGAAAATCGTGATGGCCAAGATGGCGGTGGACCTCCTGTCCACTCCGCCCGACGATCCCTATGCTTTGCGCCCGAAGCCGGGAGGCTCGCAGGCCGAACGAAATCTCGCCCAATTCGTGGCCGACGCGTGCGTTCGCAAGCTGGCGCACCGCGTCCATACGGCGGGGGGAATTATTCTTCTCGATCGCGACGGCAATCCCGCCGCCGCGTTCAACACGCCAGCCATGGCCTACGGCTTCGTGGAAAAAGACGGCTCCTTGCGTATCTCCCCGTAGGGACCGCCTGCCAGCCGCTCGAAGCTTCTCGCTCGCCTACTTGCTCTCCGAGGCTTCACCCGTGCCGAAGAGCGGCGAATCCTTCGGGAACGCCTCGCCCCAGATGTAATGGTTGAACCAATCGAGGTTCGATTGCAGCAGCGCGCGCCGCGATTTCGGCTTGTTGACGCCGTGGCCGAAACCCGTATAAAAAATCAGGCGTGACGCCACGCCCTCATCCTGCAAGCCGCGATAGAGTTCGTAGCTGTCCGGCACGGGCACGCGCTTGTCGTTGCTTCCCTGCTGAATCAGCGTCGGCGTCTTGGCCTGCTTGATCGTGGTAATCGGAGATGTCTTCGCGTAGACCTCCGGATCATCCCAGGGCGTGGCGTGTAGATATTGCCGCGTGAACGGCGTGATGTCCGTGTTGACGTAGTACGTCATCCAATCGCTAATACCCGCGCCAACCGAAATCGCCTTGAATCGGTCCGTGTGCGTGGTCAGAAACGCCGAGATGTATCCGCCCTCGGACCAGCCCATCGAGCCCAGCCGATTGGGATCGGCGATGCCCTTCGCGATCAGAGAATCCGCGCCGCTCATCACGTCCCACATGTCGCCGACGCCCAGGTTGCGCACGTTGAGCGCGCGGAACGCCGCACCGTAACCCGCGCTGCCGCGATAGTTCGGCTCCAGCACGAGCGCGCCCTTCGAGAGAAAAATAGACACGGGATACGCGTATACACCGGCGGCGAGCAGAGGCTGTGAAATACCGGTCGGACCTCCGTGAATCATCACGAGCAAAGGATACTTTTTTGACGCGTCATAGTCCGCCGGCTTGTGAAGAATCCCTTCGATCTCCGCGCCGTCTTTGCTCTTCCATGAAATCACTTCCGACGTCCCCAGATTCCAGTCCTTCACTTGCGCCGTCATGTCGGTGAGCTTGCGGGGAGAAAAGGCCGCCACCGGCGAGACGTACAGTTCGCTCATGTGCGCGCCGTCGGCCTCGGTGAACGCGATCGTTTTGAAGTCCTTGGTAAACGAGACGCCACCGATGAAAAACGTGTCTGGCGCCGTGATCCGCCGAATCTCCGCCGATTGCGGATCGAGGCGAAACGCGTGCACGTTCGTGCGCTGCAGCGCGGCGAAGTAGATGCCGTCAGGCCCCCAATCGATCGCGCGCGGATCTTCGTCGAATTTTGCCGTCAGATCGCGAACATCCGCCGGAGTTGAGGCAGTTTTGGCCAGAACCGCGTCCACATCGACCACCGCGATGTGGCTGTTGGCATAAAAGAAGTACGGTTGCGCCAGCGCCGTCGAGAACGCGAGCTGTTTGCCGTCCGGTGAAAACATCGGCGAGCCGTCCGGTCCCGGCAGCGCGACGATTTTTTTCACGGCGTTGTTCGTCAGATCGAGCAGGTAGATGTCTTCATCGCCGCCAAAGGCCAGGAGCGGATTTTTCGTGGCGCTGAACGCGATGCGCGTCGAGTCGGGCGACCACGCGAACGAACTCACGTTGAGCGACAAATCCGACGTGAGCTGTTTCACCTCCACGGGAAGGAAATTCTTGAGCGCCGCGGCCACATCCACCAGCCAGAGCTGGTTCTGCTCGTAATCCTTCTCGAACACGTCGTAATCGCTGTATTTTTCTTTGCGGTCTTTGCTGGCTTTCGTTTCCGCGGGATTGGCCCCGAAGGCGATGGACTTCGAATCCTTGGACCACTCGAAGTCGCTGACATCCGTCGAGGACTTCGTGAGTTGCCATGCCTCGCCGCCCTCCGGCGAGATCAGCCATATCTGGTGCGTTGCCGGTTTGCCGCCGCCGGCGTCAGCGTCTTTTCCATCCTCCTTTTTCGCGTCCTTTTCTTTCTTCTCTTCCTTTTTTTCCTCTGCGAGAGGCTCGATCGCGCTAGATTCGCGCTCGGCGACGAAGGCGAGCCATTCCCCGTCGGGCGACCATTCCGCCGCGCCCGGCCCGTGCTTCCCGCGGGTCAATTGGAAATTCGCGCCGGTGGCAAGATTCACCAGCCAAAGTTGCGAGGTGAACTCATTGTCCTTCCAATTGGTTTCGTTCATCCGGTACGCGATGAAACGCCCGTCGGGCGAAATCATCGGCGAGTTGACGCTCTTCAGGCTCAGCGACTCGTCCAGCGTCGGAACGTGCTTCGTCGCCTGCGCGTAGGCGAAACTCGGCAAAACAAACACCGCCGCGAGAATCCAAACTTGACCTCGGAACCGCTTCATAAGGAAATCCTCCACGAGCGAAATGCAGACACGACTAAACTCTGACGCCCAGGGCTAAAGCCCGCGTTATCCTCGCGAACTTTTCCCCGGGCCTGAAGGCCCGGGCTTCCACCCTAAAGCCGTTCAGTGGCCGTAGCTGGAATTGATGAAGGCGTCGACGTCCTTGTGCAGCTTGTCGTGCGCCTCGCGATCCACGTAGGGCATGTGACCTGCTCCGACGTAGGTGAAGCTCACGTTCTTCCGCATCGACGGTTCGAGCCCCATGTGGCTCATCGTGTATTCCACTGCGTGAAACGGACAGTTCGCGTCGTAGTACCCCATCACGAACAGCACCTTCAAATAGCTTTGCTGGGTCATCGCCGCGCGCAACGTCTCCAGGATATTCGGGGTGCCCTGCTCGTCCCACGGCCACACGCGCGCGCTCACCAGGTAGTACGAATCGCCGTCCCATTTCAAATCGCGGCGGATGTAATCCTGAAATGTGGCCATCCACGCGCCTTCATACGATGCCTCACTCGGATCGTACTGCGAGTGTTCGCCCGCCGCGTCCGCGTCGATGCCCTCGAACCGCGAATCGAGTTGCCCGATGGTGCGGCGCTTGTCGCGCTCGAGTTCCTTGGCCCAGCGGTCTTCCTGAATGCGCAGGTTGCTCTGCTCGATATATTTCGGCGAGAGCGCCGTGAAATGCGCCAGGCCCTGCACCACCTTCTGCCGCTCGGCATCCGGCAATTGATCGCCCTTCAACAGCGCCTGCGCGTATTCGCCGTCGGCGAACTCGCGCGCCTGCTGCGCCACTTGCTCGACGGTTTCGCCCTGCAGGTCCGGCGCGAGCAGATGGTGAAACCACGCGGTCGTCGTGTAGGTGGGCAAGTAGAACATCGTCGGCATGTCGTTTGAGGGGCTTTCGTCGATCGTCGGAGGGATCAGGTACGTCGAAACCATCACGATTCCGCTCAGATAGATTTCGTGCCGGTGCTGCAGGACGCCGGCCAGCTCCGCGGAGCGCGTGGTGCCGTAGCTTTCGCCGATCAGAAACTTCGGCGACGCCCAGCGGTTGTTGCGCGTGATGTACTGGTAGATGAAATCGGCAAAATAGTTGGCATCCTCGACGAGGCCATGAAACTGCTTCGCATCTTGTCCCGCCGCGGGACGGCTCGCGCCCGTGGAAATCGCGTCGACAAACACGAGGTCGGTGGCATCGAGGAACGAGTCCTCATTGTCGGTGGTCAAGTAGGGCGCCGGCATGCCGTGGCCGTCGGGCGAAACCACGGGGCGCTTGGGTCCGAAACCCATGTGGACGAACAGCGACGCCGAGCCCGGGCCGCCGTTGTAGGAGAACGCCACGGGCCGCGTCGCCGGGTCCGCCACCCCATCTTTCACGTAGCCGACGTAGAAGAAGCTCGCCTTCGCCTCGCCGGCGTCGTCCTTGATCACGTACGTCCCGATCGTCGCCGTGTAGTTGATCGTCTGCCCGCCGATTTTCGCGGAATGGTGCGTCACGGAAGACTTCTCGACGGGCGGCGCGGGTTTCTCTTCCTTGGCTTGCGCGCCCGCCGCGGGCTTCGCCTGTTGCGGTTGCTCCTGTGCTGGCGGTTGTTGCGCGGCGGCGAGCGAACCGGTGAATAAAATCATGAGGCAGAATGCGAAGATTGCGTGGGTTTTCATCGTCGTCCCCTCTGAGAGATGTGCGAAAGCGCGGAAGAAGGTAACACGCAACGTCACCTAATGCGAGATTGTCAGCGCAATTGAAAGGCCGACCTTCGTAGGCGGGGCGCAAATTCCCAGGGCTAAAGCCCGGATATCGTGGCGAGCTTTTTCCCGGGCCTGAAGGCCCGGGCTTCCACCCTTAAACCGTTCTGTGATTCCCCGGGGCTAAAGCCCCTTTGAGTTTTTCGTGGCTTCTTTCGCACGGCCTAAAGGCCGTGCTCCCCGGACTTATTTGAGCTCAGGGTTTGCATCCCGAAGCGTCGGGACAAACCCTCAAACCCGGGTCCGGGGCTGACGCAAACCCCTGCTCGTCGGGGCGCTTCGGTGGGTCGGGTTATTTTTTGGGATGAGATGTGCTGAGCGAGGCGGATGCGATCAGGATCTTCGCTTCAGCCGGGTCGACCGCCTCCATCCAGACAGCGGGGCGATCGTGGCTTCGCGCATCCACCTTCGCTTGGAAGTAGTACACGCTGCCCCGGGCAGCCGTAAGACTCGCGGCCGCAGCAAGCTTCGAGAGCCTCTTCAAGCTCGACTGCCAACTCGCGCAAACACTGTGGTCACCGGGATCAACCGAAAAGAAGAAATATGACTTCCCATGGTTCGCGCCCATCCACTGGCCATCGAGCCCTATCCTCGTAGTTACGGCGCCGATCACGAGACCAGGATCCGTCTTCTCATCTTCGAAAACATACACCAGCGCCTTGCCGGCTTCTGCCTGTCCCTCGGGATGCTGATTCCTATCGGTTTTCACGTCGAATTCCACGTTATCGGCGCCGCAGCCAGCAGCCGCACGAGCCGTGGCTGCCTGGTCTTGAGCAAATACTGGCAACGTCAAGAAAGCAAAAAGAAGCACTGCGAGTACGGTTCTCATCGTGGCACCCCCAAAGCAGAAAGTCGGTTGCGAATCCGCGAACCGCTCGTCGTGATGCTCCCTCTTGAAAACCTCGCCGCTAAAAGGTCAGCGGTTTAATTTGTTAGTAATATTGTGCTCGAAGGTATAGACGTCGCTTGAAACCCTTCGGTTTCCACTCGTTTGCATTCATGTTTCGGCAGCGGGATATAATCCAGCATTGAACGAGCGCGGAATGAAATCTTCCTTCCAACATGCGTTGATCGAGGTCTGGCGGCAAGTCCTTGTCGAAGGCGCAAAGACGGTCGCGTTCGAAGGCAAGAGTTACCCGGTGCTGAAGACACCGAAGAAGGGATTGCGGCAGGTCGACTTCGCTTTCGATGGGCGGAAGATCCGGGGGCTCGAGCAGAACCCGGATACAAGGTCCCGCTGGGCGCAGATGGCCGCTTCGGGCAAGAAGGTGATGCAGTTCCTGAACCGCGGCCGCTATATCGCCGCCGTCGCCGACGGCAAGGTGACTCTATACGGAAAAGGAACGAGCACGAGCTAAGCGAGGTACCAAAACGAGGGAGTAATGGGACTTGGACTTGTGACCCAGAAGCGTTCCGGAGTCTTAAGGCTTGCTGATCGGATCATCAAAAAGGAGCTTCCGGTCTGCATATGTGCAACAAATTGTCGAGTCGAACAAGGGAGACTCCCCATTTGCTCCCGGGAATTCTTCCCCATCCCCAGCATCTACATTGTCTTTCGCGCGTCCGAGACTAAATTAGGCCTTTCTAACGCTCTGGTAACAAAAGTGCCTGGCGAGTGAGGTTGTATTGTGTCTAAATACTTCGCTGATCTCTGTGCGGGCGAATCAAGCGCCGGCTCACTCTGGCGATGAGAGAGCAGGTAGGCTCTCTCAAGTCAAACACACACACCTTCGAAATTGCTGCTGCGCCCGCTGCAGTGCTAGGGGGAAAAAGCACATGAACTTGAGAAAGAAGACTTTGCTGTGTACTACGCTGCTAGTTTTTCCTTTGTTGTTTGCCGCCAGTGTGAGGGCAGACGACATGGCCTTCGTCGGCGAGAACAACGCTGACTTTGGAACACTCGACCTCAATTCGGGCGCGTTCACTCTGCTCGGCAATTCGGGTCAGACTCTGGCGGGCATGGCTGTGGCGGATGGCGAGCTGTTCGCCAGTTCCTACCACCTGTCCACTGGAACTTTGTTCGAGGTAAATCCCGCGAACGGCAGCCTTACGTCCATTGGAACCTCATCGGTCGACATCGATGACTTCGGCTCAACCACTAGCGGCCTCTATGTCATCGGCACCGACAAGAATCTATACTCAGTGAACCCCACGACAGGTGCCGAGACGCTGATTGGAGCCACCGGTATCTCCAGCTTTGGGTCCTGGCGATCTCTGTCGACCAATTCGAGCACCCTGTACTTTGCCAATGGAACGAGCCTGTATTCGATCAACACCACCACCGGGGCTGCAACGCTTATCGGTAGCCTTGGCACAGCGGAACTCGGAGCGATGGTCTTCGAAGATGGGACCTTGTACGGCGGCGCGAATATCCCAGGCGAGACGATCGACACGGTCAATACCTCGACGGGCGCTGCCACTACGGGCGACGCTCCTTCTTCCGGTTTCGACAGTACTTTTTTCGCGCTTGCGCCGTCTCCGATTCCGACCAGCGGTGGCGGAGGCACGCCGGGAGTACCGGAGCCGTCCAGCTTGTTGATGCTCGCGTCCGGTTTACTCGCGTTGATGCCGATCAAGAATAAGCTTTTGCGGAAGACGTAGTTCGCACCATCTACACTGAGGGGACAGGCTAACCCGGCTTGTCCCCTTTTCTATCTGCTGGGTCGAAGCCGAACCATCCGGAAATTTCACGGATCTAGGGTATCAAGCCGGCCCAAGCACTCTTCAAGTTGAACAATTCGGGAGCCGTGTGCTAGCATCCGGTTCCTCCGCCCTTCTGGGTCGGCCGCTTGGCACGCCAATCGACCGGACGAAGGGTCCGCAGGGTCATCGCGCTGACGCCGGGGCGCCCTTCGAATCCGCGTGAACAGATTCGACGGGCAACTTGAAAAGCCGCGTAGCTGGATGTGAAGGCATCCCTTCGAATCCAGGAAGCTGGCTTCTCAGGGTAAAGCGTCGTGATGCTCATGCAAATGCCAGGCACGAATTCGAGGTTTGGCCTCACGCATCGTATTTCCGCAGATTTGTATGTAAACCCGGAAGAATCCACCGCAGAGACGCAGAGTCCGCTGAGGAATCCATCGCCGTTCGAATTTCCATTTTCGAATCTCGCAACTCAACGAGGTGAACAATGAAATCCTATAACACCGAATCGATCCGCAACGTTGGCATTGTAGGCCACGGCGACACGGGGAAAACCCAGCTCGTGTCGTCGTTGCTGTACACGGCGGGGATGACGCCGCGGCTAGGCAAAGTGTCCGACGGCTCGACCACTACCGACTGGGACGAAGAAGAAATCGCACGCAAGATCTCAATCAATACGGGACTGGCCTATGCCGAATGGCAAGCGGCCGGCCAAGCCGAAAAAGCCAAGATCAATCTGCTCGATACGCCGGGCTACTCCACGTTCATCAATGAAACGAAATCGTCGCTGATTGCCGCTGACGCCTCGCTAATCCTGGTGGACGCGGCCGCCGGCGTGCAGGTGGTGACCGAAAAAGTGTGGGACTACGCGACGGAATACGATCAGCCGCGCGCCTTCATCATCAACTGGATGGACCGCGAGTTGGCGAGCTTCGAGCGCGCGCTCACCTCGCTGCAGCACGTGTTCGGCCGCGGCGTGATTCCAGTTCAGTTGCCGATCGGCTCGGAAAAGAACTTCCGAGGCGTGATTGACCTGGTCACGATGAAGGCGCTGATTTACGCGCCTGACGGTGACGGGAAGGCGAAAATCGAAGAAATCCCCGCGGACATGGCCGACGAGGCGCAGGCAGCCCACGAAGCGCTCGTCGAGCTCGTTGCCGAAGGCGAGGACGAGCTGATGCAGGAATTCTTCGAGAAAGGCACGCTCCCAGCCGAGGACCTGAAGAAAGGTCTGCACGAGGAAGTTCGCGACAAAAAGGTTTTCCCCGTGCTGCTGAGTTCCGCGCTGCACAATATCGGCAGCGACGCCATCCTGAATTTCATGGTCGAGATTCTGCCGTCACCGGCTTATCGCGGAAAGGCCAGCGGCCACAAAACGCCCGACCACAAGGGCGAAACCGTCGAGCGCAAGATTGCCGATTCCGAGCCGCTTGCGATCTTCGTTTTCAAAACGCTGGCCGATCCGTTCGCCGGCCGCATCACGTATTTCAAAGTAATGTCGGGCGTTCTGAAGAACGACGCGACGCTGCAGAACTACCCGCGCAATTCGCAGGAACGTTTGCAGCACATACAGGTGATGCAGGGAAAGACCGCGACGAGCGTCATCGATATGCATGCAGGCGACATCGGTACGGTGGCGAAACTCAAGGAGACGACGACGGGCGAAACGCTCGGCGACAAGAACGCCCCGATGTTTTATCTCACCGCGCGGATTCCCGAGCCGTCGATCACGTTTGCGGTCGAGCCAAAGACGCGCGCCGATGAAGATCGCATCGGAGTGGCGATTCACAGGATCCTCGAAGAAGACCTGGCTTTGCGATTTTCGCGCGACCCGCAAACGAAGGAATTCCTGTTGAGCGGCGCCGGACAGCAGCACATCGAAGTGGTGGTGGCGAAACTTCGCAAGCGCTATCACGTCGAGATGACGCTCAAGCCGCCGAAAGTGGCCTATCGCGAGACGATTCGCGGCAAAGCCGACGCCGAAGGCAAGCACAAGAAACAGACCGGTGGTCACGGCCAGTTCGGGCTGTGCCGCATCAAGATGGAGCCGCTGCCGCGCGGCAAGGGAATCGAGTTCGTCGACGATGTTTTCGGTGGCGCGATTCCAAAGAACTGGATCCCGTCGGTCGAAAGGGGCATTCGTGAATCGGCCGAACGCGGATTTCTAGCGGGTTTCCCCGTCACGGATTTCCGCGCGAGCCTTTACGACGGCAAGTACCACGACGTGGATTCGAGCGACATGGCCTTCAGGATCGCGGGCTCGCTCGCGTTCAAGGAAGCGATGAAGCAGGCGCGGCCCGCGCTGCTCGAACCCATCATGCACGTGGAGGTGTATGCCCCGGACCAGTATTCGGGCGACTTGATGGGCCATCTGAGCGGGCGCCGCGGAAAAATCAGCGGCAGCGAAACGCGCACGGGAAGCGTCATTATCAAAGCGCTGGTGCCGTTCGCGGAGATGCTCAGCTACGCGAATGAACTGATTTCAATGACGCAAGGGCGCGGAAGCTACTCGATGGAATTTTCGCACTACGACTTCGTGCCCGCCGAGCTGGCGGAAAAAGTGATCGCCGCGCACAAGCCGCACCACGAAGGCGACGAAGCGGAAGGAATGTCAGCCTAGAAAATCCAAAGGAAGCGGTGCTTTTTTTTCCCAGCCGTTGCGGGCGTCGCGTCGGAACTCGGTGCCCCGGTGTTCTGGGCGACCATCGCCGCGCTTGGCGGCGCGGCGCTCGCGGGCGGGGCACTCGCGTTGCTGGCATTTGCGGATCCGCTGCCGCTCATCGCCGGGCAGCCGTAACCGAGGCACGGTCCCGCCATGCGAAGCATGCAAGAGGGGAGGCACAACAAACACACCGCCGCGATCATCAATCCGAGAGCTTTCTTCCTCATCGGTAGCCCCTTTCAGACATTCCGCGCCCGCAGGGAGGCGACGCACTCTAACGATAATTTTCTCATACGCAAGCACACGTGCACGTTCATTTCCAAGCGGAGTCGGCGGTAAAGCCAATAGAGAATGGAAAGCGAACCCTCGAAAGGGCCTTGTAGTCCCTTTTGGGAACCCGGATCAGGAGAATCTGGGAAGGAAGAATCCAGTGACGCGCTTGTGCTCTTGGAACGCGGCTCCAAACTCTCCCGAAAGCAAAGCTTCCTCCCGCCGGGCCTTCCATATGAAACCCAAGAGCCAGACCACCAGGGCGACCAGGGCTCGATACCGGCCAATCACCAAGGTCGTTCCGGCGAGAGCCAAGAGAATGCCGGTGTAGATGGGATGACGGATGTGGGCGTAGGGTCCCGTGCGGATCAGTTTGTGCTCGGCTTTCAGCGAAACGCTTCCGCTCCAGTACTGGCCGATGTGATAGCGGGCCCAGATCGCAAACGCCACACCGGCCACGGTGAGGCCTGCTCCGAGCGCGCGCATCCAATCGCGGTAGGGCAAGAACCTATCGTTGAGGAATCCGAGGCGCGGATCGCCCGAATAGAGGACAGTGAAAGCCGTCCCAAGCACGAGGAAACGGGCCAATTGCTCGCCGGCGGGCTCGCGCTTCATTTTCCGTTTTGCTTGAAGCGCCGAGATGATCCAGTACACGGCGAAGACAATCCAGGCGGCATCAACCACGTTCCCCGCTCCGAAATCGATCATGGGTTCCTCCTTGAATTCACGATTGCTTTTGGCCCAGGCCGGCGTTCGGACGTTTCAGTGATTCTACGCGCGATTCGAGGAGGTTCTTTCGTCGAACCAAACTTTCTCACTCCCGCTTGACTCGCTCCAAATTGGCGCTTGCGATTCCTCGTCGAGGTGCTTCAAGCTGTGGCGCCATGAAGAAGGTTTCGCGGCCGAAGAAGATGGGTGATGCGACGCTGGCAATCCACGCCGGCGAAGAGCGGTTTCACGTGGGGGTGCCGGTGGGCGTCTCGATCGCGCGCACGGCAAACTTCACTTTCAAGAGCACGGAAGAAATGAAGCTATGGGCCGAAGGAAAAAGCTCGGCCTACATCTACACGCGCTACGGCAATCCGACGCTCGCCATTGCCGAACAGAAACTCGCAGCTCTCGAGCGCGCGGAAACGGCGATCGTCACAGCCTCGGGGATGGCAGCAATATCGAGCTCGCTTCTCGCGGTCTTGAAGGCGGGCGACGAAGTGATCTCCACGCCGCAACTCTACGGCGGAACTTACCGGCTGATGCGCGACGTGCTTCCCCGATGCGGAATCGCCGTGCGCCACGTCGAACCGGATCTTGCCGGAATCGAGCGGCTCGCCGGTCCGCGGACCAAGGCGCTGTACATCGAAACGCCCAGCAATCCTACCCTGCGCCTGGTCGACCTGCGCAAAGCGGTGGCGTTCGCGAAAGAGTGGGGCCTGGTTTCGCTGATCGACAATACGTTCTCGAGCCCGGTGCTGCAGAAACCGATCGAGCTCGGGTTCAACATCGTGCTGCACAGCGCGACGAAATTCCTGGCGGGCCACTCCGACGTGATTGCGGGCGCGGCGGCGGGCAGCCGCGTTCTGATCGACAAGGTGCGGCAGAACATCATCAATCTGGGCGGCTCGATGGACCCCGAAGCGGCCTTCCTGCTGATTCGCGGGATGAAGACGCTCGAGGTTCGCATCGAGCGCCAGGGCAAGACGGCCATGACCGTCGCGAAGTTTCTGGCGCGGCATCCCAAAGTCGCGCGGGTGCACTATCCGGGACTGGCGTCGCACCCCGATCACGCGCTGGCGAAACGCCAGATGCGCGGGTTCGGCTCGATGCTCGCTGTTGACCTCAAGGGCGGACTTGCCGCCGCGCGCCGCTTCTGCGATCGCGTTCGCATCTTCCTGCTGGCCGTGAGCCTGGGAGGAGTGGAATCGCTGGTGGCCCTGCCGATGTATACCTCGCACTACAAAATGTCGCTGAGGGAGCTGCGCGCCGCCGGCGTGGAACCGGGGACTGTGCGCGTGTCTGTGGGGTTGGAAGATCCCGGCGACCTGATCGAAGACCTCCGCCAAGCCCTGCGCTGAGCCAGGACCGCGGCTGGCCGACCCTTCATTTTCAGCGGGCATTTTTCAGCGGGCCTGACCGGCGACGGCACCCCAAAACCCGTGTCGTGATTCGGTTAACCTTCCGAGCAGCGGTTCCATTGACTCGGTCATAAGTGCTTCGTACTATGTTCGATAGCTCGCAAGGACCGATCAAGGCTCGCGGCCAGAGACCGCGGCCTATCTGCTGGGTTAAGGTCTACACGCAGCGCCATGAACATGAAACACCGCGCGACATTCTGGGTCACGCTGGCGGCCGGCACACTATTGCTGGCCGGCTGCGAGGAAACCGCCACGAAGCAGGTCCGCGTGCAGCCTCCGGCTCCCGCGCCTGCCGGGGTTCCGCATTACGTCCGCGATCCGCTTCCCTTCCCGAGCCACCCCCTGATTTACGTTTCGCTGTTGCCGGACACACGCCCCGCCATCGACGTCCTGTTGGAAAAGGTTCAGGCGAGTTTCGACGCGGGCCAGAAAGAATACAAGGCCGGGAATCTGGAGAATGCGCGAGCGAACTTCGATCGCGCGGTGAAGCTCATCTTCTCAAGCGGCTTTCAAGTGGACGCCGATCCCCGGTTGTCGGATTTGTTCGACCAGATCGGCGAATCGATGCACTCCTACGA
>Ga0070761_10001383_pt1 | contig 15178 bp, 18 predicted proteins | sample HubBroMetageREF1_FD_66724 | JGI IMG/M metagenome (GOLD analysis project Ga0070761, IMG submission 66724) | Reference soil microbial communities from the Hubbard Brook experimental Forest, New Hampshire, USA - Hubbard Brook CCASE Soil... | ecosystem: Environmental > Terrestrial > Soil >... | reverse complement strand
GCGAACGGCTCGCCCCATGCCTCGCGGCGCGGCTCCCACGCGACGTTGTGCAACGCGGCCATCGTCGCGATCCCATTGCGCGCCAGCCGTTTCAGATGCGCGAGCGGCAGCGGCGATTCGCTGAGCTTGAATCCCTCGACGTAGCCGCCGACGAAGTACGGCCGCTGGAAGAACTCGGGCTCGTCGCCGTACCAGATGATCGGCGGCACCGCGACCGGCGTGTCGGCAATCGACGCCATTACGCGTGCCTGCCGCACGATGTCGGCGGGTCCGGAAATCTTGACGCCGGGAGGCGCGATGCGCACGACGAATTTGCCTGCCGGCGTCGCCTCGCGCTCACTGCGCTCGAGGATAAAGCTGTAGCTGAAGCCGGCGTGGCCCGGCAGCGACTCGAGCGAATGCGCGCGCGCGCCGGCGTCACCGGTCTTCGCGCGCACCAGTACGGTCAGTTGCGCGGTTACGTGTTCGATATCTGCGGGCATCGCAATGCGATCTCGCCGGCTAACCCTTCATCCCGAATTTCTCCGCCGCCGGATGCAGGCTCGACTTGGCGCTGGGCCGCGAATCGACCCGCTTGAACCACGCGTTCACATTCTTGAGCGACGGATCGAGCGGCTGCTTAACGCCAGCGCCGAAATCGAGCGCGCAATACAGAATGATGTCGGCGACGGTGAATCGATCGCCCGCGATGTAATTCTTGCCCTCGAGCAGCGTGTCCAGCCACTTGAGCTTGTCCTGCACTACCGCCTTCAGACCAGGCGCCGCCTCGGGCAGCACACGCATCCGGTCCTTGAACATCTGCAAACCTTCGGAATAACGGAAGCCGTTGTAGAGATGCTCGGTGATCTGCTGCTCGACGCGGCGCTGCCACTGACGCGCCTCGGCGCGTTCTTCGGCGGTGGTGCCGATCAGCGCGGGCGTCGGATGTTTCTCCTCGAGATACTCCCAAATCGCGACGGTCTCGCCGATGCACTTGCCGTTGTCGAGCTCGAGCGCCGGCACCTGTCCGCCGGGATTGCGGTCGGTGTACGGCGGCTTGCGATTTTCCGCCGTCATTATATCGACGTTGGTGCTCGGAATCGTAATTCCCTTCTCGGCCAGGAACATTCGCATCGCGCGCGGATTGGGTCCAAAAGCGTCGTAGAGCTGCATAGTCGGTAGCCTCGTGAAAAATGGATTTGCGAGTGGGGACTATACAACAGGCGGCTCAAAGGCGGGAACCCGAATTTCGAAGCGTATTGCGCTGCAACTAAGCGGTATGTAGGAGTTTGCAGATGCGATTTTGTCCTCAATGCGGCGCGCCACTGCTGGCCGGCGCGAAGTTCTGCGTCGAATGCGGCCGCGCGCTCGATACGGCGGCTTCGGGCGCGGGAGAATCTGGCCGTGGCAGGGGCGGCGCGAATGCCGGGCGCAATACCGTCTCGATGGCGTTTGTGTATGTGTTCGTTGCGCTCGCAGTCGTGGGACTGGCGGCAGCGGGGTGGATCTACGTCAAGACGCCGGAAGTAGTGCGCGAAGAAATCACGGTCGCATCGCCGGTCGCAACCGCTCCAGGCGGACCCGCGAGTCCCGCCGCCAGCGCGCCCAATCCTTCTGCATCGGACCAGAATGTCACTGCAAATCCCGCGGCTGGCGGGATTCAGAACGGCGGTCTGCCGGAGGGACATCCCACGATTGAGCTGCCGACTGAGGCGCGCAGTTTTGTCGATAAGATCGAACGAGACGCGATCGCAAAGCCGAAGGACGTCACCGCGTGGAACAAATTCGGCGCCGTCTCGATGCGCGCGGCGATGTTCGATCAGACCTACTACGGCAAAGCCGAGGACGCCTACGGTCACGTGTTGAAGCTGGAGCCCGACAACCTCGACGCGCTGCGCGGTATCGGCGACATCGACTACGACAAGCAGCACTACGACGAAGCGATCGCCGCGTACGAGCACTACCTGAAGAAGAAGCCGGACGACCCCGAAGTTCGCACCGACCTCGGCACGATGTACCTCTACACCGGCAACGCTGACCAGGCGGTTGTGCAATACAAGAAAGCGATCGCCGCCAAGCCGGGATTTTTCCAGGCGTACTACAACATGGGAATCGCGCTCGCGCAGGAAAACAAGGCGGATGACGCGGCCGCTACGCTCAAGCAGGCGATGGCGCTCGCGCCCGACGATACGGCTCGCGATCAGGTGAAGCAGTTGATCGCGAAACTCAACGGCGCGCCGGCAGCGAGCGCGTCGATGCGCGCGGCGTCCGCAGCCACGCCGGGCGCGCGCGCAGCCGCGAAGAGTTCAGCGGCCAAGAGTCCAGCCGCGGCGAGCTCTGCGGCAGCGGTAGCGAAAGCATCGGTGTCGCCCGCGGCTTCGCCGGCTTCAGCCGAAGACGATTTTCACGACTCGGTCGAAGAGATGGTGCGAGGATTGCCGATAGCGGGACCCAAGGTCACGATGGTCGAGTGGCCCGACAAGCTCAAGGCCAAGGTCTTCATGGATAATTTTCCGATGGATCAAATGCCGCCGTTTGCGAAGACCAAGTTCCTGACCGACCTCAAGGCGGGCATCGACAGCGCCAAGAAAGACAACAACATCTCGTTGCCAGTCGAAGTCGATATCGTCGACAGCGCGAGCGGCAGCGTGATGCAGACTGTTACCGAGTAGCCGAACACGCCCACCGCTATCGCGTGGAGGTGCATGACGATGGCATCGAAATCTTTCGAACGGCTGCGCAAGCTCGGCGACCGGCAGACGATGCGTCTGACTCACTATGGACGCAAAAGCGGCCGCCCCTACGAAGTGACTATCTGGTACCTGGTCGATAAAGACGGGCTATACCTCGTGTCGGCGAATGCGAATCGCAGCTGGGTGCGCAACGTGAAGGTGCGGCCTGCCGTCTCGTTTCGCGTCGGCGACGAAGTCTTCAACGGCAACGTGCGCGCAATCACCGATAAGCAGGAACGCGACAAGGTGAACGACCTGACCATGCGCAAGTACTGGTACGTTGGGCCGATGCTGCGGATTGGTCAATTCCTGATGTCGATGGGGATGGTGCGCGACAACACCGCCGCCTTCGAAGTGATCCTCGCGGACGAATAATTACGAGGGCTCTCCGCCCTCGGCTACGCGCTTGAGGCTCTCGACCCAGTTCTGATGCCCGCGCTCGAGCATCGGGCGCAGATACCACCACGCAAGTTTCGGCACGAGTCCGTTCTGGCATTCCTCGGTAACTACGCGGCATCCGCCGCGGCCGTCAGGCTCGATCAGCCAGCCGTGATAGGCGCGCAACACTCCACGCGCGTCCCAGCCAAGTTCATGCGACGGCTCGAAAGTGATCACGCGACTAGTAACGGTCGCGCCGAAAGTCTTCCAGCTGAACTCAGTGTCAGGCTCAAGGTCAGGCGGATTCCCGCGAATGAAATTCACGTTGGCGCTGTTGTTGTACCACTCAGGCCACCTGGCGACGCGAATCAGCCATCGCCAGATACGCTCGGGCGGCGCGTCAATCGCGATTTCATTGCGCGCGTAAACGGATGAGTTATCAGGTTCAAATCCCGCCGGCCATTTCATCGCGATTCGTGCTCCTTTCGCTTGCGCATCTCTTTTATCCACAGATCGGAGGGTTTTTCCACAACGAGCGGCTCTCAGCGGCTCTCAGAACTTCACGCTCGAATGCCCCCACACTATTATCGGCGCGCATATGACAAAGCGGGAAGCGAAGCGGCGCCTTGAATCCCTCGCGCTCGAAACCGGGCACAAGCGGAATCATTACGTCAAGCGCGCGCTGGTCGAATTTCTGGATCGCAACGAACACCTCCTCGGCCACCGCCCAACGCGTACAGTAGGTTTCTCAACGCTGGACCAAATCCCCTGCCGCCCGACCAGATTTCCTTCCTGATTCATCGATCGCCCAGGGCCGCAGCCTCTGGCATCGACAGTATGCCCATAAGAGCATATGCTTAGGGCGTGGCGCTGAGAAAAGCGGAAACGCTCAAGCCGCTTGTTCGGGTTCGAAGCAGCAAAGATGGTCTGAAGAAGTTTCGTCGAACCGCACATTCGCACTTGGGATTCGCTCTCAAAGTTGCGCAGAGCGGAGGCAAGCATCCTGACGCGAACCGATGAAGGGTTTCGGCGGTGCCAGCGTGATCGAGATTGTCGAAGACTATGACGGCGATACGTATCGAGCTGTCTATACAGTCAAGTTTGCCGAAACGATCTATGTGCTCCATGCTTTTCAGAAGAAGTCCAAGTCGGGTATTGCGACGCCGAAACACGATCTCGACCTGATAGAAGAAAAGTTAAGGCGCGCAAGGGAGTTGCACCCCCTCAGGGTTCGCTCCAGCTGATAGGCGAGGTTATATGAGTAAATCCGTCGACTACGAAGTGAGCAGCGGTAACGTCTTTCGAGATCTCGGGCTGCCAGATGCAGATGAACTCGATATCAAGGCGAACCTGGCGATCAAGATTGGCCAGATTATCGCGCGGCGCGGGCTGAGCCAGGTCAAAGCCGCGGCTGTGCTTGGCGTCGATCAACCCAAGGTATCGGCCATCGTCCGAGGCCACCTGGAAAAATTCTCTATCGAGCGGCTGTGTGAACTCCTGACTCGACTCGGCTGCGACGTGGACATCCGCGTGCAGGAAAAGAAGAAGTCAGCGCGAGGCAGGATGCGAATTCAGATTGCCAGGTGATTGGTCAAAGTCCATTTATTTTTCCCGCTCAAGGCGCGACGTTTGCTGGATCATCTTCTGCGATTCGCGCGGCAGGCTTGCCTGACATCAATTCGTTGATGTTGTCGGCGATTCGATCGACGAATCGTTGCTGTCCCGGTACTTCGTCCATCCGATTGTAGAGCACTACGATTCCACGATCCTCGTCCGGCGTGAATTCAACGTGAGCGGTATAGCCGGGAGTGGTGCCGTCGTGCTCGTAGCGATGGGACTCGACGTCATAGAGCCAGCTGAATGCGACCTGAGTATTCTGCTTGACGTTGCCTCGTAGCTGATGGTCGATCGCGAACGCGGCGGGCAGCGTCGCGCCGGATGTGCCGTCGGTGTAGTGGTCGGGATGCAGATTCGCATCGAGGTAGGTGAGCAAATCGTTCACCGTCGATTTTGCGCCGACCGCGCCAGTAAACATTCCGCTTTCGCCAAGTCCCGCGTCGGTGGGCTCCCCGCCGGCGCTGTGACCCTGGATAACTCGATGTGCTTGCGCGGGTGAGAGAGCGAACACGGTGTCGTTCATGTGGAGCGGTCCTGTGACCTCAGTACGGACCAGTTGCGCGTACGGGACGCCGGCGCGAGCGGCGAGCGCACATCCGAGCAAGCCGATACCGAAGCTGCTGTAGAGATATTTCGCGTCCGCGGGTTTTGCGGTCCCGTGACTTACTAGAAACTGATGCAGCGCGACGCGGTCGTAGTCGGCAAACGGATTATCAGGATCCTTTGGCTGCAAATTGTCGGGGACGCTGGGAAGTCCCGAGCGATGAGTCGCGAGGTCGAGCAGGGTGATTTCGTTTCCCGGCAGTCCCGCTACAAGGTCGGGAAACAGCATCGGACGTAGCGGTTCATCGAGCCTGACTTTCTGTTGTGCCGCGAGTTGCGCGAGCAAGAGACACGTGAAGGTTTTCGTGACCGATCCTATTTCGAAGATCGAGTCCTCGCGCGCAGCGCCGTAGGTGAATACACCGCGCTCGCCATGATCGATTACGCCAATCGCCACTCCGCAACCGGTCGATTCCCTGAGCAGGCCGTCCTTGACGACGGGTGCGAACTCGGCGTCGAGAGTATGCCGCAGATCGGCGAGCGCGATCGGCGGTTGCGCCGGCAGCTTGGATGCCTGGGGCGTCGGTGAAGATTCGAGGCTCCACAGCCCGACTCGCAGTCCGGTGGCGGCGATCGCACCAATCACCACGATCCACTTGAGCCATTTTACGGGAATCCTCACGACGCTGCTGTTCTGAACACTGGGTGCAGGGGTCACCCCTGCCGAAGGAGGTGTCGAACCCACCGCGGATTCCACATTAAATCAAGTGATTTCCCCTTCCCCGCTCACGGATTGATTATCACGAGCGTGCCTTTAGGCAGGAGCCGCATTAATTCCTCGACGTCTTCGTCGTCAACCGAGATGCAGCCCGTGGTCCAGTTGATATCGCCCCGGTTCAGCTCCGGCTCGTCGGTGCCGTGGATTCCAATTCTGCCGCCCACGCCCACCGGATGGCCGGCTTCTTTCGGCAGCTCGCCGTCATTGCGCATTTGTTCGTAGCGCTGGCGGTCCATGTCGTTGGGATAGTTCAGCGTGAGGAACCAGTCCCAGCGGCGGCTCGGATGCTTTTCGACGATTGCGTAAACGCCCTCGGGCGTGCGCCGGTCTCCTTCCCACAATTTGGTGCCGGGCTCGAAGCTCCGTCCAAAGACAGCGTGGTAGGTTTTGAACATCCGGCTTTTGTAATAGACGATGAGCTGGTGGCGCTTTTTATAAATCGTCACCGACCAATTCAGCGGATCCTCGAAAGCGATGGCGCGCGTCTTGTCGAATAGAAGTTGACCCGGCGTGGGCACGCGATCGGTCCGCACCCCTTCGATTTTCACCTGCGGGAGCGGTTTCGGCGTCGGCATCGACGTCGGCGTGGGAGTCGGGACCGGAGTGTAGATAACGTCGGCCGGTCCGGGCGGCGGTATTCCCGACTTGACGTACTTTTGACCCGGAGGGTAGTAGGGCGCCGGCGGCTGCACGCCTGCTTTCTCCGCGTCACCTGCGGTGATCGGTGTGTCTTGTGTCACGAACGCGGCGGGTCCAGCGTGCGAGACGGCGGCGCCTATCACTACTATTGTCGCGGCGATCAATGCGGCGGTGATCGATCCAGCAATCCTGCCCATCAGCTCCAGCCAAGCTCCAGCGTCACATTATGCATTTTGTGAACGCTTGGAGCGACGGTCAATTGTAACGTAGCGTGAGTATTCGACGTGAATATCGATCAGTCGGCGAGCAACGGTAGGAGCATTCGTTCGATGGACAACAATCTTGCGCGCGCGATGGCCGGCCTCACGACCGGAATATACGTTTTGACCACGCACGAGAATGGGCGATGCCACGGGATGTCGTCGTCGTGGGTGGCGCAGGTCTCGGGCGAGCCGGTGCTGTTCACGGCGGCGGTCGATAACGCGCACTTCAGCAACGGCGTGATCGCGAGAACCGGCGTATTCGGACTGAACGTTGTGGGACGCCGAGGCCGCGCACTCGAGGATTATTTCTATTCGCCGCGCGCCCGCCGCGACAACAATCTCGACACGATCGAGTTTGAATTGTCGCCGACGCTCGCGGTGCCATGGCTGAAGCTTGCGATGATCGCTATTGAGGCGCGCGTGATCGACAGCCGCGTCGCCGGCGACCACACAATTTTCGTGGCGTCGCCGGTCGGCGTCCGTGTTGGCGAGAACGATCGGCCGTTGACGTCGCTCGATCTCGATTACGTTTACCTCGGCGGCAAAGAAGTGGTCGCGCGTGATCGCTCAGGATGGGATTGATGCCTTTGACGGTCGGCAAAATCGTCTGATAGCATCCGCCCGCAGAGAGATTTGCGATGGCAATCGAAAAGAACGAGCTGCGGCGCGTGATGGGTCATTTCGCAACCGGCGTCACCGTGATCACGTCGCTTCGCACGTCCGGCGAGCTGCACGGCTTGACCGCCAACGCGTTCACCTCGGTCTCGCTGATTCCGCCGCTGGCGCTGGTTTGCGTCGACAAGAAGGCCGAGAGCTATCCGTGTTTCGAGGAGAGCAAAATCTTTACGGTCAACGTGCTGGCGTCGGACCAGGAAGCGTTGTCGCGCAAGTTCGCAGTCAGCGGCGGCAACAAGTTCGAGGGCGTGAGCTACAAAATCGGCGCGAACGGCGCCCCGATCCTCGACGGCGCGCTCGCCTACCTTGAGTGCAAGGTGACGACCGCGATCGACGGCGGCGACCATACGATTTACCTCGGCGAGATCGAGCAGGCCGAGACTTCCGTCGAGGGGCGTCCGCTATTGTTCTTCCGCGGCGGATATCGCGAGATTGGCGACTAGCTCGCATACGCAAATCGTGAGCGCACCCGCCCGAATTCCCGGAATCAGCGTCTTCCTGCCGTCGCATAACGAGGAAGGTAATGTCGAGCGCGTCGTCCGCTCATGGGTGGCCGAATGCCCGCGCGTCGCCGACAACTTCGAGGTGATCGTAGTCGACGACGGCAGCCGCGATCGCACCGGCGAGATCGCCGAGCACCTCGCCGCCGAGGACTCGCATGTCAAGGTCGTGCGTCATCCGGTCAACCGCGGCTACGGCGGTGCGGTGATCTCAGGGATTCGCGCCGCCACTCAGCCGTACGTATTGCTATGCGACGGCGACGGGCAATTCGATCCTGCCGACCTGGAGCGATTGACCCCGCTGGTTCCCCAGTACGACGTAGTCTGTGGACGCCGGGCACATCGCGCCGACCCCCTGATGCGCCGAGTCAACGGCAAGGCTTGGACGATTCTGGTCCGCGTTCTGCTCGGCATCACGATCAGCGATATCGATTGCGGCTTCAAGCTGTTCAAGCGCGAGAAGCTCGACGGGATGGAATTGCGCGCGCATGGTGCGATGATCTCGACCGAGCTGATGGCGCGGCTGGCAGGGCGTAATGCGAAGGTCACAGAGGTGGACGTACAGCATCTGCCGCGGCTGACCGGCGAGCAATCAGGTGCGAATCTCAAGGTGGTCGCACGAGCGTTTAAGGAGTTGATAGCACTGTATCGCGAGTTAAGAGATGAGCGTAAGGGGCCGCCCCGGAATGGTTCCGGTCGCTCATAAGGTTGAGACGACGCTTACCCAAAGCGGATAGAGGATAGCCCGATTGGGTCATCGCGGCGTGCGCTTTCGAAAAAATTATGGCATTGTTCTCTCAACATCTTGCCGTCACCCCGATGGCACAGGTATAGCAATACCCTTAATAGTCACATTGCGTCCCATTAAGGGCCGCCCAGATCAAGGAGATCCACGAGTATGAAGCGCACCTTAACAATCCTCTCCGCAGCTTTCTTCGCCACCGCGTTGGCGATGCCGGCTTTCGCACAAGCCCCTGCGGCAGCACCAAGCGATGCGGCTCCGGCAGCGGATGCGGGAGCGCCTGCGGCAGACGCGTCGCCGGCGGCGACCCCCAAGCACCATCATCGCCATCACCACAAATCGTCAGCCGCGAGCAGCGACAGTGGCATGGCGTCTCCGGGGGCGGAAGCATCGCCGGCCGCGGCTCCTCCAGCCAATCCGTAACAGCTTGACGGATAGTTCGACGGGGCGACCGCGCGAGGCGGCCGCCCTGTTTCGAATCGCCTAGGGTATTTCGACCCATTCAGGGTCGGGGGGCAAAGTCGGCTTTGCCTCCGGCGTTCGGCCGGGTCGCGAATTCCGTTCACGGCTGGCACGACGCCTTTTCTTTGAGCGCGCAGCGTTGCAAAGCACGCTGCGCGTTTTTTTGTAGAGAAAATTCCTGCTACCATCTGATTCCTCCTTGCGGGTATCGTGGGCCGCAGGGGAATTAAGAAGTTGTTGAGCTTTCGGCGTTCGAGCATTTGCCTGGTCGCACTGATCACACTGGTAATCACAATCCAGTCGCCGGTTAGCGCGCGGGCCAGCGCCACTAACAATTCTTCCGACGATCAGGTTTGCGATCCGCTCGCCGATTATTTCCTAGGCATGGAAGATTATCCCGAAGCCATCCGCCGCCATCAGGTCGTGATCGAAGATGATCCCGGCAATGCGCTCGCGCACTATCATTTGGGCTTCGCCTACGGCGTCGTCGGCGAGCATCGCCAGGAACTCGCCGAATACCAAAAGGCGGTCGAGCTTGGCCTCAACGATTGGCAGTTGTTCCTGAACCTGGGTTTGCTCTATCTGGAGAGCGGGCAGACGCAAGACGCGACTCAAGTACTGCGGCTGGCGGCGCTGCTCGGACCGGAGCGGCCCGAGACGCATTTCAACCTGGCGCTCGCCTACGAGCGTCGCGGAGCGCTCGCACAAGCCGAGCAGGAAGCGCTACTCTCGCTGCAGATCGATCCGAGTCAACCGGACGCGCGCAACACGCTCGGCGCAATTTACGCCGAGGAAGGCAAATATGTGAGAGCAAGCCAGGAATGGACCGAGCTGGTTGGTGAGATACCTGATTACACGCCGGCGCGGACCAACCTCGCGATTCTGCAACAGGTCCAAAGCAGCGGCTTGAAGAATGCGCCCGAATCAACCAGCTTCATCCGCATTCCTTGAGCACGGCGAATCGGATTACGGAATACGACGAAGGCAGGTGGGGAATTTGGGGAAGCGGCGGCGGTCAATATTTAATCTGAAATCAGCGGCACAAATTATCCCGGCGGTGATGTTGACCGCAGCGGTCCTTCTCGCGGCGTCGTCCGCGGGCGCGGCAACCGAATGGCGGCGGGTGCATAAGACCGTGCATTCGAAGCATGCGGCGAGAGCGGCGGGCGGCGTCCCGCTTTACAAGGGCGCGCTGCTCGAGGACGCCGACAGCGGCCGCGTGCTGAGCGCCTACAACGCCGATATGGAATGGCCGCCGGCCTCGATGGCCAAGATGATGAACCTGCTGGTGGCGCAGGAGCAGATCAATGCGGGCCGCTTCAGCGGTAACGATCTCGTCAGAATTTCCGAACGCGCCGCGCATACCGGCGGATCGCGCGTCGGCCTCAAGGAGGGCGACGTTTATCCGCTGCGCGAGCTGATGAAGGCGGCGCTGGTCAAATCGGCCAACGACGCCGCAGTCGCAGTCGCGGAAAAGATCGGCGGCTCGGTCGAGGCGATGGTCCGCCTGATGAACCAGCGGGCGCAGGAACTCGGCATGACCCATACGGAGTATCAGACCGTCGACGGACTGCCGCCGCGACCGACCCATGACGCCGATCGCACGACCGCCTACGATCTCGCAATCGTGGGCCGCGCGATAATCCGCGAGACCAACCTGCTGATGTGGTCCGGGCAGCCGCATATGGATTTCGATAACGGCGTCGCAATCCTGAACAACACCAATCATCTGATCGGGCATTTCGAAGGATGCGATGGGCTCAAGACCGGCTTCACCTTCCAGGCGGGATTCAACGTCACCACCACCGCCAAACGCGGCGACATGCGGCTGATCGCGGTGATTCTCGGCGCGCCGTCGAATGCGCAGCGCTTTGCGCAGGCGGCGAAGCTGATGACGTGGGGCTTCGATCAATTCACCTCGGTCTCGCTGCTCAAGTCCGGGCAGCCGCTGCCGGTCCATGTGCAGGTCCATGAGGGTCCGCTGATTCAGCCGGTCGCGTCGAACGATCTCAAACTGGTGGTGCCGAAGGCCGATGCCTCGGCGGTAAGGGTCGTGTACGATGTGGCACCGGCGATTGACGGGCCGGTTACGACCGGTGAACCGCTGGGACGGGCGATCGCGCAGGACGAGGGACAAGCAGCAACCGAAGTGATCGCAGTGAGCCCGATCGCGTTCACCGCCCCGCACACTCTCGGGGGCGAGGCGTACAACGGGTCATCACCGCCGCCTACTAATCCGAATCAGGAGAACCAATGAAGGTAGCCTCGAAACAACGAAACCGGCGCAACCGCAAACTGGCGCGCAAGAAAAAAAGCGACCCGCATCAGGCAAAATCCCGGCTGCGCAAAATGCGCCGCACCAGAATCCGCGGCAAGTAGTCCTCGCACGCGCGTCGCGATGTCGTTTTGATGGGCGTCCCCACAGGGACGCTCGTTTATTTGTAGCCTCGGGAAAAAATGGCAGCTGAAAAATGCCAACGCATCGGGTACGTCGCACTCGTCGTTCGTGACTACGATGAAGCGATCGAGTACTACACGAAAGCACTCGGATTTGAGGTCGTCGAGGATAGCTCGCTTGGTGGCGACAAGCGCTGGGTCCTTCTCGCGCCGCGCGGATCGGTCGAGACGCGATTGCTCCTGGCCAAGGCCTCAACGCCAGAGCAGATGGCGCGAGTCGGCGATCAGACCGGCGGCCGAGTTTTTCTTTTCCTTCACAGCGATGATTTTTGGCGAGACTATCGCGAGATGATCGCCCGCGGCGTTAAGTTCCGTGAAGCCCCTCGTGACGAACCCTACGGCACCGTTGCGGTCTTCGAGGATCTCTACGGCAATCGATGGGACTTGCTGCAACTACGGCGGTAAGTACGTATCACTGGCGGGAGCGAAGCGCAGATCACCGCGCGAAATGTCGCCGACCGAGCCACGTTTGTCATCCTGAACGCGAGCGCAGGGAACGCGCCCCGGATAGCGCGCGAGCGCCGCCGGTACCGGTTCTGAATCGCGTCGCGGTGCTCAGGCCGAGGCGAGAATTTCGCGCGCCTTGCCTAGATCGATCGCGATCTGCGCTTTGAGTGCTTCGGCGTTGTCGAATTTGCGCTCCGGGCGGATTCGCTCGATCAGTTCCAGCTTGATGCGCTCTCCGTAGAGGTCGCGGTCGAAGTCGAAGATGTGCGCTTCGATCGAGCGCGCGCTCTCCGCGAACGTCGGACGCATCCCGACGTTGGTGATCGACGGATGCGCGCCGTCGTCAAGGATGACGCGAGTGGCATAAACCCCGTCGGGCGGGATGCATTCGGTTTCGCTGGCGAGATTCGCCGTCGGAAATCCTATGGTCCGTCCGCGCTCGCGTCCACGCACGACCGGCCCGGCCAGGAAATGATAGCGGCCCAACAGCCTCGACGCGCGATGCATGTCGCCGGTCGTGATCGCTTCGCGCACCTTGGTTGAACTGACTTCGATGCCGTCGACTTTTACCGGCCCGATTACATCAGTGTCGAAACCCAACTCGCGGCCGAGCTCGACCATCACGGCCGGGTTCCCCGCGCGATTGTGCCCGAATCGGAAATTCTGGCCGACCACCACCTCGCGCACGCCGATCTTGTTGCTCATGTAGTCGCGCACGAAGTCGCGTGGCGGCAGCAGGCTCAGGTCGAGCGTGAAGTTAAGCACGATCACGCCGTCGATGCCCGACTGGCGCAGCAGTTCGAGCTTGTCATCGGGAGTCAGGATCAACTTCGGAGCGCGCGCCGGAACCAGCAGCTTGGAGGGCAATGGATCGAACGTCAGCGCGAAGGCGGTGCCGCCGGCCGCGCGCGCGCGATCGATCGCCGCCTTTAGTATCGCGCGATGCCCGAGGTGTACGCCGTCGAAATTTCCGATCGCGGTGACCGGGTAAGGACGGCGCGGGAGCGCTTCGAGGTCGCGAATTATTTCCATTCAATCGTGCGCGTGAGCGCTGCCTAGTCACTCGCGAGATCTTTCATCATCGTGTCCGCGGACGCCGCTTCCGGAGTGCCCGCGTGATCGGCCTGCAGTTTCTGCAAGGTCAGGCGCGCGTCGATTCGATCGTTGAGCTTCACAAACGCCTGCGCCTCACGCAGCAGAGCGGCGCTCGCATATTTGCCCTTGGGAAAACGCATCACGAGATCGTTGAACTGCAAAATCGCCTGGTCGTACGACTGGGTTTCGAACAACGCGTTCGCCGCAAAGTACTCGGCCGGCTCGCTCAGCGGCGATTTCGGATACGCATGCTGCAGCTTGGTGAACCTGGCGACCGCGAGCGGATACTTGCCCGCCTTCATGGCGTCGAGGCCGTCGCGATAAAGCTTGATGCCCGGCTCGTCCGAGGTCGCGGCGGCGGCGATTTCCTGGTCAAGCTCGGCCGGCCAGGTCGGCGCGATCTCCGCGGGCGCGGGCGGCGGAGCAGCAGCGGGACCTCCGACCGGCGGCTCGGTCGCCGCCTCGGCGGTGCCTGGGCCGACGCTGTCCGCAGGCGCACCCGGCGGTGGAACGGCGCCGGGCGTCGCCGCCATGCCGGCCTGCAGCGCCTTGACTTCGGACTCGAGGCTCGCGATTCGATCGTTCGATGCGCTACCGCCTGCGGCAGGGGTTTCGTTGTGCTGGAGTTCTTCGATCTGATCGTTCTGCCGCGCGACCTGCGCCTTCAACGAGTCGATCTGCTGGCGGTCGGCCGCGATCATTCCACGCAGCGTGAACTCATTTTTGTTGAGCTGCTCCATGTCGCCTTGATCGGCGGCGCATCCCGCCAGCGCAAATGCGGCCGCAAGGACGCCGACGCCGATCAGCCAGTTGGTTTTTCGCACTCGTCTAATCCTTATCTGCTGACCATAAAGTGATCGCGCCGGTTCTGCGACCAGCAGCTTTCGTCGTGATCGGTGCAAAGTGGAAGCTCCTTGCCGTAGCTGATGGTCGACATTCTGTCGTCGCTGATTCCGAGCGTTGCCAGGTAATCCTTCCCTGCCTGCGCGCGTTTGGCGCCTAGCGCGATATTGTATTCCTCCGATCCACGCTCGTCGCAATAACCTTCGACCTGGACCTTGGTCTGCGGATGCGCTTGGAGCCAGGCTGCGTTGGATTTCAGCACGGGGCCGTCCTGGTCCGAGATCGTGTAGTCATTGTAGCCAAAATGAATGTCGCTGAGCGGACCGCCTTTTCCGATGGTCCCGTTCTCCCAGTCCTGGAGGTTGGTACCGCCGCCCGGGCCCGAGTTGTTTTCACCAAGTTGATTTGCGTTGGGATTCGTGTCGCCGACCGGCGCCGGTTTCTTCGACGAGCATCCCGCCACCATCAGCATCACACCGACGATCGCAATCGCCTTTGCCAATGTCGCGCGACTACTCACCCAACCACCCTGACCATGCTGGACAGGAATCATTGCCATTGCCCTCCGTCAAAGCGGAAATAATCTTCCGGTTGCTGACCATTAGTATATAGATTCTCGAGTTGTGTGCGCGCGTCGAGCTGAACGCCAGGTAGCGCCCGTCCGGCGACCAGCTCGGATATTCGTTGGAGCCGTTGCCATCGGTCACCTGCACCGGATCGCCGCCGCCGGTCGGAATCGTAAAGATATCGAAGCGTCCGTTGGTGCGGCTTTGGTACGCGAGCTTGCTGCCGTCGGGCGAGAAGGCCGGCGTCGTGTTGTAGTCGCCGCCGTAGGTGATTCGTTTCGGCGCGCCACCCGTCAGGCTCATCACGTACACTTGCGGCGTGCCCGACCGATCCGAGGTGAAGGCCATCTTCGCGCCGTCGAGCGAAATTGCGGGACTCACGTTGATTCCCGAGGTGTCGGTGAGTTGGCGGATTTCGGCGCCATCGCGCGTGAGCAGATACAGATTGGTGATGCCGCCGCG